>OGJH01000473.1_pt1 | contig 48974 bp, 40 predicted proteins | sample 1572021 | NCBI WGS metagenome assembly OGJH01 (sample SAMEA2582098, study PRJEB24529) | metagenome | biome: Human gut stool | place: China | collected 2011
TTTTCCAGCACGCAGGATCTGACTGGCGAGATCCGGATCCCACCAGACGTGATAAACATCCACCGCCACGCCGAGGCCAAACTCACCATCGGGATCGAGTTCATCACACCAGTCCAGCGCCTGACGTAACGTGCACAGGCAAGAGCGATCGGCAGCTGTCATCGGGTGCAGTGGCTCCAGCGCAATTGGCACGCCGACATCTTTCGAATGTGGCAGCAACTGGCGAATCCCTTGTTTCACTTGTTCTCGCGCTTCATATAGATCTTTAGTGCCCGTTGGCAGACCGCCAACCACCTGCATATAACAGGCGGCGTTAAGCACCGCTGCGTCGTCCAGCGCCCGGCGGTTATCATCAATCGCCAGTTTGCGTTCCGCCAGTGTCGGCGCGGTGTAGTAAGTGCTACGGCACAAACCGGAAACGCTCATGTTACTGGCGGCAAGCTGGTGGGCGATTTGCTGGAGATCTTCACCTTGCAACTCCCTGCGCCAGGGAGCAATCGCGCCAATACCACGCGCGGCGCAGGCATCAATAATGGCGGGTAGCGGCGTTTTATAGCCCAGTGTTGCGGTATTGATACTGAATAAATCCGGGCGTTGTAACAGATCTCTCATGATTCAGCCTCAGAAGCGCGGCATACTTAAGCCGCCGTCGATGGCGACCGCCTGACCACAGGTGTAAATCAGTTTACCTTCCGCCATCGCGCGGACGGTGGAAGCAATATCAGCCGGATAACCCCAACGTCCCCACGGCACCAGACCTTTGGCAATCAGTTCGTCGTAATAAGCCGTTGCCGGAATAGTCATATCGGTTTTGATGAGACCAGGGCGCACTTCATAAACGCCAATTTGTTCATTACAAAGGCGAGCAGCAAACAGACGAGCAGCGGCAGAAACGGCGGTTTTGGCAATGGTGTATTCGCCGCGATTCATCGCCAGCATGATGGCGTTGATGGAACTGACGAAAATAATCGAGCGGTGCGGCAGTTCCGCTTCCGGTTTCGGCTGTGCCAGTAAGCGCTTACTGAATGCCTGAGCAAGGAAGAACGGCGCGCGGGTGTTAATGGCAATGTTTTGATCGAAGCTGTCTGGTTTGAGGTCGAGGAGGTCACCGCGTTTTTTCACTGAAATCCCCGCGTTATTGAGCAGGCAGTCCAGACGCCCCCACTGGTTTTGTGCCGCGTCGAGCATCTCTTCATGCAAGGAGAGATCGCCGACATCGGCAGGGAAGCAAATGACTTCCACACCTTCTGCCAGACATTCCTGTTGTGTGGCATGTAATTTTTCTACGCTGTCAGCATCGGGGCGATCGTTAATCAGCAGGTTAAATCCGCCACGAGCAAGCTCCAGCGCACAGCCCTTTCCAATACCACGAGCGGCTCCGGTAATCACGGCAACAGGACGAGTGGATTTCATACAATAACTCTCTTTTTTGAATATTGTTTTCTAAGTGACAATTAGCTTGCGACGTGCCGCAAGAAAGATCAACCATCTGGTTGGTTGATATGCGATAGTGATCACAGGACATTTGATAACTTGATGAAAGTACAAGTTTTTATCCTTTTTACTGGAGCTTCTAATTAATCGGGTTAAGATAGTTATCTTGAAGAGGTCGTGGGGAAGCGTTATGTATCTTGATACCAGCAACGTACAGAGCCTGAAGGAAAAGCTGCTGTTATGCGCGGTTAATGAATTTGCCGAATATGGTTATGAAGGGGCCAGGGTCGATAATATTGTTAAGGCTGCGGGGTGTAGTAAACAGACGGTTTATCATCACTTTGGTAATAAAGAAAATTTATTTATTGAAGTACTGGAATATACCTGGAACGATATTCGACAAAAAGAAAAGGCCCTTGATTTCTCAGATCTTCCGCTACAAAAAGCTATTGAGAAAATTATTGATTTTACATGGGATTATTATATTGCTAACCCCTGGTTTTTAAAAATTGTGCATAGTGAAAATCAAAGTAAAGGTGTGCATTATGCAAAATCACAGCGTCTCTTAGAAATTAACCATGCGCACTTGCAGTTAATGGAATCCTTATTGGATGAAGGGAAGAAACACAATATTTTTAAGCCAGATATCGACCCATTGCAGGTGAATATTAATATTGCTGCGCTTGGGGGATATTATTTGATCAACCAGCATACGCTTGGCCTGGTTTATCATATCAGTATGGTTTCCCCCCAGGCACTGGAAGCCAGACGTAAGGTCATCAAAGAGACGCTCCTTAGCTGGCTTTTGGTTGATCCTTCATCTACTGCGCACGAATAAAACTGCCATCCGGCTGGCGGGTAAACAGGACCTGTTGATTATTCCCCGTATCAATAGTTAAGCCCGTCACCACGCCGCTGGCGTTCTGGCGGATTTTCACCATCTGCCCGTTTTGCAAATTACTCAGCGGCTTACCCGCGCCTTCTACCTGCGCCATTGCATAGACATCGGTAGCGGGCAGTCCGTGGTCGCGGAACAGCTGCGCCATCGTTTTACCGGGTTCGACACGGTAAGAGCGCCATTGATTATCAATTCCGCTATCTGGCTGGAATGGTTGTGTTTGGGTAGTTTGCGGCTGTTCTTCTGGCTGGCCTTCCTGTATAGGTTCTGGAGCGACCGGAGCCACCTGATCAGGATCATTTTGTGGTGTGACTAATTGCGCCCGCAGCTGTTCTTCTGTCGGCGGTTGTGATTGCGACTGAATATCTAACTGCGCTTCACGCGTCACCACCGGCGCGTTGGGCGTATCATCAGATGGAAGCAGAAATCCGACCACCAATATAATGGCGGCAATAATGATCCCCCGACGATGCATCGGCGGCAGCGGGTCCATGAAGCGAAAATTGTCCGGCGCGTGCCAGACTTTCTCCAGGGTTGGTTTTAGTTCAAAGCGCCCGGGCATGGTTTCCTCCTGCTCCGCGTCTTGTTCCTCAATCATAGCCTATGAATAAGCTAACGCTATGATGTCCGTGGTAAACCCGCCTTTATTATATTCATACGGGATATTGCTATTGTTTCTTTTTCCCCGGGATTTGTCATCATTCCTGCGACAAAGTTTTACCCAAAGAAGTGTGGCTGATATGCTGCCCGCTACTTTTATACCCTAAGAAAGGAAATACGATGACCACCCCAACTTTTGACACCATCGAAGCGCAAGCAAGCTACGGCATTGGTTTACAGGTAGGCCAACAACTGAGTGAATCTGGCCTGCAAGGGCTGCTGCCGGAGGCGCTGGTGGCTGGTATTGCAGATGCGCTGGAAGGCAAACATCCGGCTGTTCCGGTTGATGTGGTGCATCGCGCGCTGCGTGAAATCCACGAACGCGCCGATGCCGTTCGTCGTCAGCGTTTCCAGGCGATGGCTGCCGAAGGTGTGAAATATCTTGAAGAAAATGCCAAAAAAGAAGGTGTGAACAGCACCGAATCTGGCCTGCAATTCCGCGTGATCAACCAGGGTGAAGGCGCAATTCCGGCACGTACTGACCGCGTTCGTGTTCATTACACCGGTAAACTGATCGACGGCACCGTGTTTGACAGCTCCGTTGCTCGTGGTGAACCCGCTGAATTCCCGGTTAATGGCGTGATCCCTGGCTGGATTGAAGCACTGACTCTGATGCCGGTAGGTTCTAAATGGGAACTGACTATCCCGCAGGAACTGGCATATGGCGAGCGCGGCGCAGGCGCATCCATCCCTCCGTTCAGCACCCTGGTGTTTGAAGTCGAACTGCTGGAAATCCTCTAAGCAGCGCATTCTGTTCCCCTCGAACCAGAGGGGAGCAGGCATTCAGCAATAAACCCTTCAGTTTGCCAAACGGCGCTATTTTGTGTTGCAAAGACCCCGTAAGCGTGTATTTTTGTGAGCTGTTTCGCGTTATCACCGTGATATGACACTCACTTTAAACATAAAATTAACATTAGATCTAAATCTTAGTATTCATCCCGCGTATTGTTACCTAATATCGATGAGTCCCGATACAGATTCGTCGTATCATAGACTGACTAAAGGCCGTAGAGCCTGAACAACACAGACAGGTACAGGAAGAAAAAAACATGGTAGATCAGGTAAAAGTCGTTGCCGATGATCAGGCTCCGGCTGAACAGTCGCTACGGCGCAATCTCACAAACCGACATATTCAGCTTATTGCCATTGGCGGTGCCATTGGTACGGGGTTGTTTATGGGGTCTGGCAAAACGATTAGCCTTGCCGGGCCGTCGATCATTTTCGTTTATATGATCATCGGTTTTATGCTCTTTTTCGTGATGCGGGCAATGGGGGAATTGCTGCTTTCGAATCTGGAATACAAATCTTTTAGTGACTTCGCTTCCGATTTACTCGGGCCGTGGGCAGGATATTTCACCGGCTGGACTTACTGGTTCTGCTGGGTTGTAACCGGTATGGCAGACGTGGTGGCGATCACTGCTTATGCTCAGTTCTGGTTCCCCGATCTCTCCGACTGGGTCGCCTCGCTGGCGGTGATAGTGCTGCTGTTGACGCTCAACCTTGCCACCGTGAAAATGTTCGGTGAGATGGAGTTCTGGTTTGCGATGATCAAAATCGTCGCCATCGTGTCGCTGATTGTCGTCGGCCTGGTCATGGTGGCGATGCACTTTCAGTCACCGACCGGTGTGGAAGCGTCATTCGCGCATTTGTGGAATGACGGCGGCTGGTTCCCGAAAGGTTTAAGTGGCTTCTTTGCCGGATTCCAGATAGCGGTTTTCGCTTTCGTGGGGATTGAGCTGGTAGGTACAACAGCTGCGGAAACCAAAGATCCGGAGAAATCACTGCCACGCGCGATTAACTCCATTCCGATCCGTATCATTATGTTCTACGTCTTCGCGCTGATTGTGATTATGTCCGTGACGCCGTGGAGTTCGGTAGTCCCGGAGAAAAGCCCGTTTGTTGAACTGTTCGTGTTGGTAGGGCTGCCTGCTGCCGCAAGCGTGATCAACTTTGTGGTGCTGACCTCTGCGGCGTCTTCCGCTAACAGCGGCGTCTTCTCTACCAGCCGTATGCTGTTTGGTCTGGCGCAGGAAGGTGTGGCACCGAAAGCGTTCGCTAAACTTTCTAAGCGCGCAGTACCAGCGAAAGGGCTGACCTTCTCCTGCATCTGCCTGCTCGGTGGCGTGGTGATGCTGTATGTGAATCCTAGCGTGATTGGCGCGTTCACGATGATTACAACCGTTTCCGCGATTCTGTTTATGTTCGTCTGGACGATTATCCTTTGCTCGTACCTGGTTTACCGCAAACAGCGTCCTCATCTGCATGAGAAGTCGATCTACAAGATGCCGCTCGGCAAGCTGATGTGCTGGGTATGTATGGCGTTCTTTGTGTTCGTGGTCGTGTTGCTGACACTGGAAGATGACACTCGCCAGGCGCTGTTGGTCACCCCGCTGTGGTTTATCGCACTGGGGCTGGGCTGGTTGTTTATTGGTAAGAAGCGGGCTGCTGAACTGCGGAAATAACCGCATTATCATGCTGGATGGCGCAATGCCATCCAGCTTTTAGATTACTCACCCGCCAGCGCGCGTGGGAACAGTACATTGTTTTCCAGACTGATGTGATCCATCAGGTCATCAATCAGTTCATTAATGCCGTTATACATCGCTTTCCAGGTGGTGCAGGCTTCTGGCGGCGGTGTGACGTTATTGGTAGTGTGTTTGATCACTTCCAGCAGTTCGCCCGCTTCATCGTGCTCGCTTTCCATTACGCTGATTGGCCCCATTGCCTGGCTGCCCATGCCTTGTTTGATCATCGGGAAGAGGATCTGCTCTTCTTTCATCATGTGGCTGGAAAGCTCTTCATGCAGCATGGTCAGGTATTTTGTCAGCCCTTTTGGCACGCTCGGTTTGTCGGCGTGAACGCGCTCGACTTTAGTCGCTTGCAGGATCAGCTCCGGCAGTTGCTCGCGGTGACGATCGTGGTAGCGCACGATGATATGGTCGATGATTTCTGCCAGCGGGGCGCTACGCCAGTCTTTCTCAATCGGTTGTTCAGCAAGCTTTGCCAGCTCAGCTTCAATGACCTCAACATCCAGTTCTTTACGTGCCGCCGCACGCGCCAGCGTTTGCTTACCGCCGCAGCAGTAATCCATATCATATTTACGAAACAGAGCCGAAGCGCGAGGGATAGAGAGCGCCAGTTCACCTAAAGGTTGGTCGCGATAAGCCATAGCTGATACCTCATTCTTAATAAGATAAGATGTATTTTAAATGCATCTTTAAGGCAAATGCTATAACCCTTACGTAGCAGAGGCTTATTTAACTCACTGCCAGTATGTCAACTTTCTGAGACAGATTCAGTTAAAGGCTTTTCCGGTTTTGCTCTGACTGCAATGACCACGCCAACCACTAACAGCGCGATACCGCTCAGCGTCATCAGCGGCGGCATTTGCTGGCGTATCAAAAAGGTGTACAGCAAACCTGCCAGTGTTTCGAAAACGATCAGCGGCCCGAGAATCACTGTCGGTAATCGCTGGCTGGCGACGTTCCAGCAGAGTGCGCCAACCCATGAGCAAAGCACGGCTATCGCAACCATCAGACTAATAAACACCAGCGGACGGGGGCCAAAAGGTAAGGAGAAGTCCGGCGTTTGTATATTCAGCCAGTAACAGGCGACGAGATAGCCGATGAGAGAAACCGGCAGCGTGACCAGCGCCTGCGCCGTCGCCCACATCATCGGATGTTTGTCGGGATTTTCCCGCAGCCAGCGGGCGTTGCGCAGGGCATACCATGCCCAGCAGACTACGGAAACTAACGCTAGCACGATGCCAGAGGTATAACGTGCCCAGTCAAAATCGGGGAGTCCGTGGTTTAACTCAGCAATATTCACACACGCCAGGCCGATGCCAATACAAATCAGTGCCGGGGCGAGTTTTCCCCACGCGAGTTTGCCGTCGCGCTGGCTATAAAGCAGATTGGCAAAGACAGGAATGACCACCGGCAGGGTGCCAATAATCATCGTAGAAACAGGCGCGCCAGTACGTTGAATGGCACTGGCAAGGCAGAAGTAATAGATGAGGTTGCCCATCATAGTGAGCATCAAGGCGGTAAGCCAGTCGCGACGCGCCAACTGACGCAGACGCACGCGTCCCAGCCAGGCAATGGGTAGCGCAATTAACCCTAACGCCAGATAACGCCCCATCGACTGCAACATCGCCGGGTATTCCGGCACGATCAACGGCCCGACAAAAATAAGCCCCCACATCAACCCTGCTAACAGGGCGTACAGCACGCCGCTAATCATTACTGGCATCCATTGGTCTGTCAGAAGAAACGTTCAGGAAGCAGACATGATTGCTCCCGGCATCCCGTCATTATCAGAGAGGATGCGGGAGGATGCCACTTTAATTAACTATTTATTAACATTAAAAAGATGGCTTACGCTTTCGGCTAACGTTGTCGTTGGGCGGCCAATCAATTTGCTCAGCGTTTTGCTGTCATCAAACAGACCGCCTTTCGATGCGCCAACGTCAGAATCCGCCAGCATATCCGCCAGTCCGTCAGGCAGGCCAACGCTTTTCAGCGCCGCAGCGAAATCGGTTTCGCTCAGATTTTGATAGGTAACCTGTTTGCCGCTCTGTTTGGTCAGCTCTGCCGCTAACTGTGTCAACGTCCAGGCACTATCGCCCGCCAGCTCGTAAACCTTGCCTTCGTGACCGGCTTCGCTAATCACGCGTGCCGCAGCTGCCGCATAATCTGCCCGCGTTGCCGAGGCAATTTTGCCATCGCCCGCGGCACCGATAAATACGCCGTGCTCCAGTGCTGCCGGGGCGCTGGCGAGATAGTTTTCGGTGTACCAGCCGTTGCGCAGCAGGGTGTAAACGATGCCAGAATCAGCCAACATTTTCTCCGTCTCGATGTGCTCATCGGCGAGGCCGAGCGGAGATTTATCCGCGTGAAGCAGACTGGTATAAGCGATAAATTTCACGCCAGCCGTCTTTGCGGCATTAATAACATTACGATGCTGCGGGGCACGTTGACCCACTTCGCTGGAAGAGATCAGCAGTAGTTTTTCCACTCCCTGAAGTGCAGATGTCAGTGCGGCTTCATCGCCGTAGTCAGCCTGACGCACGGTAATGCCTTGTGCTGTCAGTGCCTGGGCTTTTGCCGGATTACGAACGATAGCCACTATTTGGCTGGCAGGAACCGTTTTCATCAAGGATTTAATAACATAGTGACCAAGTTGGCCAGTGGCACCAGTAATAGCGATCATGGGAAGTCTCCATCGTTTTGTCTTGTGTTTAAATACGCTAACACCTAAACTTACTTTTAGTAAGTACGTACAAAAAGGTAAGTATGAAATGAGTCAGGTTAGCCTGTCACAACAACTGAAAGAGGGTAATCTCTTTGCGGAACAGTGCCCGTCGCGCGAGGTGTTGAAACACGTCACCAGCCGTTGGGGGGTGTTGATTCTGGTGGCGCTACGCGAAGGTACTCATCGCTTTAGCGACCTGCGGCGCAAAATCGGTGGGGTGAGTGAAAAGATGCTTGCGCAGTCGTTACAGGCGTTAGAACAGGATGGTTTTCTTAACCGTATCGCGTATCCGGTGGTGCCGCCGCATGTGGAATATAGCCTCACGCCGCTGGGCGAGCAGGTGAGCGAAAAGGTTGCTGCACTGGCGGACTGGATTGAGTTGAATTTGCCCGAGGTGTTGGCGGTGCGGGATGAACGTGCGGCATAACTGCCGGCTGCGCTTATCCGGCCTACGGTTCATGACTTGTAGGGCGGATAAGATGCGCCAGCATCGCATCCGACAAAAGTGCCGGATGCGGTTGATGATTTATAGGCCGAAAAAGAAGTGTATTACTTACTCAAATCCACCTGATAAATCGCAAACCCGATATCATCGGTCGCGACTTTATTCATCGGATATTGCCCTTTCTCTTTAATAAACGCCGCGGCTTTATCTGATGGAGAGGTTTCGAAACGGATATCCAGTTTCTTATCGCCAGCTATCGGTGCTAAACGCCAGTTGTTATCTGCCGCCGGGTGAATTTCCCCCGCACGTTTCGACTCATCAGCAATCCACGCTGCCAGCACCGAGCGGTTCTCATCCGGTGAAGCAAAAGCGATATGGCTGTCGCCCGTACCGGCAAATTTGCCGCCGTAAGCGCGATAGTTATTGGTGGCAACCAGGAACATGGCGTTCGGATCAATCGGCTTGCCATTAAAGGTCAGGTTCTTAATCCTTTCCGCATTGGCATTAACCATCTGGCACTCGCCGTCATAACGGGCAGGCTGGGTAACATCAATCTGATAATTCACACCATCAATCACATCAAAGTTATAGGTGCGGAAACCATCCCAGTTGATGAGTGACTGTGGTTTCGTGTTGTCAGGATCAATCTGGTTAAACTGTCCGGCGGAGCACTCCAGCCACTCTTTCACCTCTTTACCGCTGGCTTTCACCACAATCAGCGTATTGGGGTAGAGATAAAGATCGGCGGCATTACGGAAGGTCAACTGGCCTTTTTCCACCTCCACATAGCTTGCCGGATCATTTTTGCGACCACCAACTTTTAAACGGTGCAGCAGCTGAAAGCACCGGCAGTTTTGCCAGATCCGGATCGCCCTGAATGTAATGCTCGACATACGCTTTTTGCGCGTTGTTCACCACCTGCACGGTCGGATCGTCCTGCACCAGCGCCAGATAGCTATACATATTGTCGGCGGATTTACCGATTGGCTTGCTGACGAACTGGCGTGTGGCATCGTGATCGGCTTTGAGTGTTTCTACCAGCTTGCTGTCTTCCGCCGCGAGGGATTTTTTATTGGCGATGTCGTAAATCGGCCGTGCTTCCGCTTTCGCCTGCGTCACCTGCCATTTACCGCTGTTATTACTGAGTTGTAAGTCGACCACCCCAAGATGATCGCCCCACATGCCCGGCATTACCGCCGGAACACCATTCAGCGTGCCTTTCGCGATATCAGCCCCTTCGATATCAGCAAAATCTTTACCTGGGAAAACGGCGTGAGCATGGCCAAACATAATGGCGTTAACGCCAGGAATTTCACTGAGGTAATAAACTGAGTTTTCCGCCATCACTTTATACGGATCGGCAGATAGCCCGGAATGCGCCAGAACGACAACGACATCGGCACCTTTCTCGCGCATTTCAGGCACGTATTTGCGCACGGTTTCGGTAATATCATTCACCGTCACTTTTCCGGATAAATTAGCTTTATCCCAGCCCATGATTTGCGGCGGCACGACGCCAATATAGCCAATCTTCAGCGTCTGTTTTTTTCCGTCTTTATCGACCACTTCGGTATCTTTAATTAAATACGGTGTAAACATTGGCTGTTTGGTTCTGGCGTCAATGACGTTGGCATTTACATAAGGGAATTTCGCTCCCGCCAACGCATTTTTCAGGTAATCCAGACCGTAGTTAAATTCATGATTGCCGAGTGTACCGACCGTATAATCCAGCGTATTCAGCGCCTTATAAACCGGATGAACATCACCTGCTTTTAATCCTTTCGCCGATATGTAATCGGCCAGCGGACTCCCCTGAATCAAATCGCCGTTATCGACCAGTACGCTGTTTTTCACTTCATTGCGGGCATCGTTAATCAGGCTTGCCGTACGTACCAGTCCGAATTTTTCCGTGGCGGTGTCTTTGTAATAATCGAAATCCATCATGTTGCTATGCAGATCAGTGGTTTCCATGATACGCAGATCGACCGTCGCTGCATTCACACTGGCGGCAATCAGCGTGGCCAGGAGCGTTGCGCTAAACTTAATCATCAGGGACATCCTTTTATCATCGGGAATACGAAAGAAAAGGGAGAATAAACGTCTTACTTATAGAACAGTGAAGAATGCCACAATTTTACGCTTTGAAAATGATGACACTATCACAGTTGGCGCATTCATTAACGATAGGGTATAAGTAAAACAATAAGTTAACACCGCTCACAGAGACGAGGTGGAGAAATGTTAGATCAAGTATGCCAGCTTGCACGGAATGCAGGCGATGCCATTATGCAGGTCTACGACGGGACGAAACCGATGGACGTCGTCAGCAAAGCGGACAATTCTCCGGTAACGGCAGCGGATATTGCCGCACACACCGTTATCATGGACGGTTTACGTACGCTGACACCGGATATTCCGGTCCTTTCTGAAGAAGATCCTCCCGGTTGGGAAGTCCGTCAGCACTGGCAGCGTTACTGGCTGGTAGACCCGCTGGATGGTACTAAAGAGTTTATTAAACGTAATGGCGAATTCACCGTTAACATTGCGCTCATTGACCATGGCAAACCGATTTTAGGTGTGGTGTATGCGCCGGTAATGAACGTAATGTACAGCGCGGCAGAAGGCAAAGCGTGGAAAGAAGAGTGCGGTGTGCGCAAGCAGATTCAGGTCCGCGATGCGCGCCCGCCGCTGGTGGTTATCAGCCGTTCCCATGCAGATGCGGAGCTGAAAGAGTATCTGCAACAGCTTGGCGAACATCAGACCACGTCCATCGGCTCTTCGCTGAAATTCTGCCTGGTGGCGGAAGGACAGGCGCAGCTGTACCCGCGTTTCGGGCCAACGAATATTTGGGATACCGCCGCTGGTCATGCTGTGGCTGCGGCTGCCGGAGCGCACGTTCACGACTGGCAGGGTAAACCGCTGGATTACACTCCGCGCGAGTCGTTCCTGAATCCGGGGTTCAGAGTGTCTATTTATTAATTAATTTATGCAGCAGGTCCATCACTTGCTGCACCTCTTCCTGTGTGAGCGCCCCGTCTTTGGCCCATTGCACGCGACCATCCTTATCCAGCACCACTACAGCGGAACTTTCTTCATCCAGCTGCCAGGCACCGCGCGCGACGCCATTGCTATCGACAATAAACTGCGACCAGGGATAAAGCTTTTTATTACTCTCCAGACTGCTGCGCACAAACATGCCGGAACCCGGAATCGCGTCGTCGGTGTTAACAATGGTGGTGGTCTGGTAACGATCGTGCGGTAACTTCGCTGATTTAATCGCTTCAATCAGCGTCGCGTTTTTCTCTTTTGCAGAGGTGCGACCAGCAATATGTTGCAGTACTCGCACTTTTCCCACTAACTGCGCGCTGTTCCAGGTTTTGTAGCTAAACTGATCTTTATCAAGCACCAACTCGCCCCGATCGGTAATGCCAATCGGCGGCACTCGCTGACCGGTTTCGAACTGATGTGCGGAAGCCATCATCGGCAACAGCAGGCAGGTGAGTGCCAGAATCTTGCGTAGGGTCATGGTGTTTCCTTCTTATGATATGCAGGTGATCCGACCACTTGGGTCTGAGTTTTAATCATATGTGCTATTTATCGAATTTCCCGCAAGTGTGATGCCAGTTTGCGGTCAAGCGCACAAATCATATGAAAAATGAATGCTTATACTGAAGACCGCGCTTCGGTAAAAAGATAATTCTGAATAATTGTAACCTTTAGGTAAAAAAAGTTATACGCGGTGGAAACATTGCCCGGATAGTCTATAGTCACTAAGCATTAAAATTTGCGCCTCATAATAGTTGGGCCGATTGTGGCACCGCACAGGCGTAATACTCAGCAGGAGATAACAATGAAAATTTTCCAACGGTACAACCCACTTCAGGTGGCGAAGTACGTAAAGATCCTGTTCCGTGGACGGTTATACATCAAGGACGTTGGCGCTTTTGAATTTGATAAGGGTAAGATTCTTATCCCAAAAGTGAAGGATAAGCTGCATTTGTCAGTGATGTCCGAAGTTAACCGTCAGGTTATGCGTCTGCAAACAGAGATGGCTTAACCAAAGTGCTATGCAGTAATAAGACGGCTCCTGATTCAGGAGCCGTTGATGTTTCTGGGGGTTACGCGACGCTTTCTTCTTTATCTTTAGCGTCAGGCAGTTTTGGCGAAAGGGCGGTGGCCTTGCTGTCGATCCGGGTCACCAGCAGCTGGTCGATGCGGTAGTTATCGATATCCACCACTTCAAATTTGTAGCCGGCGAATTTCACCGAATCGGTGCGTTTCGGGATCTTACGCAGCATAAACATCATAAAGCCGCCGATGGTTTCGTAGTTGCCCGACTGCGGGAACTCGTCAATATCCAGCACGCGCATGACGTCGTCAATTGGGGTGCCGCCGTCAATCAGCCATGAGTTCTCATCACGGGCGACAATCTGCTCTTCCAGCCCCTGACCGACTAGATCGCCCATCAGCGTGGTCATCACGTCATTGAGGGTGATGATCCCCACCACCAGCGCGTACTCGTTCATGATCACCGCGAAGTCTTCACCTGCGGTTTTAAAACTTTCCAACGCCTCTGAAAGGGTTAACGTATCCGGCACAATCAGCGTGTTGCGAATTTGTACGCCGCTGTTCAGTGCCAGGCTTTGGTTAGCCAGCACGCGGTTCAGCAGGTCTTTAGAATCGACATAGCCGATGATGTGGTCAATATCTTCATTACAGACGAGGAACTTAGAGTGCGGATGTTCCGCCACCTTATTCTTCAGGCTTTGCTCATCTTCGTGGAGATCAAACCAAATCACGTTTTCACGCGGTGTCATTGACGACGGAACGGTACGGGATTCCAGCTCAAAGACGTTTTCAATCAGCTCGTGTTCCTGTTTACGTAACACGCCCGCCAGCGCACCGGCTTCCACTACCGCGTAGATGTCATCAGAAGTGATGTCATCTTTACGTACCATTGGCAGTTTGAAAATACGGAAGATTATGTTCGCCAGTCCGTTGAAGAACCACACCAGCGGGGTGCAAACGTACAGGCAGAAGCGCATCGGGTTGATGATACGCAAAGCGACAGCTTCTGGCGCAATCATACCGATGCGTTTCGGGGTTAAATCCGCAAACAGGATAAACATGCCAGTCACTAACGAGAAAGAGAGAATAAAGCTCAGTTGCTCAGAGAGCTCTGCCGACATATAGCGGGAGAACAGGCTGTGAAAAGCTGGAGAAAATGCCGCATCACCGACGATACCGCCGAGAATCGCCACTGCGTTCAGACCGATTTGGACCACGGTAAAGAACATGCCGGGATTTTCCTGCATATTCAGAACGCGTTGGGCATTTATATTGCCTTCATCAGCCAGCAGTTTAAGTTTGATTTTGCGTGAGGCGGCAAGTGAGATCTCGGACATCGAGAAGAACGCACTTACAGCGATCAAGCAGAGTATGACTAAAATACTGTTTAACATATCTTATCCGACCTTTCAGGCCAGATCCTCGGAAGGGGAAGTTGATTAATTTGTGTGAAATACACATTGAAAGCCGATTCGAAGAAAGTGAACCGGCATTTTCAGTGGCTAGTATAGCGTAAGGTACTGTAAAGTCGCCAGAGGGTTAAAATTCAGACTGCTGATAAATGCAATACTGCCTGATGCGCTATGCCAATCAGGCCTACGCAGTCCTTGCAATATATTGAATTTGGACGATTTTGTAGGCCTGGTAAGGCGTTTACGCCGCATCTGGCATAAATAAAGCGCACTTTATCAACAATCTACATTTGTACCCGTAACGCTATGCTTCCGGTGGCAGACAGACGCCAATTCCGCCAATTCCACAGTAACCATACGGGTTTTTATGCAGATATTGCTGGTGGTCATCTTCGGCATAATAAAACGGTGTGGCGTTAGCGATTTCCGTGGTGATGTGACGATCATCATCGGCGGCAAGCATCGCCGCCTGAAAACGTTCCAGACTGGCGCGAGCTGCGGCATCCTGTTCTGGGGTCAGCGGATAAATCGCTGAACGATACTGCGTGCCGTGGTCATTGCCCTGACGCATTCCCTGGGCGGGATCGTGATTCTCCCAAAATACCTGTAGCAACTGCTCATAGCTGATGACGGAAGGATCGTAAACAATGCGTACCGCTTCGGCATGACCCGTATCACCGGAGCACACTTCCCGATAAGTCGGATTTGGCGTATAGCCTCCGGTATAGCCTGCGGCGGTGCTGTAAACGCCGGGTAACTGCCAGAACAGACGCTCCACACCCCAGAAACAACCCATCGCAAAAATGGCAATCTCCATTCCGTCAGGTACATTGGTCATTGAGTGACCGTTGACCGCATGCAGCGTGGCTACGGGCATCGGGGTGTTACGTCCAGGCAGGGCATCGGCGGGGGAAACCAGATGCTTTTTATCAAATAAACTCATGGTGTCGCTCTCCCGAAAATCGGTCATTGGGGTTAAGGTTGTAACAAGAGGCGTATTTGCACACAATAACCACCGTGAATAGGTCTAAAGTAAAACATAAGAAATATTTGGGGTTTAGTCTGCTTTTTAATCCATATTACTGGATTTTTGTTAAGCCGTTTAACGGCGTTCCAGGGGCAGGAAAAAAGGATATTCAGGAGAAAATGTGCGCTATATCCGACAGTTATGCTGTGTAAGCTTACTCTGCTTAAGCGGATCTGCCGTCGCCGCGAACGTCCGTCTACAGGTCGAGGGGTTATCGGGACAGCTGGAAAAGAACGTTCGTGCGCAGCTTTCTACGATTGAAAGTGATGAAGTGACGCCAGACCGTCGCTTTCGCGCACGCGTCGATGATGCCATCCGCGAAGGTCTGAAAGCGCTGGGTTATTACCAGCCGACCATTGAATTTGATCTCCGTCCACCGCCAAAGAAAGGGCGGCAGGTATTGATCGCCAAAGTCACGCCAGGCGTGCCGGTGTTAATTGGCGGCACCGATGTGGTATTGCGCGGCGGCGCGCGGACCGATAAAGACTATTTGAAATTGCTCGATACTCGCCCGGCTATTGGCACGGTGCTGAACCAGGGCGATTATGAAAATTTCAAAAAGTCCTTAACCAGCATTGCGTTGCGTAAAGGTTATTTCGATAGCGAATTTACCAAAGCGCAGCTGGGCATTGCGCTCGGCCTGCATAAAGCCTTCTGGGATATTGATTATAACAGTGGCGAACGTTACCGCTTTGGGCATGTGACCTTTGAAGGATCACAAATCCGCGATGAATACCTGCAAAATCTGGTGCCGTTTAAAGAGGGCGATGAGTACGAATCGAAAGATCTGGCGGAACTGAACCGCCGACTTTCTGCTACCGGCTGGTTTAACTCGGTGGTGGTGGCTCCACAATTTGATAAAGCGCGCGAAACGAAAGTATTACCATTGACGGGCGTGGTTTCGCCGCGAACAGAAAACACCATCGAAACCGGGGTCGGTTACTCTACGGACGTGGGACCGCGCGTGAAAGCGACGTGGAAAAAACCGTGGATGAACTCATACGGTCACAGTCTGACCACCAGTACCAGTATTTCCGCGCCGGAACAGATCCTCGACTTCAGCTATAAAATGCCGCTGCTGAAGAATCCACTGGAACAATATTATTTGGTGCAGGGCGGTTTTAAGCGCACTGACCTGAACGATACCGAATCTGACTCCACTACGCTGGTGGCTTCTCGCTACTGGGATCTCTCCAGCGGCTGGCAGCGTGCCATTAACCTGCGCTGGAGTCTCGACCACTTTACCCAGGGTGAAATTACCAACACCACGATGCTGTTTTATCCTGGGGTGATGATTAGCCGCACGCGTTCTCGTGGTGGCCTGATGCCAACCTGGGGCGACTCGCAACGCTACTCTATCGACTACTCCAACACTGCCTGGGGCTCAGATGTCGATTTCTCCGTTTTCCAGGCACAAAACGTCTGGATCCGCACACTGTACGATCGCCATCGTTTTGTGACACGCGGCACGCTGGGCTGGATTGAAACCGGTGATTTCGACAAAGTACCGCCGGATCTGCGTTTTTTCGCCGGGGGCGACCGCAGTATTCGTGGCTACAAATACAAATCTATCGCTCCGAAATACGCCAACGGTGACCTGAAAGGGGCCTCGAAGTTGATAACCGGATCGCTGGAGTACCAGTACAACGTGACCGGAAAATGGTGGGGCGCGGTGTTTGTCGATAGTGGCGAAGCGGTAAGCGATATTCGCCGCAGCGACTTTAAAACCGGTACCGGGGTCGGCGTACGCTGGGAATCGCCGGTCGGGCCAATCAAACTCGATTTTGCCGTACCGGTCGCGGATAAAGACGAACACGGGTTACAGTTTTACATCGGTCTGGGGCCAGAATTATGAGTTTATGGAAAAAAATCAGCCTCGGCGTGGTTATCGTTATCTTACTGTTGCTGGGATCGGTGGCGTTTCTGGTGGGCACCACCAGCGGCCTGCATCTGGTATTTAAAGCGGCGGATCGCTGGGTGCCAGGACTGGATGTTGGCAAGGTCACCGGCGGCTGGCGCGATCTCACCTTGTCTGACGTTCGTTATGAGCAGCCAGGCGTGGCGGTAAAAGCAGGCAATCTGCATCTGGCGGTCGGGCTTGAGTGCCTGTGGAACAGCAGTGTTTGTATTAATGATCTGGCGCTGAAAGACATCCAGGTCAATATCGACAGCAAAAAAATGCCCCCTTCTGAACAGGTTGAAGAAGAGGAAGATAGCGGTCCGCTGGATCTCTCCACGCCGTATCCCATCACCCTAACACGGGTGGCACTGGACAACGTCAACATCAAGATTGATGACACCACGGTATCGGTGATGGACTTCACCTCCGGCCTGAACTGGCAGGAGAAAACCCTGACCCTGAAACCGACGTCGCTGAAAGGCCTGCTGATTGCTCTGCCGAAAGTGGCGGAAGTGGCGCAGGAAGAAGTGGTCGAACCGAAAATTGAAAATCCGCAGCCGGAGGAAAAGCCGCTCGGCGAAACGCTGAAAGATCTCTTTTCTCGCCCGGTATTGCCGGAAATGACCGACGTGCATTTGCCGCTTAACCTGAACATTGAAGAGTTTAAGGGCGAGCAGTTGCGCGTGACGGGCGACACGGACATCACCGTGAGCACCATGCTGCTGAAAGTGAGCAGCATTGACGGCAATACTAAACTGGACGCCCTGGATATCGATTCCAGTCAAGGGATCGTCAACGCCAGCGGCACGGCGCAGCTGTCAGACAACTGGCCGGTGGACATCACTCTCAATAGTACACTGAACGTGGAGCCGTTGAAAGGTGAAAAGGTGAAGCTGAAAGTGGGCGGCGCGCTGCGCGAACAGCTGGAGATTGGCGTTAATCTTTCCGGTCCGGTGGATATGGATTTACGCGCCCAGACGCGACTGGCGGAAGCCGGATTGCCGCTCAACGTGGAAGTGAACAGCAAACAGATTTACTGGCCGTTCACTGGTGAGAAGCAGTATCAGGCGGATGATCTGAAACTGAAACTTACCGGCAAAATGACCGATTACACGCTCTCTATGCGTACGGCAGTGAAGGGACTGGAGATCCCGCCAGCCACCATTACCCTTGATGCCAAAGGTAATGAACAGCAGGTCAATCTCGACAAACTCACCGTCGCGGCGCTGGAAGGGAAAACTGAACTCAAGGCGTTGCTCGACTGGCAGCAGGCCATTAGTTGGCGCGGTGAGCTAACGCTTAACGGCATTAACACCGCCAAAGAGATCCCAGAGTGGCCGTCGAAACTCAATGGCTTGATTAAAACCCGCGGTAGCCTGTACGGCGGCACCTGGCAGATGGAGGTGCCAGAACTGAAGCTGACCGGTAACGTCAAACAGAACAAAGTGAACGTTGACGGCACGCTGAAAGGCAACAGTTATATGCAGTGGATGATCCCAGGGCTTCATCTGGAACTGGGGCCAAACAGTGCCGAAGTGAAAGGCGAGCTGGGGGTAAAAGATCTCAATCTTGATGCCACCATCAACGCGCCGGGGCTGGATAACGCGCTGCCGGGGCTTGGCGGTACAGCGAAAGGGCTGGTGAAAGTACGCGGCACGGTGGAAGCGCCACAACTACTGGCAGATATCACCGCGCGCGGCCTGCGCTGGCAGGAACTTTCCGTGGCGCAGGTTCGCGTGGAAGGCGACATTAAATCCACCGATCAGATCGCCGGGAAACTCGACGTACGCGTTGAGCAAATTTCGCAGCCGGATGTAAATATCAACCTCGTCACCCTGAATGCCAAAGGCAGCGAAAAACAGCACGAGTTACAGTTGCGGATTCAGGGCGAGCCTGTCTCCGGGCAGCTTAATCTGGCAGGAAGTTTTGATCGCAAAGAAGAACGCTGGAAGGGAACTCTTAGCAATACCCGCTTCCAGACGCCGGTCGGCCCGTGGTCGCTGACCCGCGATATTGCGCTGGATTACCGCAATAAGGAGCAAAAAATCAGCATCGGGCCACACTGCTGGCTTAACCCGAATGCGGAACTGTGCGTGCCGCAAACTATCGATGCGGGTGCCGAAGGGCGTGCGGTGGTGAATCTCAACCGCTTCGACCTGGCCATGCTGAAACCATTTATGCCAGAAACCACTCAGGCCAGCGGTATCTTCACGGGTAAAGCGGACGTTGCCTGGGACACCACCAAAGAGGGGCTGCCGCAGGGCAGTATCACCCTTTCGGGGCGTAACGTGCAGGTAACGCAAACCGTCAACGATGCGGCGCTGCCCGTGGCGTTTCAGACACTGAATCTGACGGCGGAATTGCGTAACAACCGTGCCGAATTGGGCTGGACCATCCGCCTGACCAATAACGGCCAGTTTGATGGACAGGTGCAGGTGACCGATCCGCAAGGCCGCCGTAATCTTGGTGGCAACGTCAATATCCGTAACTTCAACCTTGCGATGATAAACCCCATCTTTACCCGTGGGGAAAAAGCAGCGGGGATGGTGAGTGCCAACTTGCGTCTGGGTGGTGATGTGCAAAGCCCGCAGTTGTTTGGTCAGCTTCAGGTTACGGGTGTGGATATCGACGGCAACTTTATGCCGTTTGATATGCAACCGAGCCAGCTTGCGGTCAACTTTAATGGTATGCGCTCGACGCTTGCCGGTACAGTACGGACCCAGCAGGGTGAAATCTACCTGAACGGTGATGCCGACTGGAGCCAAATTGAAAACTGGCGGGCGCGGGTAACGGCGAAAGGCAGTAAAGTGCGGATCACCGTGCCGCCGATGGTACGAATGGATGTATCGCCAGATGTTGTCTTCGAGGCTACACCAAACCTGTTTACCCTCGATGGTCGCGTGGATGTCCCGTGGGCGCGCATCGTGGTGCACGATCTGCCGGAAAGCGCAGTAGGCGTCTCCAGCGATGTGGTGATGCTTAACGATAACCTGCAACCGGAAGAGCCGAAAACGGCGTCGATTCCGATTAACAGTAACCTGATTGTCCACGTTGGCAACAATGTGCGCATTGACGCCTTTGGCCTGAAAGCGCGGCTGACGGGCGATCTTAACGTCGTTCAGGACAAACAAGGGCTGGGCCTGAACGGGCAGATCAACATCCCTGAAGGGCGCTTCCATGCCTATGGTCAGGATCTGATTGTGCGTAAAGGTGAGTTACTGTTCTCTGGTCCGCCGGATCAACCGTATCTTAATATTGAAGCTATTCGTAACCCGGATGCTACAGAAGACGACGTAATCGCCGGAGTTCGCGTCACTGGTCTGGCGGACGAACCGAAAGCGGAGATCTTCTCTGACCCGGCGATGTCGCAACAAGCTGCATTGTCTTATTTGCTACGTGGACAAGGGCTGGAGAGCGATCAGAGCGACAGTGCGGCAATGACCTCGATGCTGATTGGTCTGGGGGTTGCGCAAAGTGGCCAGATTGTGGGTAAAATCGGCGAGACGTTTGGCGTAAGCAATTTAGCGCTCGACACCCAGGGAGTAGGCGACTCCTCCCAGGTAGTGGTCAGCGGCTATGTATTGCCAGGTCTGCAAGTGAAATACGGCGTGGGTATATTTGACTCTATAGCAACACTCACGTTACGTTATCGCCTGATGCCTAAGCTATATCTGGAAGCCGTGTCTGGTGTAGACCAGGCACTGGATTTGCTCTATCAGTTCGAGTTTTAGCAATGCGAATATTTGTCTACGGCAGTTTACGCCACAAACAAGGCAACAGTCACTGGATGACCAATGCCCAGTTACTGGGCGATTTCAGTATCGATAACTACCAGTTGTATAGCCTGGGCCACTATCCAGGCGCAGTTCCGGGGAACGGAACAGTACACGGTGAAGTTTATCGTATTGACAACGCCACGCTGGCCGAACTTGATGCCTTGCGCACCAGGGGCGGTGAATACGCGCGCCAGTTGATTCAGACGCCGTACGGGAGTGCATGGATGTACGTTTATCAACGACCCGTCGATGGATTAAAGCTAATTGAAAGCGGCGACTGGTTAGACAGGGATAAGTAATAATAAAAGCACGCCACCTTCGGGTGGCGTTGTTTTATGCGATGTATCTCGCGATTTTTTTTTGTAACTTTTCCATCTTTTGCTTTTCTCTCCGAGCCGCTTTCCATATCTGCAATCGCATAAAAAACTCTGCTGGCGTTCACAAATGTGCAGGGGTAAAACGGGGGCACGCTTTGAACGGTGAGTATGAGTGAGGTCGGCTAACTTCCAGCAAGTGGCTATGAACAGCAAAATGGTGGTCGGGTTTGCTTGTTCTTACCGTTCAAGCCTTGCAACCGCTGAGAATAATGATGGTGGAATAGAGAGTTTATTTATCGCGGGCATAAAAAAACCCTTACTAACCGAAGCCCGGCGTTCAGGGTTATTGCGCTAGAAGAACTTATTTATTCTTTGCGCGCTCGAAGGAAGCAACGATTTCAGCTTTAGCGGCTTCTGCGTTTTCCCAACCTTCAACTTTCACCCACTTGCCTTTTTCGAGGTCTTTGTAGTGCTCGAAGAAGTGAGCGATCTGCGCTTTCAGCAGCTCTGGCAGATCGTTAACGTCTTTAATGTGATCGTATTCTTTGCTCAGCTTTGTGTGCGGAACAGCAATCAGTTTCGCATCTTCACCGGCTTCGTCGGTCATTTTCAGAACGCCAACCGGACGGCAACGGATCACAGAACCCGGCTGCAGCGGGTACGGAGTCGGGACCAGTACGTCAACCGGGTCACCGTCCAGAGACAGGGTGTGGTTGATGTAACCGTAGTTGCACGGATAGAACATCGCGGTGGACATGAAGCGGTCAACGAACAGTGCGCCGCTCTCTTTGTCGATTTCGTATTTGATCGGATCTGCGTTAGCCGGGATCTCAATAACAACGTAGATGTCTTCCGGCAGATCTTTACCCGCAGGGACGTTGAGTAAGCTCATGTCTGTTTCCTTTAAAAATATGTGGCAAACAAGTGCCGAGTATTATAGCCAACTCGCGCCGAATGTCTTCGCTTGTTTTCGTCTTCATTTTCCTTTTTCGCCAATTTTAAGACGGTATACAGAGCAGGAAAATCCATAACCGTAGCCGCATTTTTCATAGTGAGATGAAAGCGATTACAAACTTGTGATTAACGTTTTATTTACTTCTTTGAAGTGTGATGTAACGCAATCCGTTACATAACGAATTGTCTATAGTTTTTTCGCGAACATCTTTTCACCAATAATAATTACCCCGACGAGGACAACCCTATGTGGAAACGCTTACTTGTAGTCTCTGCAGTCTCGGCAGCCATGTCGTCTATGGCGTTGGCCGCTCCATTAACCGTAGGATTTTCGCAGGTCGGATCAGAATCTGGCTGGCGCGCCGCAGAAACCAATGTGGCGAACAGTGAGGCCGAAAAACGCGGAATTACGCTGAAAATTGCCGATGGTCAGCAAAAGCAGGAAAACCAGATTAAAGCGGTACGTTCCTTCGTCGCGCAAGGGGTGGATGCGATCTTTATCGCTCCGGTGGTTGCGACTGGTTGGGAACCGGTATTAAAAGAGGCGAAAGATGCCGAAATCCCGGTCTTCTTGCTCGATCGTTCTATTGATGTGAAAGACAAATCTCTCTATATGACCACCGTCACTGCCGACAACATTCTCGAAGGCAAGTTGATTGGTGACTGGCTGGTAAAAGAAGTGAATGGCAAACCATGCAACGTGGTGGAGCTGCAGGGCACTGTTGGGGCCAGCGTCGCCATTGACCGTAAGAAAGGCTTTGCCGAAGCCATTAAGAATGCGCCAAATATCAAAATTATCCGCTCGCAGTCAGGTGACTTCACCCGCAGTAAAGGCAAAGAAGTCATGGAGAGCTTTATCAAAGCGGAAAACAACGGCAAAAACATCTGCATGGTTTACGCCCATAACGACGACATGGTGATTGGTGCAATTCAGGCAATTAAAGAAGCGGGCCTGAAACCAGGCAAAGATATTCTGACAGGTTCTATCGACGGCGTACCGGATATCTACAAAGCGATGATTGATGGCGAAGCGAACGCCAGTGTTGAACTGACGCCGAATATGGCAGGTCCCGCCTTCGACGCGCTGGAGAAATACAAAAAAGACGGCACCATGCCTGAAAAGCTGACGCTGACCAAATCCACCCTTTATCTGCCTGATACCGCAAAAGAAGAGTTAGAGAAGAAGAAAAATATGGGGTATTGAGGGTTGCTATGCCTGATGCCGATTCGTAGGCCGGATAAGGCGCTCGCGCCGCATCCGGCGGTGGTGCGCTGAAGCCTGATGCGACGCTTACCGCGTCTTATCATGCCTACTGGGAGCACGCTTTACACCGGGGGAAACCATGACGACTAACCAACACCAGGAGATCCTCCGCACCGAAGGATTAAGTAAATTTTTCCCCGGCGTCAAAGCGTTAGACAACGTTGATTTCAGCCTGCGCCGCGGCGAAATCATGGCGCTGCTCGGTGAAAACGGGGCAGGAAAATCAACGCTAATCAAAGCATTAACTGGTGTATACCACGCCGATCGCGGCACCATCTGGCTGGAAGGCCAGGCTATCTCACCGAAAAATACCGCCCATGCACAACAACTCGGTATCGGCACCGTCTATCAGGAAGTAAACCTGCTACCCAATATGTCGGTCGCTGATAATCTATTTATAGGCCGCGAACCCAAACGCTTCGGCCTTCTACGCCGCAAAGAGATGGAAAAGCGCGCCACCGAACTGATGGCATCTTACGGTTTCTCCCTCGACGTGCGCGAACCGCTCAACCGCTTTTCAGTCGCGATGCAGCAAATCGTCGCTATTTGCCGGGCTATCGATCTCTCTGCCAAAGTGCTGATCCTCGATGAACCCACCGCCAGTCTCGACACCCAGGAAGTGGAGTTACTGTTTGACCTGATGCGTCAGTTGCGCGATCGCGGCGTCAGCCTGATTTTTGTCACTCACTTTCTCGATCAGGTCTATCAGGTCAGCGATCGGATCACCGTCTTACGCAACGGCAGTTTCGTAGACTGTCGGGAAACGTGCGAGCTACCGCAGATCGAACTGGTAAAAATGATGCTGGGGCGCGAGCTGGATACCCACGCGCTACAGCGTGCCGGGCGAACATTGTTGAGCGACAAACCCGTTGCCGCGTTCAAAAATTACGGCAAAAAAGGAACGATCGCACCGTTTGATCTCGAAGTACGCCCCGGCGAGATCGTCGGTCTGGCTGGATTGCTGGGATCAGGACGTACCGAAACCGCCGAAGTGATCTTCGGTATCAAACCTGCTGACAGCGGCACGGCGTTGATCAAAGGCAAACCGCAAAACCTGCGATCGCCACATCAGGCTTCGGTACTGGGCATTGGCTTCTGCCCGGAAGACAGGAAAACCGATGGCATCATCGCTGCCGCCTCGGTGCGGGAAAATATCATCCTCGCTCTCCAGGCCCAGCGCGGCTGGCTACGTCCCATTTCCCGCAAAGAACAGCAAGAGATTGCCGAACGCTTTATCCGCCAGCTTGGCATTCGCACACCTTCAACTGAACAACCGATTGAATTTCTCTCTGGCGGCAATCAGCAAAAAGTGTTGCTTTCACGTTGGCTACTGACCCGACCGCAATTTCTGATCCTTGATGAGCCAACTCGCGGCATTGATGTTGGTGCCCACGCCGAGATCATCCGCCTGATTGAAACGCTATGCGCCGATGGTCTGGCGCTGCTGGTGATCTCCTCCGAACTGGAAGAACTGGTGGGCTATGCCGACCGGGTGATCATCATGCGCGATCGCAAACAGGTGGCGGAGATCCCGCTGGCAGAGCTTTCCGTTCCGGCGATCATGAACGCCATTGCGGCGTAAGGAGAACAGTGTGATGCCTCAATCTCTCCCGGACACTACGCCGCCGAAAAGGCGCTTTCGCTGGCCAACGGGAATGCCGCAGCTGGCGGCACTGTTGCTGGTGCTGCTGGTCGATAGCCTGGTGGCCCCGCATTTCTGGCAGGTGGTGCTCCAGGATGGGCGTTTATTCGGTAGCCCCATAGACATTCTTAACCGTGCGGCCCCCGTTGCGCTGTTGGCTATCGGAATGACGCTGGTGATCGCAACAGGTGGGATTGATCTCTCCGTGGGGGCGGTGATGGCTATCGCCGGAGCCACAACGGCTGCGATGACGGTCGCGGGATTCAGCCTGCCGATTGTTTTGTTAAGCGCCCTGGGCACTGGCATCCTGGCGGGATTGTGGAACGGCATACTGGTAGCGATCCTCAAAATTCAGCCGTTTGTTGCCACCCTGATCCTGATGGTCGCCGGGCGCGGCGTGGCGCAACTGATCACCTCCGGACAGATCGTCACGTTTAACTCGCCGGATCTCTCATGGTTTGGCAGTGGATCGCTGTTGTTCCTGCCAACGCCGGTCATTATCGCGGTGCTGACGCTTATCCTGTTCTGGCTGTTGACCCGCAAAACGGCGCTGGGGATGTTTATCGAAGCCGTTGGTATCAACATTCGGGCGGCAAAAAATGCCGGGGTAAACACGCGGATCATCGTCATGCTTACCTACGTGTTGAGCGGGCTGTGTGCGGCGATTGCGGGCATTATCGTGGCGGCGGATATTCGCGGTGCCGATGCCAATAACGCCGGGTTATGGCTGGAGCTGGACGCCATTCTCGCGGTGGTTATTGGCGGCGGATCGCTGATGGGCGGACGTTTTAACCTACTGCTTTCGGTGGTGGGGGCGCTGATTATTCAGGGGATGAACACCGGAATTTTGCTTTCGGGCTTTCCGCCAGAGATGAACCAGGTTGTAAAAGCGGTGGTGGTTCTTTGCGTGCTGATTGTCCAGTCGCAACGCTTTATCAGTCTGATTAAAGGAGTACGTAGCCGTGATAAAACGTAATTTGCCACTGATGATCACCATCGGCGTCTTTGTGTTGGGTTATCTTTACTGCCTGACCCAGTTTCCCGGTTTTGCTTCCACAAGAGTGATCTGCAATATCCTGACCGATAACGCCTTTCTTGGGATCATTGCCGTTGGCATGACCTTTGTGATCCTCTCCGGTGGGATCGATCTCTCCGTCGGTTCGGTGATCGCCTTTACTGGCGTGTTTCTGGCAAAAGTGATTGGCGATTTCGGCCTCTCGCCGCTACTGGCGTTTCCGCTAGTGCTGGTGATGGGCTGTGCCTTCGGCGCATTTATGGGGCTTTTGATCGACGCCCTGAAGATCCCGGCATTTATCATTACCCTGGCGGGGATGTTCTTTTTGCGCGGTGTCAGCTATCTCGTTTCGGAAGAGTCGATTCCGATAAACCATCCCATTTATGACACGCTCTCAAGCCTTGCGTGGAAAATCCCTGGCGGCGGTCGCTTAAGTGCGATGGGACTGCTGATGTTGGCGGTGGTGGTTATCGGTATTTTCCTCGCGCATCGTACCCGTTTTGGTAATCAGGTATACGCCATTGGCGGCAACGCAACGTCGGCGAACCTGATGGGGATTTCCACTCGCAGCACCACTATTCGCATTTATATGCTCTCCACCGGACTGGCAACGCTGGCGGGGATTGTCTTCTCGATTTATACCCAGGCCGGATATGCGCTGGCGGGCGTAGGTGTGGAACTGGATGCTATCGCCTCAGTGGTAATTGGCGGTACGCTTCTGAGCGGTGGCGTTGGAACGGTATTAGGGACGCTTTTTGGCGTGGCGATTCAGGGGCTAATACAGACTTATATCAACTTTGATGGCACGCTGAGCTCATGGTGGACGAAAATCGCCATCGGTATTTTGTTATTTATTTTTATAGCATTACAGCGTGGATTAACGGTGCTGTGGGAGAATCGTCAGAGTTCGCCTGTGACAAGAGTCAACATTGCGCAGCGATAAAAACGCCTCTCCGCGTGGAGAGGCGCAGGAGATTACGCGTCCGGGAACTCACGGATAAAGCGTTCGACATCTTCAACCATATGGTCGTTGCCGACAAAGAACGAACGGCGTTGGTGCAGAGTTTCCGGGATGATATCCAGAATACGCTCTTTGCCATCGCTCGCTTTACCGCCCGCTTGTTCCGCCAGGAATGCCATCGGGTTGCACTCATACAGCAAACGCAGTTTGCCGTCCGGGTGGCTGGCGGTGCTTGGGTAGAGATAAATACCGCCTTTCAGCAGGTTACGGTGGAAATCCGCGACCAGTGAACCGATATAACGTGAGGTATAAGGGCGGTTGGTGGACTTATCTTCTTCCTGGCAGAATTTAATGTACTTCTTCACCCCGTTCGGAAACTTAATGTAGTTTCCTTCGTTGATGGAGTAGGTTTTGCCTTTCTCCGGGAAGCGCATCCGTTCCTGGCACAGACAGAAAACGCCCAGCGAAGGATCGTAAGTAAAGGCGTGAACACCGCATCCGGTGGTGTAAACCAGCATGGTAGAGGAGCCGTATACCACGTAACCTGCCGCAACCTGTTTGTTACCAGGCTGGAGGAAATCTTCTTCCGTTACCGGCGTGCCAACAGGCGTAACGCGGCGGTAGATGGAGAAAATGGTACCGACAGAGACGTTAACATCGATGTTGGACGAGCCATCCAGTGGGTCCATCAGCACCACGTATTTTGCGTGTTCACAGCCTTCAAAGACGACAATCTCATCTTCTTCTTCAGAGGCAATGCCCGCAACGATATCGCGTGCTTTCAGTGCGGCTTTCAGTTTTTCATTAGCGAACAAGTCGAGTTTCTGCTGAACCTCGCCCTGCACGTTCTCAGCACCGCTGGCACCCAGGATATCAACCAGTCCTGCTTTGTTGATATCGCGATGGATAATCTTGGCGCCCAGTTTTATTGCCGACAGCAAAGCAGTGAGCTCACCGGTAGCATGAGAAAACTCGTGCTGCTTTTCGACAATAAATTCACCTAACGTTTTCATAAAACTTTCCCTGCAATGTTTATGGAGTAAAGCGACCGCAACAATCTTAACAAATAATCTCAATGTTGCGCTCAGGTGAATCGCGCCAGCAAATTGCGGATTATCCTGAAATGCGTTTCTCACTTGCCCGACATATGCGTAAAATGAGCGGCAGATTAAAAAAGGATAGTGACGTATGCGCATTCATATTTTAGGAATTTGTGGCACGTTTATGGGCGGTCTGGCGATGCTGGCGCGCCAGTTAGGCCATGAAGTAACGGGTTCGGACGCCAATGTGTATCCGCCGATGAGCACCTTACTTGAGAAGCAAGGCATTGAACTGATTCAGGGTTACGATGCCAGCCAGCTCGATCCGCAGCCGGATCTGGTGATTATTGGCAACGCCATGACCCGTGGAAATCCGTGTGTGGAAGCGGTACTGGAAAAAAACATCCCTTATATGTCAGGTCCACAGTGGCTGCACGATTTTGTGCTGCGCGACCGCTGGGTGCTGGCCGTTGCCGGTACACATGGCAAAACCACCACCGCGGGAATGGCAACCTGGATTCTGGAACAGTGCGGTTACAAACCGGGATTTGTGATCGGCGGTGTGCCGGGGAACTTTGAGGTTTCGGCGCGTCTGGGCGAAAGCGACTTCTTTGTTATCGAAGCGGATGAGTATGACTGCGCCTTCTTCGACAAACGCTCTAAATTTGTCCATTACTGCCCACGTACGCTGATCCTCAACAACCTTGAGTTCGATCACGCCGATATCTTTGACGACCTGAAAGCGATCCAGAAACAGTTCCACCATCTGGTGCGTATCGTTCCGGGGCAGGGCCGTATTATCTGGCCAGAAAACGACATCAACCTGAAACAGACCATGGCGATGGGCTGCTGGAGCGAGCAGGAGCTGGTGGGTGAGCAGGGGCACTGGCAGGCGAAAAAGCTGACCACCGATGCTTCCGAATGGGAAGTTTTGCTGGATGGCGAAAAAGTGGGCGAAGTGAAATGGTCGCTGGTAGGCGAACATAATATGCACAATGGCCTGATGGCGATTGCGGCGGCTCGCCATGTTGGTGTAGCGCCGGCAGATGCCGCTAACGCGCTGGGTTCGTTTATTAACGCTCGTCGCCGTCTGGAGTTGCGTGGTGAAGCGAATGGCGTCACGGTATATGACGATTTTGCCCATCACCCAACGGCGATTCTGGCAACGCTTGCGGCGCTGCGTGGCAAAGTTGGCGGTACGGCGCGCATTATTGCCGTGCTGGAACCGCGCTCGAATACCATGAAAATGGGGATCTGCAAAGACGATCTGGCACCTTCATTAGGTCGTGCCGATGAAGTCTTCCTGCTGCAACCGGCGCATATTCCGTGGCAGGTGGCAGAAGTGGCAGAAGCCTGCGTTCAGCCTGCACACTGGAGTGGCGATGTGGATACGCTGGCAGATATGGTGGTGAAAACCGCTCAGCCTGGCGACCATATTCTGGTGATGAGCAACGGCGGTTTTGGTGGGATCCATCAGAAACTGCTGGATGGTCTGGCGAAGAAGGCGGAAGCCGCGCAGTAATTCGGCCTTAGCCTGATATAGTGTGCGTAGGCCGGATAAGGCGTTCACGCCGCATCCGGCATTTGAGCATAGTGCCTGATGCGACGCTTGATGCGTCTTATCAGGCCTACAGGTGCACCGCATCCGGCAAACCATACTCACATCAACAACGAAAATTACCCTTCATTCTCCGCCAGTTCGCGCAGATACTGGAAAATCTGGCGTACGGATTTCGGCGGCTTATTCCCTTCTTTCTCTTTCTTCGCGTTGCGGATCAGAGTACGCAGCTGCTGACGATCGGCATCGGGCCACAGATTCAATACTTCAGCGATGGCGTCATCACCTTGATCGATCAGACGATCGCGCAGGTTTTCCAGTTTATGGAACAGCACCACCTGCTGGTTGTGACGGTTTTTCAGCTTATCCAGCGCCTGACGAATAGGCTCTACGTCGCGCTGGCGCAGCATCTTACCGATGAGCTGCAACTGGCGGCGGCGACCTTCCATCTTAATACGCTGGGCGAGCTCAATAGCCGCGCGCAGATCCGCATCTAACGGGATCTTATCCAGCGCGTTTTTCCCCAGATCAACAATTTCCGCGCCAAGGCGTTTTAGCTCCTCGGCATCACGTTTAATTTCACTTTTACTGACCCAGATAATTTCATCGTCTTCGATGTCATCACCGGGAACGTCGTCGAGCCAGTCTTCGGGCTGCTTAGTCATCTCAGGCTCCTTAAAAAAAGAGGCTAATGTTACCAGTTAAGATGCGCACTGAAAAACGGTTCTCTGTTAGACTTCAGAGAAACTCTCTACATTATGGCACTTGCAATGAAAGTAATCTCTCAAGTTGAAGCGCAGCGCAAGATTCTGGAAGAAGCAGTTTCCACTGCGCTGGAGTTGGCCTCAGGCAAATCGGACGGTGCGGAAGTTGCCGTCAGCAAGACCACCGGCATTAGCGTAAGCACGCGTTATGGTGAAGTGGAGAATGTTGAATTCAATAGCGATGGCGCGCTGGGGATCACTGTTTATCACCAGAACCGCAAAGGTAGCGCATCATCCACCGATTTAAGCCCGCAGGCCATTGCCCGCACCGTACAGGCGGCGCTGGATATTGCCCGTTATACCTCGCCAGATCCCTGTGCCGGCGTGGCAGACAAAGAGCTGCTGGCCTTTGAGGCACCGGATCTCGATTTGTTCCACCCTGCGGAAGTTTCCCCGGATGAAGCCATTGAACTGGCGGCCCGCGCAGAACAGGCAGCATTACAGGCGGACAAACGTATCACCAATACCGAAGGTGGCAGCTTTAACAGCCACTACGGTGTCAAAGTTTTTGGCAACAGCCACGGCATGTTGCAGGGTTACTGCTCTACGCGTCATTCGCTCTCCAGCTGTGTAATTGCCGAAGAAAATGGCGATATGGAGCGTGATTACGCCTACACCATTGGTCGTGCGATGAGCGATCTGCAAACGCCAGAGTGGGTTGGGGCCGACTGTGCTCGCCGTACTTTATCGCGCCTGTCACCGCGTAAACTCTCCACCATGAAAGCGCCGGTCATTTTTGCCAATGAAGTGGCAACCGGGCTTTTTGGCCATCTGGTGGGGGCGATAGCGGGTGGCTCGGTTTACCGTAAATCTACCTTTCTGCTGGATTCGCTGGGTAAACAAATTCTGCCGGACTGGCTGACCATTGAAGAGCATCCGCATCTGCTGAAAGGGCTGGCGTCGACGCCATTCGACAGCGAAGGTGTGCGCACCGAGCGTCGCGATATTATTAAAGATGGCATCCTGACTCAGTGGCTGCTGACCAGCTACTCGGCGCGGAAACTGGGGCTGAAAAGCACCGGACATGCGGGCGGTATTCACAACTGGCGGATTGCCGGACAAGGGCTAAGCTTCGAACAAATGCTCAAAGAGATGGGCACCGGGCTGGTGGTGACGGAGCTGATGGGCCAGGGCGTGAGTGCCATTACCGGTGATTATTCCCGTGGTGCTGCGGGCTTCTGGGTAGAGAATGGCGAAATTCAGTATCCGGTGAGCGAAATCACCATCGCAGGTAATTTAAAAGATATGTGGCGCAATATTGTCACCGTCGGTAACGATATTGAAACACGCAGTAATATACAGTGTGGTTCTGTGCTGTTGTCGGAGATGAAAATCGCCGGGCAGTAAAAAACTGGCGCGACCTGCCGCGCCAAATCTTCATAATAAAAAAGGAAGTGAGCAATGCGTAAAAGCCTGTTAGCTATTCTTGCAGTCTCCTCGTTGGTATTCAGTTCGGCGTCGTTTGCCGCTGATCTTGAAGACAATATGGAAACCCTCAACGACAATTTAAAAGTGGTCGAAAAAGCCGATAACGCGGCGCAAGTCAAAGACGCGTTAACGAAGATGCGCGCCGCAGCGCTGGATGCGCAAAAAGCGACGCCGCCGAAGCTTGAAGGCAAATCACCGGACAGCCCGGAAATGAAAGACTTCCGCCACGGTTTCGATATTCTGGTCGGTCAGATTGACGACGCGCTGAAGCTGGCAAATGAAGGTAAAGTAAAAGAAGCGCAGGCTGCCGCAGAGCAACTGAAAACGACCCGCAACGCCTATCACCAGAAGTATCGTTAATTCCTCATTTCCCTGTTGCCTGCACTCAGGTAACAGGGAACTTATCATCGCAAATGATGCACCACCTGATTGCTGCTGCCGCGCCAGATCAGGGAAGGGTCTTTTAAATCCTGCACAAATTTGCCGTCGACCAGCACGTTAATCAAATCAACAACCTGCATTTGCGCAGCGTTGAGTTCGTCGAGTTTATAGCCTGTCCACACCCAGATGTCTTTACCCGGACACTCGGCGCGGATGCGTTGTACCAGTTTCAGAATATCCGGCACGTTTTGCGGATGCAGCGGATCGCCGCCGGAGAGGGAAATACCCTGGCGTTTGATGCGAGTGTCATTCAGATCGTTAATGATCTGGTCTTCCATTGCTTTAGTAAATGTCTGACCGGAATTTACCCGCCATGTGCTTTTGTTATAGCAACCGGGGCATTCATGAACACACCCGGAGACAAACAGGGTGCAGCGAGTGCCGGGGCCGTTGACGATGTCGACAGGATAGTACTGATGATAATTCATTGTTTCGCCTGGCTTATCAGTCCGCGTATAGGATGCATCCGGTAATCAACGCCTGATGCGACGCTGTCGCGTCTTATCAGACCTACAATCGTTGTTGCCATGTAGGCCGGATAAGGCGTTTACGCCGCATCCGGCATTTGCTTAACGTAGAGTGAAGATTAACCTATCTGCCCATTCCCCAAATGTTTAACGCGGCGCTTAACTTCTTCCTGCTTACCGGCGTTAAATGGACGTGCATCCGGGCTACCTAAATATCCGCACACGCGGCGAGTCACCGACACACGGGAGGCGTCATGGTTACCACATTTCGGGCAAGTGAAACCTTTGCTGGTGCACTCGAACTCACCGGTAAAGCCACACTCGTAGCACTCATCAATCGGTGTATTGGTGCCGTAATACGGTACATGCTGATAGCTGTAATCCCAGACATCTTCCAGCGCCTTCAGGTTGTGCTGAATGTTTGGATACTCGCCGTAGCAAATGAAACCACCGTTCGCCAGCGGCGGGTAAGGCGCTTCAAAGTCGATCTTGTCGTACGGGTTCACCTTCTTCTCCACATCGAGGTGGAAACTGTTGGTGTAGTAACCTTTATCGGTCACGCCCGGCACCACGCCAAACTCAGCAGTATCGAGACGGCAGAAGCGGTCGCACAGGTTTTCACTCGGCGTGCTGTAGAGACTGAAACCATAACCCGTTTCTTCTTTCCACTTATCCACTGCCTGACGCAGACGTTCAACAATGGCGATACCTTTCGCGCGAAGCTGCTCGTTGTCGTAAACATGCTCGCCGCCGAACAGCGCGTTAATGGTTTCGTGGATGCCGATGTAACCCAGCGAAATAGACGCACGACCGTTTTTGAAGATTTCAGAAACATCATCGTCAGCATTGAGACGCACGCCACAAGCACCTTCCATATAGAGGATCGGGGCCACGCGCGCTTTCACGCCTTCGAGACGAGCGATACGGGTCATCAGCGCCTTACGTGCCAGCACCAGACGTTCATCCAGCAGCTTCCAGAAGGTGGCTTCATCGCCTTTTGCTTCCAGAGCAATACGCGGCAGGTTCAGGCTGATCACGCCGAGGTTGTTACGACCATCGTGGATCTGCTCGCCGTTTTCATTTTCCCACACGCCGAGGAAGCTGCGGCAGCCCATCGGGGTTTTAAACGAACCGGTGACTTTCACTACCTGATCGTAGTTCAGGATATCCGGATACATGCGCTTGCTTGCGCACTCCAGCGCCAGCTGTTTGATGTCGTAGTTCGGATCGCCTTTTTTATGGTTCAGACCATCGCGAATCGCAAACACCAGTTTCGGGAACACCGCAGTTTTACGGTTTTTACCGAGACCTGCGATACGGTTACGCAGGATAGATTCCTGAATCAGGCGCGATTCCCAGCTGGTGCCCAGACCAAAACCAAAAGTTACAAACGGCGTTTGACCGTTGGCGGTATGCAGGGTGTTTACTTCGTACTCCAGCGACTGGAAGGCATCGTAGCACTCTTTAATGGTACGAGAGTTAGCGTAGCCTTCTGCGTCCGGGATGCTCCACTCTTCTGCGGTCTTGCGATGTTTGTTGTAGCTGGCGGTGACAAACGGTGCCAGCACTTCATCGATACGGTTAATGGTGGTGCCGCCATAAATATGGCTGGCAACCTGAGCAATAATCTGCGCAGTTACCGCGGTTGCCGTAGAGATCGACTTCGGCGGTTCAATCTCGGCGTTCCCCATTTTAAAGCCCTGGGTCAGCATGCCTTTCAGGTCGATCAACATGCAGTTGAACATCGGGAAGAACGGCGAGTAATCGAGATCGTGATAGTGAATATCGCCACGCTCATGTGCCTGCACCACGTCACGCGGCAGCAGGTGCTGGCGTGCATAGTGTTTAGCCACGATCCCGGCCAGCAGGTCGCGCTGGGTTGGAATCACCTTGCTGTCTTTGTTGGCGTTTTCGTTGAGTAACGAGGCGTTGGTCTGCTCGACCAGACCACGGATCTCCTGGTTCAGGCGACCGCGTTTTTCACGTTCAATGTCGCGATCGTGACGGTACTCGATGTAAGCACGAGCCAGTTGTTTGTATGGACCCGACATCAGCTGGTTTTCAACTGCGGTCTGGATCTCGTTGATATCCACCTGGTTGCGGCCCTGCATCTGCTCGCTGACAACCGCGGCAACAGTGGCGCAATAATCGGCATCATCGACTTCCGCTGCTTTAGCTGCACGCAGAATCGCTTCTTTGATGCGCTCTGATTTAAACGGCACTTTGCAGCCGTCTCGTTTCATCACATGCGGTGTCATGATCGCTCCATATTTTTAAGAACAGGTTATCCACAGAAATTGGGAAAGGCGTTTTCCGGTTTTTTCGTTTCGTTTTCCGGTGCTTTCCGCAATCGCCATCCGCTTATCCACAACGCCGCACCTTTTTCGTGGGGAGCTGTAGTAGCAATTATAGTCGATTAATACAACATATTGGGTTGGGACGCATTTTAAAGTCTATATATAGTGCTTTGCATCAAGGATGTTTGAACTTTTTTTGATGTAGCTCAAAGTAAAAAGCAGAGCGTACGGATGACGGGCGCTACAGCGTTATGTAAATTTTTTAATGAATTTGCTGGTTGAAAAATCAACAAAAACAACATGCTGACAGACAAAACCCCGGAATGACAGGCATTCCCGGGGCTTAGCGGATACTTACTTCTGTAACCACCAGACAGCCTCAAAAGGCCGTAAAGTCATGGCACAGGGTTGTGGTGAGGCTTCTTCGTAGTTATGCATCACAAGCTGCCAGTTGCCGCGCATTTGCCCTGGCTGCCAGGGTTGGATCTCACGGCTAAGGTTGGCAATGACCAGCAAGGTTTGCCCCTTCCATTCACGGCGATAGCACCACAATACAGGGCTGTTTGGCAGCAGATCCTGGTAATTGCCCCATGTCAGGATGGCTTCCTGCTTACGCAGTGCGATTAACTTTTGGTAGGTGTAAAACACCGAGGAATCATCGGCCAGCGCGGCTTCTACGTTGATTTGTTGATAGTTATCGCCCAAGCCAATCCACGGTTCGCCAGCCGTAAACCCGGCATTATCGCCGTTGCTCCATTGCATGGGTGTGCGACTGTTGTCACGGGATTTGCTGGCGAGGATTGCCAATAACTCGTCGGCATCACGCCCATCGTTGCGTAGCTCGGCAAACATATTGAGGCTCTCCACGTCGCGATAGTCAGTAATGCGCGTGAAATGCGGGTTGGTCATGCCAATCTCTTCGCCCTGGTAGATATACGGCGTTCCCTGCATGCCATGCAGCACCATCGCCAGCATTTTTGCCGCAGGCACGCGGTATTCACCTTCATCACCAAAGCGAGAAACAATGCGCGGCTGATCGTGGTTACACCAGAACAAGGCATTCCATGCTACGTTGTGCATTCCTTGTTGCCAGTGGCGGAACAATGTTTTCAACGCCACAAAGTCAGGTTTAGCCAGCGTCCATTTTTCACCACCGGGATAATCGACCTTCAGGTGATGAAAATTAAAGGTCATCGATAATTCACTGCCTGTCAGTGCCGCGTATCGCTGGCAATGCTCAAGGCTGGTGGAGGACATTTCACCTACGGTCATTAACCCGCGTGGCGTAAACACATCGCGGTTCATCTCGTGCAAAAACTCGTGTGCTCGTGGTCCGTCGGTGTAGAAGCGACGCCCGTCGCCATCCAGGTCTTCAGGGAAACGCGGGTCTTTGGAGATCAGATTCACCACATCCAGGCGCAACCCGTCAACCCCACGATCGGCCCAGAACTCACAGACTTTTTTCAGCTCTGCGCGTACCGCTGGATTCTCCCAGTTGAGATCCGCCTGTTCTGGTGCAAAGAGATGCAAATAGTACTGTTCGCTTTCCGCATGCCAGCGCCACGCACTACCGCCAAATTTTGAACGCCAGTTGTTCGGTGGTGTTTCTGGTTCGCCATCGCGCCAGATATAAAACTGGCGGTAAGGGCTTTCTTTGTTCAGCGCCTCGCGAAACCAGGCATGTTGGGTAGAGGTATGGTTAAACACCATATCGAGAATGATACGAATCCCGCGCGATTTTGCCTGCGTCACCAGTTCGTCAAAATCGTCCAGCGTGCCGTAGGTGGGATCAATCGCCGTATAGTTCGCTACGTCGTAACCGTTATCGACCTGGGGAGAGACATAAAAGGGGGTTAGCCAGATGGCATCAACGCCCAGTTTATGCAGATAGTCCAGGCGTTGTATAACGCCACGTAAATCGCCGGTGCCGCTACCCGTGGTGTCCTGAAAACTCTTTGGATAAATCTGGTAGATAACGCCGTTTTGCCACCAGTGGGGAAGATTAGTCATTACGTTATTCCTGCAAATGCGAGGGGGCGCAATTGCGCCCCGAAGAAAATTAAACAATATCCAGCGTGCCCAGGCGGTATTTCCGCTGATAGATAAACGAGGTGAGTACAATCGGGATGATGATGGCGATAGCCATTGCCAGCGCAAACACCTGCCAGTAGCTCGGTTGAATCGAGAGAATTCCCGGTAGGCCGCCTACGCCGATGCCATTCGCCATAACGCCGTTCAGGCCGCATAGCAATCCTGCCAGACCAGAACCAATCATCGCGCACAGCATCGGGAAGCGATATTTCAGGTTGATGCCGTACATTGCAGGCTCAGTGACCCCAAGCCAGGCGGAGATCGCCGCAGGCACGGAGATCTCGCGTTCATTGTGCTTGCGGCTGGAAATGATAATGCCTATCACGGCGGAGCCCTGAGCGATATTCGACAGCGCAATCAGCGGCCACACTGGCGTACCACCCATGCTTTGAATCATCTGCAAATCAATAGCAAGCGTGGTCTGGTGTACCCCGGTGATCACCAGCGGGGCGTACAGGAAGCCAAACAATGCCGCGCCAATTGGAGCAAAGCTGCCGGTCATCAGGTGACGTACCGCAAAGGCAACGCCATCGCCAATCATGCGACCAAACGGACCAATCAGCGCATGGGCGAGGAACACCGCGAGGATCAGCGAACAGACGGGTACCACCACCAGATAGAGGTAATCCGGCACGATGCGTTTAAGGCGAGTTTCAATAACGCCCAGCGCCAGTCCGGCTAACAGTGCCGGGATCACCTGCGCCTGATAGCCTACTTTGGCGATGCTGAACATGCCAAAGTCCCACACTTCCGGCAGCTGCTGCCCGAGCAGATAAGCGTTCATCAGCTGTGGAGAAACCAGTGTCACGCCAAGCACGATACCAAGGATCGGCGTGCCGCCCATTTTTTTCACCGCTGACCAGCAAATACCGACCGGCAGGTAGAAGAAGATCGCTTCACCGATCAACCACAGAAAATCGTAGATCGTTTGCAGGGAAGGGTACATTTGCGCCAGCGTTTGACCGTTGCTCATGGGCAAATCGCCGATCACATTGCGAAAACCGAGGATCAAACCACCGCTAATCAACGCGGGCAGCAACGGGAAGAAGATCTCCGCGAAATGAGAGATCAACTGCTCATGCCATTTCATATTCTGCCGGGCGGCTTTTTTTACCTGCTCTTTATCAACCTGCGCCTGTCCGGTTGACGCTATCAGTGCTTGATAGTAATCACCCACGTTGGTGCCAATCACCACCTGAAATTGCCCGGCATTGGTGAAACAGCCTTTCACCATGGGGAGTTGCTCAATTTCTTTCGGTCTGGCATTGGCCGGTTGGTTGAGGACAAAGCGCAGGCGAGTAATACAGTGGCTCACCGTCGCAATATTGCCGCGCCCGCCGACCAGTTCAATCAACCGATCGATATCCGTTTGGTTTATTTTGCTCATCATAAAGCCCCATGGCAGATGACATTTTTGGTTGGCTGCAGAATATATTGCGCGGAAAAATTTAAAAACGGGAACGTTCCCGAAACGCAGCGAAGATCACAATTTATCGTTCAGGAAACGATCAGGACAGGGTGGCGGGGATGATGATTTGTTGCGGTTCGCTGCGCCCGGTTACCTGTGCGATCAATTGGCAGGCCGCCTGGCGTCCAGCTTCGGCGTAACCGGGATCTACGGTGACGATCTCCGGATGGAGGAATTTCATTAACGGTGTATTACCGACGCTCGCCAGTTGCAATGTGTCGATGCGTTGCTCTTGCAGGTATTTACTTGCGCCAAGTGCCAGCGTGTCGGTTGCGCACAGTAACGCAGTAGTTTCAGGCGTAATCACTTTTGCCACGTTCTCATAGCCTTGCTTCATAGCAAGCCCTGGCAGAGCGGCAACGGGATGCAGTTTATGCGCTTTGCAGAACGCCAGGTAGGCTTCGTGACGTCGCTTACCGGTTGTCACGTCACTATGCGGCACGCCGAGATAACTGATATTACGATGCCCCTGGTCATACAGCCGTTGCATCAGGATCTTGATTGCCCCTTCGTCGTCATAACAGACCGAAGCAAAGCCTTTTGCGTCACGCGCCAGCAGAACCAGCGATGACTGCCAGTGGGCTAACATTTCTTCTGTTATGCCAGTAAAACCGAACAGCACTACGCCGTCGATATTACGCCGTTTCAGCACCCCCAAATGTTCGGCAACTAATTGTGGGGAAAACTGACTTTCCATCATGATTGGGTCGTAACCTTGTTCATAGAACGCTGGCAGCATGGTTTGAACGGCGAGATTTTCTGACAACGAATCCAGACGGGTAACAATGATGGCGACCACTTTATCGCTTTGCCCACGCATAGCGCGCGCAGAGCGGGAAGGGGAAAATCCATGCTGATTCATCACTGCTTCAACACGCTCGCGGGTGCGCTGGCTCACGCCGCTTTCGTTATTCAGCACCCGGGAAACTGTAGATTTCCCCACGCCGCTTAAGCGTGCGATGTCTTTGATGGTCAGCCGATTTTGCATCCTGTTGTCCTGTAACGTGTTGTTTAATTATTTGAGCCTAACTTTACCCGTGCATTCAGCAATGGGTAAAGTCTGGTTTATCGTTGGTTTAGTTGCCAGCAGGTATTATATCGCCATAGATGCTACGAATATTATTGGATTCTCCTTATTATTTGCGGCGCTTTTTTCACTTACCGGAGGTTATATGGAACCTGATCCCACGCCTCTCCCTCGACGGAGATTAAAACTTTTCCGGTAAGCCCGTCTTTTCACGGCGTTACCGGATGCGTAAGGCCGTGACGTTTTAACGTCCCTGCTCAGCTTTATTACCTTCAGGTAAGGCTTCGCCACGCCTGAAGACATTTCTGTACTGTTTCAGACAGTGCGGAGGGACTCCTTATGTTTAAAGAAATTTTTACCCGGCTCATTCGCCATTTACCTTCCCGTCTGGTTCATCGCGATCCATTGCCTGGCGCGCAGCAGACAGTGAATACGGCGGTCCCGCCGTCCTTAAGTGCGCATTGCCTGAAAATGGCGGTGATGCCCGAAGAAGAATTATGGAAAACGTTCGACACCCATCCGGAAGGGTTAAATCAGGCGGAAGTGGAATCTGCCCGCGAACAACATGGTGAAAATAAATTACCCGCACAACAACCGTCGCCGTGGTGGGTACATTTATGGGTCTGCTATCGCAACCCCTTTAATATTTTACTCACCATTCTCGGCGCTATTTCTTACGCCACGGAAGATTTATTTGCCGCGGGCGTTATCGCGCTAATGGTCGCTATTTCAACGTTGCTGAACTTTATTCAGGAAGCACGTTCCACTAAAGCGGCAGATGCCCTGAAAGCGATGGTCAGCAATACCGCGACGGTGCTGCGCGTAATTAACGACAAAGGCGAAAATGGCTGGCTGGAGATCCCGATCGACCAGCTGGTGCCCGGCGATATTATAAAACTGGCGGCGGGAGATATGATCCCGGCAGATTTACGTATCTTGCAGGCGCGGGATCTGTTCGTCGCTCAGGCGTCGTTAACCGGTGAGTCTCTGCCCGTGGAAAAGGCCGCTACCACTCGCCAGCCGGAGCACAGCAATCCGCTGGAGTGCGACACCCTGTGTTTTATGGGCACCACCGTGGTGAGCGGCACGGCACAAGCAATGGTGATTGCTACAGGAGCCAACACCTGGTTTGGTCAACTGGCGGGGCGTGTTAGTGAGCAGGAAAGCGAGCCGAATGCCTTTCAGCAGGGGATCAGCCGCGTCAGTATGCTGCTGATTCGCTTTATGCTGGTGATGGCTCCGGTGGTGTTGCTTATCAACGGTTACACCAAAGGCGACTGGTGGGAAGCGGCACTGTTTGCGCTTTCGGTCGCGGTAGGCTTAACGCCGGAAATGTTGCCGATGATTGTTACCTCGACGCTGGCGCGCGGCGCAGTAAAGCTGTCGAAACAGAAAGTGATCGTCAAACATCTGGATGCTATTCAGAACTTTGGCGCAATGGATATTCTGTGCACTGATAAAACCGGCACCCTGACACAGGACAAAATTGTGCTGGAGAATCATACCGATATCTCCGGTAAAACCAGCGAACGCGTGCTGCATAGCGCGTGGTTGAACAGTCATTATCAGACCGGACTTAAAAACCTGCTCGATACAGCGGTGCTCGAAGGTACGGATGAAGAGTCAGCGCGCTCGCTGGCCAGCCGTTGGCAAAAAATTGATGAGATTCCGTTTGATTTCGAGCGTCGCCGGATGTCGGTGGTAGTGGCAGAAAATACCGAGCACCATCAGCTGGTTTGCAAAGGTGCATTGCAGGAAATCCTCAATGTGTGTTCGCAGGTGCGTCACAATGGCGAGATTGTGCCGCTCGATGACATCATGCTGCGTAAGATTAAGCGGGTTACTGATACGCTGAATCGTCAGGGGCTGCGCGTGGTTGCGGTGGCGACGAAATACCTGCCAGCGCGTGAAGGAGATTACCAGCGGGCGGATGAATCCGACCTGATCCTCGAAGGATATATTGCTTTCCTTGATCCGCCAAAAGAGACAACTGCTCCGGCACTGAAGGCATTAAAAGCGAGTGGAATTACCGTAAAAATCCTTACTGGCGACAGTGAGTTAGTTGCAGCGAAAGTGTGCCATGAAGTGGGGCTGGACGCGGGAGAGGTGGTCATTGGTAGTGATATTGAAACGCTATCTGACGACGAACTGGCAAATCTCGCACAGCGCACCACGCTGTTTGCTCGTCTGACGCCGATGCATAAAGAACGCATTGTGACCTTACTGAAGCGCGAAGGGCATGTGGTTGGCTTTATGGGCGATGGTATTAATGATGCGCCCGCCTTACGCGCTGCGGATATCGGCATTTCTGTGGACGGCGCGGTAGATATTGCCCGTGAAGCGGCTGATATCATCCTGCTGGAAAAAAGCCTGATGGTGCTGGAAGAGGGGGTTATTGAAGGACGTCGCACTTTCGCCAACATGCTGAAATACATCAAAATGACGGCGAGCTCCAACTTCGGTAATGTGTTCAGCGTGCTGGTGGCGAGTGCTTTCTTGCCCTTCCTGCCGATGTTGCCGTTACACTTGCTTATTCAGAACCTGCTGTATGATGTGTCACAGGTGGCGATCCCGTTTGATAACGTCGACGACGAGCAAATTCAAAAGCCGCAGCGTTGGAATCCGGCGGATCTGGGGCGCTTTATGATCTTCTTCGGACCGATCAGCTCGATCTTCGATATTCTGACGTTTTGCCTGATGTGGTGGGTATTCCATGCCAACACGCCGGAAACGCAAACGCTGTTCCAGTCGGGATGGTTTGTGGTGGGCTTACTGTCGCAAACGCTGATTGTGCATATGATCCGCACCCGCCGTGTGCCGTTTATTCAGAGCTGTGCATCGTGGCCGTTAATGATCATGACCGTGATCGTGATGATTGTCGGGATCGCATTGCCGTTTTCACCGCTGGCCAGTTATCTGCAATTACAGGCGCTGCCGTTAAGCTATTTCCCGTGGCTGGTTGCGATTCTGGCAGGGTATATGACATTAACCCAGTTGGTGAAAGGGTTCTATAGCCGTCGTTACGGCTGGCAATAAAGAATAAACTGGGCACGATAGCCCCGATTCAGATTGCAGACAAAGTAAGCTTTGTTCATGCCGGATGCGGCGTAAATGCCTTATCCGGCCAACAAATTCAATAAATTGCAGGAATCACGTAGGCCTGATAAGCGTAGCGCATCAGGCGATTTTGCGTTTGTCATCAGACTTAATCCGGGCATGATAGCCCGGATTTCCATCAAGATTAGCGACGAACAGCGATCGCTTCGATCTCAATCTTCACGTCTTTCGGCAGACGGGCGACTTCAACGCAAGAACGTGCCGGGAAGGTGGCGTTGTGTTCGGTGAAGAAGGCTTCGTAGGTAGCATTAACGGTAGCGAAGTCGTTCAGATCTTTCACAAACACGGTGGTTTTAACGATATCGCCCACTTTCAGGCCAGCGGCTTCGACAATCGCTTTTACGTTATCCAGCGACTGACGTGCCTGTGCAGCGACGTCTGCCGGTACTTCACCCGTTTTCGGATTTACCGGGATCTGACCGGAGGTGATGATCATATTGCCCAGATCAACGCCCTGTACGTAAGGACCGATAGCTGCCGGTGCATTTTCCGTCGCGATAGTTTTGCTCATGATTTCTCCTTTATTACAGCGGTAAAAAGTCTGGCTCATTATAGGGAGCCAGACTTTTATTACCAACCGCAATTAATTGGCCAGCACCACATTATGGGAAAACTCTTTTTCACAGTATTTGCATTTGAGCGCGATGTCATTGGCGCGTTTTCGCACGGCAAAGCTGGAAGAAACCGGTTCGGCATGGCTGATACAGTTGCTGTTCGGGCAGACCAGCACATTGTCGATGCGCTCCGGCAGACTGGGGCGCGACTTACCCACCACTTCATAGTTGTCGATACGGTTAACCGTGGCTTGCGGCGCATACAATGCCAGTTGATCTACCTGATCTTCACTCAAAAAGGTATTTTCGATTTTGATCAGATCTTTGCGGCCCATCTCGCCAGAAGGCAAGTTCAGACCGATGGTGATGCGCTGATCCGTTTCGGTTAGCTTGAACAGACTTAACAGCTTAAAACCGATCTGGGCGGGGATATGGTCAATTACCGTGCCGCGTTTAATAGCTTCAACCTGCAATTTATTATCATGTGTCATCTCTATTTCCCCTTACAGTACCAGATCGCGATTCAGAACCAGTGCCAGTAACGCCTGGCGAGCGAAAATCCCATTGCCTGCCTGCTGGAAGTACCAGGCGTGTGGCGTTTTATCAACATCCGTCGCAATCTCATCAACACGCGGCAGCGGATGCAGCACTTTCATATTGGCTTTGGCGTTGTGAAGATCGCTGGCGCGAAGAACAAACTGCGCTTTCACGTTAGCGTACTCTGACGGGTCCAGACGCTCTTTTTGCACGCGAGTCATGTACAGGATGTCTACTTCCGACATCACTTCTTCAATAGAGCTGTGCAGACTCCAGGCGATCCCTTTTTCATCGAGCATATCCAGAATGTATTGCGGCATTGCCAGCGCGTCCGGCGCAATGAAGTAAAAACGGTTGCCGTCGAACTTCGCTAACGCCTGAGTCAGGGAGTGAACGGTGCGGCCATATTTCAAGTCACCAACCATTGCGACGTGGAGATTGTCCAGACGCCCCTGGGTTTCCTGAATAGTGAATAAGTCCAGCAAGGTTTGCGTCGGATGTTGGTTGGAGCCATCACCGGCATTCAGTACCGGTACATTGCCGGAAAACTCGGTAGCCAGGCGCGCCGCACCTTCCTGCGGATGACGCATCACTATCGCATCGACGTAAGTGCTGATAACCGAAATGGTATCGGCCAGCGTTTCGCCCTTTTTACCAAGCGAGGTATTGGCGCTGTCGGAGAAGCCCACCACGCTGGCGCCCAGGCGGTGCATGGAAGTTTCGAAAGAGAGGCGGGTACGGGTAGAGGCTTCGAAGAAACAGCTGGCAATGACTTTATGCTTCAACAACTCTGGTTGCGGATTTGCTTTTAATTTCGCCGCTGTCGCCAGTACCAGATTAAGTTCATCTCGACTAAGGTCGTTTATGGAAATGATATGTTTTTGATATAGCGGGTTAGCCATTTTTATCTCCTGACGCCTGGGCAAAAAAAAGCCCCTCGATTGAGGGGCTGGGAATGGGTGATCAACGGGAAGAAAAACGGCAGGCCAGCGTCTTTTTTCAGACGCGGTAAGACAAAATGTCGAACACACTGAACCATACATCCTCCCGGCAAATTGTCCGGCATTATACTCATCGTCAGAAGCGGCGCAAGCATTTGATGCAATATTTTGTCTGCGCAAACGGTTTATCTGAATTATAAGTCAAAATATATGCATTTTTATTTGATGTGATTCTGGAGGAGAACTGTCGTTCGGTATCAATAATTGCAGACATTTCCTGCTTTTTTTGTGTTTCACTTTCACACAATCAGATATGCATTTTATTCCATTCATCCGACTTATAGGGCGGAGTGTGAAAACGAACGGCTAACACTATTGCTTACTGCGCAGGGATGCGCGCTATCACTTTAATTTCAAAATCAAAGCCTGCCAGCCATGTAACACCCACCGCCGTCCAGTTTGGATAAGGTGGGGCGCTAAATATTTCATTTTTCACCGTCATGATGTCTTCAAATTGTTTTTCTGGATCGGTATGAAAGCTCGTAACATCAATGATATCGTCAAAAGTGCATCCCGCAGCTGCCAGGGTCGCATGCAAATTATTAAATGCCTGTCTGACTTGTTGCTGAAAATCGGGTTCTGGTGTTCCATCCTCTCGACTTCCTACTTGCCCGGAAACAAACAGCAAATCGCCGGAACGAATAGCCGCAGAATAACGATGCTCAGCATACAGTGAATGTCGGCCAGCAGGGAAAACAGCGGTTCTTTCTACCATTTGGTTATCCTCAAGATTTACGACATGAACAGAAGATTTATATTTACCGGGAGCCGCTTTTATGGGACGACGTGAGTAAACAAAACCCAGACATCATGGATAATGGCTGGGCTTAATTGAGCGTAGTCGGTTATGCGCCAAACGCGCCATCAATGGTATGCATCGCGCCGGTAACAAAACTGGCTTCTGGCCCTGCTAACCATGCGACCATACCAGCGACCTCTTCCGGTTGCCCATGTCTTTTGATAGCCATAAAACTATGCAACATATCGCGCATTGGCCCGTTGGCGGGATTAGCGTCGGTATCAATTGGCCCTGGCTGGACGACGTTGATGGTGATCCCACGCGGTCCGAAATCACGGGCCAGCCCGCGCGCCATGCCTTGCAGGGCAGATTTACTGGCGGCATAAGCAGCCATGCCTGCAACAGGCATACGATCGCCATTCACGGAGCCGATGATTAAGATGCGCCCGCCTTCGGGCATCTGCCGGGCGGCTTCAACAGAGGCATGATAAGGAGCATGAATATTGATTTTGAAAAGGCGATCAATATCGTCGGCATTTAATTCCAGGGCCTCGCCAAAGACGCCAATACCTGCATTTACTACCAGAATATCCAATGCGCCACTCTTACGAACGACATCAATGACAGCGTCTCTGTCAGCACTATCTGTGAATACTGCTGTCGCTCCAGTCTCTTGTGCCAGGTGTTCAGCGGCATCTTTCGACCCCGCATAGGTGAATCGTACATTGGCCCCATCGGTGACGAAACGACGTACGATAGCGGCACCGATTCCACGGCTACCACCGAGGATGAGAACTGTCTTACCTGTAAAAGCGCCCATAAGGACTCCTTGATTTATTATGTAACATGCATTACAAAACTGTTTTAACTTTCTGTCAACAAGTTTTGTAATGGTCACTAAAAAACAATCTCGCGTTCCAGGTCGTCCCAGACGTTTCGCTCCTGAGCAGGCAGTCTCTGCGGCAAAAGTGCTTTTTCACCAAAAAGGTTTCGATGCTGTCAGTGTTGCTGAAGTTACTGATTATCTTGGTATTAACCCCCCGAGCCTCTACGCGGCTTTTGGCAGTAAGGCTGGGTTATTTAGCCGTGTACTCAATGAATATGTCGGTACGGAAGCTATTCCGCTTGCCGATATTCTTCGTGATGATCGTCCGGTAGGCGAGTGCCTGGTTGAGGTATTAAAAGAAGCGGCGCGCAGATATAGCCAAAACGGCGGCTGCGCTGGCTGTATGGTTCTTGAAGGTATTCATAGTCATGATCCACAAGCGCGTGATATTGCCGTTCAATATTATCACGCCGCAGAAACGACCATTTATGACTATATCGCCAGGCGGCATCCACAAAGCGCACAATGTGTGACTGATTTTATGAGTACCGTGATGTCAGGCCTTTCTGCGAAGGCACGAGAGGGGCACTCCCTCGAACAACTCTGTGCAACAGCTGCACTGGCGGGGGAAGCGATAAAAACTATTCTCAAGGAGTGATGCTGGCCTTGATCCGAAAGGCGGGAACGCGCCTGCCGATAAGTTGTGATAAGACAATAATTCACGCGTTAAGGCTAGCGGAAATGATCATCTTTTCGTATAACGGTGGAAATGAAACATTGTTTTAATTAAGGAGTGAAAAAGATGATCTTTGGAAATATTCATAATCTTCAGCCGTGGCTACCCCAGGAGTTACGCCAGGCGATTGAGCATATCAAAGCACACGTTACGGCAGAAACGCCAAAGGGTAAGCACGATATCGAAGGCAATCGTCTGTTTTATCTTATCTCGGAAGATATGACCGAGCCGTACGAAGCTCGCCGTGCGGAGTACCATGCCCGCTATCTCGACATTCAGATTGTGTTAAAAGGTCAGGAAGGCATGACCTTCAGCACGCAACCTGCAGGCACGCCGGATACCGACTGGTTAGCTGATAAAGACATCGCATTTTTGCCGGAAGGCGTTGATGAGAAAACAGTTATCCTTAATGAAGGTGATTTTGTTGTGTTTTATCCGGGGGAAGTGCATAAACCGCTGTGCGCAGTGGGCGCGCCAGCCCGGGTTCGCAAAGCAGTAGTGAAGATGCTGATGGCGTGATGACTTTTCGCCGTAAATAACTCCAGGTTTACGGCGAGTTTGTGAAAAGAGCGTTTTTTGATATTTTTTTGTGAGTAAAATTTGTAATGCTTAGACGTTCTTATTAACTCAAGGAGTTCGTCATGAGCAAAATATCAGATTTGAATTATTCTCAACACATTACATTAGCCGACAATTTTAAACAAAAAAGTGAAGTTTTAAATACCTGGCGTGTTGGAATGAATAATATTGCCCGTATTGCCGGGGGGGAGGATAGCAGAAGCAATATTCTATCTCCTGGAGCATTTTTGGAGTTTTTGGTAAAAATATTTACCCTGGGTTATGTGGATTTTAGCAAACGCTCCAACGAAGCGGGTAGAAATATGATGGCTCATATTGAGTCCTCATCTTATATCAAAAATAATGATGGCAGTGAAATAATGCAGTTTGTTATGAATAATCCTGAAGGTGAGCGAGCGGATTCACCCAAGGTGATTATAGAAGTTTCACTTTCCACTATCACTACTATGGGGACTCGTCAAGGACATACAGCCATTATATTTCCACAACCTGATGGTTCGACTAACCGTTATGAAGGGAAGTCCTTTGAAAGAAAAGATGAGAGTTCATTACATCTGATTACTAACAAGGTTCTGGCGTGTTACCAACGCGAAGCTAACAAGAATATGGCGCTTCTATTAAATAATCATCAGTTGAACTGGAAGGACGCAATTGATTATAACGAGTTATTAGAAAAGCCATTAGCCAGTACATTAGAAAAAATAAAGAAAGAACATCTGCTATTAATGCCTCATGTATGTGATGACACGATTCCATACTTACTAGGCGAAGGTGGTATACTTGAAGAAATAAATGATCTGAAAGCGTTACATGATACCAGAATTGCTAGTGGTACAGAAGGTAATGATGAAATTAATAACATCAAAATTAACCTGTCTAATATTCTTATTGATTCCTTAGATGATGCAAAAGTTAATCTCGAAAAGGTCATCGATTCGATGTTGAAGACTTTTTTAAAATTGCCATATATTAATGATGTAAAAATTCTGGAGTGGTGTTTTAATCAAAGTATGCAATATTCTGATGATACTACAAAGATAAAGCATGCCCGCTCCGTGATCGATCATATTGATTTTAACTGCGATCAGTCTAAAATAGCTGAGACATTATTTTTCAACCTCAATAAAGAACCCTATAAAAACAGCCCTGAGTTACAGGAATTGATTTGGGAGAAGTTGGTTGTATATGTCAATGATTTTAACTTAAGCAATCAAGAAAAATCAGGTGATGCTGCCAACTTACTGATTTAGTGTATGATGGTGTTTTTGAGGTGCTCCA
>OGJH01000480.1_pt1 | contig 48803 bp, 52 predicted proteins | sample 1572021 | NCBI WGS metagenome assembly OGJH01 (sample SAMEA2582098, study PRJEB24529) | metagenome | biome: Human gut stool | place: China | collected 2011
TGGGCAACGCTGCGCTTGACAACAGATGGCCGAAAAACTAAACGCTCCGGGGCAACGCCCCTAAGCGGAATGTAAGATATTGCCGCTTGAAGGGCTCAATCCGTCAAGCGGCAATTTTATTTATTCACCTAAAAAATCATTGCCGTTATGCTTGAGCAGAAGATGACAACCGTCAATATTGATGATGTTCCTCTTCCTTCCTTTTTTCAGGTTGTGTTGAAACAGTGCATCAATGATCATCATTATTTTGAAGTTCACATGGATATAGAGTCCGGTGAATTTTACAAGACTCATACGCTTGACAACAGCATGAACTGGATAGGCAAGCAAGCGGAAATCCTTTTGGGCGGCAACAGCTTCAAAGGAATAGTGACACATGTGGGACTGCACCGCTCGAAAGGCAATCACGGCTATCTGCTTATCCAGGGGTATTCATTGACCTTCCTCCTTGAAACAGAACTAAACTGTGCTTCGTGGACCAATACCACGCTATTCAGCATAGTAAAGGAAATATGCGACAGGGGCGGTGTGCCTTGTGCCATCAAGCCGGAATATACAGCTGACATAGAATACGAATGCCAGTATATGGAAAGTGACTTCGACTTTATCCGCAGGCTGGCCAGACAATATCACGAATGGCTGTACTATGACGGGAAACAACTTGTATTCGGCAAGCCTGACAAACTGCCATCAGCCATACCGCTGAGCTACGGACGCGAAATATCCGATCTGAACATAGGAATCCAGACGCTTGCCCGCCCGGTAGAAGGAAACTCATACGACTCCGTCAACGGCAAATTCAGCAAAGGTGCCGCCTCCAATGTTCCTACCGGCATGAACATGCTGGGACAAACAGCTTTTGACGCATCTGTCAAACTCTTCAAATCGAAAGCATTCCAACATACGGAAATCAGGGTTGCCAACGACAGTCAGGCAGAAAACCATTTCCAAAAGAAACAGCAGAGCGATGCTTCGCCTTCACATTACATATCCTGTGAAACGGACTGCAACCGGATAACACTCGGCAGCGTAGTGGAAATACAAACCGCAATCCAAAACTTCCAATTTGATTTTATTGAAAAGACTTTAGGTGAATATTTCATCACAGAAATTACCCATATAGCCGGAACCGGAGAAAGCTACAACAACAACTTTACCGCACTCTATTCGCAGACAACAAGTCTTCCTGCCCCGGAAGTACCTCTACCCGTGGCACAGACGCAGCAGGCGGTAGTGGTAAGCAACGATGACCCCAAGAAACAGGGACGCGTACAGGTAAAGATGAACTGGCAGGGCGATGGCATGACAACCTCATGGATACGTGTCATGACTCCTGATGCCGGAATAAGCAATAAAGTATCAACCAACAGAGGTTTTGTCTTCATCCCTGAAAAGGACGACATCGTACTGGTTGGATTCCGGTATGACGACCCGAAACGTCCGTTCGTAATGGGCAGCCTGTTCAACGGGAAGACAGGAACAGGCGGTGACAGCGGCAACAAGAAAAAGAGCCTGACCACCCGGAGCGGATGTACCCTCACCATAGATGATGACGAAGGCAGCATCACCATGACGGATCAGGCCGGCAACAGCTATGCCGCCGACGGAAAAGGAAACATCAAGATTTCCGCATCCAAATCCATCATGCTGTGCGTAGGCAATACCAGCATTGAACTGGACAGCGAAGGAAACATCAAATCCTCCGCAGAAGCCCAGATTACGGAAACGGCCGCCAACGAAATAACGCAGACTGCAAAAACAATAAACAGCAGTGCCGAAGAAGCATATAACATAAAAGGAAGTGACGTGACCGCTACGGGAAGCAAAACGGCAACCCTTTCGGGTACCACGCAGGCAACCGTGGACTCCAGCGGAACAACCGCCATAGCAGGTACAATCGTAAAACTGAACTGACCTATGAGCAATGCCATACAACAAATAGCGGACAATATGCTCCACCTTTGGGAGAATACCGTGACACAACCGGTAAAGATGATACGCATTGTCATCAATCCGGGTGACGAAACCATGCTCAAGGCCTTCTATGACTACATGCTGGCCATCGACAGCGAAGAAGAAGACATGGTCTTCATCATCACTCTCCCATTTACATCCGCAATGGAGTTCAGCAAAGATGTACTGCAATATATCAGCAAACAAATAGAGTACTGGAACAACTCCAAGAAGCCTGAAGACATCATTTTTGAAAAAGTGGAATGGCAGGCTAACGACAGCTCCATAAATAGCGGAAATGCAGCCCAGACAGTAGTGGAAAATCTCAACCGGCTGACCCGTGAACTTGTCAACGGTACCGACATGAAATGCAGCTTCATTTTCGATCTGGAAGGCACTGCGGACTATGAAGGATGCCGGCAATGGTTCAATCAGGCACTCTCCCAACCATTTGACAAACAGATGGTATGGGGAACCGGAGATATCACCGACCAGGAACAATTCGGAAAACTCATGGCGACCTATCCGAAGGAAACGGTTTCCATCTATCCTCCGATAGATATGGACGGGGCAACCGAAAAACTGGCAGAACAGGCAGCCAACGAAGACCGGAGCGATCCTGCCGCCTCAGAATTCAGACTTGCACTGACCAGACTCATGAGCAGCGTAAAGAAAGGAGACGCTGCCCAAACAGACCTATACGCACGCAAATGCCTCGATATGGCACTTGCCAATGTAAAAAAAGACATGAACTGGCTAAGCCAGTTCGTAACGGTATATACCATCCTATATACAGACCGCATTAATCATAAGGATCTGGACATGGCTCTGTATTTTGCCAACAAAGCGGTAGAAGCGGCACAGATGGGAGAAGGAAAGCTAGACCCGTCTCTTTCGGGGCGTCTTCTCGGCAGCTCGCTTGTTGGGAAAGCATCCATACAGGTACGGAAATCCGACTGGAACGATGCCGCAGAGACCTACCGGTTGGGTGCAGACGCCTACGCAAACTGCAAGGATTACCTCATGCAGGCAGAAACACTGAGAATGTGCGGATGGTGCCGGGAGAAAGCATACGATACGGAAAGGGCAACGGAGTGCTACATTGAGGGATTCCATCTGGCAGACAAACTGTCGTCAGACCTGATAAAGCATTCGTCTTACCCTCTGCTGCTGCTCAAGCTGCTGGAAAGCCGGAAACGCCAGCCGTCAGTCAGCAATGAGGAAATCAACTCGGTACTGAGCCGTGCTATCGGCAAAGATTGGGAAGATTTTCTGTATGAATACAAACGAAATTTAGGGAAATATCATGGAATGGATCAACAAAATATGGACAACCCTCCAACAACTGTTCAGTGAAGGGCCGGGATATATCAAGGAAAACCCGAAGTCTGGCTACCTTGTGGTCATCCTGATTCTGCTGGTATGGCTGACAGGGCTGATACTGGACTGGAAATGGACCTATGCCCGCCCCGGAAGCTGGGGAGGGAACTTCTGGCTTGACCTGCTGGGGCCAAACGGATTCCGTTTCTGGCTCGGAGTCATCGTAGTATTGGCCATACTATTGTCGGCCTATCTGTTTTTCAAAACTTGAACCCACTCTAAAAACAACTATAAACTATGTCATCAGGAACAGGGTATTTCGACCAGGTAAGCGCACAGCTTGAAGCCACCGTAGGGGCACAGATGTCGGGTGTGGTTTCGGGAGCTTCCGCCAATGCGGAGGCGGGCGTATCCCCGTCCGTCAATGCGCTTGACACCGGACTGAAGGCGGCTACAGCCTTGGGCAGTCTGGCAGACAACGTAAGCGAGGCAGCCGTACTCCCCGTGCTTGGGGCACTGGGGATGAAAGGACAGGCGTGCCTGCCTATCTCCAAACAGCTCGACCCTGTAATCGGAGTGGATATCCACCTGGTGAACATACCACCGGCCACAAGCGTGCCGATGCCTCACCCATATGTAGGGACACTGCTCTGTCCGCAGGACTTCATGACGGCGGCAGTAGCTTCGTATATCCCCCCTCCGCCCACAGCGGAAGAAACCGGGGATGCAGACTCGGCCAAGCTCGCAGAGATAGGCCACACGGCACTGACCATGGCCGTGGGTATGATGGGTGCCACCGTAAAAATCGGCGGATTCATTCCACGTGCCGTGGCTTCCACCCCCACACGCAGCATACCGCATGTACCGATGGGAGCCGGATTTGCGGCAAACTCAATCCCCATACCAAAAAACAACGGACATGCCTTCATGGGAAGCCTGACCGTGCTTGCAGACGGGCTTCCTCTGTCGGGAGGAGGAACGCACATGCATCTGGACTGCAACGACCTGGGCATGTCGAGCGTACACAAAGTGCCGGGACTATTCCTGCCGACAGGCGTAATCAATCCGATTCCTCCAGCCAGACAGATTCTGACCAGCCCCGTGCCCGTACCGCTTAACCCGATGGCCGCCCTCTCACGCAAGTGTATGGGGGCTTTCGGAAGACTGTACAAGAAAAAGACCGAAAAACTAGCAGACAAACTGCATGGAGCCGTAAACAAAAAGATAAAGAGCGACAAGCTGAAGAACATGCTGCACAAGACTATCTGTACCGTAACCGGACACCCGGTGGACGTGGCAAGCGGTACATTCTTCACAGACGAGGAAGATTTCTGGATAGACGGTCCGGTCCCTCTCTCCTGGGAACGTACCTGGTACAGCCGGAGCGATTACCAAGGGCCGCTGGGTAATGGATGGCATCATGCATACGACATGGGTATCGTAGTAGAAGACGGTATCCTCACCTTACGAATGTCCGACGGAATACCCGTAGCCTTCCCGCTACCTATTGAGAAGAAACCCTCGTTCATCCGCTCAGAGCGCAAAGAAGCCAGAAAAGAAAAGGACGGCTACTGCATCTGGGACATGGACGAAGACCTGTACTACCGATTCACACAGAAGGAATATGACTCCGTACATCTGCTGGAGAGCGTGTCGGACACGAACGGATTCGCCATACGGTTCGGGTACAACAACAAGGGATACCTGAAGGAGATTACCGACAGCGCGGGAAGAAAGCTTACCGTGGAATGTGACGAGCGTAACGGACACATTCTGGAAATAAAAGGCCCTCATCCCGATAACAAGGGAGAAGAAACAATACTCGCATCATACGAATATGATGCGGAGGGAAATATGACATGCCAGCGTAATGCCGTGGGCGATGCCATGCGGTATGAATACGAAGGAAGGCTGATCGTAAAGGAAACATGGAGAAACGGACTGAACTGGTTCTTCGAATATGACGGAAGCGAAACCGGAGCCCGATGTGTACACACATGGGGAGACGGAGGAATATACGACCACAAGCTGCAATTCCTCGATGGCATGACCAAAGTGCTTGACAGCCATGACAAGCCTACAAAATATTACCACAAGGACGGCCTGGTGTATCTGAAGGTGGATGCCAACGGAGGCGAGCACCGATGGAAATACGACTCGGACCGGAAACTCCTGCAGGAAACTGATCCGGCAGGCAACAGCAGCCTGTACAAATACGACCGCTGGGGAAACTGTACCGACAGTTCCGACCCGGGAGGCGGCAGTGTATCAGCCGTATTCTTCCGCAAGGGAGCATTGAGCAACAGGCCGCTGAGCGTGACCACAGCGGACGGAGGAACATGGAAGTTCGATTATGACAGCAAAGGAAATGTGACCAAACGTACTAATCCAGAAGGGGCGGAAACACGGATAGAGTACAGCGAAGGATTGGCGGAAAGCATCACTGACCCGTATGGTGTAAAAACCGTACTTAGCTACGACAAAGACGGCAACCTGACGGAAGCATCAGACAGCCGGGGAAACACCTCGCACTATCGCTACGACGGACTGGGACGATGCACGCAGGTGACAAATCCGAAGGGAGCTGTGCAGACAAGGCACTACGACGCCATAGGGCGCGTGACGGAAGTGGAAGACTTCGACGGGAACCACATACACCTGAGATATGACGGCATAGACAACCTGCTGGAATACCGGGACGACCTGCAGAAGGTGGAATACACCTACTCAGGCATGTGGAAGCTGACACACCGCAAGGACAGCCGAGGCGTAGTAGGTTTCCATTATGACAGGGAAGAACGGCTGCGCCACGTGATAAACGAGCGGATGCAATACTATGAGTTCGACCTTGACGACGTGGGCAACGTAATCCGGGAAACAGGGTTTGACCGAGGAACAAGGATATACCAACGTGACATAGCCGGACGTGTAACCAGCGAAAAGCTGCCGAGCGGAATCGTGCGGGAATACGAATATGACAACGCATCGAGGGTAACAAGGGTATCGTATGTGACAACGGATGAGCCTGACCAGACCTACCAATATGGAATATCGGGAAGGCTCGTGGAAGCTACACGAGGTGAAAGCCGAGTGGAGTTCGCACACAACGCACTGGGACTGCCCGTAACGGAAACGGCAGACGGTGAAACCATCACACGCACCTACGACAAGACCGGACAGATACTGTCCCTGCAGAGCACGCTCGGAGCGAATCTGGAATACAAACGCAACGAGTTTGGAGAACTGACAGAGTTCCGGGCCAGAGACGGATGCGGGAACGGTGAAATGCCGTGGAAGTCACAGCACAGCTACGACACACTGGGATTCGAGGTGGAACGTATGCTGCCCGGAGGCGTAGTGCGAAGTTTCGCCTACGACAACATTGGCCGCCTTGTGGACGCACGCACGAGAAAGGACGCGCAGACACGGCACATGCGCCGCTACCGCTGGGGTAAGGCAGCCCGACTGCTCGCAACGGAGGACAGCAGACGGGGAACGACCCGGTACGGGTACACCCCGAACGGGCAGCTGGAATATACTGAATACGGAGACGGAACGAAACAGTGGAGAAAGAGCGACAGCCTGGGAAATCTGTACCCCGACCCCGACTGCATGGTACGACGCTTCCTGAAGGGCGGAGCCATGGAACAGGATGGAAAGTGGCACTGCGAGTATGACAAGGACGGAAACCTGACAGAACGCTACATCGGTACGGGAAGATGGCTGGACGGAAAGAAGGAACACTGGAAATACTGGTGGAACGCTGACGGCTCGCTGGCAAAGGTGATACGACCAGACAGAGAGGAAGTAACATTCGAATACGATGCGCTGGGAAGAAGGATCTCCAAGAACTTCGGAACTACCGTGACACGCTGGATGTGGAACGGGAACGTGCCACTGCACCAGTGGAAGCAGAGACGGAGCTATTTAAGGGAACAAGATGCATGGCTGACCGAGGAAGAGCGCAAGGAACGCACGCTTTGGCTCTTCGAGGAGGAATCCTTTGTGCCTGCGGCAATGATAAAGGAAGGCAGGGCCTATTCCATACTGACAGACCATCTAGGCACGCCTACCGAGGCATACGATGCGGACGGTAATGAGGTGTGGAGCAGGACGCTTGACATGAACGGTGAAGTCATCGAGGAGACCGGAAACATAGGAATGATACCGTTCCTGTTCCAAGGGCAGTATTATGACCGAGAGACTGGGCTTGCATACAATCGGTTCAGGTATTACTCGCCACAGATGGGAACATATGTATCTCAAGATCCCATTGGATTAAAAGGTAAAATACTAAATTTATATGGATATGTCATCAACCCAAATACTTGGATTGACATTTTTGGACTGTTAAAATTTGAAGCTAACGATCCAGACTTATATCCTGTGACTGGAAACCAAAAAAATAGTGTTACAATAACAATGCAAGGAAGCAGAGGGCGAGATTTTACAGAAGCTTTTAAAAAAGCTGGTATTTCTAAAAAGGATGCCACAGGCTATACTTGGCATCATAATGATGATTTTAATCCTACGACAGGGACTTGTACTATGGTATTGGTTAGAACAGAAGGTAAGCATAAGTATGAAAATCATACAGGAGCTGTTAAGCAATTTCAAGATTTTACAGGAAATAAAAATAATAAAAAAATTAAATATGGAAGTAGAGAAGCTGTAGAACTTGCACAAGAAAATGGCTGGTTGACAGGTAGAAAGCCATCAGACAGAAAAAAGACGTATAAGAATACAGAATAGGAATAGTTGGTATCAGCGCTCTAAAAATCTTATTTAATATTATATCTTAATTACAAAATAAGTTATGGAATTAAACGAACTAAAAATTGCACTCACTGACTGCGATAAACAATTAAATGAGAATGATTGGATAGAAGTGGAACGCAAACTTAGCTGTAATATCCCCTTAGATCTTAGAAAATTTTATAATCTGTATAATGGAGGAAATGTTAAAGGAAACTTGTTTCTTACATATGGTAATGAAATAACAAAAATTAGATTTTTTATTCCCATTAAATATAATAAATCTTGCAATAATGAACCAGATAGTACGATGGAAGGAACATCACTTTGTGAAAAGACCAATCCAACATTTAGTCCTGAAAAAATTATTGTAGGAATAACTAAAGATGGCAAAAGAATTTGTGTTAATACCAACACAGGCACAGTAGAGCTTTATCCTATTATTGGATTTAACAAGAATGATTTTATTTATGGAGATCCAATATTTATAAGCAGTTCGTTTGACCAGTTTATCTCAATACTAAGATACGAACCCGAAGAATCAGGAAATAATCAGTTTAGAGTAGAACGGACAAGTAAGGAGAAACTCCAACTTAAAGGCTCTGCTAAAGTCTTGTCATCTGAGGACTGGTTAGAATTTGAGAAGAAACTTAATTTCAAGACTCCAGCTACAATGAAGAATTTTTATTCTAAAAACAATGGCGGTATACCTAATTTAAATTTCTTTTTGCCTCAGGATGAAAATCTCGATGCGGTTGAGATAAACACTTTCTTGCCAGTCAAATATCCCTTAAAAGGTGTTCAGACCATAGAAGATACATGTCAATCATTGTGGGGAAAAAATATGATTTCAAAAAACATGTTGCCCTTTGCTATAGATTCTGGGAACAATCTTTATGCAATTCATACCAAAACACTGTGTATTTATTACATCATAATGGATATATGGCATGATGAATGGACTGATGAAGAAAATTTCAAGGAAAACTCAACCAAGATTGCTTCATCGTTCCGCTATTTTGTAACACATTTGCTTCCAGAAGAATAGTAAGTATATCCAGCGAAATAGTTACTTCGACCAGATAAGCACTCAATTCGAGATGACGGTAAATACACAGGTATTAGGCATGGTTTATATCACGCTATGACGGTGCCACATCTTCGGGAAAAGATAAGAAGTGGAACTGCGAGTATGATCCTAATTCATATAATAAATCTATTCACAAAATTAATACCCCATAATTAGAAACAAAATTAAAACATAATAGATGATGGAAAAATTAGAAGCATACAATTCATATTATATGCCATCTTTTTTCAGAATAAAGGTTGGTACTTATGATGACTTTACAGATATGTTATCAATACCTTTCGGAGCATATTCATTATTCTTTCACGAGTATATTCATTATATTCAAGATATAACTACAATTTATGGATTAATGAACTTGGATATTATCGCTTATTATATTCAGGATGTAGCTAGCCGAATTGGGAAAGAAGGAAATATGGAGTTTAAAATTCCACAAGATTTAGAGCCCAGAGAAGACTATGGTGTCAGTAATTTTCTTTTAAAGAAAATTTATATGGGAACACCAATAAATCCCAAACATAAAAATATAAGAATAGATAGCTATAAGAAAAGACTTTATGAAGACAAAGATAAGAAAATAAGTATATATATTATTGAAGTTATATATACTGACACAACGACAAACATTACCAGTAGTTTCGAACTGGGAGGTAACCATATCTGTGAAGGAATGGCATATCTGTGCGAATCATACGTATATAAACCACTATTTGAAAATAATGGATACACCTTTCATCAAGCCGACGATTATCCATATAATGTATGCAAGTTGTTAACAGAGCAAATTTATCCAGAATTTGCAAAAACTGATGATGTATTACTTGTTGCTGTATGTGACATTTCTTTAATGACGTATCATCCTGGATTAAGTTTTATACGTCTTATGGAATATTTGAGAAAAATCGATTTCCTGTCAACATCTTATCCTAAAATTACAGACGCAGTAGAAGAATTGTACAAAAAAGGAACAACTTTTCTTAAAGGAGGGCATACAGATTTTACAACTATTCAGAATATGGTAAAAGAACATATACACAAATATTTCAAGTGTGACGAATTTATCGGTAATAATAGATGGATAGATACCATATTTGAACGAGCTAATATACTAAGGACAAATATTCCTCAATTTATAACAGACATACTAATATTTGGAAAAGGTAAAGATGTAAGACAAAATCAGTTTTTCTATCAAGTATTAGGATTATTAGGCACCCCATTAATTATAAATGAGGAAAATCACGGATCTATATCTCTTCCAATTCATTTTGCAGATAAAACATTTATGCCAGGATTATTTTGGGTCATTAACCAAATTCTTAAAATTTTTTCAGATAAGAATGCAGTGCCATGTGAATTAAAAGCACATTGCAAACAGAGTTCGGCTTTTGATCCTGAAATTAAAGTTGATGAACGATGTGATGTATCTCCTTGGAACAGATGTAATGATGAAAGATTATGCCCTTTTGCTGTTATGTGGAAACATTGGAATTTAAGAAATCATATACCAGTAAAAGAAAACAACTCTCCCGTTAATATATAATAGCTATGATGTATCAAAAATGAATTTCCAAAACAGGTGACTTATACAGCAACATTGGCAGCCTGATGGTATTACTCCCGAATGGATTCAAACAGGCAGCAACCTACAGCGATGAAATCATTGCTTTCTTGAACTCATAGAAGCAGAATAAACTAACAGCGAGAAGGATTACTCGCTATTAGTTTATCCACTCTAACTTTATAGGAAGATGTTTTTGATGTTGACCGCCATTCATCATAAATATCCGAACGGCACGTCTAACCATCTTGTGGTACTTGTATGTATCTTTACATATCTCCTTGAAGAATGACATATCTATTAAGTATTGAAAATACCACTGCAGTTCCTTCTCTTCATTAGGATGGTTTTCATAATAATCCAACTGATTTATGAAATAGCAGAACAACTCGTCATTATTCATCTGCCCCTCTATTAACCTTACATATTCCTTTATGGAATCAGCCAAGAAAGCAGGCATCGGATTCGCTTCATATTGTCGGTTAGAACAACAGGAAGAACTTCCATTTACACCATTTTGAGCTTCTATTTTTCCACGTATGAAAGTCAGTTCCCTATGTATATACTTAAAATAATTCTTGAAGTTACTTGAACATCCTGCACCACAACCACAATCCAGAACTTCGTTATATTTACTCCAAATTTTGGATATACTTATGTCCTGCTTAACGGACATTCGTTCAAAGAACTCAACAAACTCTGCAAAATGACAATGCTTGTGCCTCAAACATCTGTTTTTGGCATACAATATATTATGCTGTGCAAACATCTGTGTAAAGGTCGCATCAAATGAGGCCCTTTCGGCAGCTTTCTGTTGTGACTTCAAAGCCCTATTGGAATTCGTAAATGCGGTATAGGCATAAAAGACAGTTATCAACGTAAAGATTGCAGACAAGCAAGTGGCAAAACCTCCCCAAGTTTCCCATTCTGTTGAGATATTCTTATTCACTATCCAGAAAAACTCCCCATCATTAAAAATGCAAACAAGAAGTAAGAAAAAAATCAACACAAAAGCCAGGATAAAAGATATAAGGAAATATTTCCATTTACTTTCTACAAATCCAATAGGTAAAAATCGATGCATGAATTTATTGCCAGAACACATTGTTACTAATAACATTATCAGTAATATCCATAATATCAATGATATTATGTCAACAACACTATCACAAAGATTTATATTATTTCCCATAATTGTGTTAGAATTAAGATATTTGACAATCTTATCAATCTTCATTGAATATAGCAAAACTCACAATAAAAAAGATGTCTGTTCTTACCCCGAGCAAACATCTTTTCAAGAATATAGATTCTTTATACATTTATGGATTTACACTATTTACAGCACTCTGCAACCGTTCAATATTTGCATGTAAAAAGGCATATTCATAATTAAGAAGATTATTATACTCTTCTATCGCTTTTTGGGCATACTTCGTATCTTTAGAACAATCATATTCAAACTCATACGCATAGCCGATGAAAAAAGGTACTCCTGGGTCTTTGCCCCGTAGTTTATCCAGCTCCAATCTACCTTCTTTACGCATTTGAGCATCTTGTACATTTAAAGTTTTATCTATTGCCAAATCCATGGCCTTAAAAAAATCACGTTTTTCCTCTATTATTTGCCTTATATCCATTGAATTATTTTTTTAATTTCTTCTACAAAGATACCCAATTTCATTATTAACATTAATAAGTTCCTGAAAATATTTTCAAGTATCAATAAGTTTTCTTATATTATGCGCATCTTTATAAACATATAAATATAACCTTTAATCCCTTTGTAGTTTAAAATGAATAACAACCGGACATATTATGGCGAGTATTCACTAGCCTACTGGATACAGATGATACTGAAGCGCAACATAGTGTTGCCTGAATATCAGCGTACATTTGTATGGAACAAAGATGACTATACCAACCTGATTGACTCATTCAAAGAAAAACAATTCATCCCACCTGTGACTATCGGAGCTTATAAAACAGCAAACGGACAAGATAACCTGATCATTGATGGCCAGCAGAGACTTACATCCGTACTCCTGGCATACATCGAACGTTTCCCCAAAAAAGAGGCAGGATCTGGGAATATAGAAAGCCTTGCGAATGAAAACGATGATGACTCGGATGACGATGAACAGGAAAATATGATAGAATGGACTTTTAAAGAGCTATTGGCCAAAGGTAATAGCAAGGAAGAAATTATGGCTAAATGTCCTCAAGAAAAATATGAAAGCCTTGAACATCTGGACGATGATTTCTTTAACAAGAATTTCCTTGGTTTTGCCTATATTGTTCCATCAACTACTACGGAAGAAGAACAGCAGAAGTTTTTCTCCACCTTATTCAGAAACATCAACATACGCGGAAAGTCACTTTACGTACTGGAAAGCCGAGCTTCCCTCTACTTCCTGAACCATCAGCTCAAAGAATGGTTTGATCCCGGATTCTGCAAGGAAATATCAAGCAGTATCGTTGATAAATCCCGAAAAAGCAGTATGGACTTTGTAAGATATGCGGCATTACTCTCGCAGTACAAGAAAAAGGGTTCGGAAAGAGGTATCGGGTATGGATATGCAAGCAAAATGGAAAGCTATTATGAAACATACATTTACTCTGTTGTAGGCGACAAAGACTCTCAAATATTTGGTAGATTTACCAACATTTTCCCAAATAAGGACTATAAACCATATCTGAATAGCATTGACACCCTCATTACAGAACTTGGCTATAAGAGACGCTTTCAGTCAATCATAGATCTGGATATTTATTTTTTTGGACTTATCTATTTCATAGCTTTTGAGAAGAGGACATTAGATACATCCAGAAAAGAAGCATTAGAGGAAGAGTTGAAGAGCGCAATCAGGGACATAAAAGGTAATAACAATCTGCATACGAAATCTCCTGCGTGCCTCAAATATCTGCGTGAAAGAATTTCCAAATCAATTGAGATATATCAAAAATATTTAAGTAGGCCATGAGTGTGCATTCTGACTTCATATTAGCACCTGTATCGGATATCCTGTGTGATACATCCACCATAACCCACTCAATGAGTTGGGGAATTGAAATGTACCCGTTATGGGATAATATCATGCAATCTATCTTCATGAAAATGACAGGTGCGCAAGAGCAAAAAATGAAATGTATATGCTGGGAAATCGCCACCATAGATTTTGATTTGCGGCGTGAAATATACTTCCCCTGGAATTTGAATGAATGTTCCCAAATAACTGATAAAAGAAAAGTTCTAAATTTTCTAAGAAAGGCTATTGTCAAACAGAAAAAAGACTTTAACATCTCGACAATAGACACCAATGAAATATGGAACAGCACAAAAGATATCCTGGACGAGTTTCATACAAATACAAGCAGTATGGGGTTTTGTGAAAGAGAGTATCAGGAATATGTGGAAATCTTCAGTAGCATAGGAAAAGATTGTCTTGACATTTCTGCATTCTTCAAAAACTGCAGTAATTGTACTCATAAAAATGATAGCAACAAACCATTTACATGTACCATAAAAAAAGGACTAAATGAAATGTATAGCTGTCTGTACATTCACAGAAACAGGTGTGCCCATAATCTGACCTCATACCAGCAAAACAGACCCTCGTTGGAAATTCTTTCCGGCATAGACTCTGTTTATGAAAACTATTATATAAGATTTGCGTTACTGATCATTATAGACAAGATAATGATTACTCTTTACCGAATCTTTCAACATGAAGCTGACCACTTGAAGCTATTCTAGAATAAATGTTTAACGAACTAAAAAAGAACATTATGAGCATTACTTATTCAACACTGAGTTCCAACTTCAGCAAAGTTAAGGATCTACCAACATCAGCGGTCGGTAAACTAATCGGCGGAAAAGTAGAAGAGAACATAAAGGCCGGCTTCTTCACCAACGCCTGTGCAATACGTCTGTCGTATGCCTTTAACTATTCGGGTATGCCCATATCACGCTATGACGGTGCCACATCTTCGGGAAAGGACAAGAAATGGTATCTTTATAGAGTAACTGACATGCTTAGCTTCATCAAGCAAAAGATAGGTGGCACACCGATAAAAGGGAAAAAACTGGAAGATTTCAAAGGGAAAAAGGGAATCATAATCTTCAGGAACTGTAATTGGAGCGACGCTTCCGGACACGTGGATTTGTTTAACGGTGAAAAAGTGGAAGGAAAAGCTTATTTTACGGATTGCGGTGATGTTGAGCTCTATGTATTACAATAATCAAGAGAGAGAATCATGAACAGAATCCTATTATATTTTTCATTCATCTGCACAATCGGGCTTGCATGTTGTACGAGAACGCCTGACGAGAAGTTGTTCGTAGTCGAAGATAACGGTTTATTCGGATATGTCTCAGAAAGCGGTGATACTGTAATACCATGTATGTATCCATTTGTCTATACCGACACAATCAACCATATTGGATTTGTGGCTGAAGGAAACGGAAAAATAGTATGCCTTGACAAAAAAGGCAATAAGCTTTTTAACGTATTCAAGTATGACAATGGACCCGACTACCCACAAGAAGGATTATTCAGAATCATAGATGAAGATGGTGCCATCGGATTTGCAGATACTATGGGTAAGGTAATCATCCCTCCAAGCTATAAATTTGCCTTCCCTTTCAAAGATGGCAAGGCAAAGGTTACGTATGAAGGACAATCTGTAAGCAACGGTGAATATACTGTCTGGGAATCTTCTTCCTGGATTTTTATTGATAATCCTTTATGGAAAGAGGGGAAATAAATACACCCATTTTGAGCTAATTTGATTGATTAATAGTGTGAAAAAGAGAGCCAGCTAATTGTTTATTTATTAGCCGGCTTTTTTTATTGGTATGTTCGCTGATTATTCCTTTCAAAGTTTGGTAAGCAATACGAAAAAAGGTTCCCTTTTTCATAGGAAACTGTTTCAATCGACTTGCCCAATAAAACTACATAAGCATTTTTGTATAAATCAAATAATTGAGCAATATAAAGATAGGTATTAAATATAGCTATAATTCAGTATCAACATCCGCTTTGAAACCGATAAGTTTCAATTCATTTCTTGGATGTTTGCTTTGTAGTATTTCCTTCTGCATATTCATATTTACATGCGTATAGATTTGCGTCGTAACGATACTGCTATGTCCGAGAAGATTCTGGATATATTTTATATCAACTCCTCTTTCCAAAAGTAATGTAGCAAATGTATGCCGAAATGTATGAGGGGTTACTCTCTTGTTCATCTGCAGACCGGTTACGCACTTTTTGATTAACAATCTAACTGACTGCTCGGACATTTTATTCCCTAAGCGGTTTACGAAAAAAAAGGTCTGAGGGTGTACTAAAGCATAATACTCTTTCAGAATATCAAGTACTTCCGATGAACATATTTGTATTATTCGCTCCTTACTGCCTTTACCATTCACTTTTAGAACACCATTCTCAAGATCTATATCATTACAGGACAGACTGCATAGTTCTGCAACCCGTATTCCAGTAGCAAACAGGACTTCGATCATGCATACATCACGTGTTCTGGCCAAATAAGTGTAGCTTTGAGGTTTAACACTCTCTCCCCTTATTTCGTACAAATATCTGAGAATCTGTTCGACCTCATTATAGTGCATAACGACAGGCAATACTTTAGGCTCTTTTACCTGGAGTCTAATTTTTCTTATAGGATTAACAAATAAATCATTCTCGTATTCATAATACGAGAATAAGGCTTTCAGGGATGCTATCTTTCTTTTAATTGTCTTTGGCTTAAATGTTGATATAGTCTGTATATATCTTTTTATCATTTCTTTGGTTATGTGTTCAAAATAGGTAACATTAAAATCACCGTTGACAAAAGTCTCAAACTGAAATCCATCTACTTTATAGGCTTTAATCGTCTTTTCACTTAGTCTTTTTTCATATCGACAATGGGACAAAAAGTCATTCATCACATTTTTAATAGCTGTATAACTTCTCTGCTGTTCAATTACTTCTTTCATTCTGGAATATATTAAAGTTTCGCAAAGGAAAGAAATACAAAGCATCGAAGAAAGTGAATATCACCAGGAAAAATACCGGTATGAATAACTGATAACTTAAAATTATGGATGAAACATCTATTATTCTGAGTAAAAAATATAATGATGCATTTTATTCTACAAACATTTTCGTTCTAAAAGGTGAAAGTGGAATTGGTAAATCATATTATGTGAGGAATTTTCTAGATTCTATTAATGAAAAAAAATTTATTATAAAAATAGATGCCTGTTCTACTGAATTTTCAGAGTATAATACACTTAACACAACAATATATAAACTTATCTCAGATTGTCAAATAAACAAAGAGATAAGTATAAATATTCTTCAAAAGCTTGCACTATGGATTCCTCGATTTGGACAAAAAATAGCCATGATGATAGATGCAAATATTGAATCTAAATCTATAAATGATTTAATTAGGAGAGCTGGAATTAATACTGAAGAACCAAATGTATTAGAAATAATGAGATTTTTTGAAAGTCTCTCAAAAGAAAAACCTATAGTGGTATATTGTGATAATATTCAATGGTTCGATAAAGGCTCATGGAGTGTTTTGTTGCAATTATTCTCGCTAATTGTAGAAAGAAATTGGTTTTGTATTTTGTCCTATACTACTAATGCAACTTATCCAATACTTAGCTGTGAACAATTTGACGAACAAATTACTAAATTGAAAAATTGTTATAAAGCAAATAGAGTTACAATTCAAAATCTGAAAAGATGGGATGAATTAAGTATAAAGCTTTTATGCGATAGTATCTTGACTTTTGAAACAAAATTTCATACAGACCAATACTCTCTTATATATAAATACTCTCAAGGTGTTCCTCTATATGTAAAAGTAATGTTGTATTCGTTAAAAGAAAATGATTGTATTCAATTTTATAATGGCTCCTATATCACGAAATCAGATTGGAAGCTGGATTCTATACATAATATTTTAAAGGATTCAATAAAAAATAAAATATCAAAAGTTTATAAAGATATACCTGAAAGTCGAAAACTTTTAGAATTTGGAAGTGCTATTCTGGAAGATTTTTCCGATGAATCTTTAAATTCAATCTTTAAGATTGACTGTTTTAGTATTTTAAAAGTCGTTGAGCAAAGATTTAGACTTATAGAATATCTATTTGATAATAAATTATGGAGATTTGAACATTTTCTAGTCCAAGATTATATATATCATTCATTAGGGGATAAGGCTAAAAGTATTCATTTACAAATAGCTAACTATCTTGAAAACAGTAATAATATTAAATCTAATATCAAAATTTCATTACACTATAAACTTGCTGGGGAATATGAAAAATCAGCAATCTATTTTATAAAAGAAGTAGAATCTCTATTGGATTATGGATGTTATCAAGCGGCATTAGATAAAATAAATTATTTTTACGGTGAATATGATTCGGAATTATTGACATCATCGCAATTGCGTTATCAAGCCTTGTTTCTTAAAGGTAGAATTCATTTTCATATTGTTCAATATCAATCTGCTATTGAAATTTTTTCACAATTAATAGAAAATATTCCATGTGATTTTGAAGAACTAATAGGGATTTCCAATAAATGGCTGGCACGCTGTTATCTAAAGTTAAGTTCTCAAGAAGATTTTAATATAGCATTAAATCATCTTCAAATTGCTAAAGATATATTCTTAAAAGCCGATAAGTTTTCTGAAATCGGAGATATATTGCTAGATTTTATTGTTGCATATGCTCATATGAATCAAAAATATAAGGCTGCGTCCTTTTATAAGGAAGCTGAGATCTACTTTAATAAGGCAAATGACAAAATAGGTATGTTGAAACTACATAGAAAATGTATTATATTCATGACACCTAAGTTAGCTGCTCCAATATTAAAAAGTGTAGCTAAAAGCTGGGAACGTTTAAAGGTTTTTCACGAAGAAATCATGTCATTAAACAATGCTGCTGTGGAATATCTTGCACTCTTTGACTTAGAAGAAGTGAAGAATTTATTATTAAAAGCACTTTCAATTTCCATAGATCTAAATGGTTTTGGCCAGGTATATATTTATAACAACCTTGGTATCCTTAATATTTTTAGAGGAGATTATATTAGTGCTGACAACAATTTTAATGAAGCTCGTAAGGGGAGTTTTAGATTTGTAGAACAGCTTATAGTTGACATAAATAAGTCTGCATTAATAGCTTTAAAAGATGGTTTAAAAACTGCATCTCCTTTTATCAATAGGGCCTATCGTAATGCACTTAAAGTGAATGAGAATGATTATACTATACCAGCAACTGTAAACTGGGGTATTCTTAATTTCACAGAGGGAAGAATACATCTTGCTATAGAGTTATTAATATCGCTTGAACCTTACATGATAGAATATTTTAACAATTACATTTTTATAATTTGGTATAATACTGTATATAATGCACTCCTTCAAATTGACGCAAGTCAAGCGATAGAATTTTCAAAGAAATACAAAACTAACATAAATAATTATTATAAAACACATCCAGAAAATTATCCTCAATACGCTTTAATTCCCATGGAATTTTGGAGTGAAAATTAATATATGACAATAGCACTGCAATCGCGGGGTATCGCATGCCACACAAGAGGTATTATATTCTGTTCTATAAAAGTTGTGAAATGTATTATATATTTTTCGTTCCTCGTCTCATGGATTTGGATGTCTATAATATTGGAGATTCTTCATAGAAGATTGCATCCTCCACAATTATAATAATATTCCATATCTCCTACATGATACTTTTATTAATTGTTCTATAATATTATTATAATATCCCAGATTCTGTTTTGCTGCTTTTACAAATGAAGAAGCTTCTGAATCAGCTATATATGGATGAGTTGACACCTCCATACAATATATATTATTATTTTTTAACCTAAAATCACACCTTGAATAGTCATTTAATCCTAAAAATCGATGTATTTTTTCTGCTATGGAACTTGATTGTGAATATAGTGGACTATATTTTATATCCTCATAAGACAAGGTGTTTTGTAATATATCTTCTCTTGTTTGTAAGGTTCCACACATAGATTTTCCATTTTTCAAACTATTAACACCACCATAAGTGCGACATTCTATTCCATTACCGATAACTGCCATTTTCCATTCTTCCCCTTCAATAAACTCTTCAATAATTATTGGTTGGTTGAAAGTTTTTAATAGATATTCTATATGTTCATCAATTCCAACTTGTGATGTATAAACGGAAGATTCTGAGATGCCTAAAGAATCAGACTCTTCATTGGGTTTAATTATTACGGGAAAACTGAGATTCATAGGGATATCATTTATATTACAAACGTACCAAGCATTTGGGACATTAAATCCCATTCCCTTTAATAATCGATTTGTATGAAATTTATGTCTAGCCAAAGTCATACAATATGCGCTAGATCCTACAATTGGCAAATTATATCTTAACAAAATAGCTGGTACAGCTATCTTGCGTTCTAATCCTTTGAAGCCAATAGATTTATTAAAATATAAATCACATAAATCCCCCTGATTTAAAGATGAGATAAGTTCTTGTGGACCATCTATAATTTTATAATCAAAGCCTAAACATTCAAAAGATCTACAAAGGTCATTTATTTCACTTGGATAAACATATTCTGAAATTTTATTTGAAAATTCCATTGGGCCATCGCTAAAATAAGGATTGCCTGTTATTTCATAAATAAGTCCTATTTTCATTTGTATGCATAAATTAATTCATATGGCCATATTGTATATTTCTCATTCTCAACTTTATTAAACCCACTTTGATATAAAAGTTGCTTTAATAATGAAGTTGATATTCTAAGATAACTTACTTCTATTTTGTATAAATGATGTTTGCTCTTTATCATATATTCAACAATCTGTCGATCTTTATTGTAGTGACAAATATCCATCATTAAAAACTTCTCATTATTAATTGTAGAAGTACACAAATAACGATATTGGTTGATAATACGACCGACTTCAATTAGTCCTTCACTATTTTTTTCCCACATTCGATTATCAATAACCAGTTTCCCATTAGGCTTCAGCGTAGAATATAATGCTTTTAAAATACTGGATAATTCTTCTATTGACTCAACGTGCAAAATTGATATACTAACAATATAAATTATATCGAAGTAATTAAAAAACTCACTTATTGCATATATTTCACTCCATTTTAAATTATAATATTTGATGTTAGGTAAAATATTGATTGCCTCTTTTATCATATTCTTAGAGGAGTCTAATCCAATTAGTTTTTTATATCCAAGATTATACAAAAAACATAAAGCATCTCCCGTACCACATGCAGCATCTAAAATTGTATTATTATATTTTATATTTAATTTTGAGATAACTTTTAATATAACATTCTGTTCCTTTTCCCAATGTCCAGATGCTACTATAAGTTCTCTATAAAATCTAGCTAAAATATCATATTGATTATCCATAATTTTAAGTTATCAGTTGTTCGTATATAGCAAAGATACAAAATCAGTGCAATTCTACGATATATTTATCTTTTTTTCTTTTTACCTATCACAAGAATAGCTATTTTCATAACTTTTCAGACTAAAAACAGACCTTTTCCTCAGAACTGTTTGGAAGGAATACTTTTTCATTTTATATTTGTTTCTGAAATATTCTTTTTATTTTTCGAAAGCGGGGTGCTCTGCTTTAATCAGAATGTTATTAATCCTGATTCATAACCATTAAACAACAACAGTATGGGAGCATTGAGAGCAACCGTAAATATACGTGGAAGAGAAATAGATATTCTTTTTTCTCACATTGAATTCAGCCGTAAGACAGATAATAAAGGCAGACCTGTAACATCTGTTATAGGAGGAAGACTAACATTCAGTATAGAGGCTACTAAGGATACTGAGATTCTTGAAGCAATGGTGAACAGCCAATTTAAACCAGTCAGCGGGAAAATCACTTTTTACAGAACTGATGACAACTCCATCTTTAGAACTATTGAGTTCAGATGTGCGTATATCGTTTTTTACAAGGAAGTATTTAACGTGGACAAAAAGCGACCACTCTTTACAACAATAACACTTTCAGCCGACAGTCTGATCGTTGGTAATGCTTTTTTGACCAACAGCTGGTAATTGCCTGCTGATAACATTTATACAAAACGAATGAAAGCAGGGCCAAAAATAAAATCCGGCCCCGCTTTCTAAATAACCCCAAAACTTAAGAATCTAAGACAATCTTCTCTATACCTATTTCTCCAACATCCCTGCTTCCCTCTCCATATCCGGAGCAAGCAGTTCGACTTTAGTGTTTCTGTTAGCTTCTACAGGCAAATAATCTGATATGCCACCTTTACTATCCACAACAATTTTTTCAGCTTTTACACCTCGGCATTGCAGTTGATCCGAGATATAGTTGGCTCTTGTCAGACTCAACGAATCATTGATAGCAAAGGTTCCTGTTTCCTTATCAGCTGCACCAGTAACCTTTACATATAAATCGTATTTAACGGCAACTCGGGCTAATGCATCAAGATTAATAGATTGTGGCCTATCTGTAAGCTGTACCGAATTTAAATTGAAAAAGAAATATACAGGTGAACCAATGATTCCATTAGAAAAACAATCGGCATATTTTTTCTTATATGTAGAATCTACTTCCGAAAAATATTTTGGTTCCAATTCTTCAGCAGCACATAACCCTTGAGTATTATTGCCATTTGAACACAGGCTATCTTCCGGATCTGTTACAGGAACCTGACTTGAACTTTCGTCAACCGATTTGCCATTCCATTTCTTATTCTTCAATCTTGCCAAGAGCGAGTTCAAACCACTATAATTATTTACAGGGTAAGTGTGTCCGGCATGTTCACTACTATCGGCAAAAAGATGGGAATACTTATCGAGCAATCCTTCTATCTCCATAACTTTTTTCAGTTCAATCAAAGTCCGTTTGTTCTTCTCATTCTTACCGGCATAGTAACGGTTTTCCGCTGAAAGAGAATTGGCATATCCAACCAACTGTTCATTCATTCGCATATAAGGTCCGGCATCAACAACACGTTTCCAGCCTATTTTTCCAATAGAGAATGACAATCCCGTTGTAAGCAGAAGCATATTGTCTCCTGGACGATTCGGACGGCCTAAACCATCGAAATTCTGAAAGGTAGTCATGCCAGAAAGTTCCATAAGCAGACTTACTCTTTTAGAGAGTTTATATTGTCCTTGGATGCCATATGACAGAGCAAACGGATTATTGCCATTGGTAGCATGATGTATCATTCCGACACCAGCAAAAGGCGCAACAGTCCATCGTACCTGTTTCTGTCTGGCATACCTGCGCCCCAATATATTCCACATCAGATCCGCATGGACATAATGATACTTCTGATCGGACAACAAGCCGTCCTTAAACGCCATTCCATTGTAATTGATACGGCCACCTACAGCCGGAGTAAACCATTTGCCTACAGCAAAACTATAGGCTGGCTTCATACGGCCAAACAAATCATCACACCCCATCGGTGTTCCAAGAAACGTATTCAGTCCACCTGCAACTGTGACAAACCAGTTGCCGCTTCTACCTGCCGGAACAAGCACACCATCAAGACTGGTTGGCTCCAGAGGTTGTAAAATTTCCTGGCTATACTCATGCGATTTACTTTGTACAGTATCTGTATAAAGATATTGCTCACTTGCATACGTTTGTATCGTACATAACGCAGCAAAAAAAATAGTAATCAGTTTTATCATATTCGAATTAATTATGAGTTAAAAAATTACCTAACGCCAATTCTTTGCCAATTAACGCTTAGGCTTCTTGCCACTGGCAGGACGCATCATACGTGATGCCATCCTCATGCAACGCCGTGCCCAGGCACGGTTGTCCTCGTCTTCATCACGTCCCCATTTGAGATCGCTTCCACCACCTCCACCACCATGTGTTTCGGCAAAAGTAGTGGCATCATCCACCATTCCGAGAAACAGCATTGTAGCACATTGCATGACTTCAGTACCGCGTTCTGCTACAGATCGGACAAGTGAGTCGTCAAAAATCTGCCGTTCTGAAAGGGGCAACCTTGCCGATAAGCCACGATGTTCGTTAACCATTTCTTCCAGCATTGCGTCTTTAAGCAGACTGTCCACTTTGGAATGTACATCACGAGAATACCGGTAAGCTTCTTCTTTCAGTTCTTCTGTCCGCTCTTTAATGGCATTCATATTCTCCCTTAAATCAGAAAGCTGTCTATCAGCGACATCAAGCTTATTCTGTTTGTCTGCCAGTTTCGATTGAATAGCAGCCAATTCTCTTTCGAGTTTTTCTTTCTGTTCTGAAATGGCAGAAGCATCGCCCTTTTGTGCCTTCAATTCATTCTCCAACGATGATAACTGAACCTGCTTTTCCTCCATATCGTGCTTTAGATTCTCTACCATGGAGGTAAGGCCCTTCACTCTGCGTTCTGCCAATCTAATGTCAGACTGGAGTGAAGCTAAGACAGCCTTATAGCGTTCAATCTGTTCTTCTTTGGTTGTACACTCTTCGGAAAGCATACGCCGGTATTCTTCCGTGGATCTGTGCTTAGCACCTGTCTCCGCAATACTTGTACCTCGTGACATTCCCCATTTTCTGTTCACCTCCGCAAAATCACTGTGAAGCTGCTTCATTCGCTCGCTATATTCAAACTTATCCTTTCCCGCAAAAATCTCTTTGTATGCAAACCGTCCATTTTTGATTGGCAAAAGCGTACAATGGACGTGCGGGTTCAGCTCATCAAGATGTACAACAAAAGCTGCAATGTTCTCCTCTCCATATTTATCAGAAACAAATGAATAAACGTCTTTTGCCCATTGTTCAATTTCCGGCTTTCTTACAATATGAGAGTTATCGCTATCTTTGGAGAAATCCACCTTCTGATTGCCAAAAGCAAGTTCCTGCATACGTTCTCTTGAACCACCAAAAATAATGTTTACTACTGTACGGTATTTGGGTTCAGCCAGTCCTTCATTAGGGTCCTTTATTCCACGACTACGCAACAATACCGCAATCCGGTCTGGGATGCTGCGACTGATATCTACCTGCTGCACCTTTCCACCGCGAACAATCTCAAAATTGAGGCGTTCACGTGTAGGATCATAGTTTCCCTTGCTCATAGCATATTCTGTGGCTTTTGCACTACGACAACGCAGATGCTCATTACTTTGCGCCCTGGTAATGCCTTTTGATACATGTACATCAAGTACCTGTTTTGCTTTAACCATACTACAATTTTATGAATTCAGGATAATTCATGTGTCCCAGCTTGCTGCTTGTCTGGACACCTCTCCCTGTGACGTAAGTCACCAGGGGTATTAGGCTCCCCCTTCCCTCTGTTTCGTGGCAGACGGGCAAGCCCGGATGCCATTTACAAAAGGTTGTATGCCATGCTGCTGAAACAACAAGAAATATCCATGGTTATACAATCATTTGAAATCGGTTAGAACTCAGATAACCTCTTGCGACTTTGCAAGCAATGAAAGAAAAGGGGAACGAAGGAATTTGAGTTCTTTTTTCATTTGCGAATTATCTATATCAACATCATTATCTGTTCCGGTTACCACTAGTTCTGCAAGATTCTTGCATAATTCAAGAAAGTTATCCCATTGACCATAACAATCATTCTGGAAAAAATCATGTAAAGGCTTCCTATCATCAAACCTTGATTTTCTCAAGACCTTTTGTAATGCGGCAAAGGCAATACAACTCATTGTTATTTCCCTTATTTCGTTCTGCTGTTCACAATAAGAAGCCGATTCATCTAAAACGGTACCAGATACCAAGAACTCTTCTTTTTTGAACAATACACCAGTTTTCTGTTGTATCATCTCAGTACATGATTTACCTGTCATGACTGAATCTGTTTTGCCAACAATCCAATTGGACAATGCTTCCATCAAGCGTATGGTAAAAGTAGATTCTTCATGTACATTATCAGTCTTTTCCTCCTGTTCATGCAATGCCATAGTGATTACTACACTTTTTGCCAACTTAACCCTTTTCAATTGCCCCATTTCCTCAAGAGCATCCAAAAACGAACGTACAGTTGCACGATGCCAACGCCATTCCGTTGCAAGGTCAGATATGGTCACATGACACTGATGCGGTTCAAGTACATAATCCATTCTTCTTAAAAAAGGGGAGATAAAACCATTTTGTGACTTGTCCAATAAATCACAATATGCTTCCGTTCGTGTTTTCCTTTCACCGACTTTTTCTTTAAGGAAGTCAAAGACCTCTACGTCCGCTATTATTGAAGCGGATAATTTTTGCTTATTTTTCATTCTGTCATGTTTTAATTGATTGATTATTCATGCGGATGATACCAGATGCCACTATCCGCAAAATCGTGGCTTTATGCGTGATGATAATTGTAATAGCTTTTGAGCAGTTCATCAGGATGTTTCAACAAAATCTGGACATTATCCGTATCCTGACATTCGGATATTACCTTTGATGATGGGTAAAAAAGGGACGCCGTAAGAAACAGACCAATACTAATCGATAGTGTGTACAAATGTGGTATGGCAACAGCAACCAATGCTGCTATAGCCAAAATGACAACCGTTCTTGTGCGGTCATGTACATTCTTCATCCATCGGTCAGACCATTTGAAAGAAAACATCATTATACAAAAGATTGTCGATAACATAATCCCCAGCCTGTCCTTTAGCAAAAATGTACTGTCGTAATGAAAGAGCAGTAGCAAAAGAAGCCAAAACCGAATATAGAACTTTCGTGCCTTGATATTCATAGCCATTATCAAATAGAAATGTGTCATTATACGTCCTTTATTTCTGTACAAAGCAACAGGTACAACGACCGGTATTAAAAGGAAGATGAAATGTAAGATAATCCAAATCATAGTTTGTATATTTCTGGAATTGTAAAAATGGAATATTTATCTAGTTCTAATCGAACAAGGCCATATGTAGCCATCTGGATGATAACCTCCGTGTCTTTTGCAGTCAGACTATCGGGACTAGTTTTAATGCGCTGCTTGAATAGAGGATCTTTTTTACGATAAGCAGCCAATGCCTTATCCAAATCATTCTCAGGGATTATCCATATCGTTCCTTTTTTATATGCACCATTGGAACGGTATGCTTTCAGCATCAGGTTTCGTGAAACCCAGTATCCTGTTCGTCCATATCCTTTGATGAGTTGCTCCTTATAAAGATTGTCATTGACCACTTCTATCCAAGTCTGGTTGGCATCAATCCAATAAACAAGCCGCTTGTATAAAGTATGTCGCATTCAGTATAGACTTACATAAAATCAAGCAGCATGTCTTCTTTTTCCTTCTTGTACTTGAAGGTTCCTCCTTTGGAATGCACATCAAGATCAAGACATAAATCACCATACATCTGTTCTAATGAATCATACACAGTAGCTGTGATGAAAGTTACCATTCCCTTATCATTTGTCCGTGCATTCATCTTAAACATCTGTCCAAATGAAGGATTGGAATAGGCACAAGTGCAATGGCCAAACTGTTCAGTCAGCATAGGAATATGATGATAAAGGGTTATTAACTCCATATCATCCTCAAACATATCCATTACTTCTTCCAAATCATACTGATCTCTTAGCGGGAATGTCAGTAATACATAATCTCCATAAAACTTTGGCTCCTCCATTGTTGTCACATCAAGCAGTTGCGGCAACTGTAGTGGAACAAACGATAAAAAATCATCCAAAAAATGTCTCAACATAATACCAAATATTTCAAATAGAATTTATAATGAACTTATGAAAATATCAATGAGCATACCTGGCAGATCATTCAATCTTTTATCCCCAGTTTCCATAGTCGTTGCCAGTATCTCAAAAGCTCGGGGAATACAGGCTGCCATATCATACAGTTCTTCTTTTTCTCTATGTGAAAGCACTGCTGTACTTAAATGATCCAAGGATGCATAAGGCTGTAGAATCATGTAAATATAGGCCAACGCCTGTTGCTTATTTTTTACTTTTCCTTGATGTATATCTTCAAGACACATTCGAGTATTCTGAATTAACCTACGATTAGTACGCATTGCTATATATACCATAGCATCAGTGTAGGTTATGTCATGACAACCGATTTTAGAAAAAAAGGAAGAATAACATTTATCTGTGTTTCTGGCGATATCTGTTATGTCCGTATCATTTAATTCACTCAGATGTGGAAGAAATGATCTGAATACTATGTCTTCTTTTTCAATGAAGTTTTTAAGTTCATCTATGTTTTGTATTCCGGTATTCAATGTTTCTTTCAAAAGGGATCGATATATAGTCAAGATACCATATCTGCTCTCTTTATAAGTCGCATGCTTATCCAGAGAATTAAAAAAGGGTCTTATCTTATGAACTGAAGATTGAAGTTCCTTAATAGAATCGTATGGCGATAATCTTTCTTTAACAATAAGCACCTCTTTATAAGTACGAGGGATTTCCATTGCCAATCGAGAAAATTCCATCCGAATGGAATCATATAAAAGAGTACAGTCTATCTGCACTGTCGAATGAGCCTTTACTGTATCTTGACAGATAAGTACCGTCACGGTATCTTTGAGTTTCTGCCAATCGTTAATATGCAATATCAAGTCGCTCACTGATAAATTTTTCATTTTACGCACTTCGTACAAGTAAGTCTTGTATTTTGTGGTTGGATCATTTGTTCTATCAGCAATGTCTTTTCCATTGTTGCTGCTACAAGAAACAAACAATAATATGGCAAATGAAATGGTCGATAATCTGTTTATCAAACCCATAAATTCAAAGTATGATTCTTTAATTTTCATATTGTAAATTCATATTTTACCATGCAAATCTATATATTATTTTTAGGAAACAAAGCATCAAAAAACAGATTTTGGTTTAATTACACTATCATATTCAATAGTTTGATTTACAATGAAAAAAAGAGAAAGAATAAAATGTAAAATTGACAATTTCCAAATTTTCATTAAAGTATGATTTAATACAAAATAAAACTTATATATTTGCAGTTGTTATCAATATCATTGATTAAATATATGGCAAAAGTAGGTTACATTTTTATGGCAGAACATTGTGATATGCTTGAAGCAGACAAGGAATGGATGTTACAATATGGATGTGTACAAGTATTTGAAGAATCTACCGATCATGAAATTTTGCGTCCTTTATGGAAGCAACTGATGGCCAGTATTGGGAGAGGAGATGAAATAGTTGTATCAAAGTTCAGTAATGCCGTACGCTGTACACGTGAATTGGCAACGTTTTTTGAACTATGCCGTATAAAAGATGCACGCATTATTTCCATACATGATGGAATAGATACTAAGAATGAATTATTTCCGGATACAAAAGTATCAGATGCTATTAAGATGTTTGGTTCCCTTCCTGAAGAAATTGCTGCCTTACGCAAGTCTTCTTCGCATATAATGCATTTGCAACAATACATTAAGCAACCCTCTAAATCCGGAGGTTCAATATCTAAAACAGAGCGCGAAAGAATGATAGTCGATATGTACAATAACGGGCATTCCATTGATGATATTTTTGAAATGAGCGGATTCAGTAGCAGAAGTTCCGTTTTTCGTATTCTCAATAAATATGGTGTAAAGTTAAACCGAGGAAAATTCAGTGGACCACGTAGCAAAAACAAGAAAAATGAATCAAAATAGATATTTTCTATGTCATTTAAAAGAGGGAATGGTCTTCAGACACCAAGTCCTTCAAAGAATTGTTAACATTGAAGAACTCAGTGACTTCGAAAGTAGTCTTATGAGAACAACCTTTAATGATAAAGGTTTATCACCCATAAACTATTCGCTTGGGCTTTTTTGACCGTGTAGAAAGTTCCTCCCTTTGGCTTTCCGTCATAATAGGCAACTATCCCACATGAATGATTTACCAAATAATCATTTCGACGAAAAAAACAGCCTCCAAAATAATTTTCACTCAATATGACAACTTCATCGGCTTTTGATATTACACGTTTATATCTTGTTTGTTCTATCAAACTCCAATTCTCGGACTGCCCCCTATATGGAATTACACAAATTAATCGGATAGTCGGCAATTCACTTTTCAAAGACAATACAACTTCGGCTGCCAAAAGGTCAAATCCCCAAGCTGCACCACAATAGAAGTCCACCATTCCTTTGTAATACAAATTCCTTACGCAAAATGATAGCTTTTGTTTTAAGTCACTGCGTTTAGAGCGCAAAATATCTCTGTGTCCTGTAAAAGCGACACCTTTGTTACAAATCTCTTGTTTTTCCATATTTATTGGTATTTATAGTATGTACGGCTCAAGAAAAGACCTCCCAAAACATTTGCTCCCAAAAATTCCAAACGTTCGGCCAGCTCTGCATAACTCATTCCGGTAGTGACAACATCATCATAAATCAGTACGTCTTTTTCCTTAAAGAAATCTTCATCAAATTTCATTAACCGTTCAGAAAAGTCTGCATGTGTGTGTTTCTTCCGGTTTTCGTGAACAGACGGACGGTCAGCCAGGATCCGGATATGGGAAAATCCGTTCATGACACCTGCCAGACTACAAACCTGCTCGCAGAAGAACCTGTACCTGTTTTCGTTCTGTTCGCATGTACTTGCCGGAATACATACAAAAACAATGTTTTTCAGCCTCTCACCAAATTCATTCAGAAGATATGATGCGGTCATATGTGCCACTTTAAGCGTAATTTCACGGTCTGCATCCTTAAATCCCCAGACAAGTTTACGATTTTCTATTGCGTCTTCCCCAACATTTTTGATGCGTACAGGGAAATACTTTACGAAATGATACATCTTCTTTGCTAACTGCTTTTTCAGATTTTCATTAATTGTTGCCATAATCTCATTTGTTTTACTTCCCTTTGCTTGTCGGCTTTCGGCCAGCCCATCGGGATATTTTCTGCCCATCTGGCGGAACTGCTGCAACAAGGCAAATGAGGGCATGAACAAATACTCTCTGCACAGCAGAGGAAGATTTTTCGTGAACAGGCAATCTGCCAGTGTCCCGGTTTGACGGTTGACAAAGGCAGCCCCACAATTTTGCAGGGAATATCCGAAAGAGCTGGCCAAACACAGGCAACCATGCCGAATGGCAAGAAAAACAGGATACAGGCTTTGTACACCTTTGGAAAAAGCCTTAACTTTGCATGACTTTTACATCAGAAAACAATCATGGAGAATTATATAACAAAAGCTGCAGACGCCTTCCTTACAAGCCGTCCATACGGAATCAGACTTGATTTTAAACGTAAGGGATTTGTAATATTCAACTACCACATGAATTTACTGGGAAACGGTATCCCCTGTAACGTGGATTCACTACCACTGGAAATCTGCACTTTGGAAGATATACCGCAAACAGGTGAAAGAATTGTGAGAAACGGAGATATAATGGATATTTTCTTCTATGATGAAACAAGCAATCCATATACAGGATATGGCGTAGATCTGGAAAAGCTCAAAACATATAACAAATATATCTATCCATTAGCTTTAGCATTGAACAGAACTTTATAATAGGAATTAATATTAACCAGTATATAATAACTTTGAAGACTCTGTATAGAAGTGATTTTTTAGAATCGGTAAAATAAGATTTTAGAACTGGATAAGAAAATGCATATTCCGGCGGATACCCGTTCAGCATTTCCGGTGATATCCATTCAGTCCCCAGTTAATATTCAGTATCGTTGGTAAAGTTAATTCGACTAATGCAGAAACAGCATGATACGCAGACACACAATCTCAGGGAAATGCACAGGCAGGAACTTGATATAAAAAAAAGGCATATCACAGGCTCGGCAGAATCATAGACAAGGCTTTCAGATGGTTCCCGATGTTCAGGGAAATACTACGCATGGAAAAGTTCTGTGCCATGCTGGGGTTTTCTAAAGAAATGACTGAAAGGTTTGTGGGCAGGAAAGAGACCTATAGATACAGCGGTAAAATCTATTCCGAGCAGCACAGGCGAAACTTCGACGTAAAGGATGATGTTTTAGACCCAAACGATGAAAACAGGCTGAACCCGACGATAAACAGGAAGCCGATTGTCAACAGGTTCAGGTAGTAACGGCAAAGGCTCAGATACGGCACAAGACAGCCACAGCAGGAAGAAAGGCAAGGGAATGAAGGCTACGTAAATAGAACTGTGTCAATCCTTTAATTGCTCTCTGATTTAGCCCAATATAACTTTGAAGATATTTGATTATCAGATATTTATCCGAAAGTATAATTACAGATAATTAGGCTTACCAGGGATTGACACAGTTTGAATTACGGCCTCCAAATTATAAGTTGTATGGGCTATCAATTGAAAGAAACTCTTAAAGGAACATTATACCATTTTTCGTTATTCTTAAAATGTAAAACTATAGAATCTCCTTCAAAGAAATTATTTACAATGTTTTCTTTAAAGTTACTATTGAATTCTTTTAAAGAAACGTGAATAGTATCTTTCTGTTTAACAATCATTTCATTATAATATTTATGCAAACACTCTTTAATAGTATCATTATCTTCTACGATGTATTTAATAACTCCATTAAAATTTTTATATGAGATAGATAGATTTTTATTTTTATCTTGCGGTGCTAAGTAACATCCTCCTGTTCCAGAACTTAGTGCTATATTATGGAATAAAAATGTATTATCCAAATAATAAATATCTATATTTTTATTCTTTTTTATTTTATAAGATAAAGGATATAATAAACTATGGATAGCTGTTTTATCATCACATATTCTAAGAACAACAGGTTTGTCGATGTTATTAACTTGTTGTATCGTTACAACTTTTTTGTTCGATATACATCCAACAAAAAGAATCAATATAAAAAAACATATAAATTTCATGTGAATCATTTTAGTTAATAAAAAAAGCTTCAATTTGATATTTATCTCCTTCTTTAGTACTAAAAGAAGAATATAAAATAGCAATATCATTACTACTTTGCTCTAAAGATGTAATTCTTAAATCTTCAAAATATTTATATTTACCATGAACGATATCATTTGCCACTTGAGTAGATACATATATAGTTCCCCAATAAGAGTTACTTTTTTCATTTATCTGAAAGCCTTTAATAGTTTTCTCTATATCAAATATACCCTTACCTTTAGCCTTTTCTATTTCATGCATCATATAATCATTATTTACTTCTTCCCCCTTACAATACATATCTTCTGCTATAAGACCACCCAACTCCACTAACAGAGATATAGCCATCCCACAGCTGCCTGTTACACCTGGTAATGAAACAGATAATGGTTCTGATGTATTACTTGCATTCATATTTGTTACAGAAGAAAAAATGTCCCAATATCTTATACCCTTAGAGAACAAATTAAGAATAGTGACTCGTGCACCGTTGTTTGCAAAATGTTCATATTGATTTATTCCTTTTGTTGATAATATCTTTCCATCTCCAGTTCTTGTAGTCCAGTTTCTACCTTGTTTAACATAGACAATTTTTCCATCAGTCGTATAGTAACTACAATCGTACACTTCTCTACGACTTCCATCACTTAGACTTTCATATACTTTACCCTCGTTATTTACCATATACCCTTTTGCAAGTTTTGCAAGGGCTATTTTATTTTTATAAAATTCTATAGTTTCAGCAACTTCCTCGGCAATCTTATCTTTTATTTCATCCTCAATAAATTTTATAAAGAATAGCTGTTCACCATTTTTTGTATATACCTCAGGCATACCTGAATTTATATATGACGGTTTAATAAATAGATCCCGGTCTGACACCTTTACATTTAAGAAATCTTTTTTTGATTTAGGCAAACATGTACCATTCATATTATAGGATGTTACCTTCCAATATAATTCAAGAACTCCTCCATCTTCTTCTACATCTTTCGTCCACGTCCTTGGAAGTTGAAGTTCTATTATAGCATAGTCATTTTGTATATACGTCTCAGCTGTTTCTATCTTTCCATTAAACCGATATGTATCAGGACACAGGTAGTCTAAGAAAAACAGCTCTTCCAAGTTATATAATTGCAAATCTATTTCAGTGCCACTCCGAACACCACTTGTATTAATTACAAAATATACAGTGTCTTCAAGCCTGGCTTCAGTAATTTTATACTGGATCTCATAGCTTTTTTTACTTGACCACCATCCTGTAATCTCTCTTATACCTAAATGGGCTTTACCATGTATCTGTGGGGAAGTTATCTCAATTCTCTTCATGTTGTTCTGTTTCAAATTTAAAATTTTCAATGACTATAATCCCATCACCATTTATTATACCTGAATATTTTGCACATTTGTAAGCACCTGGATCTTCAAACTTAAAATTCAAATCTATTTGCTTTCCTACAATCGGAGTATCAACTTTAACGTATAAAGTAAAAGGGAAATCAGGAAAAGAATCTTTTTGCATTGTATTGTTTTCATCAATCCAATATGCATCTGTAATCTTTGTTGAAAGATCATCTTCGGGTTTGACAATAATTTTAGGGAGTTCCTTTTCTTTAAATTTTACCCACCCAAAACCATAAGTGGTTTCAGAGCGTCTGTCCATACGAACGAACTTGTTAATATCAAGACGCAAAGTAGAAATAGTAAGCAAAATACTCATAGGATAACCATTGGCATCCATCTTCTCCTTATAACGAGTAATATAGGCTTCCTCAAATGCAAGTTCACGGAATACATGTACATCATCCTGCACAAACTGGATTCTACCAGAAACAGGGCAAGGCTCATATTCTTCCCATGGGACACAAGAGACCTTCCTTGTCTTATTTGACAACATGGTTTCCAGAATAGTATTATCGTAACTTGAATCAAGAACGACATGGATATCACCGCCTTTTATTCCGGTAACAGATTTTCCCTTGAAGTCCTGTACCTGATAAAAATCATAAGAGAAGCCTGAAGCATTATACTTATGACCGTTTATTTCCAGTAGAATCTCTGCTGCCATATAATTAATATTAGATTGGTAATGACGCAAATATAGCAAATAAGATGAAATATATTTGCTTAGAAATCAAAGAATATAAATGAATATGCTGAACGACACATAAAAAAGGGATAAAGGAGATTCGTAAGAACCTCACAATTTTACCGTATGACCCGATTTTACAAAACTGTACTATACATATAAAAAGGGAGAATATATGTATAAAACAGTAGACGATTCCGTCAAAAGTTTCCAACCCCAATTATGGGGCTGGAAAACTGAGGGAAAAATCAAATATGGAAAAATTTATGAATTTCCGGATGCTCATTGCAAAACCTCCTGTACTTATGAAAATTAATGCCACCTACAAAGTAGAATTCGGGATAAGAAGTGAGGCCTGATGTTACAGAACGTTTAGTCTCTAAACCAAAGCCATTATCTACAAGCCAATCAATAATTGAAGAACCATTATTTTTGGTATCAACGAACTGGCAACAAAAGCCACGCGGTTTCTTAGGGAAATTAATAGTAACAGTAGTTTCCTTCACAAATTTGCCTTCCTTCAGATTCCAAGAAAAAAGGGCCATGTAAATAGGACTATCTTTACCTGACAAGTAGTAAGAAATAAGAGGAAATACCCACTTATCACGCCACCTCAATAAAATGAATTTGCAACCACCTACTTTAAAAACCTTTTTAGCCATAATCATTAAAAATTTAAGTTCAACTTTTCCCTATTATAATTTCATTGTTTATCAATAGGGAGTAATTAATTCAATTTTACTGCTTAATGTATTGATGCCAATATCTGCAAGGTTTATGGCTGAAATACTCTTTTTCAGGAAAAAGGAAGATTTCTGACATAACTGGAAGGGAACCTTGTAAAGATATGGCTGGCATCAATAGAACTTTGCAGTGAAATGAATGGCTACTCCCTATGTGAACAATGAATGTTGGAACAACATTATAATGGGAGTCATGGAAATAAAAAGGGAGAATGTTAACTACAAAGGGGCATGATGAATCAAACAGGCATTGATGATACTAACCGGCAACGAGTATCGGGAACTTCCGGGAATAACGGTATACAAATGGTAGAAAAAGGCCCGTCGGCAAGCTGCCGACAGGTCCAATAGGAAAAACTGCGTCAATCTGTGCAGAAGCCTGCCTGGCAGCCTGAACCTGTACCATAAAAGAAGTCGAGCTGAAGCGGCAGCCTGGATATGGATGAAAGACTCATCTTGTCCTTGAAAGTATTGCCTTGAAGATCCTCCTGTATAGCTGACCACCACATGACGGGAGGACATGTATCGAAATTCTTGCGCAACTGTGCGGGAGCCTTCCAGAAACAGTTGAGACAGTTGGAATCTTCGGGAAAGTCGATTCCTTTGTCCTGCCAGTAGCGCTTGATGTCATAGTGGGTGATACGGTCTTCAATGAGAGGGAACTCGCCTACACGCCAGTGAATATCCTGCCAGCGGTTAATCCAGCGGCATGACCGCTCCTGCCACTCGGCCATATAAGCGAACTTAAAATTCTCGGTAAAACGCAAAGCGCGTTCCTGCTCGTCGTAACGGTAGCCAATCCTCATACGAACGGGCAGCTCGTGGTATGAATATAGAAACTCAAAGATAGGCTGCATCTTCAGGACTGTCGTACAAAAGCGCTTAGTCCGATTGGGAATAGCACGCTTACGGCGTATCATTTCCTCCCAGCCCATACCGCGTAACCAGATAATCTCACGACCTATACGCTGTTCGAGGTCGAAAATAACCTTGAGGACTTTCGGATCTTCGGAAGTAGCCACAAATTCGGGATAATGAGAACAATACTTCTGCAACCTGTCATTGACCATCTGCTTCATGCGCTTGTCGATGGTAGCCCCGGCATTGTGACAATCAATGCAACAAAGGGCAAAGACTTCGATATCTGCCGGATAATGTACGGCGATGTAAGAGGATGTTTTTCCTCCTGACAAACTATTAACTGTCTTCATAACTTAAATTCAATACTTACCGACTGTTGACTTCAGATAACTATAAAAGCGAGAGGAAGTGCAAAGGAAATTAGACTCCTGGCGCTGGTAACTCATGTCTCCATTACTGCAGACCATGCCTTTGGCATTGAGATAAACATCGCCGTGAACGACTCCATCCCCGTCCATGTAAATGGGATAAACCGGATTGTCAAAACCGACTGTGCATCTTCCTTCCTTGAAAAGGAACATGTGTTCGGACTGGCCACGCATCCCGAAAAAGGACAAACCAGACAAACAGGTGATTACCTTTTCGCGCTCTGCACTGTTGTGGAAACGGTCGTCGCTGAGTTCGAGCATGTGCCTGCCGGTATCTTCGACCTTCTCTGTCTGGTAATCATACAGAGCGCAACAGGTTTCTATGAAGTCAGAGGAGATAGAAGACAAAGAACCATTGGTGACAATGTAGAAACGGTCAACAGGTATGCCACGACGTTTGAGGCAGGAAAGGAGGTACCGCATAGCCTTGACATTGAGGGACGGCTCACCACCGGTAATATTGATGTTGTGAACCCCACGAACACGACTTAGTATGTTCCTGATGTAAGCGTTATTAATATCGAGTGCCATAGCATTGCCACGCATACAATGTGAACACGCCATATTACAACGGCGTGTCACTTCGATGCTGAAATTCCTGATATAAATACTATCCATATACCTTAACTGACTGAAGAAGACTTGCTGTCTTCGCTACCTGTAAACTGTACCAGAGAGGTGTGTTCCTCACAATGATGACACCAGTTGTTGCCATTGTCATCAACTCCAAGATAATCGGCGAAGCTATTATTTTCGTTTGGTCTGACCCAAGCAAGGGTTTCGACATCCGAAGAACCGCACTCCTCGCAAACCCAATCGGGAGCGTCTGTATCCGGCAAAAAATGATTGATACGCAACCAATGAACGAACTCAAACAGACTTTCAAGAAGAAGTGTATCAAGTGGAACATCATACTCGCTGCAATCCTTGTCATCAACAGTACACATCAGCCTGTCATCAGGTGCAAGATAAATATCGTACAACATAGCACTCTCATATCCACCGGCAGTACAAGCCATACCTCTACGGAAAACTACAGCCGGAACATCATCGTACATGTCCCCGGAATTGTATTCCATGTGATGAACCTGGAGATTCTTGTAGAAAGTTCCAAGACATCCTCCGGCTCTGACAACAGCCTGGCGTACCAGTATGACAAGATGCTGCCGAATGGCTTCACTCTGAAGCAAGAAAGGGTCTCTACGCATACGAGATTTCAGTTCACAAATGACATCATCGTATATGACATCAAACGGGGAATGGCCGTCATGCTCAAAGATATACTTATTATAATCGAAATCGTATCTTGCGGATATTGCCTTACAAAACAATTCATATTCATGTTGAGCTAATTTCTGGATATAATCTTCATCATAGTGTACAGGGAAATACAATGGTTGCATAAGTTCCGCTATCTCCCGAAAAAGCTGTTTCTTATCGATATTCTCTAAACTCATAAAATTATCCGATTAATATAAAACAACGAACATTGAATCACCAAGGTTACTAAATCAAACGAACCCAATAGTCCAGACTATTAAAGCTCTCGTCGTTGATGCAAGACAGAAATTCTTCAACGGTATATTTCCTGACCGAATCTTCATTGTTGGTACTATTCTCATAATCAGAAAGAATATCTTCATCAGACGCATCGCGGCTAAAACGATTGACAGGATAAGCATAAACTCCATGTTCGGAAAGAGGACGTACTTTCTCAGTTTGTTTTAAGGTACTCATAACAAATAATATTAAGAAGTTAATTAAAAAATATTTGTTTCCCTCATGTCCCGGTTTACTCTGCCCGGAGGGTATTGTCGATTTTTCTGCCCCAAAGTTTGCATTAAAGTGAAGACAAGTGTTTCTTGAAAAATACTCTCCAAAGGAGGAAGATTTTTCAAATGAAAAGCAAAGCATCACTTGGCAAAACGTTCAGGGGCAAACTAACTTTGCAGATAAAATGACATCACCTAACGGGCGACAACGGGTATAATGCAATCGGGATATAAGAGATTCGTATAATAAAAAAGATTGTCGCAGACACGTCATTGGCTGATGTTGAAAAACATTCAGAAAAATGCTGCCTTAGACAAGGATATCAGAATTACAAATCATGGACCGAAAAACTTATTGCGGAAATGCATAGGTGAGTTCCATATATGCTTCAAATAAGTAAAAAAGAAAATTGTTGTGGAATAGAATAATGCAATTATATACTTATCTTATAATATAATTATATAATACAATATAAATAATTAAAATTACAACGTTTGAAATGAAATATTCTTTATAATGTATTATATATAAATATTTTACATATAATAATATGGTTATATAATTATATAAACATGATTATCGTATTTATATAATTATATAATAAATATTTTGAGATTATAAGAGTATTACTTATATTTGCCAACAATGTAGAAACCTAAAACCAAAGTGGCATGGAAAATAAAATTGTATTGTTCAGTAACATTAAAGGAGGTGTAGGGAAAACTACCCTCTGTGCACTATTTGCAAGTTATCTTGCTGAAAATAGTATCCCGGTAATAGCCATTGACGCTGACCTTCAGGCGTCGCTCTACCGCCACCGCCAAAGAGAACAGGATGTAGCTGTAGAAGTACAGGCTCCATGGAATGTAGATTTGCTTGATACTGCAGACAGCAAGCAACTAAAAAAGGTAATGGCGCAACTTAAAAAGGTTCCTGGAGTTGTCCTTATCGATTGTCCCGGAAATCTGAATGACCGTAACCTTGAATATATCTACAAAAATGCAGATACAGCCATAATTCCGATTTCATTTGATCCGGATACGGTAGACGCAACTGGTATTTTTATAAAAGCCCTGAAAAGCGTATCGGAAGCACAACTTGTGTTTATACCCAACCGAATTATCACTTCGGAGAGGAAATCAGAAGAATTGAGGCAGAGAGCCCAGACAACAGAATTGCTTGGGCTGGTGGGAACCGTCACACCTACAATAAAACAAAGTGTCGCAGTGAAACGCTATACAACATTATATCCACTGGAAAAGACTCAACTGGACATCGTTGAGCCGGCATTCAGCAAAATTATGGAAATTATCAAATAATAGAGGAGTATGAAAAAGAACGAGAGACCTACTATAGACAATCCTTTGGCCAATATGGGCCTCGACCAGATAGTACGTGGCATAACGCAGCCAAAGGTATCTAAAGATATACAAGATGAACAGGAACAGGATGAAAAGGTAAACGCCGAAAAGAAAGCCAAATCAAAAAGAACAAGTAAAAAACTATTTGAAGAAAATATAGCCCAATACACCGGAGTCGGTGGACAAGGGGAAGCAATCTGGCTGCCAAAAGAAGTGAAAAAGGAACTGGAGAAAATCCGTGTAAACTCAAGCAGAAATATTCCGCTCAGAACCCTTGCATCGGCGATCATAATGACATATATTGAAGAAAACAAGGAAAAACTAGAGAGCCTATAAGTGTTTACAAACCAGCTAAAAAAATAACGGTATAACAGAATGCATTATATAATTATATAGTTGTACAATTATTAAATTATACAATTATGCAATTATATAATAATATAAATATATAATTATATAAAAGTGTATGGAAATTATAATAGTAATTGCAGCCGTATGGATATTTGCAAAAATCGTAAAAGCACTGCTTAGAGGTTACGGAAAAAGTAACTTTAAGGATGACAAGTGAAAATATAACAGGAATTTCTGGGCCTTGCTGCACAACATAACCTGGAGTCAGGCTGACAACTTTGATAACAATCAATGCTGCCAAACCATACATAGTTTGATGCAGCATTGAAAAGGATGGTTGCATATATGCAGCTGTCGCAAACTTCATGAATCTGCGCCCAACATTTCGGACGCATATTGCCGGATTTGTTCCATTGTCAGCCATTCCGGCTTTTCGTCAGCACCGAAACTATCATAAAGTCCGGTCATAAATTCTATCTGCCGAGTTTCATCGCCTGCCCACAAAACCTTCGGGTACCTGCCTCCATAGTGAAGATAATAGTCACAATCAGACTGGAGGCGTGATAATAACATATACCGGAATGTCTTGTCTCGGTTTACTATCTCTTCAACTGTCAAACGGCCATTTTCCGTTGCCTGCTCTGTAATTGTTTTCATTTCTTTGTAAATTAATCAGTTACTTCATAAAAATACTCCAATTCTTCTCCCTTGAGGTTTTCAACGGCATATAAGTCCGCCTGTTCCCAAAGACTGTTATACAGCGACGCAAACTCGGGGCACGACTCATGATACTGCCATATCTTGTGATTGAGTACAAGAATAAGCTCTGTAAGATACTTGTAATGCTCTTTCCACTCTTCAAAAGCACGGTTGAATGTGTCCTGAATTGCTGACAAGCCAAATCTGTCAGCTATTGTAAAGTCTTCCCAAAAGGTTGTCTGTAACTCGTAACCATTTTCACGCATAAATTCTCTGAATGTCATAACTATGAAATTTAAGTTGTTTTATTTTCCCTCTGGTCGCATCCTGGACCGAAGGCTGATTATTTTTCTGCCCGAAGATTGACAAACAGTCCGGACAAGGATGATGCGAAAAATACGCTTACGTGAAAACGGAAGGAAGATTTTTCAGCAGCACGCTCGAAGCAGGCCTTGGCAGGAATAAGAGAAGTCAATCGAACTTTGCAGACAAAATAACCGCATTTCGGATTGGATTGCACATCAAGGAAGATGCTAATCAAGATTTATAAGCGGATTTGTCGGTATGGCCGGAATATATAAAAGGCAATTGAACTACAAAAGGAAAGTACCGGAAGGGTTATAAAATGACGCTGCAGCAAAATATACATTAATCATGCTGCAACGTCCATCACTGTCAGTGCTGGAGATTTCTACGTCCGCGTATCTTCCATCCGTACACCTCTGCCACGTGCGGATACAGAGAACGAGTTCTGCGTCTGAAGCCGGCTTCGTCAATCTCGTTATTATAAATCATTTCTGCAATCCTTTCTGCATCGTCATTGTCTTTGGCGATGCGATATAAAGTATAGTTAGTGCCATCATGGTGCGACATACGTCCTCTGATATTATAGCCGTCACCGTACCATTCAGCTATCTCACATTGACTATACAGTATATTGGCAATATTATTTCCTAAAATCTGATACCCTTGGCGTCGGCCATTCCAAAGGCCGAGGTCACCAAATACTATAATAACGCCGTCGATTGTCTTGTTAAGATTACAGCGTTCGTCTTCAAGCTCCTGTTGAAGTTCATCTGCTATATCTTCCTCTGACAGTACATAAGAATCGTCACCCAACAATTCACGTTTAAACTCCTGCATTTCTGATTTTGTCTGTTCATCAAAAACGACTTCACTTGACCATATAAACATCTGTTTCATAATATAAAAGTATAAGTTATACATTCTGTTTCATTTCCCTGCTTTTGAGGTTTTACCTCACCGGCAGGTTTTGAATTTACGTGCCTTGACAAAGAAGAAAAGAGGTGAACAAGCCAAGGAAGAAGCGAATAAGTAGATTACTGGTTCATTTATGTTAAGAATTGTCGGCGAGTAAGTGAGTTGATAATTCTTAATAGAAAATGATGAGCGCCTTGACGGTTCACCTTCTTCTTAAATTTGCACGTATAAATTCAATATCTACGGTGGTAGAAGCCAGGAATAATGAGATATAAAAGGAATATCTGAAAGTGTGCGGAGCGATAAAAAAAACAGCGGTCCGAAGACCGCCGGTGTATGTAAAGACAGGATTTATTTCCTGCTCTTTTTGCCTTTTGGAGCTTCCGCAGGAGCTTCTTCTTCCTTTTCAAGGGCCGGATAGAACTTGGTGGCCACCATTATGATGCGGTTCTTCTTGACGCCGTCCTTGTCGGTCCACTCTTCGGGCTTGAAGAAGCCTTCGACGGTAAGCTGTGTACCTTTTGTCAGATTCTCGAACGAAGAGGTGTTCTCGTTCTTTCGCCATGCCTCGATATTCATGAAGGCCGATACATAGTTGCTTTCCTCGCCGCTCTTTTCCTGACGGCTTACCGCTATTGAAAAACGAGCTACGCTTGCGGTGGTGAACTGACGGATTTCTGCATCCTTTCCTACAAAACCTGTTACGATGAAGTTGTTTTCTACCTTTTTCATGATTAATTGCTTTTAGAAGTTAAACATCAATTTTACGCTGCATTAAAAAGTAGGTGCTGTTTAAGGGACAGGCCAAGGATGTAGCGCAAATACTCTTTATTTTGCCTTTATGGCAAACCTCCGGCCTGATAAAGGAAGATTTTCGCAGACACGCCATTGGCAGAGGCCACAGGCCGCTCCCGGCTGCACACTATCTTTGCATCGGAAAATGATGCCGACTTCGGCCAAAAGCAATAATGGAAAAGCAGGAAAAGAGAACGAAAACAGGTCGGACAAGGATGGGGATATAAATCCGTTACCACCGGCAGAGTACCTCACAAGAGCTGTAGCCAGCCGGATCATGAAGGCAGGACAGAAAGCACAGGCCCAGAGGATATGAAGCACCATGGAGATACGGCAACACCGGGAGAATCTGCCGTAAAAGGAATACATCCGATAAAGGATGCCCGAATACGGGAGGTGGACTGAAGGACGGCAATGGAATAGCAGCGGAGGACGCCATATCCGCCTTGAGAAGAAGGGATAAAAAAAGGGGGAAAAGAACAGGGACTGTGCTGAATCATACATCAGGTCTTCACAGTCCAACTTTAATAGAGCTATTAACGTAAAAAAGGTAGAGGCACAGCCAAAAGAAAACAATAGGGATATAAAGGGATATGAAAGGGTTAAAACAGGATTTAAGCGTAATCCGCTTAAAATAAGGAATCAGATCTGGAAAGGAAATCCAGACCTGAACATTTCAGAACTGGGCCATTATAACCCGATATTCAAATACCTTATTTCTGTCACTTGGTTTGCGCTGACACACCCAAATATGATGCTTACCAAAACCGTAAATGAAATATTTATCAAGATTGGTTGTTTGCTTAAGCTTTGCCATACTGGTGCGAAGTTCATCCTCATTAGACGACAGAAGTATCACATTGATAATCCGTAAATACAGAGCCGTAGCTTCGTCGCTATATTGGCAAAATATGTGTTCAATTATTACATTCATTTCTACTACTGCTTTAGGGTTTAAGATTATGCTCCCAATCCGGAACGTCATTTATAACAGCCGAACCATCAGCATTATATATCTCCATAGTGGGGCAACCACCATTCTCGTCAGGAAACATACGTTCAGAAGTATCACGGAGGACTTCGTTTCTCTCCAAATGAAGACGCTTGTCAGTGATATTTGTAACGTCATCACACTTCCAGGAACGCACGATAGCTTCAGCTTCCTCATAATTATCAGCTTCAACGGTAAAGTAATCTCGTTCCCAGCACGTAACTTTACAATCTTGATAAAATCTGAAATTTCCCATATCTCGAAATAGTTATTTAGTCGTAAATAGTTACTTCATCACGGTATTCAACAATCTCCTTGCCGTTATCGAGCCGGACAACAATTCTGAGTCCGAAGTCGCCAACAACCGTTCCCTCTGTATAGCCCTTGTACGCTTCATGCAAAGTACATCTTGCACCAATGATTTCTGTCTGTTCTTCGTATTCAAACATAATTTTATTGTTTTGATTGTTATTATTTCCCTTATGTAGTATCAACTACTTCGGGGGTGATTAAAATTCTGGTGCCCAAAAGGTGTTATGGCTATTCATGCAAGTTTTTGAGTACAAATACAACCTCCAGAAAGGAGTGTGGAGATTTGTACGAAAATCATAAGACAAGAACTTGCTTAAATAGTTGCCATAACATATACCTTTGCACCTCAATTTTATTCATAAGCCCCGAAAGTCTGATATGCGGAAATAAATGACTTATAAAAAAGAGGAGAAAGAAAATAAAAAATGCAGCCAAAAGAAAAAATATCTTCTCTTTTGGCTGCATCATCTTCAATAAAACTGTTTAGTTTAATTTGTTAGCTATATATATGCTAAACTAAACTAAACCACATATAAGCAGACTACGATGTCTGGCTGTATAAATTAAAATGGATGAGTCACGGTAGAAACAATATATACTAAAAGCGTCAACAACGACAAAAAACTAATACATCAGAATTTTCGAACGTTTTTTGACTGAACAAATTGCGTTGCGTCTTTTTCAAGTTCATACGATGATTTCATTTTGCTTTCTCTTAACCACAAGTTAATCTCTGATTTCAAGAACATGATCCGCTTTCCTTTTTTATGGAATGGTATCAGGTGACAACTAGTCCATCCATAAACTGTTTGTTCAGCTGGATGACTTGGCAAGTACTCACATAATTCTTTTAAATTCATCCACTGTTCAGCAGGTGGTAGCTGGGATGTACTTGTTAGATTGTCTATTTTCATATCAAGCTGAATAAGCTTATCTATTACCCATGACAATGCTTTTGGCAAATCTTCAAATGTAATGTTGCTTTTCTCGTCCATATCTTTCTTATTTCAGTTATTACGACTGCAAAGAAAAACAGGTTTTTATTGCTGATTTATCAATGTAGAGCAACACATAAAAAAGCATAAACGATTCATTTGGGACATAAATGCACATAATTGATAGTCAATACATATAATGAAACAGTCCATTATCGTTTTTTTTATTCATGAATAACATCATAAGAAAATCATAAAGCATCCATAAATTAAGAGACATAAAAAACCATAAATTATATCAGTCAGAATATCAACTATACAGATAGCTTAACCAGGCTATTACTATTCTGTAGATGACAAATCCAATTTAATGGTTTCGGTTGCCTTTTCCTTTTTTGCATCAATAACCTTTGTATATATCTGAGTAGTTTTAACATTTGTATGCCCAAGCATTTTACTTACAGTATATATATCTGTTCCTCCAGCAAGTTGTAGGGTAGCGTATGAATGGCGAAAGCAGTGAAATGTTATATGCTTTTTTATACCAGCAGCTTCTACCCATTTCTTTAACGGCCGGCTTATCCAAGCCGGATCCGGAAGCCCGGCAAAAACAAGCAAGTTTGAATCCTGGCGTTCACCACAGAGCTGATAAGCCTGTTCGGAGATAGGCATATATTCAACACCTTTTGTCTTCTGCTGTGTAAAATTGACACGATAACTTCCATTAAACTCTTCGATTTCAGACCATTTCATTTTCTGAATATCGCAATGGCGAATTCCTGTAAGGGCTGAGAATAGAGCTGCACGTTTGAGTATTGGGCTACATGGGGTTTGGGCTAGACGATTGAGCTCATCAACGGTAAGAAATTCACGTCGGCTTTCTTTTTCCTGTATGCCTTTAACTTTTGCTGAAATATCAACTGTCAAATATCCATCTATAAATGCCTGTTTTAATGCAGCCTTGAAGATTGAGAAATAAGTTGCAGCCGTATTCTGTGACACTGTACCACTTTTACCACCGCCCTGTGGTGCCGTCATCATAAAATTACGGAATGACTCAACCAAATGCATATCAATTTGGGCAAAAGTAATAGTATCACCATCAGCAAATATTTTCAGTAGTTCATGCACACGTCTCCAGTTAACAATGATTGATTCAGACCCACGGACATGACGAGTCTGTTGCACATGATTAAAATATTCGATGAAATTACAACGAGAACGTTCTAACATTTCCGCCTGCTGCGCATCAGTGTCTGAATAGAGGGCAGCATTGTCGTATTCCTTTTGCCGGATGCTTCTTACCTTGTCTGCATATATACAATTTTCTTGATCCAACTGCGATTTACACAGTATAACACCATTCATATCGCGTTTGGGTTTATAATTAGTTTTTCCATCCGCATTCGTACGTGATTTTTTTGATTTGTCCCATATTGGAGTGGAAATTGTACGATTTAGATATTCGCGTACTCTTTGCGGAGTAGAAGAGCCTTTCTGAAATACTGGATATGCCTCAATGTAAAGATACCATTCATCCCGATATTCAGTTTTTCTAAGTTTAACAGAGACTCTTGTATTTGCCATCGCTTTTTTCATTTCTTTGCTCCTTTATATAGTTCATCAATTTCTTTCTTAGGTACATAAACGAAATTACCTATTTGCCTCGTAGGGATAGAGTATTTACGGATATGTAAATATACAGTAGAATCATTTAAGTGATATTTTTCTGCAATTTCACCAATGGTATAGCAGCTCTCTGGTTCGAGATTATACAGTTTGGTTACAGACCTAGATTTTGTTAAGGGATTTTCCCGGAAAGGATAAAGTTTCATCAGTTCTGTTTTGCTTACATAAGTTTTACGTACTCCGGAATTAAATTTTGACAAGATCCCTTTACGGATTAGTCTATATATGGTTTCTCGGCTTACACCAAACAATGCAAAAGCTTCAGAAATCGTTATCATTTCCTTATCTTGTGGAATTGTCTTAACGATTTCATCAAGTAATTGCTGTTTCTTTTCTTCAGCTTTACGTCTTTTCCAAGCGATTTTAGAGCAAGCTGAAGAGCAGTAGTAAGATTCTATAGTTTTTGCTATAAACTCATTCCCGCAAACAGAACATTTACGCAGTATTTGAAATTTTGCAGCTGGCATATGTTGTATCTATTTATAAATCAAATATTTAATTATATCAAACCGCCCTTAATCAGAAAATAAGTGTCACATTATCTACCATTAAGTGTCGGTACAAATATGGTACAAATATACAATAAAATAACAACAAACAAGCAAAACTATAGAAAAAATAAAAAAAAGAAAAGAGGCGCAACTCATTGAGTTACACCTCTTTTCTTATGGATGTCTATTGTTGTTTATCGATAATTATTTCACTTCCTCAAAATCTGCATCCTGAACATTGTCACCATGCTTGCTATTATCCTGACCAGCATTCTGACCTGCATCCATATCAGGACCAGCCTGTGCACCACCCTGAGCTCCGCCTTGAGCGTACATTTCAGCACTTGCAGTTTGGAAAACAGTATTGATTTCTGCCATAGCTGTATCAATAGCAGCTAAATCCTGAGACTTATGAGCATCTTTCAGTTTCTGCAAAGCAGCTTCAATCGGAGCTTTCTTATCAGCAGGCAACTTATCACCCAATTCCTTCAACTGATTTTCTGTCTGGAAAATCACGCTGTCAGCCTGATTCAGTTTATCGATCTTTTCACGTTCTTTCTTGTCTGCTTCTGCATTAGCTTCAGCTTCAGCCTTCATCTTTTCGATTTCTTCATCGCTCTTAATGGCACGCATCCGCGCAAGGTCGCCGAAGAGGTCGTTGATTCGAACTGCCGGATATTCCTGCTGTACCTTGTGTGCCAGCTTGTGTGCCAGGGTCGGCTCCTGCTCCGATGTGTGTTTCCACAGGTCCAGCCAGAGATTGGTTTCGCCCTCGCCGCGGTTAGCGCGAATCATCAGGTTGAGCGCCGATTCAAAGGTGTCCAGATAGCGGATGTCCTGCACGCCGCTGATGGCGGTCGCTTCGTCCGGTTTCATTCTGCCGCCGACCCACTTTGCCTGCACTTCATCATACGGCTCGATAAACAGCATCTCGCTGGTTTTTCCGTAATGGTCCTTGGTCATTACCAAAATCATATTTTCGTGGTCGATTCCGGTCAGATAGTAAAAATCGCGGTCCACCGAAAACGGATAAGCGCCGTCCGCCGAGCGCATGGGCGCACGTCCCGAAAAGACGACTGCTGCACAGGGTCCCGGTTTGTCACACAACAGCTGCTGCCGTTTCTGATTCAAATTGATATTCATGGTAAATTCCTCCTTTTTGTATATCAGGCATTTCTTTTGCATCGTTTACCCGAGCCGCACATCCATGCGCTGCTCATATGTTCAGTATATCACCTTAAATTTATAAATTCAATCATCTTTCCTTCTTGACAAAATGGATTTTCTCCTGTAAAATGAACATTGTTCAGTTTAAGAAAGGAGCTTTGCCATGAACACTTCTGTCACCTCCCGTGACACCATCCTGTCGGTCAGCCGCCAGTTCATCACCCAAAACGGTTTTGGCTCGGTGAATATGCGTGCCATCGCTGCCGCCTGCGGTGTTTCGGTTGGCTCGG
>OGJH01000482.1_pt1 | contig 48563 bp, 41 predicted proteins | sample 1572021 | NCBI WGS metagenome assembly OGJH01 (sample SAMEA2582098, study PRJEB24529) | metagenome | biome: Human gut stool | place: China | collected 2011
GACATCTGCGCCCCGCGTTTTTTATTCCCGTTCACCGAGGGCTTCCTCCAGCTTTTGCAGCGCGCGCTTTTCGATGCGCGATACATAGCTTCTCGAGATGCCGAGCTTTTTGGCGACCTCGCGCTGTGTGCGGGGCATTCGGCCGCCGAGACCGTAGCGCGAAGTGATGACCTCTTCCTCCCGCTCGGTCAGGCACTCATGCACGAGCTTTCGCACGCGCAGGCAGTCGTCGCGGTCCTGAATGTCCAAATACATCGTGTCCTCGACGCCGACGACGTCCATAAGATAGAGCGACTCGCCGTCGGCGTCGGAATCGAGCGAATCGTTGAGAGACACCTCGCCCTGTAACTTCTTCCGGCTGCGAAAGTACATCAAAATTTCATTCTCCACGCATTTAGCGGCGTAGGTCGCGAGCCTCGTACCCTTTTCCGGGCGGTAACTCGAAACGCCCTTGATGAGACCGATGGTGCCGATGGAGATGAGATCGTCCTGCTCGTCAGACTGGGTGTAGTATTTTTTGGCGATGTGCGCGACAAGGCGCAGATTGTGCTCAACGAGCACGTTGCGCGCCTCAATGTCGCCCGCAAGCATGCGCTCGACGTATTTCTTTTCCTCCTGCGCCGAGAGCGGGCGCGGGAACGATCCGCCCGATAAGTGGAGCGAGAGCAGCATGGCGTGCGCAAGCAGGTAAAGTGCGATTGACAGCATAAAAACGCCTCCTCTTTTTCTCCATCCTATGGCTGCACGGGAAGTCCTTATGCGTTTTGCGTTTCCATGACATAAGCGATACATGAGAATTCATTATGTCTTTTTAACAATGCCGAAAAGTAGGTATTTCCGTTTTTTGTGTACTCGTCCAATCTTGCATAATCAGTCGCTTTCCCCCTTGCGAGGTAAAAAAATGTGTGTTAAGATTCGTTCATCTTCAGGAAAGGAGAAACGTCTGATGACTCAGTTCTTTGCCAATGCAGCTGCATCTCACTTCGCACAGGCCGCCTGTGCTGCTTTCTCCTGTTCTGACATGAACAGCATGATTATTCTGGACGCCAGCCTTATTCTGCTGGCGTCCTTTATTATTCTGCCTCTGGCAGTACTGGTAAGAAACAAAACTGAACAGCCCGTCCGAATCGCGACGCAACTTCGACTTCTCTCCCGATTCTCCGCACGAGATAGAGACTGATATCACGAAAGAGGCTCCGTCGATTCGACGGAGCCTCTTCCTCTTAGCTTTTTCACTTTTTCTCGTTCGGCCGGCGAAAAAAGCGGAAATAGATCCCCCCATTCCACATTTTTCAGAAAGAGAGATCACTCCAATGGACTTTTTAAACTTCCTCATGGCGCTCAGCCCAATTGTCGTCGTGCTTGTCGGCATCCTGGGCTTCAAAAAATCCGCAAAAACCGTCTCGCCCATCGCCCTTGCCTGGACGCTTATCCTTGCCTTTACCTATTTCAACCTCGACGGTCTCACGTTTGCTGAAAACGTCAAGGTGCTCGACCCTCTGGTCTGGAAGGGCATCAAGGAAGGCCTCAAGATCGTGCTGATGGTCTTCGGCGCGTTCACCATTTTGAACCTGCTGCGCGAGACCGGCGCCATCGAGGATGTGAAAGCCACCATTGCGCAGATCAGCGACGACCGCCGCGTGCAGGTCGTCATCATCGGCATGATGCTGCCGATCTTCCTTGAGGGTGCAGCGGGCGCGGGTGCTCCTGCCGCCATCGCCGCCCCGTTCCTTGTGGCCCTCGGCTTTAACCCCACCACCTCCATCGCCATCGCGCTGCTCGGCGACGCGACGCCCGCCTCGTTCGGCGGCGCGGGCCTGACGACCATCAACGGCGGTGCGGCCCTCGTTGACGCGGGCCTTGCCACCGTCGCGCAGAACGCCGCGATGGTCGGCCGCTTCCACATGTTCGGCGTGCTCGTCATCCCGTTCGTCATGGTCGGCATGGCGTTCGGCAAAAAGGGCTACAAGGGCATCCTCCCTTACCTCACCTTCGCGGGTGTGAGCACGTGCCTCACGATGTTCGTTCTTTCCAACTTTGTCGGCGCGGAGGTCACCTCCATGGGCACCGGCCTCATCTCCATCCTTCTCTCCGTTGCGTATGTCAAGCTCGTCGGCGTGAAGACTCCGGACGAATTCCGCAATGAAAGCGCCAACCATCAGCGTAAGTACAGCTCGTTCAAGGCCATGTCGCCTTACGTCTACATGCTCGTGCTGCTCCCGCTCATCCGCTACGGCTTCCCCGCCGTCGTTGAAAACGGCTTTGCCATCATGTGCACATTCGGCTACATCTTCTGGGTCGACCTTGTCATCCTCGTGTGCGGCATCCTCGGCGCACTCACGCTGGGCGTGGACTTCAAGACCTACAAAGAGGTCTGCAAGCGCACCGCGAGCGGCGTGCTGCCGGTCCTCATCACGATGGGCAGCCTCCTTATCGTCGCCTACATCATGCAGTCCTCCTCCACGGGCATGATGAACCTCCTCGCCTCTGACATCGCCGCCGTCGTCGGCCGCTTCTATCCCGCGGCAGCCGTCCTCATCGGTTCGAGCGGCGCGTTCATCACCGGCACGGGCCTTGGCTCCAACATCATGTTTGCTCAGATGCACATCGACGCCGCGGCATCGCTCGGCATGAACCCCATCACGATCTTCGCCGGTCAGAACGCGGGCGCTTCGCTCGGCAACCTGATCTGCCCGAACAACACGGTCGCCGCCTGCGCAACGGTCGATCAGGTGGGCAACGAGAGCGAGGTCATGAAGAAGACCTTCAAGGCCTTCGCCATCATCCTTGTTTTGTACATGGTTCTCGCCATGCTTTATACCTGCGTGCTCTTCCCCAACTTCGGCATGTAAGGGCCGCACAAACGATCAGTTAACTACACGGGCACACCGTTTTTGAGAAAGGAAGTATTCTTATGGCAAAGAAAAGAGTTCTCGGCGTGGTCGGCATGGGTCATGTCGGCGCACATGTGGCTTACGCCCTGGCGATCCAGGGCATCGCGGACGAGCTTGTACTCGTCGACCAGAACGAGCAGAAGCTCGCAAGCGAAGTGCAGGATCTGCGCGACGCAGTCGCATACATGCCCCACCGCGTGACGGTGCGCGGCGGCGACTTCTCCGACCTTGGCGTGTGCGATGTCATCGTCAACAGCGTCGGCAAGATCGATCTGCTGCGCGGCACGCACGACCGCGTGACCGAGATGGACTTCACCATCCCCGCTGTGCGCGGCTACGCGGAAAAGATCAAGGCCAGCGGCTTTGACGGTGTGCTCATCAACATCACCAACCCCTGCGACATCGTCACGCGCGAGCTGGCACTGCATCTGGGTCTCCCCCGCGGCCGCGTGTTCGGCACCGGCACGGGCCTCGACACCTCCCGTCTTCTGAGCGCGCTGGCGCGCCAGACCGGCCTTGACCACAAGTCCATCACCTGCTACATGATGGGCGAGCACGGAAACCAGCAGTTCGCGCCCTGGTCCTGCGTCAGCTTCCGCGGCGTGCCGCTGGACGATTGGGCCAAGACTGACGAGCGCTTCCGCTTCGACCGCGACGCGCTGCAGAAGGAGTCCATCGAGGGCGGCTGGGTCACCTTCTCCGGCAAGTTCTGCACCGAGTACGGCATCGCTACCACCGCCGCGCGCATGGCCTACGCCGTGCTGCACGACGAGAAGGTCATCCTGCCCGCCAGCACGGAGCTGTGCGGCGAGTACGGCGAAGCGGGCCTGTTCGCGGGTGTTCCCTGCGTCATCGGTGAAAACGGCGTCGAGCAGGTCGTCGAGCTGCCGCTGACCGCCGACGAGAAGGCCACCTTCCACGCCTGCTGCGAGGGCATCCGCCACAACATGGAGCATCTCAAGGAAATCTAAAGAACAAACAAATTTCGACAGGAGGTCATCCTTATGAATATCACGATCACTAAGACTACCCATCCCGGCACGCTGCCCCCGTCCGACCAGCTCGGCTTCGGCACCGTGTTCACCGATCATATGTTCCTGATGGACTACAGCGCCGACAAGGGTTGGCATGACGCGCGCGTCGTGCCCTACGGCCCCATCACGATGTCCCCGGCCGCGAGCGTCCTGCACTACGGCACCGAGGTCTTCGAGGGCATGAAGGCTTACCGCCGTCCCGACGGCGGCGTGCAGCTCTTCCGCCCCTGGGAGAACGTCGCCCGTCTGAACCGCTCCTGCGAGCGTCTGGGCCTGCCCCAGCTTGATCCCGACGATGCGCTGCAGGCCATCAAGACCGTCGTCAAGGTCGACGAGAACTGGGTCCCGAGCGATCCCGGCACGTCCCTCTACATTCGTCCGTTCCTGTACGGCACCGATCCGACGCTTGCTCTGCACGGCGTGCATGAGGCCACGTTTGCTATCATCCTCTCCCCCTCCGGCAGCTACTTCAAAAACGGCTTACAGCCTGTTCCCATCATGGTCGAGACCGAGGACGTCCGCGCGGTGCGCGGCGGCACGGGCGAGGCCAAGTGCGGCGGCAACTACGGCGCGGCCAACCGCGCGGGCGACCGCGCCATCGAAAAGGGCTTCTCTCAAGTCCTGTGGCTCGACGGCGTGGAGCGCAAGTACGTCGAAGAAGGCGGCGGCATGAACGTCATGTTCAAGATCAATGGCACCGTCGTCACCCCCGCGCTGACTGGCTCCATCCTGCGCGGCGTGACGCGCAAGTCCGCCATCGAGCTCTTAAAGAGCTGGGGTGTGCCCGTTGAGGAGCGTCTGCTGAGCGTGGACGAGCTCTTTGACGCCGCGGCGTCCGGCGCGCTGGAGGAGGCGTGGTGCATCGGCACCGCCGCCGTCATCTCCCCGATCGGCGAGCTGAGCTGGGGCGACAGAGACTACAAGGTCAACGACAACAAGATCGGTGCGCTGTCTCAGAAGCTCTACGACGAGCTGACTGGCATCCAGTGGGGCACGAAGCCCGACCCGTTCGGCTGGGTCTGCCCGATCGACTAATTTTGCTATTCTCTCATCTCGCGATCTCTCTCATATAGGGAAAAGGCGGTGCGCTTGCACCGCCTTTTCCCTATTTTATCGTTTTGTTATCATTTAAATTCATACAAATTGCAAAATAGTGCTACGCTTATTTTAATAGATTTTAAAATTTTATCTTATTTTCTATGTCTGACTATTGATTTTTCAAAATTAAATGATATACTAACCTCATCAACCAAAAGAAAAAGGAGGAGTTTTCCATGCCTACGCAAAAAAGCACCGCACGGCTGTCGAAAAAGCCGCCGCTGTCGCCCGAGGAGCTCAAACAGATCGACGCTTACTGGCGCGCAGCAAACTATCTGACCGCCTGCCAGCTCTATCTTCTCGATAATCCGCTGCTCGAGCGCCCGCTGCGCGAGAGCGACTTAAAGCAGACCATCGTCGGCCATTGGGGCACCTGCCCGGGCCAGAACTTCATCTACACGCACTTAGACCGCGTCATCAAGCGCGATGACCTCGATATGATCTACCTTTCCGGCCCCGGTCACGGCGGCAACGCCATGGTCGCGCAGGACTGGCTGGACGGCAGCTATACGGAGGTCTACCCCAACATCACGCGCGATAAGGAGGGCATGCAGAAGCTCTTCAAGCGCTTCTCCTTCCCCGGCGGCATCCCGAGCCATGTCGCGCCCGAAACGCCGGGCTCTATCCACGAGGGCGGCGAGCTGGGCTATTCCCTCTCTCACGCCTTCGGCGCGGTGGCGGATAACCCCGACCTGATCGCGGCCTGCGTCGTCGGCGACGGCGAGGCCGAGACCGGCCCGCTCGCAACGTCCTGGCACGGCAACAAGTTCATGAACCCGATCACCGACGGCGCAGTCCTGCCGATCCTGCACTTAAACGGCTTCAAGATCGCAAATCCGACCATCTTCTCCCGCATGAGCCACGAGGAGGTCGAGTGCTTCTTCCGCGGCTGCGGCTGGGAGCCGCGCTTTGTCGAGGGTGACGAGCCCGAGACGATGCACCAGCAGATGGCCGCCGCGGTCGACTGGGCCATCCGCGAGATCAAGCGCATCCAGCGCACCGCGCGAGAAAGCGGCAAGGCGAGCCGCCCCCGCTGGCCGATGCTCGTGCTGCGCACCCCGAAGGGCTGGACCGGTCCGAAGGAGGTCGACGGCAACGCGATTGAAGGCAGCTGGCGTGCCCATCAGGTGCCCATCTCCATGGGCGCGGATGAAAGCAAGCACCTGCCGCTGCTCGAACAATGGCTGCGCTCCTACAAACCCGAAGAGCTCTTCAACGAGGACGGTACGCCGGTCGAGCTGATCGCGTCCTTCCCGCCCAAGGGCGAGCACCGCATGGGCGCAAACCCGCACGCCAACGGCGGTCTTCTCCTGCGCGACCTGCGCACGCCCGACTTCCGCGACTACGCGGTCGATATCCCCGCCCCCGGCGAGGTCGAGGCGCAGGACATGTACGTCCTTGGCACCTATGTCCGCGATGTGATGAAGCTCAACATGGAGTCGCGCAACTTCCGCATCTTCGCGCCCGACGAGACGGCGTCCAACCGTTTGCAGGCCGTGTTTGACGTCACGGGCCGCCGCTTCCTCGACAAGCAGATCGATGGCATCGACGAGCACCTTGACCCCGACGGCCGCGTGATGGACTCCATGCTCTCCGAGCACTTCTGCGAGGGCTTCCTCGAAGGTTACCTGCTGACGGGCCGCCACGGCTTCTTTGACAGCTACGAGGCCTTCATCCGCATTGTCGACTCGATGTTTTCCCAGCACGCCAAGTGGCTCAAGATGTGCAATGAGCTCCCCTGGCGCCACGATATCGCCTCTCTCAACTATATCCTCGCCTCCAACGTCTGGCAGCAGGACCACAACGGCTTCACGCATCAGGACCCCGGCTTCCTCGACCACGTCGCCAACAAGAAGGCCGACGTCGTGCGCATGTATCTGCCGCCCGATGCCAACTGCCTGCTCTCCTGCTTTGACCACTGCATCAAGAGCCGTAACTATGTGAACGTCATCGTCGCGAGCAAACACCCGCGCCAGCAATGGCTGACGATGGAGCAGGCCGTCAAGCACTGCACGCAGGGCATCGGCATCTGGGAGTGGGCCTCGAACGATCAGGGCCAGGAACCCGATGTCGTCATGGCCTGCTGCGGCGATACGCCGACGCTTGAGACTCTCGCCGCTGTGACGATCCTGCGCCGCGAGCTGCCGGAGCTCAAGATCCGCGTCGTGAACGTCGTCGACCTGATGAAGCTCCAGCCGCACACCGAGCATCCCCATGGCCTGACCGACGCAGAGTACGACACGCTCTTTACCAAGGACAAGCCCATCATCTTTGCCTACCACGGCTATCCCACGCTGATTCACGAGCTGACCTACCGCCGCCACAACCGCAACCTGCACGTGCGCGGCTATAAGGAGGAAGGCACGATCACGACCCCGTTCGACATGCGCGTGCTCAACGATATCGACCGCTTCGATCTCGTCATCGACACGGTGCAGCGCCTGCCGCAGCTCGGCAACCGCGGTGCTTACCTCATCCAGAAGATGAACGACAAGCTCGTTGAGCACCGCCAGTATATCAAGGACAACGGCGTGGATCTGCCCGAGGTCCGCGCGTGGAAGTGGAACGACGGCAAGGGCGTTGAGGTGTAAAAGGAGGAAAGCAATGCGTATTGCGATCCCTGTTGTGAGTGGGGAGGTTTTCTCCCCGCTCGCCAATGCCGAAGCCTTCCATTTTTATGAGGACGACCACGGAAAGATCGTGCGCGAGTTCCTCGAGCCGATGGAAGAAAACAGCACCGACGCTGCCGTCGGCCTTTTGGAGCGTTACGGCATCGACGCTCTGCTCTGCGGCACGATCGACGACACCGAGCGCACCGCTGTCGACATGGCGGGCATCATGCTCTTCCCCGGCTATTCCGGCAAGGCAGACGACGCCGCGCTGCGCTTTCTGAGCGGCAGCGTCGTGTCCGACCCGAACAACCACTGCAACGCCTGCGGCTTCAAAGGAGCGTGCTCCCTGAAGGATAAAGGCGGCTGCGGCGGCAACTGAACAGCAAAAAGGAGCAAGCTTTCGGCTTGCTCCTTTTTTGCTTGATATTGTTACGATGCGGGGCGCGTGGTGGAGAGGAAGTCCGAGTTGATCCAGCCAAACTTACCGTCCACGCTGACGAACGTCCACCCATCCTGCTTGGCCGCAGCCTGTACCTCGCTGCCGAGCGACACGGTCGTGACCTTGTCATAGCTCGTGCCCGGGCCGCTGCGCAGATTCACGCCGCCGGTGGTGTAGTAGATGTAATACTTGTCATACACAGAACTCGGCCTGACGGAGACCTCGTCATGGCCTGTGAGATCGAGCCAGTCGATCGTGTCGCCGCCCGTCTGATTATCGCCGGTCGTGTTATCGCCCTGCGTGGGGTCGCTCACATCGTTCTCGCCGGTGATCGAGCCATCTTCGCCGGTCACAGTCTGGCCGTCCTCGCCGGTCTGCTGGCCGCCGCGCAGCTGCTCGATCTTCGTCTGCGCCGCAGCAAGATCGCTGCGCGCGCTCTTGAGCTTGAAGCCCAGCACGACCACCGTAATCAGGAGCACCAGCGAAAGCGCCAGCAGTCCCATAAAAAGCACATAAAGCGGATTGCGCCGCGGTTTGCGGCGGCTGACCCGACGTCCTTCCATAATGATTCCCCCTTATCGGTTTGTTCGCCTTTATTGTACATAATTTTCACAAGTTATGTCAAGTGCCTTTCCTCTTTAGACGCGCAAATTCACAAAAAGTTCCCACCCGGTGCAAAAAAAGGAGATGACCAAGGCCATCTCCTTTCAGCGGATTTACTTTTTGTTTGCGCGCTCCTTGCGGCGCTCGAGAAGTTCCTTGGGCTCGGCCTCGGCGAGCTTGCGCTCGCGGCGCTCGAGGACTTCCCTGGGCTTTTCGGTGATCGCGCCGGCGGCCTTGAGAGATTCCTTTGTCGCCAGCGGGCCGACCAGCTCGTAGATCAGCACGGAGAAGAGGATGATGTTGCGGATCAGCTCGCCATCCGCGCCGAGCGCCTGCGCGCTCACGCACATACCGAGCGCCACACCCTCCTGCGGCAGCAGCATGATGCCGAGGTACTTCTGCACCGTGTGGTCACAGCCCACCGCCTTGGCCGACCAGCGCGCGCCGCAATACTTACCGGCCGAGCGCGCGATGATGTACACAACGCCGATGAGCACGAGCACACCCTGAGAAAAGACGCTCAAGCGCAGGTTTGCGCCGCTCACGACAAAGAACACCGCCAACATCGGCGTGCTCCACTTGTCCGCGCGGTTCATCAAATCGTCCGACAGCGGGCAGATGTTGCAGAACACCGTGCCGAGCATCATGCACACGAGCAGCGGCGAAAAGCCGCAGTCCACGCCCGCGACGGTGAAGTCCACTGCGGACAGGCCGACCATCAGAAAGATGAACGCGATGCTCAGCGACAGGCGGTTCGAGTTCGAGCGGAACATCGTCTCAAGCTTCGTGAGCACGAAACCCGCAAGCGCGCCGAGAAGCAGCGAGCCGACGATCTCAATGAGTGGAGAGAGCAAAATGCTTGCAAGGCTGAACTGTGCGCTGTCCATCGCGCGGGCAATACCGAAGGATACGGCAAATGCGATGAGGCCCACCGCGTCGTCGAGCGCGACGATCGGCAGCAGCAGATCCGTGAGCTCACCCTTGGCCTTGTACTGGCGCACGACCATCAGCGTCGTCGCAGGCGCGGTGGCTGTGGCGATCGCACCGAGCGTGATGGCCGCAGGGACGGACAGCACATCGGGGCGCAGGAAGTGGAAGATCACGAGCGCAATATCGACAAAGGCCAGCGCGGCCAGCGCCTGCAAGACGCCGATAATCATCGCCTGCTTGCCAGTCTTTTTGAGCTGGCTCAGGCGGAATTCATTGCCGATGGAAAAGGCGATGAAGCCCATCGCCACATCGGAGATCATGCTCAGCGCCTCGACCTGGTCGTAGCTTGCAAATCCGAGGCCCGGAATGCCGAGCCGGCCCAGCACGAACGGCCCGATCAGAACGCCCGTCACAAGAAACGCCGTGACATCGGGCAGGTGCCAGCGGCTGAAAATACGCGTCATCAAAAGCCCTGCGAGCAGCGCGACGGCCAGATTCAAAATCGCAGTCATGGTAATACCCTCACAACAGAAAAAGTACGGGCGAACAGAGCCGCCCGAGTTTCATATTGTAGTCTGTTTGTTCGCAAAAAGCAAGCACTATTTTGCAAGTTTCCTGTCAAAGTAAGAAAAAATGGCAGCTTTTTGGGCAAAAGCTGCCATTTTGTTTCATTTCACACAATTCAGTCTGTGTTCGCGCGCACACCGGCGAAGTAGCTGTTGCCAAAGCCGTCGGTATAGACGCCGCGCAGCGTGTCGCGCAGCATGTGCGCCGTGCCGTCAAAATACACGGGCGAGAGCGCCGTCTCACCGAGCAGCATCGTCTCCGCATCGTGCAGGAACGCTGTTCGCGCCACAGGATTTTCCGACGCTCTGGCGACGCCCATCAGCACGTCGTAGGTGCCGTTTTCACAGCCGATCAGGTTCTGCTCATCCTCGCTGCACCAGCGGTCGAGGAAGCCCATCGCGTCGTCGTAGAGCGCGGTGACCTTTTGCAGCGCGAGCTCGTAGTTCCCCGCTTCCATGCGCGCGTTGTACTCCGACTGCGTCACGCCGCGCAGCATCACGTTCACGCCGAGCGTCGTGCTCCACATGCTTTGCAGCGCGCTCGCCACAGCGTCGTTTTCCGTGCTGGTCACATACAGAAGCTCGACCGGCGGGAACATGCTCGTGCTGTAATAGCCCGCGTAGCTCAGCTCTTCTTTCGCCTCCGCCTGGCGCGCGCTCATGCCCTCTTCATCGATGGCGCAGAGCTCGCCGCCCGTCGTGCGGAAGTCATCCTCCGTCTCGCTGGAATCCGGAATACCGTAGGGGACAAGGCCCGTCGCGGGGCTGTTTTCCGCGCCGCCCGCCGCCGTGGCGGCCGCGCGGTCGATGGCAAGGTCAAAGGCCTTGCGGATGTGCTCGTTCGAAAATGTGTCGCTCTCGTTATTGTAAAGGACGCTCGTCGTCGCGTACACCGCCGTCGGCTTCCAGCTCTCATCCTGTGAGAGCTCGGCGATCACGCTGTTGGGCAGGTGGGCGATGTAGTCGATCTCACCCGCTTCGTAGAGCTGCCACGCCTCGTCCGCGTTGGCGGTGAAGATAAAGTTCAGCTCGTCGGGCCCGACGAGACGTGCCTCGTAATACTCGTCGCTGCGCGCCGCCGTCAGCTCACTGCTCTTTGCCCACGCGCTCACGTGGTACGCGCCGTTGCTCACAAGGTCCGGCGTGTCAAAGCCTCCGCCGTTCTCTGTCAGATCGCGGCGCAGCGGCATCGTGGCGACTGCCGTACAGATTCCCTCGATAAAATAGGCGCACGGCGCGCTCAGCGTGACGACAAACGTGGATTCATCCTTGGCCGAGACCTGGAGCTTCGTCTTGTCACCTGTCTCGCACACGTCGTCATAGCCCGCCACCACGCTCATCAGCGCGTGGTTCGGCGAATCCGTCGCGGGGTCGGCAAGTCTCTGCCAGGCATAGACGAAGTCATCCGCCGTCACCTTTTCCCCGTCCGACCAGCGCGCGGTGGAGCGCAGCGTGAAGCGGTAGGTCACGCTGCCGTCGTAGTTCGTCTCCTCAGTGTACTCCTTGGCCATGCCGTTCGTCAGCGTCACCTCGCCGCTGCCGTCATCGCTCTCGCGCATCAGATTTTCATAGAGCGCGTAAAACACGCTGTCGGCGTCCGTGTCGGTGTTCATCGCGGGGTCGAGCGAGTCGATCACGTTGCAGACACTCGCGTTCAGGACAAATTTCTCGTCCCACTGCTTCTTCTCCCCGCAGCCGGAGAGAAGGCCCAACAGCATCAGCGCACAGAGCGCCAGAGCTGTGATCCTCTTTATTGCTTTCATCATGCCTCCCATTGGCAAAACGCAGCGAAGGCTGCTTGGTTTTTTGTAATACGGAGATATTATAGCGAAAATCGTTCGCCTTGTAAAGGTGAGGGGCATAAAAGTTACAGTTTGTTACCAAATTGCAGTTGCTTTTCCGCACAGGTGCGGAGGGTATGCGGCATGCACGCCGCAGCACCACACCCCCCATTTTCTTTCCCGAGAAAGAAAACGGGCGGTGTGGCCGTCCAAAAGAAAGGCGTTTGATTGGCAGTCTCGGGCTCGAACGACCTTTATGCCTCCGGAATGAAGATGATCGCGCGCGGCGTCGCCGCGTTAGCGTTGCTAGACGATTTGGCCTACTTCTATTATCCGCTGCCGCTCTGCCCAGCTTGTAGAAGTGCGGACTAATTTCCGTCCACCGTCAGCCTCCATATTACAGCGAGTGCCAGCAAGGCCGCCTCGGCAGACAAAAACAAAACAGTGAAAATCTGTAGTAGACGGAAATTGCGTAAGGGTAACGAATCGCAGGCAAAGCGACAGCGAAGATAGAAGAAAGTCAAATCGTATAGCAACAAAAATAGCAGGCACTCGATTCGGCAAGCGCCGCAGCTCTCCAAGCTGCTCGCTTGCAATGCAGACCTTTCTCTTGGGGGTTCAAAAGGGGGATATTCTCTTCGTGAAAGAGAATATCCCCCTTTTATTCGCTCCCCTGCACGGTGCAGGGGCATAAAGCTCTATTAGTCTTCGACTAACTTCCCCTCCGCATCCAGATGTGCCTTCTTGACCTCATTGCCGGTGAACTTGGCGATTCCATCCAACCTCATACCGGAGGGATAATCCGACACCAGTGTGTACGCCACGCCGCGGCGCTTGGCGCGGCCCGTGCGGCCGATGCGGTGGACGTAATACTCGTTTTCAAGCGGCACGTCGTAGTTGAACACCGCATCGACGTCGTCGACGTCGATGCCGCGGGCGGCCACGTCGGTCGCGACAAAAATCGGCAGCTCGCCGCGGCGGAAGCGCGCCATGACGGCCTCGCGCTTTTTCTGCGGGATATCGCCGTGGATGCAGTCGGCCTCGAGGCCCTCCATCATCAAAAACGCCTTGAGCCGCTCGGTCATGCCCTTCGTGTTGCAAAACGCCATCACACGCTCGTGGCCCTCGGCGCGGATGATCTGCGCCATGACGTGCGCCTTGTCGTTCTGGCCCACGTCGATGCGGTACTGCGCGATGTCGGGCTTATTCTCCTCCTTGGCCTGCACGGTGATCTCCTCAGGGTCACGCTGGTACATCCAGCTGATGTCCATGACCTCGCGCGAGATCGTCGCGGAGAACATACCGAGATTGCGGCGGGAAGCCAGCTTGTCCAGAATGCGCGTCACATCGTGGATAAAGCCCATGTCGAGCATGCGGTCGGCCTCGTCGAGCACGACGGTCTTGACGTTGTCGAGCTTGACGGTGCGGCGCTTCATGTGGTCGCTCAGGCGGCCGGGCGTCGCGACGACGATCTGCGGGTGCTTTTTGAGCGCGTCGATCTGCTTGCCGATGGGCGCGCCGCCGTACAGGCACACGATGCGCACGCCCGGAAGGTAGACGCAAAGGTCGCGCAGCTCCGCCGTGATCTGCATGGCGAGCTCGCGCGTGGGCGCTAAGATGACAGCCTCGGTCTCCTCGCTGCCGGGCTCGATGTGCTCGATGATGGGGATGCCAAAGGCAAAGGTCTTGCCCGTGCCAGTGGGGGCCTTGGCGATGACGTCCTTCCACTCGCGCATCGGCGGGATGCACCCCGCCTGCACGGGGGTACTCTCTTCGATATTTTTCTTTTTCAGTGCGCGCTGGACCTCTTCGGTCAGTCCGAGAGAGTCAAAGCGCACGCCCTGTGTGAATTCCATAGCGTTTTCCTCTGTTTTCTCATATTTTCAGTCGTGTATGATTATATCATGGCTGTCAACCTGTTTTCCTCGCCCCAGATGCAAAGCTGGTCAAGGACCTTCATCAACGACTTTCCGCGCTCCGACAGCGAATACTCCACCTTCGGCGGAATCTGCGGATACTCCTTTCGCACGATGAGACGATCAGCCTCCAGCTCCTTGAGGTTGCTGCTGAGCGTCTTATCTGTGATCGTCCCAAGATAGCGCTTCATCTCGTTGAACCGCACCGGCTCATACTCCATCAGGCAATATAAGATCACCATCTTGTGCTTGCCGCTGATGAGCGACATCGTGTAGCTGAATCCGGTGTCGGCAAAATTTGCGCTTTTGATATACTTCTCCATGCAGGACATATTTACACTTCCCTTTTAGAAAGTACCTGTATTTATTAACAGTACTTGCGTTTTTTCCGATGCATGCTATGATGATAGCAGGATGACCATATGAAGTCAATCCAAAATGCAAATGGAGGTCGTTAATAATGAAAAAAGAATTGGGTGTCCATCCCTATCTGTTTCCAATGCCCGTGCTGATGATCGCCACTTACGGCGACGATAATGTCGTCGATGTGATGAACATGGCGTGGGGCGGTATCTGTGCCGAAAACATGGTTTCTCTCAACATTGACGAGGATCACAAGACCTCAGAGAACATCAAAAAGCGCGGTGCGTTCACGCTGAGCATTGCGGACATTCCCCATATCGAAGCCGCCGATTTCTTCGGCATCGCCAGCGGCAACAAGATGCCGGACAAGTTCGAGCGCAGCGGCTTGAGTGCTGTAAAAAGTGAAAAGGTAGACGCTCCTATTGTGCAGGAGTTCCCGCTGACGCTGGAGTGCAGGGTCGTTGAGGACAAGATGGAGGTCTACGGCCACCACATCATCGGCGAGATCGTCGGCGTGCTGGCGGATGAAGCCGTGCTGGATGAAAAAGGCAAGGTGGACGCCGCAAAGCTGAATGCATTTGTGTTTGACCAGTTCCGCAGCGGCTACTATGCCATCGGCGAAAAGGTCGGTCAGGCATGGCACACCGGCGCACCGCTGATGAAAAAATAAAGATAATTCCTGCACTTGCAGGCAAACTGCCAGCTCGCTATGCCGATCTTGCTTTTCAGGATACGACACGAAGGATGCCAGGGCGTTTTATGCCAACAATGAAGCGCTGATGGGCAAAAAGAAGGCCGTTTTCCTCACCGCGATGGCCGATGAGGATCAAAAGACTGCCTCCGGCGCGAACGCTTCGTTTGACCTCACGGCCGACTATCTCGGCTGGGAGATCGTGGGCAGGCTGAATGTCGGCGGCTGCTCCACGGCAGACGACCTTCGCAAAAAGGGCCTGACCGCCGCTTACGAGCTCGGCAAGAATCTGTAAACAGTTGATCGTATAAAAAAAGAGGACTTGCTTTGCAAGCCCTCTTTTTTATTGTCGAAACATTCTGCTGTTGTACACGGCCAACGCCGCAATGAGCGACAGAACAGTGGAAAAGATCAGCTTCACCGGCGCGAGCGCTTGCAGACTGGCGAGAAAATACGTCCAGCCGTCGGCTTCCAGCTTGATGCGAAAGGCCGGAATGCAATAGCCCATCGCAACATACGCCGCGGCAAAGATCACGGCAAACGCTATGATCGCCCAGCGACTCTTTTTCATCTCCCACGCTCCTTTCTTATCACTGCACCGCGCAGCCGCCCCATTCGACGACCGTGAAGCCCGTGCGCTCGGGCGCGGAAAGCTCCTGCGCGGGAAGGTCGACAAATTTCCCCGATGGCTGCCACGCCATGAAGACGCGCAGCAGCGTGTCAGGCGCGGGATCGACCGTGAGCTTGGCAGAATCCGTATAAACGTCCTGCTGGAACGAAATCAGATTGTAGGCGTTGTCCTGCATCTGCGGCAGCCAGTAGATGATAAACTCGTTCGCCTCCTCGCGATTAAGGCCGAGCTGCGTGAGCGCATTCTCGAGGAACGCCGCGGTATCCTCTCCCGCGACGCAGAAGCCGGTGGAAAAGTCGTAATCCGTCCCCGACGTGCCCTCCCAGTAGAGGTAGCGGTAGGTTTGGCCGCTCTCGTCCGTCAGCGTGCCATCCGGCGCGGCGCGGACGCTCCAGCCGTCACCGTAGGCGGGATAGGCGCACGTCAGCTCGCCCGCAAGATCAAGTGTCACGCGCACATCCGTCTCCTGCTCGGGATATAGATAAATCACAGGCTTTTCGTCACTCACCTCTTCCTTCGGTTCCCGCCCGCAGGCCGAGAGCGAAAAGAGCAGCAAACACGCAAGGGCAAGGGAGAGTAGCTTCTTCATGGCAGAGTCCTCCTTTTGTTGTTATATTGATAATAGACGTAAAACTTCACGAAAAAGTTCCAATTTTCGCGTTCGCAGACGCGAAATGATCTTGATCGTTATTCCTGACGACAAAAGGTGAATTGCCGCAGCGCGGCAAGAGAAGTCCCCCTGGGGCGTGCGCGTCAGAAATAACACCTTGCGCGAAGCGAGTGTCGAGGGAACCGAGGCACAGAGCGCAGTGCATCCTAAATCAAACGCGGAGCGGCTGTGCCGCTCCGCGTTTGAAGTATTCATTTGTGCGGTACCTGCCAGATCGTATCCGCGTACTGCGCGACGGCGCGGTCGGCGGCGAAGATGCCGCTGCGGGCGATGTTGATGAGCGACATGCGGTTCCATTCCTCGCTTCTTGCGTAGGTGTCTGCCATGCGCTGCTCGGCGGCACAGTAGGAGGCAAAGTCCTGAAGCAGCATATATTCATCGTTCATCAGCAGGCGCGAGGCAAGATCGTCGTAAGAGACGCCGTCGGAGAAGCCCGCCTTGAGCCTGTCGATCACCGCGCGCAGGTTCTCGTCGCGCGCGTAGAGCTTCTGCGGGGCGTAGCCCTCGCGCTTGAGGCGCACGACCTCGTCGGCGTGCAGGCCGAAGAGGAACATGTTCTCGTCGCCGAGCCTCTCGTGCATCTCGACGTTCGCGCCGTCGAGCGTGCCGACGGTCAGCGCGCCGTTCATCATGAACTTCATGTTGCCCGTGCCGCTGGCCTCCTTGCCTGCGGTGGAGATCTGCTGGCTCACCTCGCTCGCGGGCATCAGATGCTCGGCGAGCGACACGCGGTAGTTCTCAAGGAACACCACCTGCAGCCTGTCGCGGCAGATGGGGTCGGCGTTGATCTCAGCGGCAAGGGAGTTGATGAGGCGGATGATGCGCTTGGCGACCGCGTAGCCCGGCGCGGCCTTCGCGCCGAACAGGAACACGCGCGGCTGCATGGCGCGGTTCGGGTCGTTTTGCAGCTGTTGATAGAGGTAGATGATATGCATCGCGTTCAAAAGCTGACGCTTATACTCGTGCAGGCGCTTGACCTGCACGTCGAAGATCGCGTCGGTATTGAGCACGATGCCCTGCGTCTTTTTGACGTAGGCGGCAAAATCGAGCTTATTCGCGCGCTTGATCTCGCCGAGGCGGTTCAGCACCGCGGTGTCGTCTGCATAGGCCTCGAGCTTTTTAAGCGCTTCGGGGTGCAGGAGGTATTCATCCCCGCCCGCGAGCGCGCGCACGAGCTCGTCGAGCCGCGGGTTGATCTGCGCGAGCCAGCGGCGGTGGTCGATGCCGTTGGTCACATTTTTGAACTTTTCCGGCTCCATGGCACACTGGTACTTAAAGACATCGTTTCGCAGGATGTCGGAGTGCAGGGCGCTCACGCCGTTCACGGCCATGCCGCCCGCGATGCACAGGTTTGCCATGCGGACCTGACCGTCCCAGATGATGGCCATTTCGCGCGTCTTGGCTTCGTCGTGGTAGTAGTTTTCGATCTTTTCCTGATAGCGGCGTGCGATCTCGGTGATGATCGTCCACACGCGCGGCAGAAGCGACTGCATCAACTCCTGCGGCCAGCGCTCCAGCGCCTCGGAAAGCACCGTGTGGTTCGTGTAAGCGACGGAGTGCGTCGTAATGTTCCACGCCGTGTCCCAGTCGAGGCCCGCGTCGTCCATCAGGATGCGCATGAGCTCGGGGATGACGAGCGCGGGGTGCGTGTCGTTGATCTGGATGACATTCTTTTCGTGGAAATTCGTGGCCGTGCCGTAGACCTCGATGTGCTTGCGCACGATGGACTGCACGGTCGCGGAGACGAAGAAGTACTGCTGCTTTAAGCGCAGGCTCTTCCCCTCGGGATGGTTGTCCTCGGGATAGAGAACCTTTGCGATGGTCTCGGCCATCGCGTGCTGCTCCTGCGCGCGCAGATATTCGCCCTGTGAAAAGAGCGACATGTCAAGCGGCACGGGGGACTTCGCGTCCCAGAGGCGCAGCGTGTTGACATGCTTCGTGCCGTAGCCCGCGATCTCCATGTCGCAGGGGATAGCCAGCACCTCGGTCTCACCCTCGGGCACGACATGCAGCCGCCCGTCGTCCCAGAACTGGCGGACCGTGCCGCCGAAGCGGACGGTCTCGGTCTCCTGCGGCTTGGGCAGCAGCCACGCGCCGCCGAGGTCCTTCCAGTTGTCCGGCAGCTCGACCTGCTGGCCGTCGACGATGCGCTGGCGGAAAATGCCGAGCTCATAGCAGATGGAATAGCCCGCGGCGGGGATGTCGAGCGTCGTCATCGAGTCGAGATAGCACGCGGCCAAGCGGCCGAGGCCGCCGTTGCCGAGACCCGCGTCGGGCTCGCTTTCAAAGATGTCCGCTGCGCGGAAGCCCAGCTCGTCGAGCGCTTCGGTCAGAATTTCGCCGACGCCTAAATTGAACGCATTTTTCATCAGGCTGCGGCCCATCAGGAATTCCATCGACAGGTAGTGCACCTGACGGCGGTGTTCCTCGCGGGTCTCGCGCATGGTGTCCACGCTGCGCTCGGCCATCACGTCACGCAGGACAAGGGCGCTCGCGCGCATCATCTGCGCGTCGCTCGCCTCCTCCACGGTGCTGCCGAAGCTGACTTTCAGCTTTTCGCACAGCGCGTCTTTCATTTTCTTCACGGAGTCAATGGTCATAGATCGTTTTCCTTTTCTTTATCGGCAGATGGATTCGTAAATGTTGCGGTATTCCTGCGCCGAGCGCGTCCAGCTGAAATCCGCGGTCATGCCGCGCTGCTGGAGCATCGCGTAGGCGCCCTTGTTGTCATGGTAAAGGTCAACGGCCTCGCAGATCACGTGGCACATGTCGCCAGCGTTGTAGTTGGCAAAGGTGAAGCCGTTGCCCTGTCCGTTCCAGGCTTCATACGCGTGGACAGTGTCCTTTAATCCGCCGGTCTCGCGCACGATGGGCACCGCGCCGTAGCGCATCGCGATCATCTGCGAGAGCCCGCACGGCTCGCTCTTCGAGGGCATCAGGAAGAGGTCTGCGCCCGCGTAGATCTGCATGGCGAGCTGCTCGGAATAGCCGAGGTAGACGGCCATGCGTCCGCCGTAGCGCTGCTTGGCGTACTCAAAGAACGTCTCGTACTTCGCGTCGCCCTTACCGAGCACGACGAACTGAACGTCCTTGCCCATAAATGCGTCGAGCGTTTCGCACACAAGGTCGAGCCCCTTGTGGGAGACAAGGCGCGTGACCATCGCAAGGATGGGCGTGTCGGGCCGTTCCTGCAGCCCCAGCACGCGCTGGAGCGCTGCCTTGTCCTTCTTCTTTCCGGCAAGGTCATCGGGCGAATACGCCGCTGCGAGGCTCTTGTCGCGCGACGGGTCATAGCGCTGCATGTCGATGCCGTTGAGCACGCCGTGGAGCTTGCGCGCGTTCATGCTCATCACATTTTCCAGCCCGTGGGCAAAGTACGCGTACTTGAGCTCCTGCGCGTAGGTCGGACTCACGGCGGTCACGGCGTCTGCCGTGACGATCGCACCCTTTAAAAGGTTCACATCGCCGCCGAATTCGATCGTGCCGCCGTCGAACCATCCATGGTCCAGGCCGAACAGGTCTTCGACCGTGCGGCTGCCGTAGCGGCCCTGATATTCGATATTATGCACCGTAATGACGGTTCGGATTCCCTTATAAAAGTCGTCGCGCACGGCTTCATCCCTGATGTAGATGGGCACAAGCGCGCTCTGCCAGTCGTTGCAGTGGACAACGTCGGGCTTTTGCGGCAGGGACTTGAGCAGTTCCGTCACCGCGCGGGAGAAAAAGCCAAAGCGCTCGCCGTCGTCATAGTAGCCGTAGAGCTCGCTGCGGCAGAAATACGTCTCATTGTCGACAAAATACCACGTGACGCCGTCGCGCTCGAGCGAAAAGAGCCCGCAGTAGACGCTGCGCCACGCAAGGCGCACGAACGTCCACTTTTCAAAGTGGAGCTGCTCGCCCCACTTGTCCTTCACGCGCTCGTAAAGCGGCAGGATGACGCTTACGCGGTCTCCGTTTGCCGCGAGCGCCTGCGGAAGGCTGCCGGCCACGTCGGCAAGGCCGCCCGTCTTGCAAAAGGGGACCGCCTCGCTCGTCACATACAAAATGTTCATCTGCAAGCTCCTTTCTTCTGTTTGCTGCTTTTATACAATGCTGCCCTTGCTCACGGCGAGCGGGTAGCTCTCGTGTCCGATGAGTGTGCCGCCGCGGCGGATGCGGACATCCTTGTCGGCGATGACGCAGCCGAGCGTCACGCCGTCCTCCACCACGGTATTCTTAAAGAGGATGCAGTTTTTGACGGTGCTGCCCTTGCCGACCTTGACGCCCGGGAAGAGGATGCTCCCCTCTACGCTGCCCTCGATCTGACAGCCGTCGGCGATGAGCGAGCCCACACAGCGCGAATCTGGCGCGATGTAGGACGCCGCCTCGTCATCCTCCTTGGCGAGGATGGGCCGCTCGGCGCAGAAGAGCTCTGCGCGAATGGCAGGGTCTAACAGCTGCATGCTGCGCTCATAATATTCGCGCACCGTGCGCAGCTGCGCAGCAAAGCCGTCCCACAGGAAGGCGCGCAGGTCGAGCTGATCGCCCATACCGCCGAGAACGTCGCTGCGGAAGCTGTATTTATCCTGCGCAGCGCACTCGTCCACAAGGGAGATAAGAAGGTCGCGGCTCAGAAGGTAGATCTCCAGGCTGCGGCAGCCGCTCGCCTTGTGCGGCGCGCAGCGCGTCTCGGTGATGCGGCCCGCTTCGTTGACGGTGAAATACGTGGCGTTTTCCACAAACTGGCCGCTCTCGGTGCAGACGCAGGTGATGTCCGCGCCGCTTTCGATGTGCGCGTCCAGCACCTTCTGCAGCGGCAGATTTATGATAAGGTCGCTGTCGGACAGGACGACGTACTTCTGCCGGATCTCGTGCAGGTACGACCGCACGCCCGAGAGCGCCTCCATCTTGCCGCGGAATTCCTCCACGCCGAACTTGCGCGCGTCGGCAAAGGGCGGCAGCAGCTTGAGACCGCCGTTCTTGCGCGCCATGTCCCACGTCTTGCCGCTGCCGATGTGGTCGAGCAGGCTTTGATAGTTGCCGTGCAGCACAACGCCGACGTCTGTGATGCCCGCGCCCGCCATGTTGGAGAGCATGAAGTCGACCACGCGGTAGCGCCCGCCGAACGGCACAGAGCCGGGCATGCGCGCTTCGGTCAGCTCGCGAAGGCCGGGAGCCTTTTCATAGGCAAAGATGATGCCGTGCAGTCCGTTCATCGTACCGCCTCCTTTCCGTCCACGCTGCGCATGCGGTTGGCAGGCAGCACATAGTCATCCGCGACCGCCGCGCCGGGGCCGAGCACCGTGATGCCCCACTGCTCCGGCGGCACCGCCTCGGGCGGCGCGCCGACAAAGGCGTGCTCGCCGACGACGCCGTTCTCGCCGATGATGGCGTAGGAGACGCGCGCGTCCTTTTTGACGACCGCGCCGGGCATCAGGATGGAGTACTGGACGCTTGCGCCCTCCTCCACCGTGCAGCGCTCAGAGAGGACGGAGTTCTCCGCCTCGCCCTCGACCGTGCAGCCGCGCGCGACGACGCTGTGCTCCACGTGCGCGTTCTGCCCCAGATACGCCGGCGGCGCGGAGACGGAGCGGCCGTAGATCGGCCAGTCCTTTTCGAGAAGATCGAGTCCGCTGCCGGTCGCGAGCATATCCATGTTCGCATCCCACAGGGAGTCGAGCGTGCCAACGTCCTTCCAGTAGCCGGAGAAGCGGTACGCCGCCATCTTTTCCCCGTTTTGCAGCATCTTGGGGATGATGTTTTTACCGAAGTCGTTGCTGCTCGCCTCGTCGCTCTCGTCCTCGATGAGGTATTGACGCAGCTTTTTCCACGTGAAGACGTAAATGCCCATCGACGCGAGGTTGCTCTTGGGATGCGCGGGCTTTTCCTCGAATTCCGTGATCGTGTCGTTTTCGTCCACGTTCATGATGCCAAAGCGCGGCGCATCCTCCCAGGGCACCTCCATAACGGAGATGGTACAGTCCGCGCCCGCTTTTTTGTGGTGGGCGAGCATTTTAGCGTAATTCATCTTGTAGATGTGGTCGCCCGAGAGGATGAGCACATACTCGGGGTCGTACATGTCGACAAAGCCGATGTTCTGGAAGATGGCGTTGGCCGTGCCCTTATACCACGACGCACCGCCCGCGCTCTGATACGGCGGCAGGATGTGCACGCCGCCGTCCGCGCGGTCGAGATCCCACGGCTGGCCTGAGCCGATGTAGCGGTTGAGCTCCAGCGGGCGGTACTGCGTCAGAACGCCGACGGTGTCGATGCCAGCGTTGGCGCAGTTTGAGAGCGGAAAGTCAATGATGCGGAACTTGCCGCCAAACGGCACGGCGGGCTTCGCCATATTCTCCGTGAGCACGTAGAGGCGGCTGCCCTGGCCGCCGGCAAGCAGCATGGCGATACATTCTTTCTTCACGCTTGTTCTCTCCTCCTTGTTTCGTTGCCGCCCGGTCACACCTCGGACGGCTCGTTGGTTTTCTCCTCTTCCTGCCATTCGCCCTCGCCCGCGAAGAACACCGCGCCGAGCGGTGGGATGGTCACGCACAGCGAGCAGGGCTTGCCGTGCGAGGGGATGGACTCGGTCAAAAGCTCTCCTTTGTTGCGCCAGTCGCCCGTGCCGCCGTATGCGGGAAGGTCGGTGTTAAACACCTCGCGGTACGTCTTTTTCGGTGGGACGCCGAAGCGGTAGTCCGCGCGTCCGACGGGCGAGAAGTTGACCGCCGCGATGAGCTCGCGACCTTTCCGGTCGCGCCGGACGAAGACGACGACGTTGTTGTGGTTGTCGTCGGCGACGAGCCACTCAAAGCCCTCCCACGAAAAGTCAATGTCCCAAAGCGGGCTCTGCGATAAGTAAAAGCGGTTGATGTCCTTGAAAAACCGCTGGGTCTGCTGATTTTCTTTGTTTTCGAGCAAATACCAGTCGAGCTGCGAGGCAAAATCCCACTCGTGCCACTGGCCGAGCTCCGCGCCCATGAATGTGAGCTTCTTGCCCGGATGGGCGAGCAGGTACACCGTGAACGCGCGCACGCCCGCGAGCTGCTGCCAGTCATCGCCCGGCATCTTGCCGCGAAGTGACCCCTTCATGTGCACGACCTCGTCGTGCGAGATCGGCAGGACGAAATTCTCCGAAAAGGCGTACATCAGCGAAAACGTGATGTCCTTGTGGTGGAACTGGCGGAACCAGGGGTCGAGCTTCAAATAGTGGCACATGTCGTTCATCCAGCCCATGTTCCACTTGAGGTTGAAGCCGAGGCCGCCATCCTTGGCGGGCCGTGTGACGAGCGGCCACGCGGTCGACTCCTCCGCGACCATCAGCGCATTGGGATTGATGGAAAACGCAGTCTCGTTGAGCGCGCGCAGAAAGTCGATGGCCTCTAAATTCTCGTGCCCGCCGTTGATGTTTGGCGTCCAACGGCCATTTTCGCGGCCATAGTCGAGGTACAGCATCGACGCGACCGCGTCCACGCGCAGGCCGTCCACATGGAACTCGCGCAGCCAGAACGCAGCGGAGGAAAGGAGAAAGCTCTTCACCTCGCCGCGGCCATAGTCGAACACACGCGTTCCCCAGCCCTCGTGCTCGCGCTTATTGGGGTCGGCGTATTCGTAGCAGGGCGTACCGTCAAAGTCGATGAGGCCGTGCGCGTCCTTGCAGAAGTGCGACGGCACCCAGTCTAAAATGACGGAAATGCCCTTTTGGTGCAGATGGTCGACAAAGTACATAAAGTCCCTGGGCGTGCCGTAGCGCGACGTTGCGGCAAAATAGCCGGTGCACTGATAGCCCCAGGAATCGTCAAGCGGATACTCGGTGACGGGCATGAGCTCGACGCAGTTGTAGCCAAGGTCCAGAACGTGATCCGCCAGCTCGCGTGCGAGCGTGCGGTAGTCGTAAAAATCGCCGTTTTCGTGCCGCCGCCATGAGCCGAGGTGGACTTCGTAAATGTTGAGCGGCGAGCGGTCGAGGGGTGCCTTTGCGCGGCTCGCGCGCCATTCGTCATCCCCCCAGCGGTAGCCGCCGAGGTCATAGAGCTTGCTGGCCGTACCGGGGCGGGTCTCGGCGTGGAAGGCGTAGGGGTCGGCCTTGAGGACCGTTTCGCCCGATTGTGCCGTCACGGCGAACTTGTAGGTATCGTAGCGCTTGAGGGACGGCACAAAGCACTCCCAGAAGCCGTCCGCGTTCTTTTCCATCGGGTGGGCGTAGCCGTTCCAGCCGCAGAAATCGCCCACGACGGACACATGCGCGGCGTTCGGCGCCCAGGTGCGGAAGACGTAGCCGTCTTTCCCCGACCGCCGCGTGCGGTGCGCGCCGAGATAGCGGTAGGCCTCGCTGTTCGTGCCGCCGTAAAAGGCTGCGGCGTCAAATCGTCTGCCGGTTTGTTTCATGCCTCTTGTCCTTTCTCCTCATAGAGCGTATGAGCGCGGTGCAGTACCTTATTCCTCGTCCGGTGCGCGCTGCACTGCCGCGCCGCCGAGGCCGAAATCGTCCTCCACGCTCGCCGTGTCGCGGCGGAGCATATTTTCCATCACGCGGATATCGCTGTCGATGTCCATCGCCTCGTTGCGGTACAAATCGTCGAGCTGCTTGTCAAAGCCCTTGATGAGGGCATCCATCGTCTCTTCGATGCGCTCCTGCGCGCGGGAGAGATTCTCACCCTCGATGCCCGCCTCTTCAAACTTGGCGTAGCTGTCAAGCAGCTTGAGCGTCGTGGGCAGGTAGTAATTGAGGAACGTCGCGGCCTGCTGCTGCTTTTCGGGATGCTCCTCGACCTCGCGGAAAATTTTGCCCGCGACGGTCTCGAGGTGGTCGATCTTCTCACTCAGCACGGCGTCGGCGATGCGGTCGTTGGCCGAGCGGATGGCGCGCAGCGCGCCCGCATAGCCCTCGTTGGCCTCCTTGGGCGTGACGTTTGCCTTCTTCGCCGCTTCGTTCGCATAGTCGGCAAAGGCGTTGGCGTTGCGGAAGAACATTCCGCGCCCGCTGTCCAGATAAGCGCCCGCACCGAGCAATCCCTTTTCCACCATGAAGTCAAGGTCGCTTTCGACCTTCTTGCGGCTCTTGCCCGTCACGGCGCAGAGTTCGTCCACAGCAATGTAGCCGCGCTTGCCCATCACGGCAAGGTAGCGCGCAACACGTGCGCTGCGTCGCTTCATCCGCTGCCCGGCGACGAGCATGGCAACGCCGCCGGCAAAGAAGCCGCACATAGGGAAAAGCTCTTCCATCATGTAGGAATACCAGCCGTAGGCGATGACCTCGCCCAGCATGGTCACAAGACTGATACCAAAGATCGCAGTGATGGCTGCGCCGACGATCACCAGAATGCGCGCGGTCTTGTCCGAAGCCTTCGGCGCGCGGTTCATCTTTTTCGCTGTCTGCACAACGGTCTTTTCTACCTTGTTCGTACTGCGCGCCGTAACGTTCGCGTTCGGACTGGTGCTCGTGCGCATGCCGCCGCGCGAGGAATTCACCTTCTTCGGCTTGTCCGAGAGCTTGGAGATGAGCGCGATGAGGCCGATGGGCCACAGGCCGAAGGCAAACAGCGCCGCGATCAAAATCCAGCCGCCGACGTCGACATCGTTCTTTTTCTTCGTCTTCCCGTCCCCCTCGTCAAAGCGGAACGAACCGGTCTCGGGATCGTATTCAAAATCCTTGCTCATTTATCTGTTCTCCTTTTTCTTGCCCGCTCTCGCGGCGCGCTCGCGCTCAAAGTCGACGATCTTCGTCTTTTTACCTGTCTTTTCGTCCAGCACATAGAGCGTATTGAGCTGGGATTTTAGGTTTGCCTTCACCGAGTCGATGTAGTCGCGGCGCAGCTGCGCCTGCTCCTCCTTCTCCTCGTCGGTCAAGCCTTCAGCTTTGGCCTTGTGCGCCAGCGCGTTGATGCGCGCGATCTTTTCATCCATCGTCATTGTTTGATTCTCCTTACAGGTATCGGCGCAGAAGTAACGCCGTTCTTCCTTTTTTACTCAGGCCGCCGACCTCGGCGACCTCGAACTTGCCGAGGCCGCGGGCGGAGATCACATCCCCCTGCGCGACGGGGGCGTCGCTCTTGAGCGTTTCGCGGTGGTTGAGCTGCACGCGTCCCGAGGAAATGAGCTCCTGCGCCTTGCCGCGGCTCATCGAAAAGCCGCTTGCCGCCACGGCGTCGAGCCGCAGCGTCGAGACCGTGTCGCGAATTTCCTTGACCTTGAGCTCCGGGACATTGAGTTCGGAAAGTCCGATCTCGCTGACCGAGAGCTTCACCCGCCCCGCGCTCGTCACATTTTGCAGCAGATAGGGCGCAATGTCGCGCGAGACGATCAAATCGCACGAGCCATCCAACACCAGAATGTCGCCGAGCTTTTCGCGCGTGACGCCCTGCGCCATCAGCGAGCCCAGAAAGTCGCGGTGCGTCAGCGTATCTTCCTTGCGATACGTGCAGCGGAGCGCCGTCATGTACTCGCTCTCGTCGGCCTCCTCCTGCCAGTCGGGCAGAAAGATGAGCATTCTCCGCTCCGCGCGCTCAAATCCGCCGCAGAAGGCGTAGCCGTCGTGGATAGCTGCGGCGTGCAGCAAATCCTGCGTGCTGCGCTGCTCGGCGGGGCTCAGAAAGTCCGTCGCCGACGGGATATTGCGGTTTCTGCTCTGCTCACACTTGTCCAGAATGTGCGCCAGCAGCACGCGCTCATCGCCATTGCGCGTGGCGCGGTCCAAAAGCTGTCGTCTGTCCATCATGCTTTCCCATTCTGCGTGCGCCAGAGGGACGCATACTCGCCGTTTTGCGTGAGCAGCGCCTCGTGGCTGCCCTGCTCGGCAATGCGGCCATCCTCGATAACGAGGATGCGGTCTGCCGAGCGGATGGTCGAGAGGCGATGCGCGATCACAAGCGTCGTGCGCCCGCGCGCGAGCTCGTCGAAGGCGTGCTGGATTTTGACCTCCGTCACACTGTCGAGCGCGCTCGTCGCCTCGTCCAGAATGAGGATGGACGGGTTTTTGAGGAAGATGCGCGCGATGGACACGCGCTGCTTCTGTCCGCCGGAGAGCATCGTGCCGCGCTCGCCGACATAGGTGTCGAAGCCGTGCGGCATGGCCATGATATCATCGTAAATCTCCGCGCGCTTCGCCGCTTCGACGATCTCATCGTCCGTCGCGTCGGGGCGGCCATAGCGGATATTCTCGCGCACCGTGTCGGCAAAGAGGAACACATCCTGCTGCACGATGCCGATGGCGCGGTGAAGGGACGACTGCGTAAGAGAGCGCACATCTTCCCCGTCGATGCAGATCGCGCCCTCGCTCACCTCGTAAAAGCGCGGGATGAGCTGGCAGAGCGTCGACTTGCCTCCGCCGGAGGGGCCGACGATGGCGAGCATCTCGCCAGACCTTATGTGCACGCTCACGTCGTGGAGCACGCCTTCATTCTCCTCGCCCTCGTAAGAAAAACTCACATGGTCGACGTCGATCTCGCCGCGGCAGTGTTTAAGCTCCTTCGCGTCCGGTGCGTCCTTGAGCGCGGGCTCGACGCGCATGAGCGCCGTGAAGCGCTCGAGGCCGGCAAAGCCACGAGCAAAAATCTCAGAGAAATTCGCGAGCTTTCGCACGGGATTGATGAACGTTGCGATGTAAAGGGAAAACGTGATGAGGTCAATGTAGTTCATCTCGCCGCGCATGATGAGATAGCCGCCCACCGTGATGACGGCGGCGGAGAGCAGCGTCATAAAAAATTCCATCGTCGCGTTGAACACACCCATCTCGTGGTGGAATTTGCGCTTGGAGACCTTGAATTCCTCGTTCGCCGCGTTGAATTTGTCGATCTCCTCTTCCTCGTTGGCAAAGGCGCGCGCCGTGCGGATGCCGGAGAGCGACGACTCGATGCCGATGTTGATGGCGGCAGTCTTCTGCTTCTCGCCGCGCGAGGCTGCCGTCATCTTGCTGCGGCGCGACATGATGACCGCGATGAACACCGGCAGGATGCACGTCACGACCAGTGCGAGCCGCCACTCGATGGAAAACAGGATGGCGAGCGCGCCGACGATCGTCAGCGTCGAAATGAGCAGGTCCTCGGGGCCGTGGTGGGCGAGCTCCGTGATCTCGAAGAGATCGCTCGTCAGCCTGCTCATGAGCTGGCCCGTGCGGTTGTGGTCAAAGAAGCTGACGTCCAGCTCCTGCACGTGCGTGAAAAGGTCGCGGCGGATATCCGCCTCCACCAGAATGCCGAATGTGTGTCCCCAGTAGGAAATGACATAGTATAAAAGCGCGCGCACAATGAACGCCGCCATCATCACGCCCATCACGATAAAAAACGTGCGGTACTGCTGATTCGGCAAAAGGTCGTACATCGACTTGCGCGTCACGAGCGGAAAGGCGAGATCGATGAGCGCAACGACCGTCGCGCAGACAAGGTCCAGGATGAACAGGCCGCGGTGCGGCTTGAAGTAGGTGAAGAGAATGGAAAGCGGCTTTTTCTGCTGAAATTCACGGGTCGTCATATGGTCGATAGCTCCTGCAAATACTTTTTCAAGGTAATTGTAGCACAGGCTGGCAGTGCTTGCAAGGAAAGCCGCCCCTTTTTGCGCAAAAAAGAACGGCCCCCGGCCGTTCTTTTTCTCTTTACTTGATGCGCACCGTGATGGTCAGCACCGCGCCGCCAACGGTGGCCGTCACGGTCGTGGTACCCACCTTGGCAGGCGCGATCAAGCCGTCCGCCGAGATGGACAGGACGCTCGCGTCCGCCACCGCCCAGGTCGCGGCCGCGTCCGTGCCGGAAACGCTCAGGCGGATGGTCTCGCTCGACTTGATCGTGCAGTCAAAGTTGCCGTTTCCGTCCTTGGGCAGCGTCGTGCCGACGTTCGTCTTGATGCTCAGGGCCGAGGCATCCACCGTCGGGGTGGACGGGGTTGTCGTGGTGCCGGGATTGGTGGCAGTTGTGTCGCTGCCGTTTGCGGGATCATTTGCGTTCGGCTCATCACCGGTGTTCGGGTCAGTGGTGCCGCCGTTGTTCGCGTTCGGATCATCCGTGTTCGTATTGCTGTCGTCGGGCGTATTGACATCGTCCTGCACGCCGGGGGTATTGCCGTCGTCGGCGGGCGTGATCTTTGCGACGATCTTGTCACCAAAGAGCGACCAGCTCAGAAGCAGCAGCACGACGACGAGCACCGCCGCCATCGCGCCGCGGACGGACTGCGTCTGCTTTTTATCCGAAACACGCCGGCCGCCGCTCTGTTTGCTGGAGTTGTACTTGATCTTGCGGGGATGGTCTCCCTCCTCGCAGAACGGGCATCTGCGATAGCTGGGGGAATATTCTTCGCCGCAGCGCGGGCACTTGAGAAGATCCATGCCGACGCTCCTTTCTTTTGTCAAAATAGAGTCTCTGCGCGCGAGCACACACGATGCCGCGTTCCTTTACATAATACTTGCTTTTTTGTCCCGCGTCAACCGAAACACGCAAATTTTTGCCGCATTCCGCCGCGCGGCCTTGCTTTTTCGCCAAAGTCTTCCTATAATCGACTTAACAACAAACGATTCATGGAGGGTCTGGCGATGAACACCATCTTCATTGGCATTGCAGGCGGCACCGGTTCGGGCAAACCGACGCTCACCGAGCATCTGAAGCAGCACTTCGGCGACGATATCAGCGTCGTGCACCACGACAGCTATTATAAATATCAGGACAGGCCCTTTGAAGAGCGCTGCAAGCAGAACTACGACCACCCCGACGCTTTCGAGACCGATCTGATGGTCGAGCAGCTTAAGGAGCTCAAGGCGGGCAAGGCCATCCGCTGCCCTGTCTACTCCTACGCAGACCACCAGCGCACAAGTGAGACCGAGCTCATCCAGCCGAGCAAGGTCGTCATCGTCGAGGGCATCCTCATTTTCCAGGACCCGCGGCTGCGCGAAATGCTCGACATCAAAATTTTTGTCGAGACCGACGCCGACGTGCGCATTCTGCGCCGCGCGCTGCGCGACGTGCGCGACCGCGGCCGCACGCTCGAGAGCGTCATCACGCAGTACTTGACGACCGTCAAGCCCATGCACGAGCAGTTCGTCGAGCCGAGCCGCAAGTACGCCGACATCATCGTCCTCGAAGGCGGCCACAACTTAGTCGCTCTCGACATGATCATGCAGCGCATCGCCAGCCATATCGCCACCGCCGACTAACGCAGCGGTTAAAAAAAACCGCAAGGGGTACGCGGCATCCGTAAGGCGGCAGAGCCGCCAATGGCTGCCCAGGCGTCCACAGACGCGAAATAAATTGGAATCCGTTTTTCTGGCGGCGTGTACGCCGAAAAACACTTCTCGCTCCGCGCGTGTCGCAGCCGCCTTTCGGGCGGCAAGGCACAAAGCGGAGCGCATCTTTCTCAAAAAAGAGGGACGCAGCTTTCAGCTGCGTCCCTCTTTTTTGAATATCTTTTACACTCCCGCGAAGTGGAACACAACGCCGATCACCGCGGAGACTCCGATAAAGACGATCGGGTGCAGGTCCTTGGTCTTTTTGATGTAGCGCGTGAAGACGAGCAGCACCAGCGCAAGGATGATGCCGCGCCAGCTGATCGCGCCGTCCCACGAGAATTTCATCAGGATGGAATCCTCCTGCGACGCGCTCGTGATCCCGGCGATCACCTGGAGCATCACGCCCGCGCAGGCCGCGCCGATCAGGCCGGTGGAGGCGGGACGAAGGCCGTAGAACGCGTTGGCGACATACTGGCTGTCGCGGAATTTGGCGAGCATCGCCGCAACGATCAAAATGACGATGATCGACGGCGTCACCTCGCCGATGGTGGCGACGATCGCGCCCGGCACGCCGCCGACCGTATAGCCGACATAGGTCGCCATGTTGATGCCGACAGGCCCCGGCGTCGATTCCGACACAGCCAGCATGTTCATCAGGTCCGTCTGCGAAAACCAGCCCGTGGTCGCCCCGATATCCTTAAGGAACGGCAGCGTCGCCATGCCGCCGCCGATGGCAAACAGGCCCGTTTTGAAAAATTCCCAGTATAAGCGAAGATACAAGGTCATTTTGCCGCCCTCCCCTCAAGATTTTTCAGCACGATGCCGGACAGCGCCGAGAGCAGCACGAACCACACCGGCGAAACGCTCAGCAGCATATTCCCCAGCAGCACGATAACAAAGATGACCGCCGTGCGCTTATCCACGACCGACTTTTTCAGCAGCTTGAGCACAGCGTTCAGGATGAGCACGCATACACACACCTGAATGCCTGCAAAGGCGTTCTGCACCCAGGCAAGGTGGGCAAAGTTCGTGATGAGTCCCGCCAGGATCGTGATAATGACGAGCGAGGGGAATACCACGCCAAGCGTCGCGGTGATGCCGCCCATCGCGCCTTTTCTCTTCTGCCCGACAAATGTCGCCGTGTTGACGGCGATGATGCCCGGTGTGCACTGACCGATGGCAAAATAGTCCACCAGCTCTTCTTCCGTTGCCCAGTGCTTATTCTGCACCACCTCGCGCTCGAGGATCGGCAGCATCGCCATACCTCCGCCAAAGGTCATCACGCCGATCTTGGCAAAGGTGAGAAACAGTTCCAAAAGTTCCTTCAAAATACTTTCTCCTTACTCCACATATCCGTAAAGGCCGCGCACGGACACCTCACCCGTGCGGACGGTCTCGACCGTTCCGTTTTCGCGGCGCACGATGAGGCCGAACTCCTCGTCCACGTCAAGCGCCGTGACTTTCTCCTTCGTATCCTGCCACAAAAGCTGCACCTCGCGCCCGATGGTCACGCAGCGGCGGCGGTATTCGTCAAGATACCCGCTCGTCTCTCCGGATCTGAGCGCCGTATAAAGCGCATCGAGCTCCTCGATCATCGCCGCGGACAGCTCCGCGCGCGAAATGAGCCTGCCCGTCTCGCGCAGGATGGACGTTGCGATCTTCGAGACCTCGCCGACGAAGTCCTCCTCGCGCTGGCTGACGTTGAAGCCGATGCCCGCCACGACGTACTGGAGCTCGCCGGTCTCACCCTCGACGCTCAGCTCGGTCAAAATGCCGCAGAGCTTTCTGCCGTTCAGGATGAGATCGTTTGTCCACTTGATCTGCGAGTGCGTCCCCGCCACGCGGTCGACCGCGCGGCTCATCGCAACGGCGATGAGCCCCGTGAGCGGCATCAGCTGCGACGGCGCAAGCTTCGGACGCAGCAAGATCGACAGGTAAACGCCCTTGCCCGCCGCGCTCTGAAAGCTGCGGCCGCGGCGGCCGCGTCCGCTCGTCTGCTCCGCCGCGACGGCGACGGTACCGTCCGGCGCGCCGTCGAGCGCGATGCGCTTTAAGTAGGCGTTCGTCGAGTCGATGGAATCAAAGCAGTCGATGCGCTTGCCGACGGTTTCGACAGGTCTCAAGTAGCTGCGCACGGTCTGCTCGGTCAGCGTGTCGGGCAGCGACTTGAGGCAGTAGCCGCGTCCCGTGACGGCGTCGATCTCGTACCCCTGCGCGCGCAGGGCGGAAATGCTCTTCCAGATGGCCGCGCGCGTGATGCCGAGCTCGGCGCTGACGGCCTCGCCGGAGACGAAGTGTCCCTTTTCCCGCAGCAGCAGCGCCAAAACAGTCTCTTTTCCCATAGCGTCCTCCGTTACAAAATGTAACCGAAATTGTTACCCTTTTGAGGTTGACAGTCGGCGGCTTATCGCTTACGATTGACATAAAATATCAAACGCTGCGTTTTTCGCAGCCGCCGTCTTAGGATTGTAGCACGCTTGCCGCCGCATGTAAACCAAAATCTCACGTTTTGGCTTACCCGGCGGTTTCTTGACGAATTCCTGATTTTTCCATTGCCGCGCTCCGCCCCGGCGTGTACAATAAGACGCTGACAAATTATGACAGGAGTTTCCCCGTGAGCTTTTCCGACCTTACGTTTCTTTTTTATTTTCTGCCGCTGTTTTTCGCGGTCTATTACATTCTGCCCTTTCGCTTCAAAAATGCTGCGCTCGTGCTGGGCAGCTTTGCCTTCTACTTCATCGGCGCGGGCGCGCGCGACACACTGCTGCTGTCCGGCGTGCTGCTTCTGCACTACGCCCTCGCCCGCGCAATGGCGGGGAAAGAAGTCCGCACGCGAAAAGCACTGCTGATCATCGCGCTGGCGGCGGACCTTTTCTGCCTTGTGTACTTCAAGTACGCTGCATTTATTCTGGAAAATCTGGGCAAACTGACGGGGACGGCGTTCTCTCTTGTCGAGCTTGCGCTGCCGCTCGGCGTCAGCTTCTACCTTTTCCAGAGCGCGGGGTACCTCATCGACGTCTATCGCGGCGAGGAGGCGGAGAAAAACCTCATCGACTACGCCGCTTTCACCATCGCGTTCCCCCAGCTCACGATGGGGCCGATCTTACGCTACCGCGAATGGCGCGGCGCACTGAAGGAACGCACGATCACGCGCGAGGACGTATTCTCCGGCTTTGAGCTCTTTGTTGTCGGCCTGTGCTTCAAGGTGCTGCTCGCCGACCAGCTCGCGCCGCTGTGGGCATCGCTCGAGCGCATCGGGTATGAATACCTGTCGACGCCGCTCGCATGGCTTGGCGCGGTGAGCTACAGCTTGCAGCTCTATTTCGACTTTTCCGGCTATTCGCTCATGGCGATGGGCCTCGGGCAGATGCTCGCGCTGCCTGTGCCGCGCAACTTTGACCTGCCCTACACCGCGCGCTCGGTGAGCGAGTTCTACCGCCGCTGGCACATCACGCTCGGCACATGGTTCCGCGACTATGTCTACATCCCGCTCGGCGGCAGCCGCAACGGCAATGCCCGCACGGTGCTCTCGCTCACGGTCGTGTGGTTTTTCACCGGCCTGTGGCACGGGGCAAGCTGGAATTTTGTCCTCTGGGGCGTGGTGCTGCTCGGATTCATCCTGCTCGAAAAGTTCTGCATCGGCAATTTTCTCAAGGAGCATAAAGTGCTCTCGCACGTCTATCTTCTCTTCGTCATCCCGCAGACGTGGGTCATTTTCCGCATCACGCGCTTAAAGGACGTCGGCGCGTATTTTTCCCGCCTGTTCCCGCTGTTCGGCGCACACAGCGCCATTTCCGCGCAGGATGCGCTCAAGCTGCTCTCATCCTACTGGTGGCTGCTGCTGCTCGCCATCTTCTTCTGCCTGCCGCAGCCGCGCCGCTTTTATGAAAAGCACCGCGGCAGCCTGCTTGTCCAGCTCCCGCTGTTTCTGCTCTTCTGGGTGTGCGTGTACTTCATCGCCACCTCGTCGGGCAACGCCTTCCTCTATTCCCGTTTCTAAGGAGACCTTTCATGTCCTCTCGTCCCTTTTCCCTGCTTCTGCCGCTGTGCTTTGTCAGCGCGCTGGCGCTCAACGCCTATGCCGCGCTTGACCCCACCGGCGTATATCAGGACTATCTTGAAAAACTGGATGCCGCGACGCCGCCCGTCGCGGCAATGGCCACAGCGGCCGCAGACGGAGTCTACCCGTGGAGCGAGCCCAAAGAGCCCGAACCTCCTCCCGTCCCAGACCCCGCTCCGCTTCCGGACCCGGAACCGGAGCCCGAACCGGAAGAGCCCGTCTCCCCCTTCACCACGGTGGACGCGAGCTACTTTGACGACGCGCTGTTCATCGGCGACTCGCACACCGACGGCTTCAAGGACTATGCGGGCCTCAATAACGCCGACTACCTCTGCCACAACGGCCTGACGGTCTGGTCGGCGGTCGAAAAGGCGGAGTTCCCCGGCAAGCAGACGCTTGCGCAGGCGCTCTCCGGCAAGCACTACGGCAAAATTTACCTGATGCTCGGCATCAACGAGCTCGGCACCGGCACGGCGGAAAGCTGGGCCGCACAGTACAAGGTCCTGCTCGACGAAGTGCGCGAGCTCCAGCCTGACGCCATCATCTTTTTGCAGGCCATTTTCCACACGACGCAGGAAAAGTCCGACGCGACGTTCTTTAAGAATTCGACCATCGACGCACGCAACGCCGAGCTCCAAAAGCTCGCCGACAACGAAACGGTCTTCTATATCGACTGCAATCCCGTCTTCGACGACTCTACCGGCGCGCTGACGCCGGAATACTCCGGCGACGGCGTCCACGTCAAGGCCGCGTACTATCCGATGTGGAGAGACTATCTCTTCCAGTTTGGCGTGGTGAAGTAACTTCAAAAAAGCGGCGAAGCCACTTTTTTGAGAAAGTCTCGCTGCGCCATGCGCGGCGCAAATTTTACGAGACTTGATACGTTAAAAAAGGAACCGCTCTTCGAGCGGTTCCTTTTTTGCATTGCTTCGTTTTATTCGTGCTTGACCTTGTAGCCGCGGTTCAATCTCATTTCGAGCGCGTCGAGCTCTTCGTAGAGCTCAGGCGGCACCTTGCCGATCTTCTCGTAATATTCGCGCGCGTCCTCGCACTCCTGGAGCCAGAGGTCGCGGTCAACAGAGAGCAGGCGGCGCATGTCGTACATCGACATTTCAAGCCCCTCCATGTCGATATCGTGGGTGTTGGGCTCGTAGCCGAGCGCGGTCTCCGCCGCGCCGATCTCATCGTCGGCGCGCGAGATGATCCACTGCAGCACGCGCATATTGTCGCCAAAGCCGGGCCAGGCGAAGTTGCCGTCCTCGTCGGTGCGGAACCAGTTGACGTTGAAGATCTTCGGCGGCTTGGGGATCTTCTTGCCCATGTCGAGCCAGTGCTGCCAGTAGTCGCCCATGTGGTAGCCGCAGAACGGCAGCATCGCCATCGGGTCGCGGCGCACGACGCCGACGCGGCCCGTCGCCGCGGCGGTGGTCTCCGACGCCATGATCGAGCCGATGAACACGCCGTGCTGCCAGTTGAAGGACTGGTAAACGAGCGGCGCGGTCTTCGCGCGGCGGCCGCCAAAGACAATGGCGCTGATGGGCACACCCTCGGGATTGTCAAACTCGGGGCTCAGGCAGGGGCAGTTGCGCGCGGGCGCGGTGAAGCGGCTGTTGGGGTGCGCGGCCTTTTCAGGGCTCTGCGGCGTCCAGGGACGGCCGCGCCAGTCGATGGCGCGCGCGGGCGGCGTCTTGTTGAGGCCCTCCCACCAGACGGTGTTGTCGCTGAGGTCAAGCGCAACGTTCGTGAAGATCGTGTCCTTATGCGTAGAGATGAGCGCGTTGGGGTTCGACTTCATGGATGTGCCCGGCGCAACGCCGAAAAAGCCGTTTTCGGGGTTCACGGCCCAGAGGCGGCCGTCCTTGCCGACGCGCAGCCACGCGATATCGTCGCCCACGCACCAGACGCGCCAGCCCCACCGCTGCAGGCCCTCGGGCGGGATGAGCATGGCGAGGTTCGTCTTGCCGCAGGCGGAAGGGAAGGCGGCAGAGATGTACTTGATCTCGCCGCGCGGGTTCTGGATGCCGAGGATCAGCATGTGCTCGGCCATCCAGCCCTCCTGACGGCCGAGGTTCGAAGCGATGCGCAGCGCGAAGCACTTCTTGCCCTGAAGCACGTTTCCGCCATAGTTCGAGTTCATCGAGATGATCGTATTGTCCTGCGGGAAGTGGACGATGTACTTGTTGTCCTTGTCGAGGTTGCACTGGCAGTGCAGGCCCTTGATAAAGCCCTCATCGTCGCCGAGCGCGTCGCACACGGCCTTGCCGATGCGGGTCATGATGTGCATGTTGAGCACGACGTAAATGGAGTCGGTCAGTTCAAAGCCGTATTTGGCGAACGGAGAGCCGATGATGGACATGGAGTACGGGATGATGTACATGGTGCGGCCCTTATAGGCGCCGTCGGCCAGAGCGTACATTCTTTCGTACATTTCCCTGGGCTCTACCCAGTGGTTCGTGGGGCCTGCGTCCTCTTCCTTTTCACAGCAGATGAACGTGCGGTCCTCCACGCGCGCCACGTCGTCGGGGTCGGTGCGGTGCAGGTAGCATCCCGGGAGCTTGTCCGGGTTGAGCTTGATGAGGATGCCCTCCTTGACGGCCTGCTCACGCAGCGCGTCGAGCTGTTCCTCTTCCCCCGTGATCCAGACAATCTTGTCCGGCTTGGTGATGGCGGTCATTTCGTCGATCCACGACAAAACGGCCTTGTTGTTCGTCAAATTCGTCATTTGTTCTTTCCCTCGTAGCATGTTCACGGTGTAATGAAAAAGAAAAATTTTGCACCGCGTCTTGTGTGGTGTGCTGTGCCGCTTTGGGGCGGCAGGGAGCTAACCGATGCACAGGAAAAATGGCTGCTATTGAGTTTGACTCCTTTCTGCCGAAAATTGTAGCAGAATGTCTTATCAATAGCAACCATATGGTTTATCAATTTTTTGAATAGATGCTTCTGTGCTGTCACAGTAATGCGGCGATCTCGGCGGACAGCGCGGCGAATTCACTGAGCCCCAGCCGCTCGCCGCGGATGTTGGCCTCTAAGCCGCAGGATATGACCGCCTGCGTGACCTGCTCTTTTGTGAGCTGGCTGCCGAACGCCGTCATCAGGCTGTTGACGAGCGTCTTGCGCCGCAGGGCAAACGCGGCGTACACCACGCGGAAGAAGAACTTCTCGTCCTCGACCTCGACCGGCGGCTCCCTGCGCACGACGGCGCGCAGCACGGCGGACGTGACCTTCGGCTGCGGCTCGAAGCACTCGCGCGGCACAGCGAAAAGGTATTCCGGCTCCGTGTAGTATTGCATGAAGACGGAGAACGCGCCGTAGGCGCTCGTGCCCGGCGCGGCGCAGAGGCGCTCGGCGACCTCCTTCTGCACCAGCACCGTGATGCTCTCGAAGCACTTCGACTCGATGAGCGCGGTGATGGCGGGCGTCGTGATGTTGTAGGGCAGGTTTGCGCACACGATGGGCGTGAGGCCCGCGAATTTCTCTTTCACCAGCGCGGGGATGTCGGTCTTCAGAATGTCGGCGGACACGACCTCGAAATTGTCGAAGCGAGCCATGGTCTCTTCCAGGATCGGCAGCAGCGTCTTGTCAAGCTCCACGGCCACCACCTTGCCCGCGCGCTCGCAGAGCTCGTGGCTCAGCGCGCCGATGCCGGGGCCGATCTCGAGCACGCCGTTTTGCTCGTTTGCGCGCGAGCTCTCGGCGATCTCATAGGGGATGGCGGGGTCGATCAAAAAATTCTGCCCCATGGACTTGGAAAAATGAAAACCATGGCGCTTTAAGAGCGCCTCGATGGCAGCCTTGTCATTGCGTTCCATAGCGTGGTTCCTTTCTGCGCGCTGGGCGTAAAAAATTGTAAATTGATTCTACCATATTTTGCGCAAAAGAGTAGTAAAAATTTTTCCCGTGTGATAAAATGCAGAAATCTCAGGAAAAGAGGGATGTTCTCATGGAGCTCACACCGCAGATCTTGATCGTCGTTCTGCCGCTCATCTTTCTTGGCGGCTTTGTCGATTCCGTCGCCGGCGGCGGCGGACTCATCACGCTTCCCGCCTATCTGATGGCCGGCATCCCCGCGCACCTTGCGATGGGGACGAACAAGGTCGTCAACGGCACCGGTACGGCGCTCGCCTCGTTCAAATACTTTCGCGGCGGCAAGGTCCTGCTCCGCCCCGCCATCGTCTCGGGGATCGGTGCGCTGCTCGGCGCGGCCATCGGCACAAAGATCGCTCTGCTCATCAACGAGGACATTTTGAAGATCATGATGCTCGTCGCTCTGCCCTGTGCGGCGATCCTGCTGATGCTCAAAAAGGACTTCGACAAGGAAAATGACGCACCCGCGCGCGAGTACACGCCGCAGCAGGAGATGACGCGCGCCGCGCTCATCGGTTTGGGACTCGGCTGCTACGACGGGCTCATCGGCCCGGGCACGGGTACGTTCATGATCATGGCGTTCACAATGGCGCTCTCGATGGACCTTCTCACGGCGTCGGGCTGCGCAAAGATCGCAAACCTCTGCTCCAATGTCGCCTCGGCGGTGCTGTTCATCATCAGCGGCAAGGTCTGGTGGCTGCTGGCGCTCCCCGCGGCGGCCTGCAATATGCTGGGCGCCTACTGCGGCGCGCGCTACGCCATGAAGGGCGGCAGCAAGCGTGTGCGCGGCATGATCTTCGTCGTGCTGGGGCTGCTGTTTATCAAGATGGGCTACGAGCTGCTGTTCTGAAAAGACGAATTCCATATAAAAAAGCGGACAGTCAAGGCTGTCCGCTTTTTTCAGTTCTTCAGGCTGTGCAGCGGCGCGGGAATTCTGCCGCCGCGCGCAATGAACTCCGCGCTCGAATAAGGGTGAACCGCCTGCACCGGTGCCGAGCCGAGAAGTCCGCCGAACTCCACCGTGTCGCCCACCTTGCAGCCGGGCGCAGGGATGACGCGCACCGCAGTCGTCTTCGTGTTGATCATGCCGATGGCCGCCTCATCGGCGATGATGGCAGCAATGGTCTCTGCGCTCGTGTCGCCCGGAAGCGCGATCATGTCAAGTCCTACGGAGCACACGCAGGTCATCGCCTCCAGCTTGTCGAGCGTCAGCGCACCAGAGGACGCCGCGGCGATCATGCCCTCGTCCTCGCTGACGGGGATAAATGCGCCGGATAGGCCGCCCACCGAGGAGGACGCCATCACGCCGCCTTTTTTCACCGCGTCGTTGAGCAGGGCGAGCGCGGCGGTCGTACCGTGCGTGCCGCAGACCTCGAGCCCCATTTCCTCCAGAATGCGGGCCACGCTGTCGCCGACGGCGGGCGTGGGCGCAAGGGAAAGATCGACAATGCCAAACGGCGTATCGAGCCTGCGGCTCGCCTCCTGCGCGACGAGCTGACCCATGCGCGTGATGCGGAACGCCGTTTTCTTCACGGTTTCCGCCACCACGTCGAACGGCTGGCCCTTGACGCTTTGCAGCGCGTGATACACAACCCCCGGCCCGGAAACGCCGACGTTGATCACTTTCTCCGGCTCGCCCACGCCGTGGAACGCGCCCGCCATGAAAGGGTTATCCTCCACTGCATTGCAGAAGATCACAAGCTTGGCGCAGCCGAAGCCGCCCTGCTTTTCCGTGAGCGCTGCCGTCTTTTTTACCGTCTGCCCCATCAGGGCGACGGCGTCCATATTGATCCCTGCCTTGGACGAGCCGACATTGACCGACGAGCACACAAGGTCCGTGTTGGCCAGCGCCTCGGGGATCGCAGCGATCAGCTTCCGGTCGGCGTCCGTCATGCCCTTTTGCACAAGCGCCGAAAAACCGCCAATAAAGTTAACACCGACATTTTTGGCCGCGCGGTCAAGCGCCTTGGCAAACGGGACATAGTCTTCCGTCTCCGACGCGGCGGCGACCAGCGCGATGGGTGTGACGGAAACCCGCTTATTGACGATGGGAATGCCAAATTCCCGCTCGATCTCTTCTCCCGTTGCGACCAGATGCTCTGCATAGCGGCTGATCTTGTCGTAGATCTTTTCACACGCACGCTCTGCGCTGCTGTCCGCGCAGGAGAGGAGCGAGATGCCCATCGTGATCGTGCGGATATCCAAATGCTGCTGGTCGATCATGCGGATCGTTTCCAGGATATCATTGCGGCTTAGCATGATTCTTTCCCTCCCCGCTCAGATCTTGTGCATCGCGTTGAAGATGTCCTCCCGCTGCATGCGGATCGCAATGTCCATCTCCGCGCCGAGGGCGCTCAGCTTTTCCGCCAGTTCCGTAAAAGAGAGCGAACAATTTTCGAGATCCGTCAGCATGACCATGGTGAAATTTTCCTGCAAAATCGTCTGGCTGATATCCAGAACGTTCACGTTCCACCTTGCCAGCAGCGAGCTGACGCCCGCGATAATACCGACCTGATCTTTTCCCAGTACCGTGATAATGGCTTTCATCCTGTGTTCTCCTTTCGGTTTCTGCCGGTAATTGTATCATGTCACTGCAATAAAGTAAATGTTCCGGATGCGCAACATACGCATCCGGAACATGCATTTATCGTACTATTCGACAAACCGCACCGCTCAGTCGAGGAAGTAGACCGTCGAGTTTTTCTGGCGGCCGAACTGCTTGCACTCCTGATAGGAGTTCATATAGAGGTCGATCGCCGCGCCGCGCACGCCGGTGTCCTCAGCCACAGCGTTGCCGTAGGTATAGCCCGACGAGCCGACGATGAACATCTCTGTGCCCAGCGGAATGACCTTCTTATCCACCGCGACAGTGCCGACATGGACCGTTGTGCCCGTGGCCGTTCTGGTGCCCACGCCGCCGTAGCCCGCGGTATAGGCCGTGCAGGTGACCTTCATCGAGCCGGAGAAGTGGACGGAATCGCCGGACTTCATCAGAAGATAGCCGCTGCCGTCGCTCTCGGTGACAACGGACTTGACCGTGTCGCCGCTCTGCGCCTTGTCGACGAGCGTGCCGGTGTAGGTGATCTCCGCGACGGAGGTGTCGTTCTTCTCCTCCACCGCCTGGCGGGAGACGAACTGGCCGTCGGCATACACGACCTCATAAACGACGTCGCGCGTGCCGTCGATGCCCTGCTGGACGACCTGCGCCTCGCCCTTGGGAATGCGATACGACGTGGAGGTCAGCGTGGCGTGGGGGGCCGCCACGGTGGCGGTCTCATAGTAGGTGAAGTCAGAGGCAACGGTGATCTCGACCTCTTCCTCCGTGACGTCGACCAGCACCATCTCAAGCGGGCTGACCGAGATCTGCAAACGGCGCAGCAGCTCGCTGACGCGCTCGCCGTTTCTCGTGGTGGCGTATTCGATGTCGTCGCCGTGCGTCACCGTCACCTTTTCACCGGCAGGAAGTGTGACTTCCGCGTCACCGCTCTGCGCGCCGGTGACAATGACGCGCTCCTGCGGGATGTCCGTCGTGCCGTCGAGCACGCTGACCGTATCGCCGTCGGCGATAAGGTACAGCGCGTCCGCGCGCAGCTCGGGCGAACTGTTCAGCAGCATCACAGCCGAAAAGAGCAGAAAGAACATCGCTCTGCGGCAGCGCTGGGCTGTGAACAAATTTTTCAAAAACTTCTGCATGGGATACTCCTTTTTTCGCGGCGTGAGCCGCCGCAGCTTCGCGCAGCTGAGGAAGTGCGCTGCGTCCGGAAAAGATTACAAAATGTAACTTTTCCAAAACTTGCTGGCAGTATACCGCCTGAAAAAGGATTTGTCAAGTTTCCGCCGTTTGTTCGTCAAAAGTTCTGTATTTTATAAAATTTTCGATGTTTTTCTTATTTTCATCTTCTAAAAGTTGCGATTTAAGTCATCGAATTCGTGATTTTCTCGATTTATGTAAACCATCGTCACCCCTCTCCCACGCCTCGCCGCCATCTCGGCGTCGAAGAGGCGGCGCACCTGCCGACGCTCTTTGTCCCGTCCGAGCGGGCAAAAAACTCTTGGGAGCAGGCCGGGTGTGTCCCGCTCCCGCCCCGCAAGGCGACAAAAACGCGGAAAGCCCTGCAAACACTGGCTTTTTTGCTTCTCCGCCGCACGCTCTATCCCCTCGGACAGCAAAGGAACGCCCCCTGCGCCCTTTCCGGGCGCAGGGGACGAAAAGTCGCCTCAACAGCGTGTCGCGATGCCAAAATATGCAAGTTTGACTTTTTGAAAATTCATTTATTGAAATTCATTTATGTCAACCTGATTTTTTGATTTTTGTTGTCAAAGGTCACAAAAATCGCGCTTCTTTTTCGCTTTTCCCGTCAAATAGGCGATCGCAGAGGAAGTTACATTTCATCCTTTTTTTCGTCCGTTTCCCCGTGAAAATGAAGGTAAACGGACGCCGCGGCGTCTTTCGGCAGCACACGTTCGAGGGCGAAAATGTCCGCCTCCCGAATCGCCTTGACGCTCTTGAACGTCTTGAGCAGCGCCTGAGCGCGCACCTTGCCGACGCCCGGAATCCCGTCGAGCGCCGAGCGGGTCGAGGACCGCGAATGGCTCTCGTGGTGGAACGTGATGGCGAAGCGGTGCGTCTCCTCCTGGATCTGTCCGATCAGGGCGAAGACGTTCGGCGCGGCGTGCAGGTCGATCTCGCGGCCCTGCGCGGTGACGAGCGCGCGCGTGCGGTGGCGGTCGTCCTTGACCATGCCGAAGATCGGCACACGCACATGCATCTGCGCGCACACGCGCTCGGCGACGCCCGCGTGCGTGATGCCGCCGTCGATGAGCATGACGTCCGGCAGGGGGCTGAATTTCTCGTCCCCGTCCAGATAGCGCTGGATGCGGCGCGTGAGCACCTCTTCCATGGAGGCATAGTCGTCTGGGTGGGCCGACAGGCTCTTGATCTTGAAGCGGCGGTAGGCACTTTTCTTGGGCTTTGCGCCCTCGTAGACGACCATCGACGCGACGATATCGCTCGCGCCGGTGTTCGAGATATCGTAGGACTCCATACGCCCGGGTGGCTCAGGGAGTGAGAGCATCCCCGCAAGCTGCGTCAGCGTGCGGTTCTCGCGCTCCTGCGCGGTCGTCACGCGCTCGACGTCCTCGCGCGCGTTGCGCTGCGCCATGGCAAGGAGCTCGGCCTTCTCGCCCCGCTGGGGGACGTGGAGCGTCACCTTGCGGCCCGCGCGCTCGGTCAAGATCTGTGCGAGCTCGTCCGCACCCTCGATCTCGCAGGGCAGAAGAATTTCGCGCGGCAGCACGCTCTTGTTGAGGTAATACTGCGGCAGCAGTGCCGACAGGATCATCTGCTCGCTTTCGTCCTGCGGCGCGGCGAAGAGGTTCAGATCTCGGCCCGTCACGCTGCCGTCCTCGATGTGCAGCACGGCGCTGCCGCACTTGAGCGCGCCGCGGTAAACGCCCCAGATATCGGTATCGGCGCAGATGCCGGCAATGACCTTCTGGCGCTTGCCCAGCACCTCGATGGCGCGGATGCGGTCGCGCAGCGCCGCCGCCTGCTCAAAGTGCAGATCTGCGGCCTCCTGCTCCATCTCCTCGCGCAGCACGCGCGTTAAGCGGCGGTAGTGGCCGTTCAGCAGCTCTTCGGCCTGCCCGATGCGGCGCATGTACTCGTCCTCATCCGGCGTGCCGCGGCAGAACGCGTCGCAGCGCCCCATGTGATGGTTGAGGCAGGGGCGCTCCTTCCCGATGTCGCGCGGGAACTTGCGGCTGCACGTCGGCAGGCGGAATGCCGCGCAGATCGCGTCGATGGCCGCGCGCGTCTCGTTTCGTCCGCCAAACGGGCCAAAGTAGAGCGCGTTGTCGTCCGCAGGCTTGCCGACCATCGTAAAACGCGGATAGTGCTCCGTGCCGAGGCGCACAAAGGGATAGCCCTTGTCATCCTTTAACAAGATATTGTAGCGCGGCATGTGCTGCTTGATGAGCGAGTTTTCAAGAATCAGCGCCTCGAACTCGGTTGAGACGAAGATCGTGTCAAAGTGGTCGACCTGTGAGACCATGCGGCGCGTTTTCTCATTGTGGGAGGAATTCTCCTGAAAATACTGGCTGACGCGGTTTTTGAGCTTTTTCGCCTTGCCGACGTAAATGACGCAGCCGGTCTTGTCCATCATCAGATAGACTCCCGGCGCGAGCGGCAGGTCGTTTGCCTTGTCCAAAAGCTCCTGCTTCGTCATGGGACATTCCCTCCTTTCTTTGCATCTCTACATTATAATATATAATAGTATATCCGGTCGAATGGTGCCAGTAAAATGGAAAAAGGCGGCTTCCTGTGGAAGCCGCCTTTCCTGGTTGTTTCTTATTCGCCGAAATTGTTGGAAACCAGCTCGCACAGAGCGGTCACGGCTTCCTTTTCGTCCGCGCCGTCGGCCAGCAGCGTGATGGTCGTGCCCTTGACGATCCCGAGGGACAGCACGCCCAGCAAGCTCTTGGCGTTCACGCGACGCTCATCCTTCTCCAGCCAGATGCCGCTCTTGAACTCGTTGGCCTTCTGAATGAAGAACGTGGCAGGACGAGCATGCAGGCCTACTTCATTGTTGATCGTAACATTCTGAGTATACATCGTTACTACTCCCTCTCCAAAAAAATCTTTCGGACTTTATCGTATCATATACCATCGGGGGCCGATTCGTCAATGCCATTTCGCGCGAAATGGCGCGGATTTGGCAATAAACACAGACAAAGTGCTTCCCCGGGCAGGCATTTATTTCAACTCGACCACAGTGACGCCCGACTCGCCCTCGCCATAGTTGCCAAGGCGGAAGCTCTTGACCGCCTTGTTGCGCCGGAGGCTCGCGTGCACCGCCTTGCGCAGCGCGCCCGTGCCCTTGCCGTGGATGATCGTCACGGTCTCAAGATGCGCCATGACGGCAGCGTCAATGTAGTTATCGAGCACGCTTTCGGCCTCCAGCGTCTCCATGCCGCGGATGTCGAGCTCGCGCGCAGCGGACGCCGTGCGCAGAATGCGCTGCGAGGGGGCAAACTGCGGCTGCTTTTTGGCCGTGGCCGCGCGCTCCGCCGCCTCGATGAGGCGGACCTCGTCGGCTTTGACCTTCATCTGCAAAACGCCCGCCTTGAGCGTCAGCGTGCCGTCCTTGACGGCCGTGACCTCTGCCTGACGGCGCGTACCGGGGATCTCGACCAGATCGCCGACCTGAATCGGGCGCGAGGGCTTGGGGATGGGCTCCGCGCTCTCGTCGCGCACGCCCGCAGCGTCGCGCGCCTGCTTGATGTTGTGCATGATCTCGGCGCGCTGGGCGTTCATCTGCTGGGCGTCGAGCTTTTTCTGCTGCTTGCGCAGCGCGTCGAGCTCGCGGAACGTGTCGTCCGCGACGGACTTGGCCTCAGCCAAAAGGCGCTTGGCCTCGGCTTCGCCGCGACTTCTCGCGTTCTCCTTTGCGCGCTCCATCTGCGTGCGGAACTCGCGCGCCTTGCGCGCGTCCTCCTCGCGCTGGGCGTAAAGACGGTCGACCTCGGCTTTTTCTTTCTCTAACTGCTGCCTCTTCTGCTCCAGCTGCGTCAGCACGTCTTCAAAGTGGATGCTCTCGCTGTCCATCTGCGCCTTGGCTTTTTCAATGACGGCCTCGGAAAGCCCCAGCCGCTTCGAGATTGCAAAGGCATTCGACTTGCCGGGGATGCCGATGAGCAGCTTGTAGGTCGGGCAGAGCGTTTCCACGTCGAACTCGCAGCTCGCGTTTTCCACGCCCGCGGTCGTCATGGCGAAGGTCTTGAGCTCGGCGTAGTGCGTCGTCGCAGCGATCTTCGCCCCCTGTGAACGCGCCTGCTCGATGACGGCGATAGCCAGTGCCGCACCCTCAACGGGGTCGGTGCCCGCGCCCAGCTCATCGAAGAGGATCAGGCAGTGCTCGTCCGCCTCGTCCAAGATCTGCACGATGTTTTTCATATGCGCCGAGAAGGTCGACAAACTCTGCTCGATGCTCTGCTCGTCGCCGATGTCGGCCAACACCGAGGAAAAGATGCTCACGGCGCTGCGGTCGTCGCAGGGGATATGCAGGCCGCACTGCGTCATCAGGCAGAGGAGGCCGAGCGTCTTTAAGCTCACGGTCTTGCCGCCGGTGTTCGGGCCTGTAATGACAAGCGTATCGAAGCTGCGGCCGAGCTCAATGTCGATGGGCACGGCCTTCGCGGGGTCGAGCAGCGGGTGGCGCGCATGGCGCAGATACACGCTGCCGTCCTTTTTGAGCTCGGGGCGCATGGCATTCATGCGGTAGCTCAGCTCGCCGCGCGCGAAAATGAGGTCGAGGTGGACGAGAATGTCATAATCCCACAGAATGTCGCGGCTGAAGCTCGCCGCCTCGCCCGAGAGGGCATAGAGGATGCGGTCGATCTCCTTCTCCTCTTTCGCTTCGAGCTCCTTGAGCTCGTTGTTGGCCTGCACCACGCCCATCGGCTCGACGAAGATCGTCGCGCCGCTCGAGGACGTGTCGTGCACGAGGCCCGGCAGCTCGCCGCGGCACTCGGCCTTCACCGGCACGACGAAGCGCCCGCCGCGCTGCGTGATCAGCGCATCCTGCAAAACGTTCCGGTAGCTCGGGGACGAAATGATGCGCTGCAGGATCTGGCGGCCCTTGGCCGCCGCCGCGCGCTTGTGGCGGCGAATTTCCGCGAGCTCGGGCGAGGCCGCGTCGGCGATCTCGTTTTCGTCGAGGATCGCAGTTGTGATCTTCTCCTCCAGAAAGCGGTTCGGGTGCAGGGAGAGGAAGAGCTTGTCGATGACCGTCCCCTCCTCGTCCTCCTTATAATAATCCTGCACGCGGCGCACATTCGTGAGAAGCCCCGCGATGTCGAGAAGCTCCCGCGTGTTGAGCATGCCGCCGCGCTCGGCGCGCGAGAGCGCTTCGCCCACGTCGCGCACGCCGCCAAAGGCAGGGCTGCCGCGCAGCATGATCATTTTGCGCGCCGCGTCCGTCTCGTCGAGCAGACGGTTGACCTCACCGAAGTCATCCGATGGCGTCAGCCGTCGCGCCCGCGCCTTGGCCTCCGCGCTCACCGCGTGATGCTCGAGCATCTCCAATAGCCGCGGCAGTTCCAGCACGCGGATGGATTTTTCAAACAGTTCACTCATAGTTTTCTCCGAAATTTTGATTCCGATTCGTATTTCTTTCGACAGATATTTCGTTTAGTTGTCAATTTTCATGCTTTTGTAGAAGTCCAGCGTCTTGAATCGCCGGTCAAGCTGCACCTGCGCAAACACCTCGCAAGCCGCGGCAAAGCGCTTTTCCGTCTCGCCCGAGAGGGAGAACGACAGCATCCGCTTCGGCTCGGAAAACAGCACGTGGCGCATCGCCGCGAACGAGCCCGCGTCCAGCGGCAGAAGACCGCTTCCGCCGTGGTCCGCACATTCTTTGCACAGCAGCACGCCCTGCTGCGCGTCAAACACTGGCTCTTTCGGGTTGTGCGTGCCGCAGACGGCGCAGCCGTCGAGCAGCGGCTCGTAGCCCGAAAGAGCGAGTAACTTGAGTTCAAACGCCGCCTTGACGATGCTCTGCGGCTTTTGCAGCGTGTCGAGCGCGTAGAGCGAGTTGAGCAGCAGCGATAAGATCTCCGGCACGGGCTCGTCCTCCGCCGTGACGCACTCGGTCATCTCGGCAAAATACGACGCGAGCGACAGCAGCTCAATGTCCTGCCGGATACCGTCGAACAGCGAGATCGTCGACGCCTCGTCGAGGTAGTACCAGTTCCCGCGCTGATAGAGCACGAGCTCGGAAAAGGCCAGAAGCTCGCTGCCCGCGGCGATGCGGCTTCCCTTGCGCCGCGCCCCGCGCGCCACGACCGCGATCCGCCCGAGCGAGTCGGTCAGAATATTCAATATGTAGTCGGCCTCCTTCGTCGCCGTCGCGCGAAGGACGATGCCTTTGGTCACGAGTTTTTCTGACATAAAGCTCCTCTAAATTGTTTTACACCAAGGGGTGTAAAGGATGGTTGCCTTGCAGGCAGGATGGTTTTTTCCGCGCACTGCGCGGAGGGGGAATGCAGCGCGTAAACGCTGCTGCCAGTCAAAGGGGGTGTTCTCTTTCCAAAGAGAACACCCCCTTTGGAACCCCCAGAGAAAGGCAAGGGGCCTTCCCCCTTGACCCCGCACATTGGCAGTTTGTAGCTCGAAGAGCTGCGCAGCCTGCGGAATCGGGTGCGGTGTACATGGCTTCGCCATGAAT
>OGJH01000576.1_pt1 | contig 42689 bp, 42 predicted proteins | sample 1572021 | NCBI WGS metagenome assembly OGJH01 (sample SAMEA2582098, study PRJEB24529) | metagenome | biome: Human gut stool | place: China | collected 2011
GCAGCACGCTGGCAGGCAAAAGCAGGGGTGGAACCCCCTTTTGCCGGACGCTGAAAATCGTTTTCTCTAAGAGAAATCATGCAATGCATCTTCCGAAGTCAAAGCAATAAACAAATATCTTATAATCATTCCAGTGAGCAGTCCCAACAAAATACACCGCACAGCATTGTCGCACCGCATAAAATATGCTATAATAGAATCAGCCTTTTTTCACACAAAGAATGAAGGAAACAACGAAACAGATAGGATTTGAATCAATATGAATCAATATACCGTCATTGGCATTCTCGCCCATGTAGATGCCGGAAAAACAACGCTTTCGGAGGCATTGCTGTTTCAAGCAGGTGTCATCCGCAAACAAGGCAGAGTCGACCATAAAGATGCCTTTCTGGATACCAACCCACTGGAACGGGAGCGAGGGATTACCATCTTTTCCAAGCAAGCCATTCTGCCCCTGCCGGAAAAGACCATCACCTTGCTGGACACGCCGGGGCATGTCGATTTTTCTGCTGAAACTGAACGAACCTTGCAGGTATTAGATGCTGCCATTTTGGTTATCAGCGGTCTGGACGGCGTGCAGAGCCACACCGAAACGCTCTGGCAACTGTTGCAGCAGTATCACATTCCGACCTTTTTATTTCTCAATAAAATGGACTTGTCCCCCTATTCCGAAGCAGAACTGCTCACACAGTTACAGGAAAAATTATCTCCGCATTGTCTTTCTTTCACACAGAAAGATGCAGCCTTTTATGAAGCTGCTGCTCTTGCAGAGGAAGCCTGTTTGCAACAATATCTGGAAACAGAGCAGATTTCCGATGACCTGCTTCGCACTGCCATTGCAAACCGTACCTTGTTTCCCTGTTGGTTTGGCTCTGCTCTGAAACAGCAGGGAATTGCAGACTTTTTAAATCTGCTGGACAAATACGCCCCAACTGTTCCGGAGCAGTCTGCATTTGGAGCAAAAGTATATAAGATTACAGAAGATGAATCCGGCAATCGCCTGACCCATTTAAAAATCACTGGCGGAACGCTGCATGTGCGGGATAAATTGCAGAGCGGTGAAAAAATCACGCAAATTCGTCTTTATAATGGTGTAAAGTTTCAAACTGTTGATGCTGTCACCAGCGGTATGGTGTGTGCGATTACTGGATTGTCGAAAACTTATGCTGGTCAAGGACTGGGAAAAGAACACGATACCGCACCGCCGACCCTTGCCCCCGTGTTGTTCTATCGGGTGCAGATACCATCATCGTTAGATGTTCATAAGGTGCTGGAAAATATGCGGAAACTGGAGCAGGAAGACCCACAGTTGCAAGTGCGATGGAACGAGCAGCTGCAAGAAATATCCGTTCGCCTGATGGGAGAAATTCAACTTGCTGTCTTGCAACGGTTGATGTTAGAGCGGTTTTCCATGCCGATTTCCTTTGATAGCGGAAGTATTGCCTATCGGGAAACCATTCAGAAACCAGTAGAAGGTGTTGGACACTACGAGCCGCTCCGGCATTATGCAGAGGTGCATCTATTATTAGAGCCATTGCCAACGGGCAGCGGTTTGCAGTTTGCAGCAGCTTGCAGAGAAGATGATTTAGATCGCAACTGGCAGCGGCTTGTTCTGACACATTTACAGGAAAAAACACACGGCGGTGTGCTGATGAATGCTCCGATTACCGATATGAAAATCACATTGATTGCTGGAAAAGCACACGTCAAGCATACCGAGGGCGGTGACTTTCGGCAGGCAACCTATCGTGCTCTCCGGCAGGGATTACTTTCTACAGAAAGTGTCTTATTAGAGCCGTGGTATCAATTCCGCTTGACGATTCCAACAGAATGTGTCGGCAGAGCGATTGCAGATTTACAGCATATGTCTGCAACTTTTTCCGCTCCAGAGCAGGCAACGCCAACGACACAGGTTTTGCAGGGAACAGCTCCGGTTTCTGAACTGCGAACCTATTCAGAAACCGTTGTCGCCTATACCAAAGGGAAAGGTCGGTTGTTCTGTCAGATGAAAGGATATTTCCCCTGCCACAATACAGAAGAAGTTTTAGAGCAGGTTTCTTATGACGGGGCGAACGATCCGGAAAACTCTGGAGATTCCATTTTCTGTTCCCACGGAGCAGGGGTATTGGTCAAGTGGGATGATGTGCCGAAGCATATGCATTTGCCCTATGCATATGTTCCAGAGCAGAAAGCAGAATTGACACCGCCAGTACAGCTTGCCCGACAGGCGGAGCGATACCGTAGCCGACTCGAAGAAGATCAAGCGTTGCTGGGTTGGTTTGAGCGAACTTATGGGAAGATTCAGAGAGATCCTCGTCAGGCATTGGACAGGCTTCCGGATGATGTGACGGAAACTGCAAAAACTGCTCCTTTGCAGCCACTAAAAACCGGAGATGTCTATTTGTTGGTAGATGGTTATAATGTTATTCATGCATGGGATTCCTTGAAACAGTATCTGCCCGACCATCTGGAACTAGCACGAAAACAATTAAGTGATTGGCTCTGTAATTATCAGGGTTTTCGGCAGTGTCAAGTAATTTTGGTTTTTGATGCATATCAGGTAAAGGGCGGACGGGAACATGTGGAGCAATATCATAACATTCATATTGTCTATACCAAGGAAGCAGAAACCGCAGATGCCTATATTGAGCGAACAACCTATGATTTGGCGAAAGAACGGCGGGTGCGGGTTGTAACTTCTGATGGATTGGAGCAGCGAATTATTTTAGGAAAAGGGGTTGGTTGGGTATCTGCCGCAGAATTTGAGAAAGAGTTGAAAGAAGTAGAGCAGGCAATTCAGTCGTACTTACAAAGCGGACATCACCCCAGCAATCATATCACCATGAAATAAATGATATTACGTATTAAAAAACGAGCCACAGGCAACCAAAAGTTTTTTGGTGCAGCAATTTTACAAAAATGCTGCCGAGGTGTGGGCGAGCAGCCCACGTTTGCGAAGCAAATTGAATTTTGCAGTCTGTTTTTCCTGCTGCAATTGCATTTTTTGGAACTTGCTAATCCGCAATTTGATTATTTCTATGAAAGAAGTTACAAATTCGGACAAGGCAACGGGGCAATTGCAGCATGCTGGCAGGCAAAAGCAGGGGTGGAACCCCCTTTTGCCGGACGCTGAAAATCGGTATTCCTAAGAATGTATTTCGTTGAGATGTTTCGTTGCAACTGTTCCCCCAGAACAGTTGCAAGATAACAGATTATTGCTAAGGTTTCACAAGGCGGAGCGGTCTTGTTCGCCCCGCCTCGAAAAGCTGTCGCTTTTCTCACCACCCGCTCCGTGTGCCAAAAGCATGGCACAGGGATTTCGCTGCCTGCGGGCAGCGATCAGGGCTACTCGCCCTGAACCTCGCCAACATTTTTGAAAAATTGTTGGATCAAAAAACTTTTGTTTGCCTGCGGCTCGTTTTATTTTAATGTTTAATGCTCAAATTTTCGTACCCGAAGCGGAATTCCCTGCCGGTCAGCGAGTGCCTGTGCTGCATCCAATTCTGCCTTTGGCAGAATATCCACAACGCTATACATGATGGTTGGAACGCTGTCCTTGCAATCTGCTGCAAATTCCTGCAACGCTGCAAATGCATTCGGGAATCTTGGACGTGTTACTTTCTGATATTCTTCTTCTGTTCCAGCATTCAGGCTGATGGAAACAATATCCACCAATCCGTGTAAATCCTGTGCGGTCTTTCGTTCATGCAGCAAGTCGGAAAGTCCGTTGGTATTCAATCGAATGCAGCGAACCCCTTGTTCTTTCAGATAGGCAGCAGTTTTGCAGAGCAGTTCCAGCCGTTCAGTTGGCTCGCCGAATCCACAGAATACCACTTCTTCATAGGAACAGACATCTACTGCATCCAAAGCTGCCTTGACTTCTTCCCAGCTTGGTTCATGTTCCAGCCACAGCGGGTCAGAACCATAGGCGGAACTTCCCATGGTGCGAATGCAGAATGTGCAGGCACACGGACAGCGGTTGGTTAAATTCAGGTATAAGTTTTTCCCGACCGGATAAGCGATGGTCATAGCAGTTTGTTTCATAAAGAGCACCTCGAATTGTGAAAATTAGAACGATGACAATCCCCAACCATTTGGAGCACGGGCATCGTTATGAGTGGACAGGATGTGTCCTGTCAAAATTTCAACACCGTTTTTGTGGAATATGCACAAAATTTGCGGTATGCGTTGACATTTAAAAAAAAATATGATACGCTAAACCTGTATGAATTTTTTTAATTTGCCCATTTTTGGGCTAGAAAAAAGGAGGCGGTTTTCGCTTGAAAAACCGATGGAAACAATGGTTCTGCTGCCTGTTTGCCGTCATTTTGGCACTTTGCAGCCTGACAGCCTGCGGCAGTAAAAAAGAGAAAGGCAATGTTTCAATGGAGGACTTGCCGTTCGGAGCAGTTCTGCGGGACTTGAATACCACGGAAATTCCGGTGGAATATGATTCCCGTTATTTTACAGAAGAGGCAATGACGGTACTCTCCAACTATTTTTATGCCATTCAGACCGAGGACACCGCACTTTATCAGGAAGTCACATTGGACTTTTATGATGACTATGTTATGCAGCAGATGTTCCAAGGGTTAGTTGGATTGGATGGCTTACTGACACAGCTGAAATCCAGCTACACACCGCAGCAGAGTGCAACCGGCACAAGCACAGAAAATGCAGATGCAGACGTGACATTCACACAAATCAATGTTGTAGAATGCGAACAATCTACTGATTCGGTGCACAGCAATCTCGATAATCTATACCCGATGCTGAACGAACTCAGTGGCGAGGAAGATTATTGTACGCAGCATGTTTCTGATGCAAAGTTTTTAAACCTCAGCCTGTCCCTCAAGAGCGGAGATCATACTACGACACTTTCGGATCAGTATGTGTTTCTTCTGTGCGTGGACGGCAAGTATGTAATTTGCTCGTAAGCGGTTCTTCCTGTGCAGCAGTTTCTGCTTCTTTGGCAGCCTGTTCTGCTTGCTTTTGTTTATTGAGTTCCTTCATCCGGTCTGCCATTTTTTGATTGGCATGCCGTAGACGAAGAAACAGTACGACAATGACCGCCAAATAAGCAACGGTCACTGCAACTAATAGAATGTTGCGGAGGGCATGCGGATTCTCTGCTGAGAAGGCATAGGCAAGTGCTTTCATGTCAAAATCTCCTTGTTGTAAAGCAACGCTGTTTTTTCTATAATTATAGTATAGGACACGTTTTGGATTTTGTCAAGGTATTTCGGCATAGACTGCCGGAAAACCAAAACCACTATTCCCCCTGAATTCCACAAAAGTTTGCGAAATTTGCACTTTTGTGTTTTTATAGATGACTTTCTTTCAACGGTGAACTTGTTTGAGAAAGAAAAAATTTTTTAGGAGGATATTCATGACGAACGCATCCACACGCAAATCTGCGGCGGCTGCAAAACGCAGTCCGCTGACGCTCGCCGGTGTTGGGCATGGCTTGCAGGGATGGCTCATTCGCAACAAGTTTTATATCATTGCATTTTTCATTCCTGTTGCATTGACCTATCTGGCATATGCTCTGTTTGGGATTTCCCCATTCGGCGAAGAATCGGTACTCTGTCTGGACTTGAACGGTCAGTATGTGTACTACTTTGAGTCCCTGCGGGACGCTTTTTGGGGAGATGGCAGCATCTTCTATAACTGGTCGAGAAACCTCTCCGGCAACTTTATGGGTATCATTGGCTATTATCTTGCCAGCCCATTTACGCTGATTGTTATGTTGCTGCCGGAAAAATGGATTCTTGCCAGCCTGCTGATTATGCAGCTCTGCAAACTTGGTGCAGCTGGTGTGACATTCAGCTACTATCTCCAGAAGCGGAGAGAAGTCAGTGCTCCGCACGCTCTGCTGTTCTCCAGCATGTATGCAATGATGGCATACGCTGTGATTCAGCTGATTGACCCGATGTGGTTGGATGGTTTGGTATTCCTGCCGCTGATTATCGCTGGACTGGAATGTCTGGTTGATGATGGCAGAAAAATCAACTACGCCATTCCGCTGGCATTCATGTTTGTAGCTCATTTCTATATTGGCTTCATGATTGCCATCTTTATCGTGATCTACTTTATTTTCTATCTGTTCTTCGGTACAGACCGCAAGGGCAGAAAGGCATATGACTATTTCCAAACCATCGGCAGAATGTGCTATACGACTATTGCAGGTCTGCTCTGTTCTGCAATTATGCTGTTGCCAATGGTTTACACGCTGAGTCAAGGTAAAATGGAATTTACTGAGAGCGTCTGGACACAGCTGAGCAACATTTTCCACGGCGATGGCGACAAGCTTCAGCAGCTGAAAGAACTGTTCACTGCACAGTTTGAATTGATTGACCTGATTCCGCAGCTGTTGCCAGCACAGTATGACTCTGTTAATGTACAGGGCAGCCCAGAAATCTACTGCGGTTTGTTGACGGTTGTTCTGCTGCCGATTTTCTACATCAGCAATCAAATCAAGTTGAGAAAGAAAATTGGTTATACCTTTGTTCTGGTTTGCATGGTTGTCAGCATGTACTTCAAGCCGATTGATATGATGTGGCATGGCGGACAATCTCCGAACTGGCTGCCTTACCGGTATTCGTTCCTGATTTCGTTTGTCCTGTTGACGATGGCAGCAATGGCATTTACCAAGCTGAAAAGTGTCAAGCCGGGCATTCTGGGAGCAGTGTTCTTCGGCTGGATGGTATTGCTGTTAGTCATCTCAAAACTGGGCTATGAGCACATTGATACGATTAAGAGCATCTGGGTTTCCATCATTCTGATTGGAATCTATTGTGTCTGCCTGTACTTCATGAAGGGCGGCACAAAGGAAGATCTCAAACGCATGAGCAATGTGGTTGTAACAGTTGTCATGCTGTTTGCAGTCGGCAGCGAATTAACTTATAACGCTGTAGACTCCATGAAAAAGATTGATGATGAAGTTGCATACTCCACAAAGAAATCCTGGACAAACTTCATTGAAAACGGTCGTGCAGCAACCGACCAGCTGGAAGAAAATGACAGCGGTCTGTATCGTGCAGAAAAGACATTCTATCGTTGCGTCAACGATAATGGTGCACTTGGTCTGCGTGGTATTTCGCACTCCAGCTCGGTTATGAATACGGACATCATCAACTTTATTGAAACCATGGGTTACTGCATGCACAGCTATTATACCCGTTATGATGGCAATACACCGCTGGCGGATTCTCTGCTGGGCATCAAGTACGTTCTGAATCGGGAAAGCGATAGCACAAACCGGAAACTGAATCCGACTTATGTCGCAAAGCCGGATTGGGACTATAATTATACAGATGAAAACAATGTCAGCCAGACCATCAGAACCTATGAAAACCCGAACGCACTTTCCATTGGTTATATGGCAGATGCAGATGTAGAACGCATTGACCATCTGGGCAATGATAATCCGTTCAACAGCCAGAATATGTTGATGAGTGTCATCAGCGGCAACATGGAATTTGATGCATCTGGTGCAATCTCTGGCAGCAAGAACTATTATTCTCCGGTAGAACTGGATGGCGACCCGATTCTGAGCAATGTTACAACATCTGCTTACGGTGACCAGACTTGCTACACGGCTGGACAGAGTGGTGACCCGACCGTGGACTTCCATCTGACAGTTGCAACAGAAGACCCGATTTATATCTTCTTTAAGACCGAAAACCAGAAGTCTGTAAACCTGTGGCTCGGTCAGTGGAACGATGAAACCAGCGATTATGATTTTGACTGGTTCAACGCTTACTTTGAAGGCGATAACTACACCATTATGCGGCTCGGTCAGTTTGACATCGGTACAAAGCTGTGCTTGCGAATGACCGTTGCCAACGAATACACCATTGTAAAGAATTTCTTCTTCTACAGCTTCGATGAAGCAATGTTCCAGGAAGACATTGACAAGATGAAGGAAAATCAGTGGAACATCACCAAGTTCAACGATCGGAAGATTACTGGTACGATTACAGCAGAAGAAGGTCAGGTAATGATGACCAGCATCCCGTATGAAGATGGTTGGACGGTGAAGGTAGACGGAAAGAAAGTCGAACCGGTGAAGCTGCTGAATGCATTGGTTGGCGTTCCGCTCGAACCGGGTGAACATGAAGTCACCATGACCTTTACACCGCCGGGGTGGAATTTCGGCTTGATTTGTCTGGCTGCTGGTATTGTCGTCTTGATTCTGTTCTATCGCTACGATAAGAAGCACAATGCCGTATTGCTGGCGATTGCAAGAGAAAAGCGGCAGGCAGCAGATGGCAAACAGTCAGAACCGGCAAAGGCAGTTTCTGCAAAGCCGACTACCTCTACAAAGTCGGAGTCGGAAAAGACGGAAACGACTTCTAAGAATGCGGAGAAAAAGGAATCCAAACCGCCGACAGAAGAAAAGCCGAAAGAATCGGAAGCAGAAGATGTAGCCGACAAGAAATTAGATGATTCTGAACAGAAAACAGAGGATTCGGATTCTAAGGAGGAAGAAGCAACTGATTCTGATTCGAAATCCAAATAACAGTATGAGAACAAATTTTCTCGCCGCAGGCGAACTGCGGTCGAGCTGGCTCAGCTCGGCGAGGAGGATTGTTAAGGGGGACAAGCTGTCCCCCTTAACAGAGGTTGCAGTGAGTGATATTGAAATCTAAGAAGAATTTGTGCATTGCTGTTCGCCGTCTTGAAAGCAAAGAAAATTCCTGCAAACAAATATCTTAGAAAGATTGAAAAATCATTCGGAAAACGCAACCACCGGCGAACAGCACCGAGGCAGATAGCGAAGCGATTCTGCCGACTCTCATGCAGTTGTTTTCCCTGGAAGCAGGATTCAGCTGCTTGCTCTGAAAATCACGTTCTCATCAATCCACAAAACGCATACCGGAACAACACTTTCGGTATGCGTTTTTTTATTTGCAATTTTTCTGAAAAACTACTTGACAAATCGCAAAACTTATGCTATAATCAAAGTACTGTGTGAGTTTTTCACTGTTCGAGGCGTAACTCAGCTTGGTAGAGTGCTTGCTTTGGGAGCAAGATGCCGCAGGTTCGAATCCTGTCGCCTCGACCATATCGTTCCAAACATCCTGTCGAATCCATCGGCAGGATGTTTTTTTGTGCTGCAATTCTTTGACAAAAATCACGCTATCTTTTCTTTTTTCTGCTACATTGCAGGAAAACTTCTTTTAACAAAGACAAAACGCAAAAATCACCTTGTTTTGAAAAGTTCCGCTTCTGTTTTCAAAAAACAAGGAAAATCTAAAAAAATTGCTTGACATTTTCTGAAAGCTGTGATATAATAAATAACGTTGTAAGGCTGGTGTAGCTCAGTTGGTAGAGCAGCTGATTTGTAATCAGCAGGTCGGGGGTTCAAGTCCGTCCACCAGCTCCAATCACAACAAAATTGGATATCTACACTATGGGGGAGTTCCCGAGTGGCCAAAGGGGACAGACTGTAAATCTGCTGCTTCTTGCTTCGATGGTTCGAATCCGTCCTCCCCCACCATAGAACAGGTAAAGCAGATATGTGTTTTGCCTGTTCTTTTTTTCTGTTAGTGAGAATGTGAGAAGAAGGAAAGCCCGTCAGATGGGAGCAAGGGCAAGAGAAAAGAGGAAATTTTACCATGCTGAGAGAAGATTTGAGAAATGTTGCGATTATTGCACACGTTGACCACGGCAAGACCACACTGGTAGACGAAATGTTGAAACAGGGCGGTGTGTTCCGTGAAAATCAGGCAGTTGCAGAGCGTGTCATGGACTCGAATGCACTGGAACGGGAAAGAGGCATCACCATTTTGGCGAAAAATACCTCTGTTCGGTACGGTGACATCAAAATCAATATCATTGACACACCGGGACACGCAGACTTCGGCGGCGAGGTAGAACGGGTGTTGAGTATGGTAGACGGTGCATTGCTGCTGGTCGATGCCGCAGAAGGCCCGATGCCGCAGACTCGTTTCGTTCTGCAAAAAGCTCTGGAAATGAACCTGAAAATCATCGTAGTTGTCAACAAGATTGACCGACCGGATGCACGTCTGGACGAAATCGGAGATGAAGTGCTGGAACTGTTGATGGATTTGGATGCAAGCGAAGAACAGCTTGAAAACACCCCATTCCTGTACTGCTCTGGTAGAGATGGTACGGCATCTCTCGATCCGCACGGCAACGGCACGGATTTGATTCCGCTGTTTGACACCATCGTGAACTATGTAAATCCGCCGGAAGGTGACCCAGAAGCTCCGCTGCAAATGCTGATTTCTTCGATTGACTATAATGAATATGTCGGCAGAATCGGTATCGGCAGAATTGCTCGTGGTACGATTCAGGTCAACCAGCAGGTTATGATTGGGAACTATCACGACCCAGAAACGGCAAGCCGGAACAAAGTTGTTTCGCTGCTGCAAATTCAGGGGCTTCAAAAAGTTCCAGCAGAATCTGCAACCGTCGGCGATATTGTCTGGATCAGCGGCATTTCCAATATTTCCATCGGCGATACCGTTTGTGCTCCGGATTGCTTTGAACCGCTCCCGTTCACAAAAATCAGTGAACCGACCGTAGAAATGACATTCTGTGTCAACGACAGCCCGTTTGCTGGTCAGGAGGGGAAATTTGTAACCTCTCGTCAGCTGCGTGACCGTCTGATGCGGGAACTGCTGCGGGACGTTTCTCTGCGTGTAACCGAAACCGATAGCACGGATGCCTTTCGGGTTGCCGGCAGAGGCGAAATGCACCTCTCTATCCTGATTGAAAATATGCGGAGAGAAGGCTATGAACTGGGCGTTTCGACCCCTCGGGTTCTGTATCACGAAGTCGATGGCAAGCGTTACGAGCCAATCGAAGAAGTGATTATTGACGTGCCGGAAGAATGCGTTGGTTCTGTTATGGAAAAGCTGGGCACTCGTAAGGCAGAATTGCAGGATATGCATCCACAGGGCAGCCGTACTCGCCTGACCTTCCTGATTCCGTCCAGAGGTCTGTTCGGTTATAAGAGCGAATTCCTGACCGATACCAAGGGCGAAGGCATCATGAACAGTATGTTCCATGGCTATGAACCATACAAGGGCGAAATTCCAAGACGGAATACCGGTTCTCTGATTTCGTTTGAAACCGGCGATGCTGTCACCTATGGTCTGTATAATGCACAGGAACGTGGTTCGTTGTTTATCGGTGCAGGTGTTCCGGTTTACGAAGGCATGGTTGTCGGTGCATCGCCAAAGACAGAAGACCTCGTTGTCAATGTCTGCAAGCGGAAGCATCTGACCAATACCCGTGCAAGCGGCAGCGATGATGCATTGCGGTTAGTACCGCCTCGCATTATGAGTCTGGAAGACTGTCTGGAATTTTTGGCAGACGATGAACTGCTGGAAGTAACACCGAAGTCCCTGAGAATCCGGAAGCAGATCCTGAGCAACCAGCTGCGGGCAAAACAGAGAGGAAAATTGAAATAACGAGAATTCACCGGAAGAAAGGATGAATGCAGAATGATGCAGCAATGGAAACGAAGTATGTGGGCAGCTCTGTTGACGCTGGCGACGTTATTCAGCTTTACAGGTTGTTCTTCTTCAGATGATGAATCTTCAGAATCCTCTGTCGACCTGTCAAACATTGCCTCTGCAATGATTACCGAGGGAACGACAGAAGCATTGACCACGGATTATGCGTATATCATGAATGACGATGGAACGATTTCTGTATCGGGTTATACGGGTTCGGATACCGACCTGACCGTACCGGGCTTGATTGATGGCTATGTGGTAACGGGCATTGCCGACCACGCCTTTGAAGCCAATGCAGACATCAAGAGCATCACGCTCCCGAACGGCTTGATTACCATCGGGGAGAGTGCGTTCAGCGATTGCAGCAGCTTGACAACGGTTGTCATTCCGGATACCGTTGGAACAATTCGCAGAGGTGCATTTATCAGCTGTACTGCTCTGACAACATTGGATATTCCGGCAAGTGTAACGGAAATTATGGAAGAAACGTTCACCGGCTGTGCAGCCCTCAAAGATTTGACCGTTGAGAGCAGCACCGTAGAATTTACAAACTGGTGGGTCGATACTGATGAGATTCCATCCGATTTGACGATTACTTGTCCGAAAGATTCCAAGATTGCAGCGTGGGCAGAAAAAAATAATGTTGCAACAGAACCGCTGTCCTGAGCGGCTTTGAAAAAAAGCTCCGGCAGTGAGCTGGAACAGAGAAAAAGGAAGGGTATCAACGATGAAAAAAAGTTGGAGAGCCATTTTGTGTGGCATAATGGCAATCGCTATGACTGCCTCTCTGGCAGGCTGCGGCAGCAGCGATGACAGCAGCAGCGAATCCGATAGCAGCAGTGCAGCAGAAACAACTGCGGCAGACAGCTCCGCAGCAGACGAGAGCAGCACAGATGCAGACAGCAGCAGCGACGAAAGCAGCGAAAGCAGCAGTGATGACAGCAGCACAGCAGACGAAAGCAGTGTTGTATACGGCAATTATGAAATTGAAGCAGAAGACGGCGTAGACAGTGCTTGTGCAGATGTCATTAAGGCATATTTCACTGCAATTGAAGAGCAGGATTTCGATGCTTATAAGGCAACGCTGTACGATTACTATTACAATGTATACAACGATTGGTTGCAGGATAATCAGGGCTATGGCATGGAAACAACCATGGAACAGATGCACCAGTCTTTGTTAGACAGTGCTGGCGGCGACCATCTGGTAGTTACTGGGATTACAGTAAAGCTGGCAACCGCAGAAGGCAATGCTGATGAAGCAGAAGAAATTGCCAGCGAAGAAGCTGCTGCGGAAGAAACCACTGCTTCTGATAGCACCGACGACACCGCAGAAGCAACCACAGAGGGCGAAACAGAAGACCTCCCGACACAGTATCTGGGCATCTATGAACAGATATTGGGCGAAGGCTTCGCAGATGAAGTCAAGAAAGATGTGGATAAAGCCTTTGTCATTTCCTTCACTATGAAGGGAACGGTTGACGGCGGCGAGGAAAAGACCATCATGGATGGTTATGACCTGATGATGGTTGAAAAAGACGGGGCTTATTATGTCCTCGGCTAATGTCGATAGAAAAAACCATGACTTTTGCAAAATTTGCCTCCCTTTTTCAAAAGGGGGGCATTTTGCTTGGAGAAAAACAACAGGAAATCTGCAATTTCTGCGAACTTGTTTGTTAATCTATTGACACACTGCAAAAAAAAGCGTATAATAGGAATATGTGGCGGATGAGCCAATCATCCGACCGTTTATTTTTCGAACAAATACAGTCATTCCCTGTGTTTGGATTTCAGCGATGGAGGGAAAAACCAATGAAGCGTGTTTACAATTTTAGTGCCGGCCCAGCAGTGCTGCCGGAAGAAGTTCTGCGGGAAGCAGCAGAAGAAATGTTGGATTATAACGGAACTGGTATGTCCGTAATGGAAATGAGTCACCGTTCCAAGGCATTTGAAGAAATCATTCAGACTGCCGAACAGGATTTACGAGATTTGATGCACATTCCAGATAATTATACTGTTCTGTTTTTGCAGGGTGGTGCATCGCAGCAGTTCTCCGCAATCCCGATGAACCTGATGAAAAATGGCGTTGCAGATTACATTCTAACGGGTCAGTGGGCAAAGAAAGCCTATCAGGAAGCACAGAAGTACGGAAAGGCAGTGAAGATTGCATCTTCCGAAGATGAAACCTTCTCTTACATTCCGGATTGCTCCGATCTGCCGATTGATCCAGATGCAGATTATGTTTATATTTGTGAAAACAATACGATTTATGGTACAAAGTTCAAGACCCTCCCGAACACCAAGGGCAAGCCGCTGGTTGCAGACGTTTCTTCCTGCTTCCTGAGCGAACCGGTTGATGTTTCCAAGTACGGTGTCATCTGGGGCGGCGTTCAGAAGAACATTGGCCCGGCTGGTGTTGTGATCATGATTATTCGGAACGACCTGATTCCGGAAGAAACACCGATTGCAAACACCCCGACCATGCTGAAATGGAAGACACAGGCAGACGCAAAGTCCCTGTATAATACACCGCCGGCATATGGCATTTACATCTGCGGCAAGGTATTCAAGTGGCTGAAGAAGATGGGCGGACTGGAAGCCATCCAGAAGCGGAACGAAGAAAAGGCTGCCATTCTCTATGACTACCTCGACCAGAGCAAGCTGTTCAAGGGCACGGTTCGCAAGGAAGACCGTTCTCTGATGAATGTGCCGTTTGTCACTGGCGATAAGGATTTGGATGCAAAGTTTGTTGCAGAAGCAAAGGCTGCTGGACTGGAAAACCTGAAGGGTCACCGTACCGTTGGCGGTATGCGTGCGTCCATCTATAATGCAATGCCGGTTGCTGGTGTAGAAGCACTGGTTGCATTCATGAAGAAGTTCGAGGCAGAAAACGCCTGAACACAGACAACAGGGAAAGGACGAAGAGAATCATGTATACCATTCAAACATTGAATAAAATCGCAGCTGCTGGAACAAAGCGGTTTGATACCGCTGCTTACACCGTAACCGATACCGCTGAAAATCCGGATGCCATTATGGTACGGAGTGCAGCCATGCACGATATGACTTTCGGCAGCAACTTGCTGGCAATTGCAAGAGCCGGTGCTGGTACAAATAATATTCCGGTTGACCGTTGTGCAGAAGCAGGCATCTGTGTATTCAATACACCAGGTGCAAACGCAAACGCAGTTAAGGAACTGGTTCTGACCGGACTGCTGTTGTCCTCCAGAAAGATTCCGCAGGCAATCGCTTGGGCACATTCTCTGGAACACGAAGAAGGCATTGCAAAGCTGGTTGAAAAAGGCAAGAGCCAGTTTGCAGGTCCGGAAATCAAGGGCAAGACCCTCGGTATTATCGGTCTGGGTGCAATTGGTGCACTGGTTGCCAATGCAGCCATCGCACTGGGCATGCAGGTTGTCGGAACAGACCCGTTCCTGTCCGTTGGTGCAGCACTTCGCCTGAATCCGGCAGTAAAGATTGTCAAGGATTCTGACGGCGTTTTTGCAGCAGCAGATTATTTGACGATTCACGTTCCGTTCAACAACGATACCAAGGGCATGATCAATGCGGAAACCATCGCAAAGATGAAGGATGGCGTACGGGTATTGAACTATGCTCGTGGCGAACTGGTCAACGATGATGATATGCTGGCAGCATTGGCTTCCGGTAAGGTTACTTGCTACTGCACCGATTTCCCGAACGAAAAGACCTGCAACGCAGAAGGCATTATTGCAACTCCGCATCTGGGTGCATCTACACCGGAGAGCGAAGAAAACTGTGCAAGCATGGCAGCCGAAGAACTGATTTCCTATCTGGAAACCGGTAACATCCGGAACAGTGTCAACCTGCCGAATGCAGAAATGCAGGCAATCGGCAACAAGGTTTGCATTCTGCACAAGAATGTACCGAATATGATTGCAGCTGTTACCGCTGTTGCTGGAACGGCTGGCGTAAACATTGAAAATATGGTAAACGCAAGCCGCAAGTCCTATGCATACACCATGCTGGATATTCCGGAAACGGTTACCGATGCAATGTTGGATCAGATTCGTGCCATTGACGGTGTGATTCGGGTTCGGTTGATTGCCAAGTAAAAAATTTTTCTGAAGCAGAAGTTTTATTGAATAGAAACAGCCCCTGCAAGACCGCTCTGCCATCCGCAGAGCGACCCTTGCAGAACCCCAAATTTCGGCGATTCTATTTTTCATAGATTGCATTTTCAGAGTAGAAAACGATGCGTTAAGTGTCCAGCAGACGGGGAGTTGCTGCCGGAACGAAAAGCAAAGCTTGCGGTATCGTTTTCGCATCCCGCTGACTGCATCTAAGAAGCCTTTTATGAAAGCTCCTTATTTGCACAAAGCACAAATTCAAGGAGGTATTTTTTCATGAAAGGCATTTTCTCTTGTTTTGCGGAGTCCGCAAAGGAATTCACCAAGCTGCGGAGCTTGGTCATCACAGCATTGTTCATCGCAATCTCGATGATTATCGAGGCATTTTCCATTGACTTGCAGTTTGCAAAGTTGAACTTTGCATTTCTGGCAATCGCCGTAATTGGCATGTTGTTTGGTCCTTGCATGGGTCTGGTTGCTGGATTTGCCTGTGATATTGTTGGCTATCTGGTGCACCCAACGGGCGGCTTTTTGCCGGCATATATACTGGTTGCCGGATTGCAGGGCTTGATTTATGGTCTGTGCCTGTATCACAAGATGAACGGTCACAGCATTCAGTTCCGGAACACTACGACCGGCAAGGAATGGGATATTACCCTGTTCCTGCGTGCAGTGGTAGCCCGTCTGCTGGATGTCATCGTCATCAACCTGCTTATCAATACGAAGTTGAACCTGCATTATGGATTCATTCCGGAGCAGGCGTATGGTGCTGCAATCATCGCACGGACAGCGAAGAATGTCATTGAATTGGCGTTGGATTTGCCGATGTTGTTCATTTTGCTGCCGATTGCATTGACGGCTTACCAGCGTGTATTCCGTCTGCAAAAGAAAGCCGCTGCTGCATAAGCAACCTGTTTTCTTGCAGAATCTTTTGAAAACTCCCAAACTCTGAAAAACAACAACATCCCCCTTGCGGTAAATCTGAAAACCGCAAGGGGGATGTTTCTTTTTTGTGTTACGACCAAAAGCGAGCTTTACTTTCTTCTGGTACGGTTTTTCCGTTCGGTGTTCCGCTTGATGTCACAGATACGTTCTTCGCTGTTCTGCTTGAACTGGCTGAGCATATCTTCAAAGGACAGTTCAGACATCGGCGGCTTGGGCTTTGGCGGCTGCCAAACATTCGGACGATCCCGATCCCGGCGAGGTGGACGCTGCTGGGAGCGAGCATGCGGGGCATCGCCATTCTGATTTCTGGTACGCTGTTGTTGCTGCGGCTGTTCGGTCTGCTTCATGGACAAGCTGATTTTGTTGTCCTGCATGCCGATGACTTTCACCTGTACTTCTTGCCCTTCCTGTACAAATTCGTGAATGTCATGAACAAACCGATTGGAGATTTCTGAAATGTGTACCATTCCGGTGACCGTTTCCGGTGCAGCAGCATCCGGCTGAATGGCAATGAACGCACCATAATTGGTGATGCGTTTTACTTTTCCCTGATAAGTAGATCCGATTTCTAACTGCATGTAACGCTAAAGTCCCCCTGCTCTTAAAATTTCTCTGCAATTGCCGCAGAGCTAGCTGTTTTAGTTTCTGGATGTATCATAAAAACGGTATTCATCCGGATAAGCATAGCCATAATCTTCCCGTGCCAGCTTTTCCATATAGGAATCAATATCCCCGCTGTTTAGAATGCGTTCCAGGTCTTCGTTTTCGGCTTCATAGGTTTCTGCTTGACTGCGAAGGGTGTCCAGTTCTGTTTTTCGCTCTGCAATGTTGGATTGCAGGGAAATAATGCTGGCGGTACAGCCAATCAATGCCAGAACAATGGTGATACGAATCAGTAATTTAAACAGAAATTTTCCTTTTTTGTTTTTGACGGCTTCCGGCTGGTTGTACTGCACGGCGTCGTTGAAGATTTGCTTTTTTTTCCGCTGTTGCAGACGATTTCGTTTTCCTGCACCGGCCATTCTGATTCACTTCCTGCTGTTGTTTTTTCTTATTATACAACAAATGGCGGTCTGCAATCAAGGGAATGTGGGCATTTTTTTTCTTTTTTTTGAGATTTTGTATAACATGACGAAATTTTTGCTTGATTCTCCATTGTATTCGTGCAAAAAATACCGCAGCCGGATGGAATATCTGTGATAGAAAACGGCGGAGAAAACCGGCAGTTTTTCGGGTAATTTTCAGCAGGGAATTGCCGACAGTGAACCGCCAGAGCAGGCAGCCGAGGAGCATACCGACCGGATAGAAGAGGCGAAACTCGCCTCGACAGGCAACGGAAGTGAATGCAGCGAGCGTAACCGCACAGGTGCAGCAGAAAAGAATGTCTTCGATGGCAACGACCACCATTGCATGGCGAAACAGCACTCGCAGCATCCGGAACAAGTCGAACAGCAAGCCCATTGGCAGCCCCAGCAGGCAGGCAGAGAGGAACAGCGTGGTTTGTTCCTGTACGGTGAAATAAGTATCGGGGATTTCAAACATCAGCGGAAGAGCTTGCCGAGGGCGGAGAGTGCCCCTTTACGGTCTTTGTCGCCGTATTGGAGCGACCAGATGTCGCCGGATACTCGCATATCGCCGGTTTCCACGCTGACCGTGTCAATATGGAGATTTTTCCCTTTGATGACGAGTTCGCCGAGTTGAGTATAAAGGCGGATGGTGCGTTCATCGAAACAGTCCACATCCGTCACGCCGGAGAGATTCATTGCAGAGCGGTCTTCCAGAATGAGGTTGTGGTGCAGGTTGGCAGAAACAGCGGAGCGATCGGTTTTCATAAAAAATCCTTTCTCCTGTATAGATGGAGCAGTGTGTACAAGAATCAAACAGGCAGGGATGTGGATTTAAGGAGGAACAAATCACACACCCCTGTATCTGTTAGAGTAGTTTATGCAGGGGGGAGCGGAGATAGAACGGGGATCGTTTTTTTGGTGTATCACAATAAAAATAAGGAGAAACATTATGAATAATCGAATACGTGATTTGCGAGAAGATGCAGATTTCACACAAGCACAGATTGCAAGTTATTTGAATATGTCCCAGACAGGGTACTCCAAATATGAAACAGGAGAAAATGATATTCCAACAGCTGTTTGGAAGGCACTGGCGGATTTCTATCAAGTCAGTGTTGATTATTTGATGCGGCGGACGGATGTTCGAGAACCGTATCCATCAGTTGCAAAAAAATGATTGCAAAGATGCGAAAAAGATGTTATAATAAAAATAGAATCCAATTTGTTTTTCGTTTTCTGCATATACTATTTGCAGGGAGGAAATGATGAAATGGAGAAAAAGGAGGGAAAACAGATGTTCCAAGTTTTAGCGAAGCCGATTTCTTATGCGTTGATTGTGGATGCACGGCAGGCAGATGCATTTTTAAAGCATAAGCCGAATCCGGCAATGAAAGAACGGATTTTAAGAGATGCAAAGCGATTAGAGGAACAGATGAAACCACATGAAGCAGAACAACCTGTACGGGAATCAGATTGCAATTGAATTGCCTGTGAAAGTTGGAAAAGAAAATAATGCCTATATTCAATCATTCAATTGCGGGAATGAGGTCATGAATGAATATTTAAAATATCAGGCAGAAGATGACGCACAAGCTGTGACATTTATTTTGATTGACCAAACGGCAAGGGCAATTATTGGGTATTATTCCTTGAGTTGTTCGGGATTTATTGTGGAGTCAATGGGACATTTTACAATTTATCCGGCAGTGGAAATTAAAATGTTTGCAATAGATGAACGCTATCAACATTTACCTTATTCAGCGGAAAAAGAAGATGGCACATTCAGCGATTATATTTTTCGATTTGTGATTTCCAAAATATATGAATTTACAGAAGAAATCTGCGGAGCGGATAAAGTAATCCTATATGCTGTTCCAAAGGCGAAAAATTTTTATGAGAAAAATGGATTTACCGTTTTTCCGCCGTTTATGCTGCAATCAGAAAGTCGATTTTTAGAGGGATGTATTCCCATGTATCTGGATTTATAAAAATAAACAACAAAAACCCCCGTTCGAGCAATCCGAACGGGGGTTTGTTTTCATAAAACGAAAAAGGAATTTTAGTCTTCCTTATTTGCATCGATGAACTTTACGATGTCGCCAACAGTCTTGATGTTTTCAGAAGCATCGTCGTCAATCTTTACTTCAAATTCGTCTTCGACAGCCATGATCAGGTCTACGATGTCCAGAGAATCTGCACCCAAATCTTCCTGAATGTTTGCATCCATTGTAACTTCGTCTGCTTCTACATCCAGCTGATCTACGATCATGTCCTTAATCTTGTCGAATGTTGTCATAATTTTTTTCCTCCAAAAGTTTATTCATTTTCATTTCCGGCAGCTGCTTTTTGTACCTCGTGAGATGGTTCTGAGAAGACGCCGATTTTTCTAAATTTAGTATACCGTTCTTTTTGTAAAATGTCAATATCTTTTTTGGATTTTACGGCTATCGTTTTCACCAAATATTCCTTAATATTTTGCGACATTTTATCTAAATCGCCCTGAGCCCCATCTTCTGGCTCTGGGATGATGGCATCTGCCACGCCAAATTCCAGCAAATCTTGTGCGGTAATCCGCATAATTTCGCAGGCTTCCTGTTCCCGAGCGGCATCTTTCCAGAGAATCGAGGCTGCACCACGGGGCGAGATGACGGAATACAGAGCGTTTTCAAGCATGGCAAGGTCATCGCATACACCCAGTGCCAGAGCCCCGCCGCTGCCGCCTTCGCCGAGTACAACGGAAACGACTGGTGTTTTCAAGGACATAAATTCCGCCAAGTTTTTCGCAATGGCTTCGCCCTGTCCCCGTTCTTCTGCCTCTACGCCGCAGAATGCCCCCGGCGTATCAATAAAGCAGATAATCGGGCGATGGAACTTTTCCGCTTGCTTTGCCAGCCGCAACGCTTTCCGGTAGCCCTCCGGATGCGGCATTGCAAAGTTGGAGCGTTTGTTTTCCTCAAGGTTGCGACCTTTGACTTCTGCGATGATGGTAACGGGTACACCGTTCAGTCGAGCGATACCGCCCAAAATTGCACCATCATCCCCATAACCTCGGTCACCGTGCAGTTCAAAGAACTCCTCAAAAATCCGTGGGAGATAGTCGTGAATGGTCGGGCGGTTTTTCTCCCGAACCAGCATTTGTTTTTCCCAAGCGGTTCGCTGTTTTTCACTGCTCATGATGCCTGCACCTCCTCTGTCTGTGTATCCTGTTCTGGCAGATAGCCGTGCAGTTGCAGCAAGGAAGAGAGGGTTTTCCGCAGCTTGCTGCGTTCTACAATCTGGTCAACAAAGCCATGCGAGAGCATGAACTCTGCCAGTTGAAAATCATCCGGCAGGTGCTGTTTAATCGTTCCCTCGATGACACGCCGTCCAGCAAATCCAATCAGAACCTTTGGTTCTGCAAGGATAATATCGCCCAGAGAGGCAAACGATGCGGTTACGCCGCCTGTGGTCGGGTCAGTCATGACCGTAATATACAGCTGTCCGGCTTCGTTGTGCCGCTGAACAGCAGCAGAGGTCTTTGCCATCTGCATCAGGGATAGAATGCCTTCCTGCATTCTTGCACCGCCGGAAGCGGTGAAGGCAATGACAGGGAGTTGCTTTTCGGCTGCCCGTTCAAAAGCACGGGTAATTTTTTCGCCGACTGCACTGCCCATGGATGCCATCATAAAATGGGAATCCATAATAATGATGACTGCACGAGAACCTTGAATGGTGCATTCTCCAGTGAGAACGGCATCTTTCAAGCCTGTCTTTTCCTGTAACTGTGTGACTTTTTCCGCATAGTTCGGGAAAGAGAGGGGGTCTAAGCTTTCCAGTTCTGCATCATATTCCACAAAGCTGTTCGCATCTGCGGTAATTTGCAGCCGTTCCTTTGCCGTCAGTCGGGCATGATATCGGCAATTCGGGCAGACCTTTCCGGCCTCCTGAAAGACCGTCAGCAGAACGGTATGCTGGCAGCGTGGGCATTTGAAGGTTGGCTGCTCGTGAGCATGAGCCCCTTCTTCACCATAAAACCGTTTGGTTACGGTTTTGAATAAATCATCTAACATGTTTTCTACCACCATCGGATCAGCCGCCTGACGGCAAGGCTGGTTTTGTTGTTGTGATTGTGCTTATGATTGTTTGTGTTTGGAATCCTCCAGCCAGTGCATGAGGAATGCATTGTCATATGTGCCCTGTTCAAAGGCTTCTGTTTTCAGCAGACGCAGTTGAAAGTCAATATTCGTTTCTACGCCGTCCACCAAAAATTCTGACAATGCCCATCGCATTTTCTGGATGGCTTCTTTTCGGGTTGGAGCATGCACAATTAGCTTTGCAATCATGGAATCATAATAAGGCGGGATTGTGTAGCCCTGATAGATGGCACTGTCAATCCGAACGCCCATGCCGCCCGGCAGGTGCAACGCCTGAATCGTGCCCGGAGAAGGGCGGAAGTTGCAGTCCGGATTTTCGGCATTGATGCGGCATTCAATAGCATGACCACGGAGTGTGATGTCCTCCTGTGTAAACGGCAGCGGTTCGCCCTGAGCGATTCGCAGCTGGGTCTGTACCAAGTCAATGCCGGTCACCCATTCGGTAACAGGGTGTTCCACCTGAATTCTGGTGTTCATCTCCATGAAGTAGAAATTCCGTTCATGGTCAACCAAAAATTCAATCGTGCCAGCGTTGCAGTAGCCGCAGGCTTTCGCAGCGGCAACCGCTGCTTTCTGCATGGCATCCCGCAATTCTGGAGTCATGAGAGGACTCGGGCTTTCTTCCAGCACCTTTTGATTTCGCCGCTGCATACTGCAATCCCGTTCGCCGAGGGCAACGGTGTTGCCGTATTCATCTGCAATAATCTGCACTTCTACATGATGCGGGCCAACAATCAGCTTTTCGAGATAAACTGTATCATCTCCGAAGAACTTCTTTGCCTCTTCCTGTGCAACGTGCAGCTGTTCTTCCAGCTGTTCTTCACTGTCTACCCGCCGGATACCACGACCGCCGCCGCCGGCAGATGCCTTGACGAGTACCGGATACCCGATTTTCTTTGCAATTTCCTTTGCCTCTTCGATGGAGTGCAATGCACCCTCTGAACCTGGAATAACAGGAACGCCAGCAGCCTTCATGGTTTCCTTTGCCTGAGCCTTGTCGCCCAGCATGGCAATGCATTCCGGAGAAGGTCCAATGAATGTGATGTCATTTTCCCGACAGAGTTTTGCGAACTCTGCGTTTTCGGATAAGAACCCGAATCCCGGATGGACTGCTGTTGCACCTGTCTGGCGGCAGGCTTCAATGATGGAATCCATTCGCAGATAGCTGTCTGCGGTTGCCGGAGCACCGATGCAGACGGCACGGTCTGCAAACTTGACGTGCAGGGCATCTCGGTCAGCGGTGGAATACACGCTGACGCAGCCCAGATTCTGTTCCCGGCAAGCCCGAATGATGCGGACAGCAATTTCTCCTCGATTGGCAATCAATACTGTATCAAATCGCATACGGCAACGCCTTTACACTTCGACTGCGAATTTGATTTCGCAGGTAACCGCTTTTTTGCCGGCAACGCTGGCAACTGCCTTGCCGATACCGATTGGACCTCTCTGGCTGATGATTTCCACTTCCAAGTCCAGAACATCGCCCGGTACAACCTGCTTGCGGAACTTTGCCTTGTCGATTCCGGCAAACAGAGCGATTTTGCCCTTAAATTCCGGCTGTGAGAGGATGCAGACTGCACCTGCCTGTGCCAGCATTTCAATCATCAGAACGCCCGGTGTCACTGGCTTTTCCGGAAAGTGTCCCTTGAACCAGAAATCATCTTCCTTGATATACTTTCTGGCAACGACTTTCTTTCCAACTTCCATGGACAGGACTTCGTCAATCAACAGGAACGGAGCACGATGCGGAATGATTTCCTTGATCTGTTCCTGATTCAGTAATACTTCTGCCATATGGACTCCTTTCGTTATTCAACCCGTAAAATCGGCTGGTCATATTCAACAGCTTCGCCGTTTCCGACCAGAATTTCCGCAACAGTGCCTTCGATTTCGCTCTGAACCTCGTTCATGAGCTTCATGGATTCGATGATAAACAGCACATCGCCCTTTTTGATTTGGTCGCCAACCTTGACGAATGGCGGCTGGTCTGGAGCAGAGGCTGCATAAAACGTGCCGACAATCGGAGCTTTTACGAACTTGCCAGCCGGAGCAGCTGCTTTGGCTTCTGGAGCAGGTGCAGCCACAGCCGGAGCGGCTGCCAGCGGAGCAGCCGCTGCTGCAACCGGAAGGCTTTCGACAACGGTCTGTGCAGCTGCCTTTTTGCCCTTTACTGTAATGGTGCTGTCACCGTTTTGAACGGTAATCTCGCCCAGATTTTTATCTGCTACGAGGTCCGCTAATTTTTGGATGAATTCAAGATTCATGTGATTGTTTTCCATGCGATTTTCTCCTTAGTCTACGCACTTCTTAAAGCATAGGGTCGCATTGTGACCGCCGAATCCCAACGAGTTGGAGAGGGCAGCCTTGACTTCGCATTCCACAGGTGCTTCGGTGCAGTAATCCAAATCACATTCTGGGTCTGGTGTGGTGTAACCGATGGTCTGGTGCAGGAAGTTTTCGTGAATCGACATTGCAGAAACAATGGCTTCTACCGCACCCGTACCGCCGAGCATGTGTCCCGTCATGGATTTGGTTGAGTTGATTTTAACGGTCTTTGCTGCTTCTTCACCCAGTGCAATCTTAATGGCTCTGGTTTCGTACTTGTCGTTCAGACCAGTGGAAGTACCATGTGCATTGATGTATGTAATATCAGACGGCTGCAAGCCTGCTTCGGTGTAAGCGTTGACCATTGCCTTTGCAGCAGCTTCGCCCTCCGGAGCTGGAGAAGTCATGTGATAAGCGTCACAGGTTGCCCCGTATCCAGCCAGTTCACAGTAGATTTTTGCACCTCTTGCAACAGCGTGTTCGTATTCTTCCAGCAGCAGAACGCCGCATCCTTCGCCCAGAACAAAGCCGCTCCGGTTTTTGTCGAACGGCGTGGAAGCCTTTGCCGGGTCAGTTTCCTTGGTGAGGGCTTTCATGGTCTTGAATCCGCCGATGGTAAATTCATCAACAGAAGATTCTGTACCGCCGCACAGGCAGGCATCCAGATAACCGTCCTTGATTTTCCGGAATGCTTCGCCGATGGCATGGGTGGCAGAAGCACAGGCAGTTACGGTGCAGTAATTATCGCCCCGGAAGTTGGTCTTCATGGCAACCTGACCGCCAGCCATGTTGGAAATCATCATTGGAACGAAGAACGGAGAAATCCGGTTCGGACCTTTTTCCAGATAAATGCTGTGCTGTTTCTGGGTCATTTCCAGACCGCCAACACCGCAGCCGATAATGACACCGCAGCGATACGGGTCAAGGTCTTTGAGGTCAGAGCCGCAGTCTTCCAGAGCTTCCTTGGCAGCAACAACGGCAAACTGGGTAAAGCGTTCCATGTGGCGGACATCTTTCTTGTCCAGATATGCCACTGGGTCGAAGTCCCGTACGATACCAGCAACGCTGATTTCAACTTCTGTGGTATCAAATGTATCAATGGTAGAGATGCCGAGCTTGCCCTGCTTGACGTTGTTCCAGAATGTTTCCAGATTGCAGCCGAGCGGGTTCACAGTTCCCATACCAGTAATGACAACTCGTTTCATAAAAAATCCTTTCTTCGACAGCGATGCTGTCAAATTATGATGATGGTGATGGTATTGGTGGAATGAGAACGCCTGCCGGAGGAGTTCCGGCAAGCGGTTCACAAACATCCTGTTGAAAGCGTTTTGTACAATGCTTGTGGAATGATGGGTTACATCATCAAGCCGCCGGAGATTTCAATCACCTGACCGGTGACATAGCTAGCATCGTCCGAGCAGAGGAACGAAACCACGCTTGCGATTTCTTCCGGCTGACCGTAACGACCCATTGCAACCAGTCCCAGCATTTTATCCCGCTGTTCATCGGTGAGAGCGTCTGTCATCGGGGTCTTGATAAAGCCCGGAGCGACAGCGTTGACGGTGATACCTCTCGAACCGAGTTCCTTCGCAGCGGTCTTTGTCATGCCGATGATGGCAGCCTTAGAAGCGGAATAGTTCATCTGTCCTGGGTTGCCGTACAGACCGGCAACGGATGCCAAGCTGACCACTCTGCCGTGTTTCTGGCGGAGCATCACAGCACCAACCAGCTTCATCATGTTGAATACACTCTTCTGGTTGACAGCGATGACAGCATCATACTGTTCTTCGGACATCCGGAGCAGCAAGCCGTCTTTCGTAATGCCAGCGTTGTTGACCAGAGCGTCAATGCTGCCGAACTGCTTCTTGACAGCCTTGACCATTTCTTCACACTGTGCATAATCTGCAACATTTGCCGGGAACAGAGCCACTTCTACGCCGTAAGAACGGCAAGTTTCAGCGACCTTTTCAGCGTTTGCCTTATCCCCATCGCTTGGATAGTGATTGATAGCGATATTGTAACCATCTTTCGCAAGACGTTCTGCGATACAAGCACCGATGCCCTGAGATGCACCGGTAATCAATGCGGTTGCCATAGGAGAAACCATCCTTTCTGTGTTTCGTGTTTATCGGTTGAGCAGTTTTTCAGCCTGTCCCATCATTTCCTGAATGACTTCTGCACACGGCTTCACATCGTGTACCATGCCAGCAATCAGACCGCACAGGAACGAGCCTTCTTCCACATTGCCGTCCACAACTGCCTTTCGCAGTGAGCCAACGGTGAGGGCTTCAAAGTCCTCCGGCGGAGCAGCTTTCTTTTCGAGTTCGAGCAGCTTCTTGGTAAACTTGGTTTTTACACCACGGCACGGGCTGCCGGAGAAGACACCGGTTACAGCGTTGTCGGTGTCCTTTGCTTTCAGGACTAAATTCTTATAGTTTTCGTGAATCTGGCATTCGGTCGTTGCGAGGAAACGAGTTCCCACCTGAACGCCCTCTGCACCGAGCATGAATGCAGCAGCAACGCCTCTACCGTCAGCGATACCGCCGGCAGCGATGACCGGAACGGAAACGGCATCTACAACCTGCGGAACTAAGCACATCGTTGTATTCTGACCGATATGGCCGCCGGATTCCATGCCCTCTGCAATGATGGCATCTGCACCGGAGCGTTCCATTCTTCTTGCGAGAGCAACAGACGGAACAACCGGAACGACTTTAATACCAGCTTCTTTCCAAGCTGCCATATATTTGCCTGGATTGCCAGCACCTGTGGTAATCATCGGCACTTTTTCGTCAATGACCAGCTGTGCCAAATCTTCGGCATTCGGGCTCATCAGCATGATGTTCACGCCAAACGGCTTGTCGCCGACTTTTTCCTTGCAGATGCGAATTTGTTCTCTGAGGTAATCAATCGGGGCACTGCCGCCGGCAATGATGCCGACACCGCCGGCATTGGTGACAGCAGAAGCAAGGGTGCTCTCTGCAATCCAAGCCATACCGCCCTGAAAAATCGGATATTTGCATCCGAACAGTTCTGTAATTTTTGTTTTCATCTAAACGATTCCTTTCTGATTTCAGACATGGATCAATATTCCATGATGATGGCTGCGTAGGTCAAGCCAGCCCCAAATCCAACCAGACAAACCTTGTCGCCTCTCTGGATTTTTCCTTCCCGAATGCCTTCATCCAATGCAATTGGAATGGATGCACTGGAAGTATTGCCGTGGTGTTCAATGTTGACAATGACCTTTTCCATTGGCTGTTTCAGATATTTCATTGCAGTTTCGATGATTCGCATATTTGCCTGATGCGGAACAACCTTGTCCAAGTCGTTCAGGTCGAAACCGATTTTTTCCGCTGCCAGACGAGCTGCCTTTTCGAGGGCGTGTGTTGCAAAGCGGTAAACTTCTCTGCCGTCCTGCAACATGGTGTATTCCCATCCCTGCGGAGCAAGCTGCATATCCGGGTCGCCGCATTCTACTTCCCGTTTTGCCTTTACGAACGGGGAGCGTGGCAGTGCACTGTGTGCATAGAGATATTTTGCCCCCGTTCCATCTGCACCCAGATGACTGGTATACAGGGCATCCGGAGCATATTCAATGATTGCAGCGGCTGCACCATCTCCGAACAGAATGCAGGAAGAACGGTCGCTGTAGTTGGTAATTTTGGATAAGCTTTCATTGGCAACCACCAATGCATATTTCATATGAGGGTCGGTCATCAAAAACCGGTGTGCTGTGTCCATTGCATAAACAAAGCCGGAGCAGGCAGCGTTCAGGTCAAAGCAAGCTGCATTGACGGCTTTCGTTTCCCGTTGAATGATACAGGACATCGAAGGCGTACAAAATTCGCCTGTGATGGTGGTATCAATAATCAGCCCGATGTCTGCTGGGTCGATGCCAGCGGTTGCGATTGCCTGCTGTGCAGCCTGTACCCCCATGTACCATGTCGGTTCGCCATCGGAAACGTGCCGGACGCTGATACCAGTTCTTGTCCGAATCCATTCATCGTTGGTTTCCACCATTTCTGACAGATCCGCATTGGTCAGCGTGCAGGGCGGTGTATAGCTGCCAGTGCCTAAAATGTGAATGCCCATGCAAAAAAATCCTCCGTTCCTATTGTTTCAAGTGAAAATTTGTGGTATGATAGGAGCATGGATGACTGTGAAACAGTCCGCCGCACAAATTCATACATTTTATATTATAAAGGATTTCGGCACATTTTGCAATGCGGAAAGCAGTGATTTTCTGTCGCTTTGGAACAAATCCTATTTTTTGCACAAAATGTGCGGTTTGTTTTTGTGCATTTTGTTCCTTTTCCCGAAATTCACAACGAAAGGATGTTTATCATTATGACCGTTTCTCTTTTTTCTGGACAAGGTTCTCAATATCCGGGCATGGGTTTGGATTTGCTGGCAGCACATCCGGCACTGGCAGTGATTTATGACACCGCCTCTTCCATACTGGGATTTGACTTGAAGGAAATCATTCAGAACAGCGAAGCAGAAACCCTCTCCCGTACGATTTACGCACAGCCGGCAATCATGGCAACTTCTCTCTGCTGCTTGGGAGCAGCAAAGGAACAGGGCTATACATTTGATGCCGTTGCAGGGCATTCGCTGGGCGAATATGCAGCGATGGTGGCAGCTGGTATGCTGTCGCTGGAAGATGGTTTTCGGGTGATCAAGGCTCGTTCTGAAGCAATGGATGCCGCTGCACAGCAGGCAGATGGTGCAATGTGTGCCATTATGAAGCTGAAGCCGGAAGAAGTAGAAGAAATTTGTGCAGCAACCGAAGGCTATGTTGTTCCGGCAAACTATAACTCCAGCGTGCAGACTGTTATCGCTGGCGACAAGGCAGCAGTAGAAGCAGCCGCAGCTGTTTGCAAGGAAAAGAAAGCTCGTGCGATTCCGTTGGCAGTTGCCAGTGCATTCCATACCAAGTTGATGCAGCCGGCAGCCGATGCTTTTTATGAAGCCATTCAGGGCGTTTCGTTCCAGAAGCCGCAGGTACGGTTCTATTCCAACGTGCTGGGCACAGAACTGACCGATTTCAGCGATATGCCGACTCTGCTCGCAAAGCACATTGTTTCTCCGGTACGGTTTACGCAGGAACTGGCACAGATGCAGGCAGATGGAGCAGATACATTCATTGAATTTGGGCCAAAGGCAGTTCTGACCGGACTGGTAAAGAAAACCTTGAAAGATGTCACCGCAAAGAATTGCGAATCCGTGGACACCTTAAAAGAGGTGATGGCGTAACATGGAACATTACACCTTGATCGGGCATCCGCTCGGGCACTCCATGTCCCCATGGATTCATGAGCGGCTGTTTGCGTTGGCAGGTCGGGAGGCGGATTATACGCTGACCGACTTGGTTGCAGAGGATCTGACCTTGCAAATTGATGATTTACGGGCGATGCAGGGCTTTAACATCACCATTCCGCACAAGATGGAAATCATTCCGTTTTTGGATGATATGGCGGAATCGGCACAGCGGTATCAGTCTGTGAACTGTGTCGTGAATCGCCGTGGAAATCTGATTGGCTATAATACGGATTGTGATGGTTTTTTGCGGTCTGTGGAATCGTTTCCACTGGATGGAAAAGTGTTGCTGCTGGGCTGTGGCGGTGTCGGCAGAATGATGGCAACCGAAGCGGTTCTGCATGGAGCAGATTTGACGATTGGCATTCTGGAACGGCACATTCCCATGGCAAAGACCTTTTTAGAGGAATTACGGGAACTCGTGCCGGAAGCATCTGTTCGCTATGCTCTGACTGCCGAACTGGACGAACCGTTTGACTTGGTGCTGAACAGTACACCAGTTGGAATGTATCCGAAAGTGGATGCAATGCCGCTGACCGAATCGCTGTTGCAGCAGTGCGGAGCGGTTTTTGATGCCATCTACAACCCGACCGAAACAAAATTGATTCAGACTGCAAAGGCAATGGGCAAGCCAGTTTGCGGCGGAGCAGCCATGCTGGTCTGGCAGGCAGTCAAGGCACATGAAATTTGGAACGAAGATACTTATTCCAACGAACAGATTCAGGCATTGATTGCAGAAATGGAAGCAGAGATTCAACGATTGTTTTCCTAAGGAGGGCTATGAAATGACCTTGTTTTTATGTGGATTTATGGGCTGCGGAAAAACCGCCCTTGGAAAAGCATTGGCAAAGCGGCTGGAATTGCCGCTGGTTGATATGGATGATTTGATTGTAGAGCGAGAGGGCATGACCATTCCGGAGATTTTTGACCAGAAGGGTGAACCATATTTCCGGAAAGTGGAATCTAGATTAGTTGATGAGCTGGCACATACTCCACAGATTGTATCTTGTGGCGGTGGTGTCATGACCAATCCGTTAAATGCATTGATTGTACGGCAGAGTAATGGAATCATCGTTTATTTGCAGCAGAAATTTGCAGTCTGCTATGAGCGAATCAAAGATGACCCGAACCGTCCGATTGTTCAGAGCCATACAAAGGAAGAATTGCAGCGGATGTTTGACAACCGGGAACGCTGGTATCAAGTCAATGCAACTTATTCCGTTCTGGCAGGAGAAACACCGGAGGAATCTGCTGATCGTGTGATGCGGATTTTGAAGAAGTGGAGTCCGCAGTTTTTGCCGAAGGAGGAAGTTTGAAATCTTATAGAAAATGGATTTTAGTATTTGTACTGCTTTTGGCTGTGGGAGCAGGTGGTTTTCTGCTAGGGCGAGAAACTGCACCAGATAGTACAACGAGTACGTTGTCATGGATGCAATGTGATACCATTTATGTCACGATTCTCGAAAAACAGGACGGCAATTATTTTCATGTGAAAGGTTTATCTGTGAATGATGTAAATGGGCAGGGAGAATACAGCTTTTCGTTGGAAGATGATGCGAAATTAGTCTGGCGTGGCACGGAGATTACCGCAGCGGATTTGCAGGTGGGGGACAATATCGCAATTACGTATAGTGGCGGTGTGTTGGAGATCTATCCTGCACAATTCGCAAAAGTGCTGCAAATAAAGAAATTGTCGTAAAATGACAGTTTTCATGTTGATTCGATTATACAATGCAAACAACAATCCGTCAAATCAAAAAAGGAGTTATCAACTATGACCATCTATCATGCCGTAATCCACACCATGACCGAAGCTGGCACCATACCACATGGTTTTCTGACGGTGGAGAACGGAAAAATTACTTGTGTCCAGTCCGGCGACCCGGACACTGTAACCGAAGACGACTTAGACGCAAAAGGCAGTCTGCTGCTGCCGGGCTTTATTGATGCCCATACGCACCTAGGCATTTTAGAGGACGGCTTAGACTTTGAGGGGGACGACTGCAACGAATGCACTGACCCATTTACGCCCCATCTGCGAGCCATTGACGGTGTGAATCCGTTAGACCGCTGCTTTTCCGAGGCTTTGGCTGCTGGCGTGACCACCGTTATGACAACGCCGGGCAGTGCAAATCCTTGCGGCGGAACGATGCTGATTCTGAAAACTGCCGGAAACTGCGTGGACGATATGAAATTGACGTTCGGCGGTATTAAGTTTGCACTGGGCGAAAATCCGAAGAGCGTCTATCATGGCAGAGATGAAATGCCGTTTACTCGAATGGCAACCGCTGCCATTATTCGAGAGGGCTTGTATAAAGCAAAACGCTATCTGGAACAGTGGGAAGCAGTAGAAGAAGCTGAAGATCAGCCGGATTATGATGCAAAGTGCGAAGCCCTGCTGCCACTGCTGCGAAGAGAATACAAGGCACATTTTCATTGTCATCGTGCAGATGATATGATGACCGCCATCCGGATCGCAAAGGAATTTCATCTGGATGCAGTTCTGGTACACGGCACAGAGGGACACCGCATTCCGGACATCATTCAGCGAGCAGGTGTGCCGATTATCTGCGGCCCGATTCTCTGTGACCGCTGCAAACCGGAACTGCGGGATTTGGAAATCACCACGCCAAATATTCTGTATCAGCATGGCGTTTCGATTGCTCTTTGCACCGACCACACCGTGATTCCAATTCAGTATCTGGCAACCACAGCAGCACTGGCAGTGAAAGGCGGTTTGCCGTATGAAGCAGCACTCGAAGCCATTACCGTGCAGCCTGCAAAGATTTTGGGCGTTGAAGACCGAGTTGGCAGCTTGAAAGTTGGAATGGATGCCGATTTGCAGCTGTATCATGGAAATCCGTTGGATTTGCAGTGTGACCCATGGTTAGTAATGGTAGACGGAAAAGTCTGCAAAGGACAGGAATATTTCGCATTATAACAAAAATACAGTTCCGCCGCAGGCGACTGTGGTCGAGCTGGCTCAGCTCGGCGGGGTGATTCCCCACAGTGTGGGGAAATGTCCCGAAGGGACAAAAGGGAAGGGCATTCTCTAAAATGGGGGCAAGCTGCTCTCCTTAACAAACGTATTGATTAGGCATTATTGCAATCTAAGAGAAGTAAGCAAATGCTGTTCGCCGTTCTGAAAACAAAAAAACTTCCTGAAAACTGCAATCTAAGAAAGATTCATAGGCAATTCGGACAACACAACCACAGGCGAACAGCACACAGGCAAAGAGCGAAGCAATTTTGCCGAACCGCACAGAATTGTTTTCCCAAGAAGCAAGCATACACAATCTATATCTTAATCGAAAACAGGTTTCCTATCTGAATTGGAATCAAGCCTTGCATTGTCTGTTCGGATATGGTACAATAAATCTACAAAAATTTTATCAATCAAAAGGAGTACTCCCATGCAATACGGTTATTTTGACCTTGCGAACAAGGAATATGTCATCACCCGACCGGACACTCCGTCCGCTTGGGCAAACTATCTCGGTTCACCGGAATACGGTGCGATTATCTCCAACAACGCCGGCGGTTACAGCTTTGTAAAGTCCGGTGCAAACGGCAGAATTACTCGTTATCGGTTTAATTCCAATATGGCATTGCCGGGCAGATATATCTATCTGCGGGACAACGATGCCAACGACTATTGGTCGGCATCGTGGCAGCCAGTTGGAAAGCCGCTGGATACCTATAAAAGCACCTGTCGGCATGGTACTGCCTATACCGTAATTTCTGCGGAATATAGCGGTATTCGTTCCGATGTGACTTATTATGTGCCGGATGGGGCAACGCATGAAGTTTGGCGGGCGATCATCACCAACAACAGCGACCGCCCAAGAAATCTGTCTGCATTTGGCTTTGTGGAATTTACCAACGAAGACAACTACGAACAGGATCAAGTCAACCTGCAATATTCTCTGTTCATCTCTCGGACAGCGTTTGAACAGAATAAGATGATGCAGTACATCAGCGAATACAGCGAAAAGGATGCAACCAGCCGGTTCTTTGGTATGGTTGGTGCACCGATTACCGCATATAACGGCAGCTTAGAGCACTTTATCGGCTCTTATCGGACGTATTCCAATCCAATTGCCGTGGAAAGCGGACATTGTGACAATGAACTGAACTATAACTCCAATTCCTGTGGTGCGTTGCAGACAGAATTGACCTTGCAGCCGGGCGAATCCAAGGAATTGATTTTCGTACTGGGTCGCAAGACCAGTGCAGAAGCAGACGAAATCCTGCACACTTATGAAACTCCTGGAAAAGTGGATGCAGAAGTTGCAGCTCTCAAGCAGTTCTGGCATGAAAAGTTGAATCATTTCTCTGTAGAAACGCCATCCGAAGCCTTTAATAATATGATTAACGTTTGGAACGCTTATCAGTGTTTCATCACCTTTATTTGGTCGAGAGCAGCTTCCTTTATTTATTGCGGTCTGCGGAACGGCTATGGTTATCGGGATACCGTGCAGGATATTCAGGGGATTATTCACCTCGACCCAGAACTTGCAGCAGAAAAGATTCGGTTTATGCTGTCTGCACAGGTAGACAATGGCGGTGGTCTGCCGCTGGTCAAGTTTAATCACAATGCTGGTCATGAAAATACACCGGATGATCCGGAATATGTCAAGGAAACCGGACATCCGTCCTATCGGGCAGACGATGCCTTGTGGCTGTTCCCAACGATTGCGAAGTATGTTGGCGAAAGCGGAAACGCTGCATTCTATGATGAAGTGATTGTTTACGCAAACGGTGGAGAAGATACTGTTTATGACCATCTGAAGCGTGCGATTCAGTTTTCCATGGAACGGCTGGGCGACCACAATATGCCGGCTGGTCTGCATGCCGACTGGAACGACTGCCTGCGGCTCGGCAAGAAGGGCGAATCAACCTTCGTTGCTTTCCAGCTTTATTATGCAATGACCATGATGAAGAAGCTGGCAGCAGAACGAAACGATGCTGTTTATGTGGATTATCTGGAAGATGCACAGGCAAAGCTTGCACAGACGCTGGAAACCTGCTGGGACGAAGATCGCTTCATCCGTGGCATTCGGGAAGATGGTGTGATTGTTGGAGCGAAGAAAGACCCAGAAGCAAATATGTGGTTGAATCCGCAGAGCTGGAGTGTGATTTCTGGATTTGCCAGCAAGGAGCAGGCAGACACAGCAATGCAATCGGTTGCAGACATTCTGGATACGCCATATGGTGCAAAGCTGCTCGAACCGCCGTATCGGCATCATTATTTTGACGGTGCATTGATGCATATTTTCAATCCGGATACCAAGGAAAACGGTGGTATTTTCTCGCAGTCGCAGGGCTGGCTGATTCTTGCAGAAGCTTTGCTGGGACACGGAAACGCTGCATTCCGGTACTTCACAGAAAGCTCTCCGGCTGCAATGAATGACAAGGCAGAAATTCGGGTCATGGAACCATACGTTCACGGACAGTTTACCGAATCCTCTGCATCTCCGTATGCTGGACGGGCACACGTACATTGGCTGACCGGAACTGCTTCTACTGTTATGGTTGGCTGTGTGGAAGGTATTTGCGGAATGCGTCCGGATGCAGATGGTTTGGCAATTCGTCCATCCATTCCGGCAGAATGGGACGGCATGAAGATGCATAAGGTATTCCGTGGCAAGCAGCTGAACATTATCGTACAGAATCCGAACCATGTAGAAAGTGGTGTTTGTGCATTGACCTTGAACGGGGAAGCATTGCAGGGTGATTATGTACCGGCAGAAAAGTTGCAGGATACCAATGAAATCGTGGTAACACTGGGCAAGTAAGGAACTTGTATGGAATGAAATAACGTGAAGAAGAGCCGCTGTGTGAAAGAAATTCACATAGCGGCTTTTTTATAGAAGAGTGGTTGCAAGATACGAGCCGCTTCCGAAAAAATAAAAAACAGGATTGACAAATCTACAAAAGTTGCGTATAATAATAAAGAACAACAGCCATTCGGCTGCTATAAGGAAAAAACGGAGCAGTAAGAGTAACAGCATGATTCGGATAACAGAGAGTGTCGGGCAGGTGAAACGGCATATCCGGCAGCTGCGAAGTGCCACTGTTAGTTGATGCGGGGAACTGTAAGCTCAGCTTATAAAGTATCCAATTCCGTCAGCCCTCGTTACGGGTGTATGAGTGAAAAATCAGAGTGGAACCGTGGTGCTTCCTTACCACCTCTGCATGGGCATTTTTGTGTCCGGCAGAGGATTTTTTTATGTATGGATTCATTTTTTGACTGAAAGGAAGGGATTGCCTTGTTCCGAACATTAAAAGAAGATATTGCTATCGTCAAGCAGAAAGACCCAGCTGCTCGCAGCACATTGGAAATTCTGTTGACGTATTCCGGTTTGAAAGCTGTCCGCAGCTATCGAAGAGCACACTGGTTTTATGAACACGGGTTCTTTACCATTGCCCGTATCATCTCGCAGCGTGCCCGACATCGTACCGGCATTGAGATTCACCCCGGTGCAAAAATCGGAAAGGGTTTATTTATTGACCACGGCATGGGCGTTGTCATTGGAGAAACCACCGAAATCGGGGAAAATTGTCTGCTGTATCAGGGCGTGACACTGGGCGGCACAGGAAAAGACAAAGGAAAACGTCACCCAACTTTAGGAGATAATGTGATGGTGGGAGCTGGTGCGAAAGTATTAGGGCCAATCACCATTGGAAACAATGTAAAAGTCGCTGCCAATGCGGTTGTTTTGAAGCCAATTCCAGATAACTGTACCGCTGTCGGTGTTCCGGCAAGAGTTGCACGCTGTGCCGGAAAGAAAATCGTGGAAGATTTGGATCAGATGACCTGTCCAGACTTGAACTTACAGGATATTGATGCACTGAAGAGCAGTGTCACTGCCCTGCATCAGGAATTATCTGCATTGGAAGACCAGAAAACAGAGGACAAATAATTTATGACAGACCGAGAATGCCTGCCGCTTGGTGGGCGTTCTGTTCTCCAATTATGCAAGAAAGAAAGGAATGCAAAGATATGCATATTTACAACACTTTGACCAGAAAAAAAGAGGAATTAGTTCCGATTGAACCGAATCACATCCGCATTTATGCCTGCGGCCCAACTGTTTACAACTATATTCATATCGGAAATGCCCGTCCAATCTGTGCGTTTGACGTGCTGCGGCGGTATCTGAAGTATCGTGGCTATGAAGTGACCTATGTACAGAACTTCACCGATGTCGATGACAAAATCATTCGTCGGGCAAACGAAGAGGGCGTACCAGCTTCTGAACTGTCCGAACGGTATATTCGGGAATACAAGACCGATGCACACGGCTTGAATGTTATGGATGCGGACATCCATCCGAAAGTAACAGAAAACATGGATTTGATTATTGACATGGTGAAGAAACTTGTGGAAAGCGGTCATGCATATGAATCCAACGGTGATGTTTACTTCCGCACCACTTCTTTTGCCGACTATGGCAAGCTTTCCGGTCAGCCGATGGAAGAATTACAGGCAGGTGCTCGAATTGATGTCAATGACCAGAAAGAAAATCCGCTGGACTTTGCTGTTTGGAAAGCTGCAAAGCCGGGTGAACCATACTGGGAATCTCCATGGGGTAAGGGTCGCCCGGGCTGGCATATTGAATGCTCTGCAATGTCTACGCACTATCTGGGCGATACGCTCGATTTGCACTGTGGCGGTCAGGACTTGATTTTCCCGCATCACGAAAATGAAATTGCACAGAGTGAAGCTGCTACAGGCAAGGCATTCTCGCATTACTGGATGCACAACGGCTATATCAATATTGACAACAAGAAAATGTCCAAGTCGCTGGGCAATTTCTTCACGGTTCGGGAAGTTGCAGAACAGTACGGCTATGAAGTCATTCGTTATATGATGATTCAGGCACACTACCGCAGCCCAATTAACTATTGCAAGGAATTGCTGGATGCTTGCAAGGCATCTCTGGAACGGCTCTATACCTGCCGGAACACCTTAGGCCGTGCCATTGCAGCCGCTCCGGCTGGCGATTGCAGCGAAGCTGCAAAGGAACTCTTTGCACAGCGGGAACAGCAGTTCATCACGGCAATGGACGATGACTTGAACACTGCTGACGGCATTACAGCCCTGTTTGAACTTGCAAGAGAACTGAACCGGATGAGTGCGGATGCAACCACGCCGAAGGGACAGCTGGAAGCTGGTGCAAAGCTGTTTGACAGTCTGACCGATGTACTGGGTATTTTGTACCAGAGAAAGCAGGAAGATGCCATTCCGGCAGAAGTGCAAACTTTGATCGAAGAACGGGCAGCTGCAAGAAAGGCAAAGAACTTTGCGGAAGCAGACCGTTTGCGGGATGCGATTGCAGCGTTGGGCTATCGGGTCAAGGAAACCCGTCAGGGTACACAGATTGAAAAGCTGTAAGCAGAAGAACGCCCTCTGAAAAAACCGAGCAGACCGGCTGTCCGCAGCCGGTTTCTGTATTTCATCCCAACTCGAATAGAAAGGAATCCTATGGCAAAACTCAGTAAAAAAGGCATTTCCACCTTGTTGGTTCTGCTGGTTGTCGTTTCGCTGCTCAGCTTAACCATGTTCTCGTGTACCATTCGGATGGCACAAAAAGACAGTACCTATATTGATATGGGAAAAGCACATCTGTTACAGTTGGAAACTCCGGCAGATGATGCCCCTGCAATGATTGTACATACATCCGTCGGAGATATTACGGCGGTGCTTTATCCGGAAGTTGCTCCAAATTATGTGGCACAGTTTACAGAACTGGTGGAAAAGGGCTATTATGACGGGACGTATGTTTACCAGACCGAGCCGGGCGTTTATTTTCGGGCTGGCAGTCCGAATGCAGATGGTACATTAGATGACCAGCTGGACGAGAGCCGACAGAAAGTAGAAACCGAAACCTCTGCGGATTTGTGGCCGTTTCGGGGGGCATTTTGTGCACCGGTGACCGAGAAAGACAATAACTTTTTCAAGATGCTATTCGGTAACGATGTTTCCTATTGCGGAACACGGTTTTTGGTCTGCAATACCATTGAATTTGACGAAGAAACCAAAACCGAACTGGCAGATACAGACGAAAGTGCAGCTGCGGTGACGGATACTTTCTTGAGCTGGGGCGGTATTCCGAACTATGCCCAGCAGATGACCATTTTTGCACAGGCATATGGAAAAGAAAGCTTTTCTGTAATTGATACCATCACCGGAGCAGCAACGCCATCAGAAAATGGCACAACCGCAACAACGGTTTCCACTGCAAAATTCGATGCACCGATTCAGATTGAAACGATTACCCTCACCACTTGGGGCGAAACGGAGCAGGATGCCTATGTACCGGAAAACAGCATTTCCTGATGTGTGAAACATCTGGTTGATTTTCTAAAAATTACCTTTTTTGTGAAAAATATACGAATCCAGAGAAAAACATTTCGTTTTTTGCACGGTGCTGTGACAAAAGAAAAAGCAGAACCTTATTTGTTTCCGTCAAACATCACAAATTCGTGGAAAAATCCTGTAGGGATACTTTACAAGCCCTGAAAAATCGTGTATAATAAAGGGTGTTCTTATGTAAACTATGTGTAACCGGCGAACCAATCCGGATAACAGAGGTGAGAGTATGAAACAAATCCCAGCATTGCTGTTGAGCAGTGTGTTACTTTTGGAGGGATTGACGGGATGCGGCAGCCAGCAGGAAACTGCGGTCAAGAATTTTACCGCCCCGGAACAAGGCGAGGAATTGGTTGTCATCCATGTGAAAGACTATGGCACGATTAAAATCAAAGTATTTTCTGATTTGCTGCCAAAGGCGTGCGAGAATTTTGTGACGCATGCAAAGGACGGCTATTATGATGGTCTGCCATTTCACCGGGTGATTGAAAATTTTATGATTCAAGGCGGCGACCCGAAAGGCGATGGAACGGGTGGAGAAAGCATCTGGGGCGGCAAGTTTGATGGCGGCGTAGATGATTCCCTGATTCATGTCCGAGGAGCAGTTGCATACGCCAACAGCGGCGGAACGAATACAGACGGCAGCCAGTTCTATATTGTAACCGGCGGTGCTGTTTCGATGGACACGCTGAAACAGTATGAAGAACACGGCGATGGCTCTTATACGAAAGAACAAAAAGAACTCTATACCACCATCGGCGGTGCTCCGTGGCTGGACGGGAAGTATACCGTATTCGGACAGGTGGTAGACGGTTTGGATGTTGCCATCACCATTTCAGAACAGGAAACAGACAGTAACAATAAACCGTATACGTCTATCATCATGGATTCCGTGACTGTAGAACCGTATGACGGCAGTGAACTGCACTGGTATGCCTCCAGTGCTACCGAACCATCGGAGACTTCGGACGATGCAGCGTAGCACATTCAGGCACTTGCAGGTCGCTTGCGGCTGCAAAAAAGAAAGAGTCAGAAAGCCGTATCAGATGCAAAAGGAGAGAATAAAGTGGATAAATTTGTAATTCATGGCGGATACTGCATGGTCTGCCGCTAATGGAATTTCTTTAGGTCAGGTAAAAGTGTAGCATTGATTCCAGCCGTTTTATTGTGTGATGAACCTTGTATCTTGGAAAATGTCCCGGAAATCAGCGATGTTTCCATCAGCCTGCGGATTCTATATGAGATGGGTGCACAGGTGGATTATATCAATCGGACAACCGTTCGGATTTCGACCGTTGGTCTGAAGAATTTCTGTGTGCCGTATGAAAGTGCCAGAAGAATGCGGGCTTCCTATTATTTCTTGGGGGCACTGCTCGGCAAGTTCGGCAAAGCCAGAGTTTCAATGCCAGGTGGATGTCCGTTAGGCGACCGCCCGATTGACCAGCACCTGAAAGCCTTTTCTGCACTGGGTGCAAAGTGTGACATTCAACACGGCATGGTGGATTTGACGGCAGAGAAGCTGACCGGAAATCAGATTTACTTAGATGTGGTTTCAGTTGGTGCAACCATGAATGCCATGCTGGCAGCTGTTCGGGCAGAGGGCTTGACCGTCATTGAAAATGCAGCAAAAGAACCGCATATTGTAGACCTTGCCAACTTCCTGAATTCCATGGGTGCAGATATTATGGGAGCAGGAACGGATGTCATCAAGGTTCGTGGTGTGCAGTATCTCCACGGAACGACCTATTCTGTAATTCCAGACCAGATTGAAGCCGGAACATTTATGATTGCCGCTGCGGCAACACATGGCGATGTGCTGGTGAAGAATGTAATTCCGAAGCACCTTGAACCAATCACTATGAAGCTGCGGAAAATCGGCGTGAACATTGAAGAATTTGACGATAGCGTACGAGTTTGGGTCGATGGTCCGTTGGTACGCACCAACGTCAAGACGATGCCGCATCCGGGATTCCCGACCGATATGCAGCCGCAAATTACCACGCTGCTGACTTTGGCAGAGGGGACAAGCATTATTACAGAAGGGGTCTGGGAACAGCGATTCCGCTATGTGGATGAACTCCGCCGGATGGGTGCAGATATTTCTGTAGATGGGAAAGTTGCCGTTGTCGAAGGGACTGGAAAGCTGACAGGTGCACCGGTAAAGGCATGCGATTTGCGAGCAGGTGCAGCGTTGATCATTGCCGGTCTGGCAGCAAAGGGCATTACAGAGATTGAAGATATTTATCACATTGAACGTGGGTATTCTTGTTTAGATGAAAAGCTGCGGCAGGTGGGAGCAGATATTCAAAAAGTTTCCACACCGGTTTCCACCTTACGGGAAGCCTTGTAAGAATTGAACAATCGGAACAGCTGCCTGCTTCTTGAAAAAGTGGGCAGCTTTTTTTGAACGAAAGGAGTTTTTTCATGAGAATGGTAACAGTAGCGGCTGTGCAGATGCATTGCAGTCGAGATGTCACAGATAATTTGGAACGGGCAGAACAGCTGGTGCGGCAGGCAGCTGCACAGGGGGCAAATGTGATTTTATTGCCGGAGCTGTTTGAACGGCAGTATTTCTGTCAGGAGCGGCAGTATGATTATTATCAGTATGCAACGCCGCTGTTAGAAAATCCGGCGGTACAGCGGTTTCAGAAAGTTGCAGCAGAATTGCAAGTGGTTTTGCCGATTAGTTTTTACGAACGTGCCGGAAATAATACCTTCAACAGCGTTGCAGTTTTGGATGCAGATGGTTCGGTACTGGGCTGCTATCGAAAGACGCACATTCCAGATGACCATTTTTATCAGGAGAAGTTTTATTTTACGCCGGGCGATACTGGTTTTCGGGTTTGGAATACACGATATGGCTGCATTGGCGTTGGAATCTGCTGGGATCAGTGGTTTCCGGAAACAGCTCGCTGCATGGCATTGCAGGGAGCAGAATTGTTATTCTATCCAACTGCAATTGGTTCAGAACCGCTGTTGGGTATGGACAGTTCCGGACATTGGCAGCGGTGTATGCAGGGGCATGCAGCAGCAAATCTGATGCCTGTAATTGCAGCAAATCGGATTGGAACAGAAACCGTAGAACCGTGTGAAGCAAATCAGAATCAGCAGTCTGAACTGACCTTTTACGGAACATCTTTCATTACCGACCAGACAGGAGCAGTTTTAAAGCAGGCAGGACGAACTGAAGATACTGTTTTGCTGCACACATTTGACTTGGATGCGATTCAGAAAGACCGTTTGGAATGGGGCTTGTTCCGTGACCGCCGACCGGAGCAGTACGGTGCAATCAGCAGCCCGATTCCAGTACAAATTTAAGACCCAATCACAAGACAGCATAAAGGAGAAAGACAGAATTTATCATGACAATTCGGAAATTGACAGCAGCAGATGAACCTATATTTTATGAGATGTGCGAGGAGTTTTTTCATTCTTCCGCCGTATCTCATCCAATCCCGATGGCACACCATGTTGCAACATTTCAGGAACTTTTACAATCAGATACCTATTTGTTTGGGTATCTGATGGAAGTAGATGGAGAACCGGCAGGATTTGCAATTTTGAATCAAATGATGCAGCAGGAAGCAGGTGGAATCATTATCTGGGTGGAATGCCTGTATGTACGGGAGGCATTTCGTTCGCAGGGAATCGGCAGACAATTTTTGCAGTTTGTTGCAGCGGAATGGAAAGGAAAAGCAAAACAATTGCGATTGGAAGTAGAGCCAGACAATGTGCGGGCGAAAGCACTGTATGAGCGGATGGGATATAAAGTTTTGCCATATCAGGAAATGATTTTGTCGTTGGATGAAGCGGAATAAATAGCACGGATATTGGTTGCAAAATGCGAGCCGCAGGCAATGAAAAAGTTTTTCGGTGCAGCAGTTTTTCAAAAATGCTGCCGAGGTGTGGGCGAG
>OGJH01000588.1_pt1 | contig 41872 bp, 32 predicted proteins | sample 1572021 | NCBI WGS metagenome assembly OGJH01 (sample SAMEA2582098, study PRJEB24529) | metagenome | biome: Human gut stool | place: China | collected 2011
ACAACAAAGGGCGGGCATAGGGCGGAGCCCCCACGCTCATGTGACGGGCGGGGATCACGGCCTTCAGCCGGCGGCCCCGGATGTCCACCTCCACCACGTCGTCCGTCAGAACGTCGCTGTCCACATAGCACAGGCCGATGGCCCGCTTGGCGGTCTCCTGGGTGATGACCGTCTCCAGTCCCTCGCCCTCAGCAACGTAGTAGGGGACCATGGTGCCGCTGGTGACCCAGCCCACCTGCTTCTCTCCCCGGTATACCGCCATTCCGGCCCGCATGACGCCCCGATCCAGCAGAGCGATGGGCAGAATACGGCGGGGCAGGGCGGTGCAGTCGGAGAAATCCCGGTTCATGATGCGCCGGAAGGTATCAAACTGCTGCTCCAGTGCCTTGCGGCCGATGAAGTCCCCCTTCTGGGGCGCAAAGCTCACGGCGAACTTGGCCAGCGGCACGGCGAAAATGGGCATCCTCTGCCCGTCGGGATCCACGCCCATCTCATGGCCGTACAGGGGGAAGCCCGCCTCCATGCGGAGGGTGTCCCGTGCGCCCAGACCGGCGGGCCGGGCGCCCAGCTCCACCAGCCGGTTCCACAGCCACGCAGCGTCCTCGCTGCGGCAGTAGACCTCATAGCCCAGAGGCTCGCCGGTGTAGCCGGTCTTGGCCACCTTCACCTCATGACCCTCGAAGGTCAGAGTGTTCAGGGCGTTCTTCATCGGCTCCGTCACCTGTACCCCGCCGGAGAGGGTGGTCAGCAGATCCTTGGACTTGGGGCCCTGCACGGCGATGGAGGCCCACCGGGAGGTGATGTCCGTGATGGTGCAGTCATAGTCCTTCACCACGGAGCGCAGATGCATCAGATCCTTCTCCGTGTTGGCGGCGTTCACCACCAGCAGGAGCCGCTCCTCCTCGAAGCGGTAGAGATACGCATCGTCCACGGCTCCGCCGTCCTCGTCCGGCAGGATGCAGTACTGGGCCATGTTCAGATCCAGACCCGCCACGTTGCTGGACAGGACGTGCTGCAAAAAGGCCAGCCGCTCCGGCCCCTCGATCAGCAGCCGCCCCATGTGGGACACATCGAACAGGCTGCAGAAGTGCCGGGTGTACAGATGCTCCGCCACGATCCCCGTGGGATACTGGACGGGCATTTCCCATCCGCCGAAATCCACCATGGAGGCACCGGCCGCCACATGGATCTCGTACAGCTGGGTGCGTTTGAGTTCGCTCATGTTCCTTCCTCCTTATCGTGTTTGTTTCGCTTGTTTTGCTCCGTTTGCTTCGTTTGTCCAGCCGCTGGACACTTTCCGGACGCATCGTGGACACGCCTCGACGGCGCCTTGGACACGCTTCGGAAACGTTTTGGACGCACAAAAAGGCGCAAAACCGCTTTCGGCAGTTTTGCGCCTCCGTTTTTGTACCTGAGAGATTCCCCGCCGTTTCCGGCAGGTTGCACCTTCGGCGTGCGGCTGCCGCCGCACTCTTCGGAGTGTCGTCATCGCCCGACCCTTTTGCCTGAGAGCTTCTGCATTCCCCTTCGGCGCCGCGCAGCGCGCGGTCTCTCCCGGACCAATCATCCGACACTTATTCAGTTCCGGTGTTATCCCGGCGCGGTCCTTCCCGCGCCCTTTTTACAATACCATTTTCTACACGGTTTTGTCAACAATTATTCCAAAATTTTTCCGGATTTTGTTTGCATTGTACAAAGGTATCTGCCGCAGCCGGGCATAAATTCCAGCCGGGCGGCATTTACTTTCCTGCCTCCTTATGCTATCATGAAGGAGAGCACATCACATAGCAGGGTGGTGCTGCCATTGCACGAACAAGGCATTGCGATCTACTCCCGAAAATCCCGCTTCACCGGCAAGGGTGAAAGCGTGGGCAACCAGATCGAGCTATGCCGCCAGTATCTCCGCGCGCACGAGCCGGACGCGCCGGAGCCGGAAATTTTTGAAGATGACGGCTTCTCCGGCGGGGACCTGAACCGCCCCGCCTTCCGGCGGATGATGCGCGCGGCCGAGGCCGGGCGCTTCCGTATGCTCATCGTCTACCGGCTCGACCGGATCAGCCGCAGCATCGGAGACTTCACCGCCCTCATCGAGCGGCTGGCGCAGCTGAACGTGGCGTTCGTTTCCATTCGGGAGCAGTTCGACACGTCCACGCCCATGGGCCGGGCCATGATGTACATCGCCTCGGTCTTCTCGCAGCTCGAGCGCGAGACCATTGCCGAGCGCATCCGTGACAACCTCCGTGAGCTGGCCAAGACCGGCCGCTGGCTCGGCGGCATCACGCCGACCGGCTTTGCCTCGGAGGCCGTGCAGGCCGTCACTGTCGACGGGCGAACAAAGCGCGCCTGCCGCCTGCGGCTTCTTCCGGAGGAGGCGGAGACCGTCAAGGCCATGTACAGCCTGTTCGCACGCCTCGGCTCTCTGACAGCCGTTGTAAAGGGACTGCAGGAGCGCGGACTTGCCACAAAAAACGGAAACGCGTTCACGCGCCACGCCGTGCGCGATATCCTGCACAACCCGGTCTATGCGCGTGCGGATGCGGATATGCTTGCCTGGCTCCGGAATGCGGGCGCAGAGCTATCTGCCGCGCAGGAGGAGTTTGACGGGTGGCACGGCGTCCTTGCCTACCACCGCACGGATCAGGCCCGCGGCCGCACCGCCGTCGCCCTGCCGCCGGAGGCCTGGATTGTCGCGGTTGGGCAGCACCCCGGCCTCATCCCCGGCGCACAGTGGGCCGCCGTGCAGGAGCGGCTCCGGCGGACGGACTGCCGCACGCCGCGTACGGAGCACGAGACACCCGCCCTGTTAGCCGGTCTGCTGCAGTGCCGCTGCGGCAGACCGATGTATGCCAAGTACCGCCGCGCGGCAGACGGCGAGCGCTTTTCCTATGTCTGCCGTGCGAAATCGACCGGCGGACGGGAACAATGCAGCTGCCCGAACGTTCCTGGCACTGCAGCAGACGCCGCCGTGCGCGCCATGCTCTGCGCCCTGCCGGAGGACCATGCCGCGCTGGCGGCCGCACTCCGGGGGCTGCGGCGCGGCCTGCCTGAATCCTCCCCTGCGCCGCCGGACCGTATCCCCCTCGTGCTCCGCGATTGCCTGGACACCATCCGCCGGACGCAGCGCGTCCTTGAGGCCCTGACGGAGCAGCTCCGCTGGGACGGCGAAACGCTGTGCGTGACGCTCCGCCGGGTGGATTGCAAATGAGATCCTCATGTACTTCCGCGGGCAGCGGAAGAGCGCGTCAGACGTTTCGCTCTCGGAATGCATCGAGACCGGGCGGGATGGCAACGCGCTGTCGCTGATGGACGTGATCTGCTCGGAGGAGGATCTGTTTGAGCAGCTGTCCGAAAAAGAGATCTACGGCAGGCTCCACACCGCCGTGAACACCTGCCTGACCCCGCGCGAGCAGCGCATCATTCTGCTGCGCTACGGGCTGGGCAACCGTAAACCGCTGACGCAGCGGGAGATCGCCGTGCAGTGCGGCATCAGCCGCAGCTATGTCAGCCGCATCGAAAAACGCGCCCTGCAGAAGCTGGAGGACGCACTGACAAAAGAAACCTGAAGGGAACGATCACAAATGCATCCATGGAAACATTTCTGTACCATCACGCGCCACCGCTGGAAGGTGTGCAGTCACTGCTTCCGCGTCGGGCTGTATTGGCGCGGCCTGACGCACGACCTGTCCAAATACTCCCCCACGGAGTTCTGGACCGGCGCAAAATACTATCAGGGCACGCGCAGCCCGAACTCCTATGAGCGCGAGCTCTACGGCTACTCCGCCGCATGGATGCACCACAAGGGCCGCAACCGCCACCACTACGAATACTGGACGGACATCGACCCGAAGACGAAGGTCTACCGCGCCGTGCCGATGCCGCGCAAATTCTTTGTGGAGATGGTCATGGACCGCATCGCCGCCTGTAAAATTTACCACGGCAGCGCCTACACGGACGCCGATGCCCTCAACTATCTCGTCCACGCCGAGGAGGTCCGCGATGGCTCGATGATGCACCCGGACACGCGCCGCGAGCTTCTCTATGTGCTGACCATGCTGCGCGACCGCGGCGAAAAGGAGACGTTCCGCTTCCTGCGCGAGGTCGTGCTGGCCGGGAAGCCGTTTGCCGTTCCTGCGCAGTGACAAAAATGCAGGAATCATTTCCTTTTCTGCCCGCAGGCCGATCCGGTCGGAAGTTGACAATAATGAAGGGCAAAACTGCCATCCACAGGAGTTATTCACATTCTGCACAAGGTTGTGCACAGCAGGACCCCTGATTTAGCGGGCTTTCGCGGGGATTTCGGGCAGTTGTGCACAGGCCTGCAAAAACGCCTCTGCACAGCAGCGCCATGTTCCGAAGTTGACATAACCCCGTTTGTGACAAAAATTTACAGACAGGTAACAGGAAATTAAAATGCAGGATGCCGATCGACATCCTGCATTGATTTTTTGGGTCTTATAAGGCCTCGCCCTCCATGGAGCGCGTGGCATAGGCGTTGAGCGTCTGGTCGGCGATGTTGCCAGCGAGATACTCATAATACGCCTGCGCGCCGATCATCGCGCCGTTGTCACCGCACAGCGACAGCGGCGGCATGCAAAGGCGCACGCCGCGGGCGGCCGTCTCCCGCTGCAGCGCAGCGCGGATGCGGCTGTTGGCGGCCACGCCGCCCGCCACGGCCAGCGTTTTCCGCCCCGTCTGTTCCAGCGCCAGCATGGCGCGCGGCACGAGCATGCCACACACAGCCTCCGAGAAGGCGGCGCAGAGGTCCGGGATGACGATCTGCTCGCCCTTCTGCCCGGCGTTATGGATGAGATTCACGGCCGAAGTCTTCAGGCCGGAGAACGACAGGTCTAGCGGATTGCCGCTCAGGTGCGGCCGGGGCATGGGATAGCGCGACGGGTCTCCGCCCTGCGCCGCGCGGTCAAGGGCCGCGCCGCCGGGGTATGGCATGCCGAGCAGCCGCGCGACCTTGTCGAAGCACTCCCCTGCTGCGTCGTCGCGCGTGCCGCCGAGAATGCGCAGCTTCGTATAGTCCTCGACGTCGACGAACATGGTGTGCCCGCCGGAGACGACAAGGCACAGAAACGGCGGCTCCAGGTCCGGGTAGGCCAGATAGTTGGCCGCGATATGGCCCTTGATGTGGTGGACCGGAATGAGCGGCACATCGAGCGCCAGTGCAGCCGCCTTGGCAAAATTCACGCCGACGAGCAGCGCGCCGATAAGGCCGGGCGCATAGGTCACGGCGACGGCGTCCAGCTCGCCGCGCGTCAGGCCGGTGTTCTCCAGCGCCTGCTCGGCAAGACCGTAGATGGCCTCAATATGCTTGCGCGAGGCGATCTCCGGCACAACGCCGCCGTATTCGCGGTGCAGCGCGACCTGCGAGGCGATGCAGTCCGTCAGGATGCGTCTTCCGTCCTCCACAATGGCGACGGCGGTCTCGTCGCAGGAGGACTCAATGGCAAGGATCCGCATGATCGAGCTCCTTTCTGAGGATCAGCGCGTCCTCTCGGGGCGCGAGATAGTAATTGGGCCTGCGCCCGATGCAGGCAAAGCCCGCTGCGGTATAGAGCCGCTGGGCCGGGAGATTGGAGGCACGGACCTCCAGCGTCAGAGAGCCGATGCCGCGCGCAGCCAGCCTTTCCTGCAGCGCCTGCAGAAGCGCCTGTGCCGTACCGCGGCGGCGCAGCTCCGGCTCGACGGCCAGATTCATCATATCGGCCTCCGGCGGCACGAGCTGCGCGCCGACATAGCCCGCAAATGCGCCGTCCAGCCGCGCGACGAGCCAGAGGCTGAAGCCGGTATCCAGCTCCTCCGCAATGGAGTTTTCGCTCCAAGGCGCGGAGAAGCACAGACGCTCCAGCGCGGCGATGTCCGCCACATCGGCGGCGGTCATTTCCTGAATTTCGATCATTTGGCAGCGTACCAGCTTTCTCCCTGCTTGGCCTCGGCAACGAGCGGGACCCGCAGCGCAGCGGCGTGCTCCATCTCGTTCGTGACGATCTGCATGACCTGCTGCGCCTCTTCCTGCGGGCACTCGACGATCAGCTCATCGTGCACCTGCAGCAGCAGCCGGGCCTGCAGCCCCTCGAGCGCATGGAACACACGTACCATGGCCAGCTTGATGATGTCCGCCGCGCTGCCCTGCACGGGCGTGTTGAGCGCGATGCGCTCCGCACCGGAGCGGACGTTGAAATTCGAGCTTTTGATCTCCGGAATGGCGCGGCGGCGGCCGAAGATCGTCTCCACATAGCCCTTTTCGCGCGCCGTCTCCTTGATATCGTGCATATAGGCGCGCACGCCGCTGTATTTTTCGAGATAGCTGTCGATATAGGCCTTGGCCTCCGCGCGGGACACGCCGATGTCCTGCGCCAGGGAGAACTCCGAGATGCCGTAGACAATGCCGAAGTTCACGGCCTTGGCATGGCGGCGCATGAGCGGCGTGACGGATTCCAGCGGCACGCCGAACACCTGCGAGGCCGTCACGGCATGGAAGTCCTCACCGGAGCGGAACGCCTCCTGCATGCGCGTATCGTCCGCGATATGCGCCAGCACGCGCAGCTCGATCTGGCTGTAGTCCGCGTCGACCAGCACCCAGCCGGGGCGCGGGACGAACATGCGGCGAATCTCGCTGCCCAGCTCCGTGCGCACAGGGATATTCTGCAGATTCGGGTCCGTGGAGGAAAGGCGGCCCGTCGCCGTGACCGTGTTCTGGAACGTCGTGCGGATGCGCCCATCCGGCTCAATGACCTTCTGCAGGCCATCGGCATAGGTTGACTTCAGCTTTGTGAGCATGCGGTAGTCCATGATGGCCTGCACGGCAGGATGCCGGTCGCGGAGCTTTTCGAGCACCTCGGCATTTGTGGAATAGCCGCTCTTCGTCTTTTTGACGGGCGGCAGGCCGAGCGTTTCAAACAGAAACACGCCGAGCTGGCGCGTGGAATTGAGATTGAACGTCTCTCCGGCATAGCCGAAGATCAGGCTCTCGCAGGCGTCGATGCGCTCGGAGAGCATCTCGCCGAAGTCATGCAGGGCCTGCGCGTCGACGAGGATGCCGTCGTGCTCCATCTGCGCCAGCACCGGGCACAGCGGCAGCTCGATGTTCTCGAACAGCGGCTGCATGCCCTGCTCGCGCAGGCGCTTGCCGAGCTCCTCCGTCAGGCCGTCGATGCAGGCCGTCCGGATGGCAAGGACGCTTTCCTGCGGGAGCGAGGCCTCGTCCGCAGGCGGGATGTGCAGATAGTCCTGCGCCAGCTGCGGCAGGGCGTAGGCCCCGCGCGTCGCATCGAGCAGATAGGCCGCCACGGCCGTGTCGAACACGATCCCCGCAGGCTCCACGCCGAGAGCCAGCAGCGCACGCAGCAGCGGCTTGCTGTCGTGCACGGTCTTCGGCACGTCCGCCGCAAACAGGCGCTGCAGCAGCGGCATGAAATCCGTTCCGAGCGTTTCGCGGCGCAGCACATAGGCCGTCTGGTCCGGGCCGTCCATGTGCGGCGCGGCCACGAGCATCGAGAGATCGTCCGCCGCAGCAATGCTGAGCGTCACGCCTGATAACAGCTGCTGCGCCTGCTCCGGGGTCTGCACGTCCAGAAGCGTGCAGGAGCCTGTCACGGGCTGCGCCGGTTCCTCCGACTCGTCCTGCTCCAAAGCGGCGCTGCGCAGGCCGTAGCGGTCGATGAGGCGCTGGAATTCCAGCGTGGTGAACAGGTCATACAGCGCCCGGCGCTTCGGCGGCCGGATGAGATTGTTCTCCGGCGTGAAGTCGATGGGCGCATCGCAGCGGATCGTCGCCAGCTCATAGGAAAGATAGGCCGACTCGCGGCCGTTTTCGAGCTTATCAAACAGCTTTCCCTTCATGTTTTCCCGGGAAAGATTGGCATAGATGCCGTCGAGCGTACCGAAGCGCTTCAGCAGGTCGTTTGCCGTCTTCGGCCCGACGCCCGCTACACCCGGGATATTGTCCGAGCTGTCGCCCATAAGAGCCTTCAAATCGATGAGGCGCTTCGGCTCCAGCCCGTATTCCGCGCGGAAGACGTCCGGCGTATAGCGCTCCGTCCGCGTCTGCCCGCCCTGCGTGTGCACCAGGCGCACGGAGACGTGCTCGTCGACGAGCTGCAGGCTGTCGCGGTCTCCCGTCAGGATGGCGCAGTCCCAGCCGGCCTCCTCGCACAGGCGGCCGACCGTGCCGAGCACGTCGTCTGCCTCCCAGCCCTCGCAGGCATAGACCGGGATATTCATCGCGGCGAGCACCTGCTTCATGACCGGCATCTGCATGGCAAGCTCCTCCGGCATGGGGTGGCGCATAGCCTTGTAGCCGTCATAGCGCAGATGGCGGAACGTCGGCGCGTGCAGGTCAAAGGCCACGCACAGCGCGTCCGGTTTTTCCTCGCTGCGCTCTTTTTCCAGAATATTCAGAAAGCCGTAGATCGCATTGGTATAAAGTCCGTCACGGGTTGTCAGCGGCCGCACGCCGTAAAACGCGCGGTTGATGACGCTGTTCCCGTCCAGGATCATCAGCTTCATATGGTATCTCCTTCGATCAGATGCGCTTCCACTTTGCGCCCTGCGGCGTATCGATGACCTCGATGCCGCGTGCCTTCAGCTCATCGCGGATGCGGTCAGCCTCCGGCCAGTTCTTCGCGCGCTTTGCCTCGGTACGGGCGGCGACGAGCGCGTCGATCTCCGGGTCGTGCTCCTCCTCCGGCCGGGCGCTGCGTGCCTTCTCTGCCGCAGAGAGCAGGTTCAGGCCGAGCACCTCGTCAAAGCTGGCAAGGGCTGCGAGCTTCGTGGCATCGTTCGTCTTTGCCTTCAGCACATCATAGACGGCCGTCACGGCGAGCGACGTGTTGAGGTCGGCGTTCAGCGCACCGAGGAAGCGCTCCTTCAGCGCCTCGAAGGCCTCCGCGTCGACCGCGCCGTCCTCCGGGCGCAGGGCCGCGATGCGGGCAATGAGCTTTTCATAGGTCTGCGCCGCGTTGTCGAGGTTCTCCCACGAGAACACGAGATTGCGGCGATAATGGCTCTGCAGGCAGAACAGGCGGTAGGCGATGGGATCGTAGCCCTTCTCCTCCAGCAGGGACACCGTGAGGAACTCGCCCTTCGACTTGGACATCTTGCCGGACTCCGTGTTCAGGTGATGGACATGGAACCAGTAATTGCACCACTTGTGGCCGAGGAAGGCCTCGGACTGGGCGATCTCATTCGTGTGATGCGGGAAGGCATTGTCGATGCCGCCGCAGTGGATATCCAGATATTCACCGAGGTGCTTGATGCTGATGCAGGAGCACTCGATGTGCCAGCCGGGATAGCCGACGCCCCACGGGGAGTCCCACTTCAGGGCCTGATCCTCGAACTTGGACTTCGTGAACCAGAGAACGAAGTCATTCTGATTGCGCTTGTTGGAATCCTCCTCGACGCCCTCGCGCACGCCGACGGCAAGGTCCTCCTCCTTATGGTCGTTGAAGACATAGTATTTTTCCAGCTTGGACGTGTCAAAATAGACATTGCCGCCCGCAAGATAGGCATAGCCCTTGTCCAGCAGCGTCTGGATCATATGAATGTATTCCGGGATGCAGTGCGTGGCAGGCTCCACAACATCCGGCCGCTTGATGTTCAGCTTGGCACAGTCAGCGAAGAACGCATCAGTATAGAACTTTGCGATCTCCATGACGGTCTTATGCTCGCGGCGCGCACCCTTGAGCATCTTGTCCTCGCCGGTATCGGCATCCGAGGCCAGATGGCCGACGTCCGTGATGTTCATCACGCGCTTGACGGGATAGCCCATGTAGCGCAGGCTCTTTTCGAGCACGTCCTCCATAATATAGCTGCGCAGGTTGCCGATGTGGGCGAAGTGATAGACCGTCGGGCCGCAGGTATACATTTTGACGAGCTTCGGATCGATGGGGGTAAAGAGCTCCTTCTTATGGCTCAGGGAATTATAGAGATACATCTTGATCCTCCTGTTTCAGTTTTTCCTCTAATTTTTCGATACGTGCATACAGGGCGTCCAGCTCCAGCCGGACAGGGTCTGGCGTGTGGATATGGTCGAGCTTCTCGCCGTTGCGCCGGACGACGCGGCCGGGCACGCCGACAACGGTGGAGTCCGGCGGCACCTCGTGCAGCACAACGGAATTTGCTGCAATGCGGGCGTTGTCGCCGACCTTGAACGGACCGAGCACCTTCGCGCCGCTGCCGACCATGACGTTGTTGCCGAGCGTCGGGTGGCGCTTGCCGTTCGTCATGCCCGTGCCGCCGAGCGTAACGTTCTGATAGAGCAGGCAGTCGTCGCCGATCTCCGTTGTCGCGCCGATGACGATGCCGGTGCCGTGGTCGATGACGAGCCGCCTGCCGATCTTCGCAGCAGGATGGATCTCGATGCCCGTGCGCCGCCGCGCAAACTGTGAGACCCAGCGGCCGAGAAAGCGCAGCCGGTGTTCATAGAGCCAGTGCGCCACGCGGTAATACATCGTGGCGTGCAGGCCGTTATATAACCAGAAGACCTCCCAGCCGCTGCGCGCTGCGGGATCATTGCGGCGGTATGCCTCTATGGTTTCTTTTAACCGCATTCTTTCGCCTCCAAACAAAAAACTGCCAGCCTCGGATTGCTCCAGAGGCGGGCAGTGCTCGCGGTTCCACTCTGATTTGTTGCTCCGGCCTTGACGCGGCCAACGGGGTCTCCCCGGCGCTCACGGGCGCACGCTTCGCACGGAGTCCGCCGCGCCCGCTCTCAGCCAATGACGGACGCTCTCTGCGGCAGACGGCCCGGCTACTCTTCCCGGTCACAACGCCTATATTATTGGTATTATATTACCATCAAGGGTCTGCGGTGTCAAGGTTTTTCCGCAAATTACACCGCCCGCGGACATTCGTCCGTGTATATTCATAGCGATATACAAAATTTTTCACAGGGCCCGGAATGGGCTTGCTTTTCCTTCGTGAATTTACTATAATGCAGACGAGCACAAGTCCAGAATCTCCGTCATTTTTACCAATCGCAGTCTTTCCGAGTTCGGACTATCCCCGCGGAAATTATGTGAGCAGGAGGAACCTTTATGTTTCAGAATGTACAGCAGATCCAGGATTTTATCCGCCAGAACGGCATCGCATTTCTCGATTTCAAGATGATCGATCTCCGCGGCAGGTGGAAGCACCTGTCTATCCCCGCAGCCCGCTTCAACGAGGACATCATGACGCACGGCATCGGCTTCGACGGCTCGAACTACGGCTATGCCCAGGTTGAGCGCAGTGACATGGTCTTCCTGCCGGACATCACGACGGCGGTCGTCGACCCGTTCGTCAAGGCGCCGACGCTCACGATGATCGGCGACGTCATGGTCATCGACCATCCGGCAAACCGCCCGTTCGACCAGTATCCGCGCAATGTCGCCAAGAGCGCCATCGCCCACATGCAGGCTCTCGGCGTCGCGGACGAGATGATCATCGGACCGGAGTATGAATTCCATGTTTTTGACGGCATGACGCGCACCCTGCGCCCGGATGCCGTCGGCTACCGCCTGCAGTGCAGCGAGTCCGTCTGGTCCGCCGGGGAATTCCCGAACAACGGCTTTCACACCGGCCCGCACGATGGCTACCACGCCGATCTGCCCGGCGACCGCACGTTTGACCTGCGCAACCAGATCTGTCTGGAGCTTGCCAAGTGGGGCGTGGACGTCAAGTATCACCACCACGAGGTCGGCGGCTCCGGCCAGCTGGAGATCGAGGTCGAGTTGGGCGAGATGACCCGTCTGGCAGACGCCACGATGGCCGCGAAATACGTCATCCGCAATACGGCCGCCGCGAACGGCATGACGGCCACACTGATGCCGAAGCCCATCTACGGCGAGGCCGGCAACGGCATGCACGTACACATGCTCCTGCGCAAGAACGGTCAGCCCGTGTTCTACGATCCGAACGGCTATGGCCAGCTCAGCCGCACGGCCATGCACTTCATCGGCGGCCTGCTGACGCACGCCCGCAGCCTCTGCGCCATCACGAACCCCAGCACGAATTCCTACAAGCGCCTCATCCCCGGCTTCGAGGCCCCTGTCACCATCGGCTATGCCATGGCGAACCGCAGCGCCGTCGTGCGCATCCCGGCCTATGTTAAATCGCCGGACAAGAAGCGCTTCGAGCTCCGCAACCCGGACGCGATGTGCAACCCGTACTTTGCCTACGCTGCCATTCTGATGGCAGGCCTCGACGGTATTGAGCACGAGATCGATCCGGCAGGACGTGGCTGGGGGCCGTTTGACTTCAATCTCTTCGACCTCCCGGCAGACGAGCGCAAGCGCCTCGGCCACCTGCCCGCCAGCCTCGACGAAGCGCTCGACGCGCTGGAAGCGGATCACGACTATCTCACGCGCGACGGCGTGTTCCCGATGCCGCTGCTCGAGACGCTCGTCAAAACGCTCCGCGCCGACGCGCAGGAGATCAGCCGCATCCCGCACCCAGCGGAGTTCGACCGCTATTTCGATCTCTGACCGAACCGTATTGGCCCCGTATTCCTTCCGGAGTACGGGGCTCCGCGTGTAGAAGCCCAGAAGTATGACGCGGGAGGGGCTAAGCGGTGTTCCGGTCGAGACGATCCGCAATTTGATTTTCGGAGGAAGCAAAATGAACAAAGAAACAATCCAGCAGGCGGGGCCTGCTGCCAACATCGGCCGCAGACTCTTTGCCCTCCATTCGGCTGCATGCATTCTGCGGGGTCTCATCGGATGAGGGGCGCCAGGATCGCCGGGCTGCTGATTCGCCAGGCCCGTCTCCGGCGGGACTGGAGTCAGGACGGCCTGTGCCTGGGCATCTGCACTCCCTCCTACCTGTCCAAGATCGAGCAGGGCAAGGCAGAGCCCTCTCCGGAGGTGACGGAGCTTCTGCTTCGTCGTCTGGGCCTTGTCTGGATACCGGAGCCGGAGGATCTGGAGCCCTGCTGGAACGCCCTGCTTTCCGGCAGTCCCGGCTTTTTCCTTTGCTATGAGCAGCTGGTACTGCCCCAGCAGGAGAGACTTGCCTGCAGTCCGCTGGCGGCGGACATCCTGTTGCTGGCTGCCTTTTACACAGATACAATGCAGCCCCTGTCGGAGGAATGGGAGCCGTTTCTCTCCACCCGGCAGCTGGCTCTGCAGCGTGCTCTGCAGGGGCGGTGGGACGAGGCCGCGCGGCTGGAACCGCTGCCGCTGCTGTCCTCGCTCCACGGGAAAGCCCTCTACACAAAGGGGGCGTATACGACCGCCATCGAGGTACTGCGAGACGCCTACCGCTCGGCGGCAGACGCAGGTTATCCCCATATGATGCTTTCCTGCCGTATTCTTATAGGAAACTGCTACTCAGATCTGGGCCGCATGGAGGAAATGATGACCCATTTTTCTGTAGCGGAGCATCTGGCAGAGGCTCTTGGCGACACGGACAGCCTGGCATCCCTCCGCTACAATACCGCTGCCACGCAGCTGCAGCTCGGCCAGCCGGAAAAAGCCCTGCCCTACTTTTCCAGCCTCCCGCATCCCAGCTTTCTGGACCTGCACAAGCTCGCCATCTGCCATGAACAGTTAGGGCACCGGGAGCAGGCATTGGCAGCCGTCCAACAGGCGGAGTCTCTGACCGCCTGCGAGGCAGAGCGGCAGATGCTGGCGCTGGTACGCTATCGGCTGGAGCATGCGGATTACCTTCACGACAGCGCCTACGGGGCGCAGCTGCTGGATTGCTTCCGGCAGCTGCAGGAGACATACCCCATGGGCTTCACCCGGTTCCACCTGCAGTGGGTGCTGGCATGGTACAAGGCGAACCGCCAGTACCGCCAAGCTTGCCGCCTGCTTGAGGAGTTTCCTGTAATATAGTGTTTTTGCCAATCTAAGCGTGTCATTCTGGGAATAATTTTCCCATGATGACATGCTTTCCTTTTGTAAGGAGCTGTGCGATAATTATAACCGCGAGGTGAACACTATGAAACAAACACTCTGGACGCGGGAATTTACCCGCATTACTGCCGCCACAGCACTGGGCGCAGCAGGCGGCATCATCAGTCAGTTTGCCCTATCGTTTCTGGTCTTTGATGAAACAGGCAGCACGCTGGCAGCAGCGCTGGTGGTCGCCATCCAGCTGATCCCGATGGTGCTGCTGCCGCTGGTCGTCGCTCCCATGATGGATCGTCTGCCGCGTAAGCCTTTTCTGGTGTGGGGCGACCTGCTCAACGGCGTGTGCTACGCCGGAGCAGGACTGTTTCTGTTGCACAGTTCCTTTTCCTATATTGCTTATCTGGCCTTTTCCCTGCTCGTGTCGTGCCTCGGGGCCTTCGACGAGCTGGCCTACAACAGCTTTTATCCCCTGCTGTTGCCGAAGGGGCAGGAAGAGCGGGCCTACACCGTCTCAGCCATGCTCTATCCCATTTTGAAGGTTCTGATGATGCCGCTGGCGGCGGTGCTGTACGATAAGCTGGGCGTGGGACGGCTGCTGCTGATACAGGCCGCGCTTTCAGTGCTGGCGGCCTTCCTGGAAAGTCGCATTCGCGTGCAGGAAAGCCGCCGGGATCAGGAGCCGCTGCTGTCTCTGAAAACATGGTGGCGGGATGTCCGGGAAGCAGCCGCCTATCTGCGGCAGGAGCACGGCCTGCACGGGCTCTATGCGTACATGTCCGTTACCAACGGCATGGCCTCGGGCTATTCTCCCTTGCTCATCGCCTTTTTCCGCACGGCGCCGGGCTTCACTACCGCCATGTATTCCTTTTTCTCCGTTGCGGAATTTGCCGGGCGCACCATCGGCGGAGCCATCCGCTACCGCTACTCTCTCCCGGAGAAAAAGCGCTTTGGCTTTCTGTTCGGTGTATATCAGACCTATGAGTTGATGGACACCTGCCTGCTGTGGCTGCCATATCCCCTGATGCTGGTGAATCGGGCGATCTGCGGCTTTCTGGGCATTCAAAGCGCCACCATCCGTCAGGCGGCAGTCCAGCGCTATATCCCCGACCGGCTGCGTGCCCGGCTCAATGCCTATGAGTCCATGCTCTGCACAGCGGCGGGAGCGGCGCTCTCTCTGGCCATCGGCGCACTGGGAGAGGTGCTGGATTACCGCCTCTGCATGACCGTCTGCGGTCTGATCACCATGGCGGTGTGCTGGCTGACGGTATTTCTGCGGCGGCGTCAGGTGCGCCAGGTGCTGGCGGACCGTCCCGGTGTGGACCAGATCCGGTAGATACCGGTCCGGTTTTGTTTCCAAACATAGGTCAAAGCGGCTATGGCCACTTTTTCACGAGGCAAAGCCGGCACAACTTTTTTCGATCTTTTTGCATCGAATATCCCCCGGGGGAGCTTCCGGAACCGAATTTCGTATGCTAAAATGCATCACGAGAACGGGCGAAAGGGCCCGAAATGACAGGAGGACCACCCCCAATGAAACGAATTCTTGCACTGCTGCTGGTGCTGAGCGCCGTTCTGGCGCTGGCCGCATGCAGCAAAAGCCCGGCAGTGACCGAAGACGAAGGAACAACGCTCGTCTACGGCAGCGGCGACTACACCCGCATCAACCCCGCCATGGATGAGCACGGCGAGATCAACGTGCTGCTCTTCAGCGGTCTGACCGCCCACAACGGCAGCAACGAGGTCGTTGCCGGTCTGGCCGAATCGTGGGAATACGACGAGAACGCCTGCACCTACACCTTCCACCTGCGCGACGGCGTGAAGTGGCATGACGGCGAGCCGTTCACGGCCGAGGACGTAAAGTTCACGATCGAAGCCATCATGGACCCCGAAAACGGCTCGGAGAACGCGCCGAACTTCGAAGACGTGGAGGAGATCACGGTTCCCGACGATAAGACCGTCGTGTTCCGCCTGTCCGCACCGAACGTGGCCTTTCTTGACTATATGACCATGGCCATTCTGCCGCAGCACCTGCTGCAGGGCAAGGACATGCAGGAGTCGGACTTCTTCCGCCATCCGGTCGGCACCGGCCCGTATAAGCTGGAGAGCTGGGACGCCGGGCAGTCCATCGTGTTGGTCAAAAATGAGGATTATTACCTCGGTGCGCCGAAGATCGACCGCATCATCTTCAAGATCGTCACGGATGACAATGCGCAGGCTCTGCAGCTGAAGTCCGGCGAGATCGATCTGGCCCTGCTCGATCCGAAAAACGCAAAGGACTTTACGGACAAGGAGGGCTATACCTGCTATGACATGACGACGGCAGATTACCGCGGCATCCTCTTCAACTTCTGGAATGACTACTGGACGGAGAACCGCGACCTCATTCCCGCCATCTGCTACGGCATAGACCGGCAGGCCATCATCGACTCTGTCCTGCTCGGGCAGGGCATGGCCGCCTATGGCCCCCTGCAGCGCAACATTTATAACGATCCTGACGTTGCGCACTATGACTATGACCCGGAAAAGGCAAAGACCATTCTGGAGGACGCAGGCTGCACGATGGGCGAAAACGGCTTCTACGAGCGTAACGGCAAGGAGATCGGCTTTGTTATCAACGTGATGGCCGGTGAGCAGGACCGCATCGACATTGCACAGGCTGCCGCACAGCAGCTGCGCGATATCGGCATCAACTGCACGGTCGACATTCCCGCACAGATGGACTGGGGCGGGCAGATGGCCTGCCTCATCGGCTGGGGCAGCCCATTCGACGCTGACGACCACACCTATAAGGTCTTCGGCACGGACAAGGGCGCAAACTACTCCGGCTACTCCAATGCCGCCGTGGACAGCTACCTGAAGCTGGCCCGCGAGACCTCCGACCCGGAGCAGCGCCGCCAGTATTACGCCAAGTTCCAGGAGGCTCTGGCCGCCGATCCCGCCTATGCCTTCATCTGCTACATCGACGCGAACTATGTCGCCGTCGACGGTCTGCAGGGCATCGCAGCGGATACCGTACTCGGCCACCACGGCGTCGGCATTTTCTGGAATGTTCAGGAATGGACGATCGAGAAATAACAACGGAAAAAAGCATCGGGAGGCTCGCAGAACCGGGCCTCCCGCATGTACGTTTTAACAGGTGATCCTATGGCAGAGCTACTGGAAGTAAAAAATCTGTCCGTCAGCTTTTTCACCCCGGCGGGAGAGGTCCAGGCCGTGCGCAACGTCAGCTTTTCGCTGCGCGCGGGTGAGGTCCTCGCCATCGTGGGCGAATCCGGCTGCGGCAAAAGCGTGCTGTGTAAGAGCATCCTGCACCTGCTGCCGCCGAGCGCGCGGCGCAAGAGCGGCACGATCGCGGTAAATGGCCGTGATATCACGCAGCTGCGGGAACGCGAGCTGCAGAAGCTTCGCGGCTCATTGTTTTCCATGGTATTTCAGGACCCGATGACTGCGCTGAACCCCAGCATGACCGTCGGCGCGCAGCTGGCGGCCGCTGTCCGTGTTCATGCGCCCCGCCTGCGCGGCGCGGCTCTGGAGCAGCGCGTGCTCGAGCTGATGCGCCTTGTCGGCATCGACCGGCCGGAGGAGCGGCGTGGCCTGTATCCGCACCACTTTTCCGGCGGCATGCGCCAGCGCGTCGTGCTGGCCATTGCGCTGGCGGGCGACCCGTCGATCCTGTTTGCCGACGAGCCGACGACCGCGCTGGACGTGACCATTCAGGCCCAGATTCTCGATCTGCTGCGCGAAATTCAGCAGAAGCTCGGCACGGCGACCGTTTTCGTCACCCACGATCTCGGCGCCGTGGCGCGCGTGGCGGATCGTGTGGCCGTCATGTACGCCGGGAAGATCGTGGAGCTCGGCACGGCGGAGGATATTTTCTATGATCCGCGCCACCCCTACACCTGGGGCCTGCTGCAGTCGCTCCCGGCGCTGTCCCGCGGGAAGCCGCGGCTGCATACCATTCCCGGCATGCCGCCCACGCTGATCGACCCGCCGAAGGGCGACTCCTTCGCCTGCCGCAATGAATATGCCCTTGCCATCGACTATGAGGAGGAGCCGCCGATGTTCCGCATTTCCGACACCCATTTTGCCGCGACGTGGCTGCTCGACCCCCGGGCCCCGCACATCACGCCGCCGATCGGAGGCGAGCGCCATGGCTGAGCCGCTTCTCGAGGTGCGCGGTCTGACGCACGCCTTCCCGCTCGGGCGAAGGGCCGTGCTCCGCGCCGTGGACGACGTCTCGTTCACGCTCCGGCGCGGCGAGGTTCTCGGTCTCGTCGGCGAATCCGGCTCCGGCAAATCGACCATCGCGCGCTGCGTGATGAATCTGCTGCGGCCGCAGAGCGGGCAGGTCCTCTATCGCGGCATCGACATCTGTGACCGCCGCGCCTTCCGCGCGAACCGCCGCACGCTGCAGGCAGAGCGGCAGATCATCTTTCAGGACTCCGGCTCGAGCCTGAACGGGCGCATGCGCGTGTGCGATATCATTGCAGAGCCCATGCGCATCCAGCACGTCCGCCCGCCGCGCGGCAGCTACCGCGCCGAGGCGGAATTCCAGATGCGCTATGTTGGTCTGGACGCGGGCTATCTGGACAAATACCCCGGTGAGCTTTCCGGCGGGCAGCGCCAGCGCGTCGCCATTGCGCGCGCCCTGTCCATGGAGCCGGAGCTGCTCGTTGCGGATGAGCCGGTCGCCTCGCTGGACGTCTCCATTCAGGCACAGATCATCAATCTGTTCCGCCATCTGCAGGAGGAGCACGGGTTCTCCTTCCTGTTTATTGCCCACGATCTGGCTGTCGTGGAATTCCTCTGTGACCGCGTCGGCGTGCTGTATCAGGGCAGGCTCGTGGAGCTGGCCCCGACGGCATCGCTGTTCGCCGCGCCGCAGCACCCCTATACGCGCGCGCTGCTCTCGTCCATCCCCATCCCGGACCCGCGCCTCGAGCGCGCCCGCAGGCCGCTCGTCTTTGAGGGGCCGCTGCCGGACGGCGGCACATGGACGGAGGTCGCACCGGAGCATTACGTTCTGCTGGAAGGAGGGGGCGCCGTATGAAGGTCCGCCGGTTTTTCCTGCGGCTGCTGCCGCGCCTCGGCATTTTCGTGCTGAGCGTGCTGCTGCTCTCCGTTCTGACGTTCTATATCTCCCGCCTCGCTCCGGGCGACCCGCTTGTCTCCTACTACGGCGACCGCGTGGAAAAAATGTCCCCCGCCGAGCGCGAATGGGCTGAGGACAAGCTCGGCCTGAATGATCCCCTGCCCACGCAGTACGCCCGCTGGTTCAGCCGCGCGCTGCACGGCGATTTCGGCATCTCCTATAAATACAAGATGGACGTGCTGGAGCTGATCGGTGACCGCATTGGCAACACCCTGCTGCTCGGCGGGCTCGGCTTCGTGCTGCTGTTCGTGCTGGCTCTGCTGCTCGGCGCGCTGTGCGCATGGAAGGAGGACCGGCCGCTCGACCGCATCCTCTGCAAGCTTGGCACGGTGACGAGCTGCATCCCGGAATTCTGGCTGTCACTGATGCTGATCCTGCTGTTTTCCGTCACGCTGCGCTGGCTGCCGAGCTCCGGGGCCTACAGCGTCGGCCACGCGGACGATATCGGCGACCGGATCGTGCACCTGATCCTGCCGATGTCCGTCGTCGTGCTGAGCCACCTGTGGTACTATGCCTACCTCGTGCGTAACCGCCTGGTGGAAGAGCTGCGCGCAGACTATGTGCTGCTGGCGCGCAGCGAGGGTATGGGCCGGGCGCACATCGTGCTGCGGCAGTGCCTGCGCAACGTGCTTCCGTCCTATCTCAGCCTCATGGCCATCTCCGTGCCGCATGTGATGGGCGGAACCTATATCGTGGAGGCCGTGTTCTCCTACCCCGGCCTCGGCACACTGTCCTACGAGAGCGCGCGCTACAAGGACTACAACCTGCTGATGGTGCTGTGCCTGCTCTCCGGCGCGGTCGTCATCGCATGCAGTCTGCTGGCGCAGGCCATGAACGCGCGGCTCGACCCGCGCCTTCGCCCGGCGGAACGGGAGGTGACCTCAAAATGACAGACGACCGCTTTCGTCTGGTCGGCGTCCGGCCGCAGTCGCCCGCAGCACCGGTACGCCGCGCGCCGTGGTACCGCGGCAAGCCGATTTTTTCGGCCGCCGTTCTGGCGCTCATCGTGCTCGGCTGCCTGTTCTGCGAGGTGCTCCTGACGCACGATCCGACCTATCTCGACCTTGCGCACTGCAATGATGCGCCGTCGCGGGAATTTCTCTTCGGGACGGACCCGATGGGCCGCGATATTTTCTCCATGATCTGGTACGGCGGGCGCATTTCGCTGACCATCGGCGTTCTGTCCACGCTGCTGTCCACAGCCATCGCCATTCTGTTCGGCACGGTCAGCGGCTGCGCGCCGGACTGGCTGGACCGCCTCCTGATGCGGCTGACCGAAATTCTGCTGAGCGTGCCGAACCTGCTGCTCGTCGTGCTGCTGCAGGCCATTCTGGGCACGGCAAATGTGCTCACGCTCTCGCTCGTCATCGGGCTGACGAGCTGGGCCAGCATCGCCAAGGTCGTTCGCACGGAGGTGCGCAGGCTGCGCAGCAGCGAATATGTGCTGGCCTCGCGCTGCATGGGCGGCGGCTTCTTCCACGTCCTGCGGCAGCACCTTGCGCCGAATTTCTTCTCGTCCATCTCGTTCATGGTCGTTATGAACATCCGCAGCGCCATCACGGCGGAATCGACGCTGAGCTTCCTCGGCATCGGCCTGCCGATCGAGGTCGTCTCGTGGGGCAGCATGCTTTCCCTGTCCGAAAAGGCTCTGCTCACGGACGCATGGTGGATCATCGTCATTCCCGGTGTGTTCCTTGTGGCAACGCTGCTGTGCATCACGGAGCTGGCCAACGTCATGCGCCGCTCGACCCGCGAACGCACGCTATAAAACAGAATTGGGACCATCGGCTGCCGCCGGTGGTCCCAATCGTTTTATTTCTGTTCCGGGAAGAGCCGCACAATGGCCTGCGCCGCCGCTGCCTGCTCGGCGCGCTTTTTGCTCGTGCCGGAGCCGGTACCGACCTCCCTGCCGTTGAGCAGGACATGAACGTTAAATTCCTTGCAGTGGTCCGGGCCAGTCTCCGAGATGAGCTCATAGCTCAGCTGCTGCGATTTTTTGCGCTGCACGAGCTCCTGCAGCTCCGTCTTATAATCGTGGGTCTTTTCCGCCTCGGCGAGCTGCGGCAGGATGAGCCGCGTCACGATGTCGCTGGCCACGGCAAAGCCTCCGTCCAGATAGCTGGCAGCCACAACGGCCTCCATAACATCGCAGAGGATGCTCGGGCGGCGGCGGCCGCCGCTTTGATCCTCGCCGTTTCCGAGCAGCAGATGCTCGCCGAGCGAGAGACGCTCCGCCACGGCGGCAAGGCTCTTTTCGCAGACGAGCTCCGCGCGGATGCGCGTCAGATCGCCTTCGAGCTTTTTGGGGAAAGTCCGGTACAGATACTCCGCCGTCACGAAGCCGACAATGGAATCCCCAAGGAACTCCAGCCGCTCATAGCTGCGCAGTGGGTCCTGATAGATCTCGTTTGCACAGGAGGTGTGGGTCAGCGCCATGCGCAGAAGCTCCGGATCGCGGAACTTGTAGCCCAACGCCTTTTCCAGCTTATTCAGCATGTTCTTCCTCCCTGGGCAGGATCATCTGCCCGATATTGGCACGAATTTCCTCGCAGAAGCCGCTCTCGACCGCGCGGATGGCCTGCCGGATTGCGCCGCGGATGGCGGCGTCGTCGGACGAGCCGTGCGCCTTGATGACCGGGCGGCTGATGCCGATGACGATGGACCCGCCCGTTTCGCGGTAGTCCATGGTCTTGCGGATGCCGTTGATGCCCTTTTTACACAGCAGCGCGCCGAGCATCGTCAGCGGATTGCGGTAGAACATCTGCTTCATCATGCCGGACATGAACATGGCCGTGCCCTCCACGGTCTTGAGCAGGACGTTGCCGGAGAAGCCGTCCGCCACGATAACATCCGCCGCACCAAACGGCACATCGCGCGCCTCGACATTGCCGACGAAGTGGATGGTCCCCTGCTCCGCGGCGCGCTTCAGAAGCTGATGGGCCTCGCGGTGGAGCGGGTCGCCCTTCGTATCTTCCGCGCCGTTGTTCAGAAGGCCCACGCGCGGCGACTCGATGCCGAGCGCCTTCTGCGCGTAGAACGAGCCCATGCAGCCGAACTGCAGCAGGAATTCCGGCGTGCACTCGGCATTCGCGCCCGCATCGATGAGAATGGCGTGGCCGTCCTTCGTCGGAAGGACCGGCGAGAACGCCGCGCGGCGGATACCGCGGATGCGCTTGACGAGCAGCGTAGCCGCCGTGAGCAGCGCGCCGGTATTGCCGGCCGAGATGAACGCATCACCGCCGCCCTGCGCCAGCATTCTTGCGCCCAGCACGAGCGAAGAGTTCGGATGCTGCTTCACGACCGCGGCGGGATCGCAGTGCATGTCCACCACATCCTCGGCATTGGCAAGCTCCACGCCGTCCGGGAGCGTATCCCAGCCCTGGGCCTTCATGCTGGCAAGGATATCCGCGCCGCGGCCGACCAGAACGATCTGCACGCCGAACTCCTTTGCCGCCTCCAGTGCACCGCGCACCACGGCATCCGGGGCGTTGTCGCCTCCCATTGCATCCAGAATGATTTTCATGCCTGTTCCCTCATTTCTCCATGGCCTCCAGGTGCGCAAGCGACCGGTTGGCAATGGCCAGATTCTTGTTTGCTTTTCCACGCACCCGCTGCTCGAGCGGGGCGATGATGCCGAAATTCACATTCATCGGCTGGAACGATGCCACGGTGCTGTCGCTGACATAGTGCGCCAGCGCGCCGATGGCCGTCACGGTGCCGAAGTCCGGGACGGGCCTTCCCTCCAGCCGCGCCGCCATGCTGACGGCCGCTAGATAGCCGGAGGCGCACGATTCGACATAGCCCTCCACGCCCGTCATCTGCCCGGCAAAGGCGACCATGGGGTCGCGCCGGTCTGCGTAGCACGCGTCGAGCAGCTTCGGCGAATTCAGGAAAGTATTGCGGTGCATCACGCCGTAGCGGACGAATTCCGCATCGTGCAGCGCCGGGATCATGGAGAACACGCGCTTCTGCTCCGGAAAACGCAGGTGCGTCTGGAACCCGACGAGATTGTAGATGTTTCCGGCCGCATTGTCGCGCCGGAGCTGAACGACAGCATAGGGCTCGCGGCCCGTTGCCGGGTCCCGCAGGCCGACGGGCTTCAGAGGGCCGTAGCGCAGCGTGTCCTCGCCGCGGCGGGCCATGACCTCGACCGGCATGCAGCCCTCAAAGACGTTTTTGTCCTCAAAGCCGTGCACCTCCGCTTCCTCGGCGGCGGCCAGCTCCCGGACGAAGGCCTGATATTCCTCGCGCGTCATGGCGCAGTTGATGTAATCCGCGCTCCCGCGGTCATAGCGGGAGGCGTACCACGCCTTCGTCATATCGATGGACTCCAGCGTGACGAGCGGCGCAGCCGCGTCAAAGAAATGCAGATAATCCGTCTGGCCGAAATAGCGGCCGATGGCCTCGCTCATGGCGTCGGACGTCAGGGGGCCTGTCGCGATGATGACCGGCCCCGCCGGGACCTCGGTCACCTCCTCGGAGATGACCGTGATATTCGGGTGGCTGCGGATGCGCTCTGTCACCATACCGGAAAAGCCGTAGCGGTCGACGGCAAGGCAGCCGCCAGCCTCGACGCGTGTGGCGTCGGCGCACTGCAGGATGAGGCTCCCGAGCCGCCGCAGTTCCTCCTTGAGCAGGCCGACGGCATTTTCCAGCCGGTCGCCGCGCAGGGAGTTGGAGCAGACAAGCTCCGCAAAATCCGCGCAGTGGTGCGCAGGGGTCATTTTTACCGGCTTCATCTCGGACAGGCGGACGGCAAAGCCGCGCTCGGCAAGCTGCCATGCGGCCTCACTGCCCGCAAGTCCCGCGCCGATCACGCGTACTTCGGTCATGCTTCGCTCTCCGTTTTTGTCTTTTTGCGTGCGGCAGGCTTTTTCTCCGCCGCTTTTTTCGTGGTCTTCGCAGTTTTTGCGGCCTTGGCCGTCTTCCCGGTCTTCGTCGTTTTGGCCGTTTTGGCGGGCTTCTTTTCGGTCTCCTCCGCAGCCGGGGCGATCTCCTCGGCATTCTCGACGGTGTCCGTCGTGGCCTTCGGCATGCGGCGCTTATAACCGCGCTTGTCCTCCGGCAGGAAGTCCGGGCACTTTTCGTTGATGCAGAACGGCTTCATCTGGCCGCGGCCGGATTTCTTGAACATCGTCTGCCCGCAGCGCGGGCAATCCTGCGCCGTGGGCACGTCCCACGTCATAAAGCCGCACTCCGCACCGCGCTCGCAGGCGTAGTAGACATAGCCCTTTTTTGACTTGCGCTTGAGCATCCCACTGCCGCAGCGCGGGCAGCGGCCCGGCATACGCTCAACGAGCGGCTTGGTATTCTTGCACTCCGGGAAGCCGGGGCAAGCCAAAAACCTGCCAAAGCGGCCGCTCTTGATAACCATTTTGCGCCCGCACAGCTCACAGACCTCATCGGTCTCTTCATCCGGCACTTTGATGCGCACACCGTCGAGAGCTTTCTCGGCATCCTCCATCTCGCGGTGGAAATCCTGATAAAAATCGCGCAGGACGGTCTTCCAGCCGACCTTTCCGGCCTCGACCTCGTCGAGCTGGTGCTCCATATTCGCCGTGAACTCGACATCGATGATATCACGGAAGCGCTCGATCATCAGCTCGGTCACGACGCGGCCGAGCGGTGTCGGCCAGAGGCGCTTGTCCTTCTTGATGACGTACTCGCGGTCCTGGATCGTTGCCACGATCGACGCATACGTCGACGGGCGGCCCACGCCGCGCTCCTCCATCGCCTTGACGAGCGTCGCTTCGGTGTAGCGCGCGGGCGGCTGGGTGAAATGCTGGGCCTTTTCCTGCTTTTCGGCAGTCAGGCGCTCGGAGCCGTCGAGATCGGGCAGCGAAGAGGAGCGCTCTTCGGCCTCGTCGTCGCGGCCCTCTTCATACACGGCGGTAAAGCCGGAGAATTTCAGGATCTGGTCGCTGGCGCGGAAGGCATGGCCCGCGCATCGCGCGTCGATCTGCACGGCGTCATAGCGTGCATCGGACATCTGGCAGGCGACGAAGCGGCTCCAGATCAGCTTGTACAGCCGGTACTGCTCGCGCGTCAGGTCTGCCTGAATGCTCTCGGGGTCGAGCCGGACATTGCTGGGGCGAATGGCCTCGTGCGCGTCCTGCGCGCCCTCCTTCTTGCGGAAATGGCGGGGCTGGCCGGGATAGTAGGCCGGGCCGTAGCGATCGGTGATAAAATCACGCGCAGCGGCCAGCGCCTCCTCGGACAGTCGCAGGGAGTCGGTACGCATATAGGTGATGAGGCCGACGGTGCCCTCGCCGCTGATGTCGACGCCCTCATAGAGCTGCTGCGCAACGGCCATCGTGCGGCGCGGCGTCATATTGAGCTTGCGGGAGGCCTCCTGCTGCAGCGTGGAGGTGATGAACGGCGGCGTCGGCGAGCGGCGCTTTTCCGTGCGCTTGATGCCCGCAATGGTGAATTCCTGCCCGGCGATGTCGCGCAGGACCTCGTCGGCCTCGGCCTCGCTGTGCAGCTCGCGCTTCTTTTCCTCGCCGTAATAGTGCGCCGTGAAGCTGCCCGGCTTGTTCAGGCAGCGCAGCAGCACGTCGATCGTCCAGTATTCCTTCGGCACGAAGGCCTCGATCTCCTGCTCGCGCTCCACGACAAGACGCGTGGCAACAGACTGCACGCGCCCGGCGGACAGGCCGCGGCGGATCTTCTTCCACAGCAGCGGGCTGAGCTGGTAGCCGACGATGCGGTCAAGGATCCGGCGGGCCTGCTGGGCGTCCACCAGATTATAATCGATGCCGCGCGGCTCCTGAATGCTGCGCGTTACGACGTTTTTCGTGATCTCGTTGAACGTCACGCGCTCCGTCTTGTCGTCCGGCAGCTCCAGCAGCTCCTTCAGATGCCACGAGATCGCCTCTCCCTCGCGGTCAGGGTCAGTTGCGAGGTAGATGTGCTTTGCAGCCTTGGATGCGCTGCGCAGCTCGGAGATGATCGCGGCCTTGCTGGCCAGTGGCTGATAGTCCGGTTCAAAATCGTGCTCCAGATCGACGCCCATCTTGCTCTTGGGCAGGTCGCGCAGGTGGCCCATGCAGGCCTCGACGCGATAATCCGGGCCGAGATATTTTCCAATGGTCTTTGCTTTAGACGGTGACTCGACGATCACCAGATTCGATCCCTTTGTCATGAAGGGAACCTCCATATATCCATTATCCTCCGGCGCGCTGATAGCGGTTGCCGGGAAGCTTTTTGGCCAGCCCCTTGATCTGGAGCATGGTCATGGCCGCAAGCAGGCGCTGCGGCGGAAGGCCCGTATGCTCCGTGAGAAGATCCGCAAGGATCGGCTCCGGCGTCAGGGCGGCATAGACCGCCGCTTCGTCGCCGGACAGGGCGGGCGGTGCTTTCTTTCTGTCACTATAAGGCCTTGCAGGCGGATTGTCAATGTCTTTTTTGTCGAGGGCTGGGGACTTTTCCGGTGAAGGCGCTGCCGGTCGGGCCGGTTTTGCCGGTCTCTCCGGCAGGGGCTGCGCAGGGACGGCCGCTGCGTAATGCGACCCAAAGCGCTGCTCCATCACCTCGCGGCGGCGACCGTCCGCCAGCTTGCCCGGAAACAGGTGCGTGTATTCCTGCAGCAGCTCCCAGCCGTTTTCGGGCATGAGCGCACCCTCGCGCAGCAGGCGATTCGTCCCCTCGCACGAGGCGACGCCGAGATTGCCGGGAATGGCAAATACGTCCCTGCCCTGCTCCAGCGCCAGCCGCGCCGTGATGAGCGCACCGCTCTGCGCCGAGGCCTCGACCACGAGAACGCCAACGGAAAGGCCGCTCAGAATACGGTTGCGCACCGGGAAATTGCCGCGCATCGGGCTCGTCCCCGGCGGGTATTCGCTCAGGAGGCAGCCTCTCGACGCGATCTGCGCAAACAGCTGGCCGTTTTCCGGCGGATAGGCGATGTCGAGCCCGCAGGCCAGCACACAGACGACCGGCTCCGGCAGATCCATCGCGCTCTGCAGCGCCATGGTATCAATGCCGCGTGCACCGCCGGACATCACAAGCCCGCCGCTTGCGGCGATCAGGCGGGAGAACTGCTTGGCGTGCAGCAGGCCGTAGGCGCTGCACCGGCGTGAGCCGACAACGGCGATCGCGGCCTCGTGGTCAAAATCCGGCAGACGGCCCTGATAATACAAAAGCGCGGGCGGGTCTGCAATGTTGCGCAGCCGCTCGGGATAGGCAGGCTCCGCATAGGTCAGAAGGCGGATATCAAAACGGTCGCACTGCGCCAGAATGCGCTCCGCGCCGTCAAGGGATTTGTCAAGCAGCGGCTCGAGCCAGCTCCGCCGCAGGCCTTCCTCCGCCTGCAGCGCAGCCCGGTCCATGGCATAAATGCGCTCTGCCGTGCCGAACCGGCGCAGCAGCTCCGCGCGGCCCCGGACCCCGATGCCGCTTCGCGTTGCCAGCCAAACCCAGTGCTTCTGCATCTGCGCGCCCTCCTTCCGTGTTCTCCCGCGCTACGGCCGCATCTGCCACAGCACGATCGCCGCCGCGACGGCCGCATTGAGCGACTCGCAGCGCGGCTGCATGGGAATGATGATCTGCCGGTCCGAGGCGGCGAGCAGCTCCGGGCAAATGCCCTGCCCCTCGCTGCCGATGACGACAAGATGGCGCATCAGATCGACCTCGCGCAGATCGCACGCCGTGTCGGACAGCGCCGTCGCCGCAATGGGGATCCCGGCGGCATGGCAGACACGGAGGACGTCCTCCATCGGTGCGCTCTGCGGCGGACGGCGGAACACCGCGCCCATGGAGGCGCGCACCGTCTTTTCGGAAAACGGATCGGCGCAGCCGTTCGTCAGCAGGACCGGCAGGTCGAAGGCGTCGGCCGTGCGCAGGATCGTGCCGAGGTTTCCGGGGTCCTGGATGCGGTCGAGCAGGAGCATGCCGGGCTGCACCCGGAGCGCGCCCTCCTGCGGCAGGCGCAGGGAGAATAAAACGCCCTGCGGCGTGCGCATACTCGAAACGCTCTGCATCAATGACGCAGGGACCTCGACCAGACGTGCCGACGATGGGAGTGCCGGGCAGCGTTCCGGCTCGCTCGTCAGAACGGCCGTCACCTCGGGATACCACTTGAGTGCCTCCTCCAGAAGCTTCCAGCCGTCCGCCACAAATTCGCCGCAGCTCTCGCGATAGGCGCGCGAGGTCTGCAGCTTCCGCATGTGCTGCACGAGCGGATTGTGACTGCTTGTGATACGCTCCATTCGGGAGGCCCTCCTCTGGTTTGATATCTATATTAAATAGTATAGCACATCACTTTTCGGAAATCAATGCATGTTTTCCCACCGCATCGTGCGGCCAGTTGCGCCAAAATGCGAAATATGCTATAATGCCTGCAGACACGATATTCCGGGAGACAATCGGCAGCGGCAGCAGCGCAACGGTTTTGGATTTCATCTATGATAATCATGGGCTGCCGTTCGCCTTGAATTATTCCACCAACAACGGCAGCAGCTTTACCACCTATTATGTCTTGAACCTGCAAGGCGATGTGGTCAAGTTGGTCGATGGCGGCGGCACGTCTGTGGCTTCCTATGCCTATGACGCATGGGGCGATATCCTTTCAAGCTCCGGCTCCAAGGCAGAAATCAACCCTCTGCGCTACCGTGGGTACTACTACGACACCGAGACAGGGTTCTATTACCTCCAATCCCGTTATTACGACCCGGTAACACATCGGTTCATCAACGCCGACAGCTACTCCAGTACAGGCCAAGGAATTATTGGCTATAATATGTTTGCATATTGCAATAATAGCCCAGTTATTCAAGCCGATCATACCGGGGAGTTTGGCCTATTAACACTGGTCAGCGCTGTGGTAAGTGCAGCTGTTAATGTTGCTACAACATATATTGCAGCCAAAGCAACAGGCCAAGAATATACTCTTACCGATGCACTTGTATCGGCTGCAATAGGAGCAGTAAATGCAATTCCGGGTGCTGGGCCTTTTATTGCAGGTGGAATTTCGGGCGCATACTCTGCATATACGGCGGTTAAAAATGGAGCTACTGCTGGTGAGGCTGCGCTATGCTTCGCAGTATCAGCTACTGCAACCACGGCAAGCATTGGAAATTTGGCAAATCTCGGGACTGAGTCTGCTTTACGCATTGCAGCAACTGCAAGTGCAGACTTAGTATTCGGAACAGGGTATAATTGCATAGCTGCAACAACAAACAAGGCCGTATCTGTGAAGGCTGAAGAAAGGAAAGCATCTGGCACACAAACAACCCGTACGACTCGTTCTCGTAACACGCAAAAACGCGGAAACAAACGTACAGGGTATACCATGTGCTTGTACTGACGGTGAATACATGATAATAAAATCCGACAAAGGGAATATAGTTTTTATTATATTTTCCTATATACTGTTATCACTCATCGGGGGACTTTTTGTTTCTGAGAACAATGGCCTAACCAGCGCAGTCTGCATGGGGCTGCTTGTTTGGATTATAGGATCCATCTTCTGCATAAGGTGGTATATTGCTGTTTTTCGTAAAATTGCAATAGGTTCAAGCGGTGTAACTATCTCATTATTTCACAAAATCAAATTTTATCCCTGGGATTCCATGTCAATATATTACGAATCATATCAAAATCAGCTGGGCCTGCGCCTACAGTATAAGGGCACCGTAATACTTTCTCCACGCAGGTTTAAAAAACCGAAGCATATTTCTCCTCTTATGTACTGCATTGTATTCCATCCGTATTCATTTACATTTATAAACTTTTATGAGGAGTCAATAATGAAAGATGCTCCAAATGTATATCCTGTTAAAAAGCAAGAGTTTCTTTCAAAAATGACTGCCCTAGGTATTATTGACTCCAACTCATTCCTATCTGCCTAGCAGAAAATTAAACAATATTTATTTAACATTGGCCGACTGCAAGGCATCTGCGACACAATCGCTGCCTTATCATTTTACAAAAGATGCAGTGTGCGGTACAATGCCTTGCAGCCATGCTTTGCTTGCATTCACAAATAATAGCTCAAAATCTTTTGGAACTTCCTCACATGGTGGCAAGTGTGCTGTCAGCTACCGAATAAAAAGTGGAAAGAGCAAAATCAAGGAGGTATCAACTCAAATGAAAGACGTAATCAAAACATTTGTTCAAATCGTACACATTTTGTCGTTTGGGGGTCTGTTGCTTTGTGGGGCGCTTGGAGTTGTATATGAAATCATTGGACCTGCCAAATATGAACAATTACTGTCTTCGTTTGGTATCTCTAATGGATTTGAACGCACTTGGCTTTGGGCTGTGATGATGTTGATTTTGTTACTCTCTACCCACTTTATTAAAGCAAAATTATTATCTAAATAACAACCGGAAGCTGGAAAGGCGCCGGGCAGGCTGCACTGGAGGGCATGGGTGACGGCGCTCTTACCGGCGCAATCACCGGCGCAATACAAGGCGGCATGAGCGGCTATGCGAACCATCTAAGATATGGCTCATGCTTTGTCGCCGGAACGCTGGTTGCTACAGCGACAGGGTATGTTGCAATTGAAAAAATCAGAGCGGGGGACCTTGTTTGGGCGTGGGATGAAGAAACCGGGGACGTTGCGCTCAAGCCGGTCGTCGAAACCTATATCAACGAGACGACGGAGCTGACGCACATTTTCGTGGGCGGCGAGGAAATTGTTGCCACGCCGACGCACCCGTTCTATTGTCCGGTCAAGGGCTGGACGGATGCAGCGCACCTCCGCGCGGGTGACATTCTCGTCCTTGTCAACGGTGAGTATGTCGTCGTGGAAAAGGTCCAGCATGAGCTGCTCGAAAGCCCTGTCAAGGTCTATAACTTCCAGGTTGCGGATTATCATACCTATTATGTATCCGACAATGGGGTACTGGTACATAACATGTGTTCTTACAATCCCCCGAACGGCGGCGGTGGAAAAACTGCTACTGTACATGTGGATGGAACGGATGTGACATTTGGGCATGGTGGAAGGCATTTAAATGGAACAGGATTGGATGTTTCAAGTGTCAATAGTGCGATTGCTAAGGATGTTGTAGGCCGCAATCTCCCATTTACAAACAACGTAACATATTATGATTTGCGCTATGCGGATAAAATCATTCATTACGGAGCGAAAAGAATAGGGGAAGCGATAATAAATGTTGGAACTTACTACATCAAATAACGCATCAGCACAGAAACAGATCCTCGAATTGATACTGAAAGCATTCATCGATTTGCGGCTTACATGGAATGAGCAGGTTATCACGCAAATCAAGTCTGCCGAGATCACGTTTGAGGACTGCCGCAGCAGTTACTTCTTTGATTTTTCCTATCATACAGATATTCCAAAACTGCAAGTAACCAAACGCGTCCCGGTTTTGATCGATTTTTGCTCGAAGTTCTTGGTTGAAAATGAAACGATCCATGAGCTGAAAAATCGCCCAAATTTCTATTGGGTAAAAGAAATGGAAAACGTCACTCCGCCTTTTCAGGCAAGTGGTAAGGCAAATTCTTATATCAGTACGTATCTGCACATTTTAGACGGAAAAATTTCAGAATTAGAGGTCGTGAACTGGAACGGGCAAGCAATCGACTCTTGTGTGTTATATGAACTTGTCCTCTGTGGTGAGCGAATCTACCGTATCAATGAGAATTGGATTGCGGCGGAACTAAGCAAAAAAACTGCTTTTACAGCAAGATAAGAAGCAAGGCACATTGTCGCTATTAGGAACAAGAATAGAAATAGACCACAACCCGCAATTTACACACAAGCACCCTGCGACCGCTATGGCAATGGGGAGATACTGCATCCCTATTGCCATAGTGGAAAGGGAAAATGGAAAAGTCAAGCATTTTATCCCCGCTTGGATTAGGGCGCGTGAAGGTGCTGGCTATGTTCTCAAAAAAACAATTTGGGAAATTATTTCTTGATTGGGGAATGTTTTATGTATGACGGCCTTGCTCTTTGCCTAACCGCATTTGATGTAGTTCCGCCGAAGAAACGGAAAAATTTTGGGGCAATTAACTGCGTGAGGCACAACTTCTTTGCAGCAAAGCAAAGGAAATTCTACTTTGAAAAATGGCCTGTTATAAATAATCTGAATGGGTACTTGTATCAATTTTTCGCTGTGTCAGGCGACTTTTCTGATTATCAATGCTGCGATGATATGTTCGAATTTTCGTATTCCAGGGAACATCCGGCGCAAAGCTTTTATCCGGGCTGGCTTGGAGAAGAGAACAGCGCGGAGGATTGCTGCACGATCAAGGTAAAACCGGAATACAGGGAGGACTTTGCAGCATTTCTGCTGTGGCTGCTGCAAAGCTCCCCCATCAAGCAGATATTATTCCTATGCGTCGGCGAAATGTGGCCCGCACCCAGAACGCCGATCATCGGAACACTGCCATTTAGGTCATTTTCTGAGCAAATAGCATCCGTCGGGGTACTATCTGATATATGCTATTATATTTGCTTATCATGCGTAGAGAGAATCTCCTCTTTGAAATTGCTGCGTATCAACCGGGGCTGCCGTCTTGTGCGGCAGCCTCGCATCGACCAATCCATCTGAGGGGATAAAGCTGTAGCTTTGAACAGGTCCAGCACGAGCTGCTCGAAAGCCCCATCAAGGTCTATAACTTCCAGGTTGCGGATTATCATACCTATTATGTATCCGATGCGGATGTGTTGGTGCATAATAGTTGTAATCATAATTCTTCTTGGAACAGTGAGCGCCGAAGATATTGGAAAGAAACCGCAAAGACTGCAGAAATCGATCATAACTACGGTGCATATGTGGCAACAGAAAAAAACATCTCACGAATGGCATTAGGTAAAGCACCTATTGGTTGGGATGGGTATTCCGTACAATTGCACCACTGGGATGGAATAGCAAATAGTTTTTACAACTACTCGCCTGTAAGCAGAACTTTACACAGGATAATCCACTATGGGATAAAGTGAAAGGAGGGCAAATGCTATGACCGCAATAGAGAAAATGCTCACCGGCAAAATGGATATGTGTGCATTCATGGATCTTTTAAAATCAGATCAAAATGTTCAGGAGACAATTCGAAATCTTGTTCCACAGAGTGCAATAGCAAATAAAGAACATCCGTTTTGGAAAAATGTCTCTTACGATGTTCTGCAAAAATATGACTTCGATTATTTAAGATTTATCCTCACGCTGTGCCATTTGGATGGAACGCTAGGTGAGAGTCTGAATATCTTTAGCATGATTAAAAGAGCATGTTGTTTTTATTCACCGAGCTTAAACTGTACGACATATTATAATGACGCATATAATACGTATCTTGAAGCTGTTGGAGAGTATTACGAAGGTCCCGAAGTTGCATCGCTCCTTGAACAAATTGTCCGTGAGGCACTTTCGCTGTCCCCCAAAAGTAAACGTATCAAGGAAATACGGGAAAATCTTAAAAAGGCATTTCACATCGAGCATTCGAAACGTCCCTACTGGATTCAAGGAGGCGAATGGCCAATGGGGAAGAACTCGCCAATGCAATACATCAGCAGATCGAAAATTCCGGACGGCGTTAAGTATATTTTTCAGGATGTTGACACTGGCGAAATCCGCGAAATCGAGCAATTCTATTGACCTTGTGCGTTCCGTTCCGAAGATGTACCATATTCCCAGAGGGTGCTTATTGCGCCCTTTGGGAGGCATATCCTTCCTTACTGTGTTGTAGGGTATGAGATGAGAAGACTGAAATAGGTTGTTGATACCCCTTTCAAAAACACGACCAAGTTGACGCACATTTTCGTGGGCAGCGAGGAAATTGTCTATAGTTTGGTATTCAAACTTTTTAATTCCCCAGCCCTTGGGCTTCGCACAATTAGAGTGTCCACTTTATGGGGTACATTTTAGCGAAAAAGGCAATGATTTAACGAATACCCTAAAATTCAACGAATACCCATAAATTTAACGCTTACTTTGGCCAAAGTCACCACAAAAACCGTAAAACGCACAAAACCCCGCCGCAGAATTGTTCTGCAGCGGGGTTCGTTTATGCTCAAAAACGGCAAAAGTCTTGATTTCAAGCGGTTTTCGGGCATAGAAAAAATCCACCGTAATTCTATCAAAATTACGGTGGACTTATGGCAAATGACTCTAATTTTGACAGAAACCGTGTAAAGGGGTGCAACTTCGGTTCGGAGGGGGCAGTTCTCGATTTGAGGGGGGCATTGATTTTCCTTTTAGGCGGCGCATTTTCCTACTCTGTTACACCTCTTTGAATTTGAAATTAAGACAGATACCCCTCTCGCGCCTTCACGCCGAAGTGGGCCTCCAACTGGTGCATCTGCTCGTCGGTGATGGTATTGACCAGCGGCAGGTGGGCGATCTTCATGTAAATCTCTGCCGCCTTTTCGGCGGTCTCGATGAGGCCGAACGTCTCGTCGAGGTCTTTTCCCGCGCCGTAGATGCCATGCTGCGCCCAGACAACAAGCCGGGCGGTCTGCATCTTTTCCGCCGTGGCGATGCCGATCTCGTTCGTGCCGCAGAGCATCCACGGCAGAACGTTCACGCCGTCCGGAAAGACGACGATGCACTCCGTGCACATCTGCCATAGGGTACGGGTAAAGGCCTTTTCGTCCAAGCTGTGGACATAGGTCATGGCCAGCAGATTCGCCGGGTGACAGTGCATGACCACACGGTTCTGTGGATCCACCTTCAAACGCTCGGCGTGGCTCATCATGTGTGCCGGAAATTCGGACGTGAATTTTCCGCCGTCCGCAAAGCCCCACAGAAGCTGTGCCGTCTCGCCGCCGTCCGTCAGACGCACGAGGCCGAGATTGATCTCCGGCGCATACTGGACATTCTTGAAATACTTGCCCGTGCCGGTGACGAGGAAGTACTTGCCGTCCAGCTCTGGACAGGAAAAGCCCGTGGGAATCTCCCGCAGAACCGCGCCGTCCACATAATCGTTGACCTGCGATTCCTCCAGCAGCAGGCTCACATTTCCGCCGTTGCGCTCGTCCCAGCCGTGGTCGTACATATTCGTCACGGTGCGGATCATCTCCACCATCCACAGGGCTGTCAGAATATTTTTCATGCTCTCGCCTCCAGAACGTTCTTTTCATACGCCCGCACCAGCGGCAGCCACGCGCCGTCCTCCGGCACGCCGCAGCGGCGGCAGTATTCCGCCCAGATCTCTCCGAAGGGCATGGTTTTCAGCTCCTCCTGCCGAACGAGCAGATCGGTAAAATTACCCGCGTTCTGTTCAGCCGTCATATCCGGCGTCAGCAGGGCGTTCAGCAGGGCCTTCTGCACATTGCGGAAGCCCGTGACCCACGCGGCGATGCGGTTAACGGAGGCATCGAAATAGTCCAGCGCCAGATACACACGGCCGTCTAAGCCGCCGCAGCGGGCGATCTCCTTGCAGAGTTCCTTTGTTTCATCGTCAAACAATACCACATGGTCACTGTCCCAGCGCACCGGGCGGGTGATGTGCAGGGCAATCTCCGGGAAGAAGGTCAGCAGCGCCGGGATTTTGTCGCTGACCACCTCGGTGGGGTGATAGTGGCCGTTGTCCATGAGCGGGATGCACTTATCCCTGTTCATGGCGGCGTAGCTCAGGGCAAATTCCGCGCTGCCTACGGTATAGCTCTCCACGCCGATGCCGAAAACCTTGCTCTCCACGCAGGGCTTGACCTTGGTAAAGTCAAATGGCTCCGAGAGAATTTCGTCGATGGAGTCCTTATAACGCATGCGCGGCCCGAGGCGGTCAGTGGGAATGTCCTTGAAGCCGTCGCCCGTCCAGATGTTCATGGTACAGACCTGCCCCAGCGCCTCCGCCAGATACTGCGAGATGCGCACGCAGGCCCTGCCGTGCTCGATCCAGAAGCGGCGGGTTTCCTCGTTGGGGGAACTGAGCGTCAGCGGATCACACTTAGGGTGGGAGAAGAACGTCGGGTTGAAGTCCGCGCCGAGGCCGTGCTTTTTGCAGAAGTCCACCCACGGTGCAAAATGCTTCGGCTCCAGCTTATCGCGGTCGACCCACTCGCCCTCGGCAAAAATAGCATAGCTGGCGTGGAGATTCAGCTTCTTCGTGCCGGGGCACAGCTTCAGCACCTCCTCGATATCCGCCATCAGCTCCTGCGGGGTCCTCGCGCGGCCGGGATAGCTGCCGGTGGTCTGGATGCCGCCGGTAAGGGGCTTGGTGGGGTCGGTGTCGAAACCGCGCACATCGTCCCCCTGCCAGCAGTGCAGAGAGACAGGAGTAGTTTTCAGCTTGTCCAGCGCTGCCTCGGTATCTACGCCGAGGGCGGCATATTTTTGTTTTGCTTCCGTATAGCTCATAGGTCTGCCTCCATTTGAATTTTCAGATTGCCGAGAGCCGTGGCCTCGATGGGCAGAGCGATGACCTGCTTGCCCGTGGCCTTGGCGGTGAGATGGTTCAAAAACTCGTTTTTTGCACCGCCACCCACGATGTAGAGCCTGTCGTATTGCTTTCCTGTGTTGGCTTCCAGTTCTGCAAGAGCTTTGGCATAGCTCTCCGCAAGACTGCGATAGGCACAGCGGAAATAGTCGCCGATGCTGATGAGCTTTCCGTCGGTCGCCGTGTCAAAGGCGGCCTTCATACTCTTGGGAGCGAGAAATTCCGGGGCGTTGGCGTCGATGAGGGCATCGCAGCGGCTCTCCTTTGCGGCGTTCACGATCTCCGCAAAGCCCAGCCCGCTGCAAAGCTCCTTTTGCAGCTCGTTGACCAGCCACATGCCCATGATGTTCTTCTGATAGCGGTTATAGCCCACGCCGCCCTCGTTGGAGTAATTGGCGGCACGGCTGGCGGTATTTGTAATGGGCTTCGGCGTTTTGACGCCCAAGAGCGACCATGTACCGGAGGAAATGTAAGGCTGGCTCCCGTCCATAGGGATACCCTCCACCGCTGAGGCTGTGTCGTGGGTGGCGCAGAGGACGCACTTTATCCCCTCATACTCGCCCAGCACCGTCCCCGGCTTTTGGAGTTTGGGGAAGATGGGCGGCAGGCCGAGCGCTGAAATAATCTCCGGGTCAAATTTGCCCGTTTCTGCGTTTACCATGCCGGTGGTAGTGGCGTTGGTGTACTCCCTGGACTTCACACCGCAGAGCTTCCAGAGGAGATACTCCGGGATCATCAGAAAATCCGTCACGCCCTCCAGCCGCCCCGCCAGCTGATCGGCATAGAGCTGGTAGATGCTGTTGAAGGGCTGGAACTGGCAGCCGGTTTTGGCGTACAGCTCCGCAAACGGCAGAATTTCGTGAACCTTGGGAATGGCCGCCTCGGTGCGGCTGTCGCGGTAGGCATAGACGGGACGGACTTCTTCCTCGCCGCGCAGCAGCACATAGTCCACGGCCCAGGTATCGACAGACAGGCTGACGATCTCCGGGAACTCGGCCTTCGCCGCCGCGATGCCCGCCTTCACATGGGAAAGCAGCGCATCCACGTCCCAGACGAGATGGCCGTTCTGCTCCTGTACGCCGTTGGGGAAGCGGTAGACCTCTTTTGCTTTGATTTCGCCGTCCTCCCGCCAGCCCACAATGTGCCGCCCGGAGGACGCGCCGATGTCGATGGCAAGGAAATATCGTTTCATTTCCATTCATACCGATGCTGTCCGGCTCCGACGGTCCGGCCCGTTCCGTCCGGCAGGAGGATCTCCGCCGTTGTGTTCGCAGGGATGCCCACGGTCAGCCGATAGCCGTTCTCCGTCCGCTCCCAGCTTGTCGTAACGTTTCCACAAATGCTCCAATAACTAGCCCGTGCGAAGGTGATGTCCCCGCCGGGCTTCGGTGCAATTGTAACATGGTTTTCTCCGGTGATCCGGATGCCGCACATCGTGTTCATCAGCCACTCGCAGACCGCGCCTTTGGAATAGTGGTTCAGCGAGGCGATCCATTTGTCCTTCTGGTTGCCCTCCCAGGCCTCCCAGATCGTCGTTGCGCCGGACTTCGGCATAAAGAGCCAGCCGGGCATTTCCTCGTTTTCCAGCAGACGGTAGGCATAGCTGATATCCAGCCCCGCCAGAACGTCCAGGATCATCGGCGTGGAGAGGAAGCCGGTCCCGAGACGCCAGCCATAGTGGTCCAGCGCGGCAATGAGGCGCTTTCTGGCAAAGGTCTCCTGCTCCGGCGTCAGCAGCCCCATATACAAGGGCCGGACGAGCTTGGCCTGCCGGTCGGTATCCAGCGAGTAGCCGTCCTTCGTAACGAGTTCCTGATAGGCGCATTTCGCGCCCTCGCTGTATTCCCGGATGCGCGCCAGCTGCGGCGTTTCCGGCTTGCCGAGGATCGAGGCGATCTCCAGCACACGCTTGAGCGTAAAATATGTATAGGCCGTGGATTCCTCCGGGTGCGGAATGAAAAAGTCGATCCCGTGGAAGGCCATGACGTCATTCGGCTCGGCCCACTCGCCGTAGGACTTGCCGCAGTTAACAGCATACTTTCGATTTTTGTGGGAAAGATGCATGGGCTTGGCGAAGATCCCGCCCCATTTCCCCGCGCGGCGGATCATAAAGTCCGCATAGCGCAGCATGTTGTCGTAATACGCACGCAGCAGGCGGTCGTCGCCGTATTTCTGATAGAAATAGTACGGGATATAGACACCTGCGCACGCCCAGCCGACGGAGCCGTTCATTTTGTTGATGCTCGGCGACTCGTTTGCAAACGGCGCGATCTGCGGCAGGCGGCCGCTGCGCCACTGGCGGTCAAAAATGTCGCGCACATGCTTGCGGGCAAAGGCCGCATAGTCCGTGAGATAGGACGCCGTATTGAAGAAGACCTGACTGTCGCCCGTCCAGCCCATGCGCTCACGCGTCGGGCAGTCCGTCGGCACGTCGGTGGAGTTGCTCTTCAGGGACCACAGAGTGTTGTGGTAAAATTGGTTGATCAGGCGATTGGAGCACTCGAATTTTGAAGTTTCCTCAAAGGCGCTGTACACAGCAACAGCCGTAAAGTCCTCTGTCCGGAATTCGACGTCCGTGTCGACCTGCGCATACTGGAAGCCGCCGTAATAGAATTTCGGCGTGTATTCGTTCACGCCCTCCCTGCAGGTGTAATCCAGCTCCTGCAGCGGTGAGGGTCTTCCTTTGGTAATGCACTGGATGTTCCGGAGCGTCAGTTCGCCGCTGTCATCGAGCGTTTCGCCCATCGTGATGTGGACTCGCTGGCCCTTGTGTGCCGTCACACGGAAGGACACATAGCCCGAAAGATTCTGCGCATATTTGAGGACAGTCTTGCCGGACGGCGTTGTGATCCGTTCGACCGGGGCAAAGCGCTCGCGCTCGAGGACCGGTACGTTGTCGGATGCTGTCAGCGGCGCATGCTCCTCCACGACGCGGACGCCGCCGGAATAGGACGGCTCGCGATTTGCATCCACGATCTCGCCGTCCTTGAGGTCGGCAAAGCGGATGGGGCCGTCATTGCTCCACGCCCAGCTCCCGTCGCTGCAGACGGTCTGCGTCGTTCCGTCCGCCAGCGTCAGCTCCAGCTGCGCCAGCAGCTTTGTCTGCGTGCCGAAGGTGTTCGTCTGCCCTGCGCCGCCGTTGGAGCCGCGGTACCAGCCGTCCGCCAGCTCGACGGTCATGGCGTTTTCGCCGCCCCGCAGCAGGTCCGTCACATCGTAGACCTGATACTGGATGCGCTTGCGGTAGTCCGTGGAGCCGGGCGTCAGCAGCGCGTCCCCGACGCGCCGGCCGTTGAGCCGCGCCTCATACAGGCCGCAGGCCGTAAGATACAGCCGGGCCTTTTGAACCTGTCCCGCGGAAAACACCTTGCGGAAGCAATCCACCGGGTAGCGCTGCTTTTTACGGACGGGATAGTCCCCCGCGATCCACAGGGCGCTCCAGTCCGAAGCATTCAGAAGCCCCATTTCGAAAAAGGCCTCGCTCGACCACGCGCCGGGATCGTCGTTCTCATCCCAGAGCCGCACGCGCCAGCTGACGCGCTGCCGGGAAGCAAGCGCGTTTGGATAATCCGCGTGCATGGAGCCGGAGGTCACCTTCCCGCTGTCCCATACCGTACGGCCGTCCGTCGCTGCAAGGATCTGGAATGCGCTCTGCGTGATCCCGTCCTCACAAGTCCAAAACAGCCGCGGATGCGGAATATCAATGCCCAAAGGGTCCTGCAGATATTCCGTTTTTAATCGTACTGCTTTCATGATTCACTCTCCTGTTTTCAGCGAGCAGAAATCGCTGCCGGTCTTGCCGGTATCCTTGTGCTCTAAAACAGAGTATCGGCCCGCCGCGGCAAACGCTGCGCAAGCCGCGCCTTTGTTCATCACTTTAATTCATTATAGAGAGCCGTCCGGAATTTGTCAATTGCTTTTGACAGCATTTTCCGCCGCCCAATTTTCAGAAGAACGGCCGGAAATTCCCTGACAGACTTCCGGCATATTCGATCTTTTTCGGGCAATGCTATGACTGCGGTACCCAAAATCACATTTCAAGGAGATGTACGCAATGAAAAATACGAACCAGATCAATATCCCGGAAGCTCGCGAGGCCATGGACAAGTTCAAGATGGAAGCCGCCAACGAAGTCGGCGTCAACCTGAAGCAGGGCTACAACGGTCACCTGACCTCCCGTGAGGCCGGCTCCGTCGGCGGCCAGATGGTCAAGAAAATGATCGAGGCCTACGAGCGCAGCATGAAGTAAGACTCCGGACCGCGGCAGATCCCTGCCGCGGTCCAAATCTCATAATGCGCCGTCTCCGATATTCTGTGCCGTACATTGCAGGAAAAAGCCTGCCAAAAGATAGTGATCCCGCCCCACGCGGGGCGGGACCGGCTTCCTGCTCACAACGAAGCTATTTTGCGGAATTTCAATCCACCCGCCCCTTGCGGGGCGGGACGGGGCCTCCTACGGGAGTCCATGGCGCGGGAGAATTTCAATCCACCCGCCCCTTGCGGGGCGGGACTTCCGACATCTCATTGAGCGTATCGTAAAGCTGATTTCAATCCACCCGCCCCTTGCGGGGCGGGACATCTCCGAGGCGTGGCTGCGCGATGGGCGCGGCATTTCAATCCACCCGCCCCTTGCGGGGCGGGACAAAATAATTTGCGGGAACTGCCCGCCCTACATTATTTCAATCCACCCGCCCCTTGCGGGGCGGGACCGCATTCGTCGTACCCGTGCTGATGCTGATGAATTTCAATCCACCCGCCCCTTGCGGGGCGGGACGAGACGACCGAGGAAATCAGCCTTTTCCATGTGATTTCAATCCACCCGCCCCTTGCGGGGCGGGACGCTGAAGGACATCCGCGAGAACGGCATCCGCGGATTTCAATCCACCCGCCCCTTGCGGGGCGGGACCATCGCACAGGCGACGGCGGAGTTTGCAACCGGATTTCAATCCACCCGCCCCTTGCGGGGCGGGACATCTACTTTGTGCCGGGCATGCACATCGAGGAGGATTTCAATCCACCCGCCCCTTGCGGGGCGGGACCTTACCTCCTATTTACCATCTTGGTGCAGTGCGTATTTCAATCCACCCGCCCCTTGCGGGGCGGGACACGCAACAAAACGCTGATTTTGTTGTCGTTCTGCATTTCAATCCACCCGCCCCTTGCGGGGCGGGACATCCGTAAGGTCCCGGAGCTTCTTATCAATGTCATTTCAATCCACCCGCCCCTTGCGGGGCGGGACCTTTGCTGATATCCGCGCGGCTGGTACCAACATCATTTCAATCCACCCGCCCCTTGCGGGGCGGGACGATACCTGCCGCCCTCTCCATAATAGTAGGAGGATTTCAATCCACCCGCCCCTTGCGGGGCGGGACTCCCGGCGGAATTTACGGTGCAGGAGGATGGGAATTTCAATCCACCCGCCCCTTGCGGGGCGGGACGTCGCGGCCGATCTTCGCCGATGCCGGGTGGGAATTTCAATCCACCCGCCCCTTGCGGGGCGGGACCAGCGGGGGCGTCGGTACG
>OGJH01000590.1_pt1 | contig 41769 bp, 33 predicted proteins | sample 1572021 | NCBI WGS metagenome assembly OGJH01 (sample SAMEA2582098, study PRJEB24529) | metagenome | biome: Human gut stool | place: China | collected 2011
CAACCGCGCCTTACTATCGTGAGGCGCGAGTGACGTTTGCTCGGCGGCAGACTGCCTGCGGAATGCGGCATTGCTTCGCTCGCCGCATTGTGGAGTGCTCCGTTAGACGGAAATTAGGCTGCACTGCTACGAGACTGGCAGAGCGGCTGCGGATAGTAGAAGCAGAGGCAAATCGTATAGCAGCGCTAAACGCGGCTCTGCCGCGCGCAGGGAAGTGCAATCGGCAAGCGCCGCACCTCTTCGAACTGCTCACTTGCAATGTGAATTTTCTCTGGGAGGGTGCAAGGGAGGGATATCTCTTTTCGAAAAAGAGATATCCCTCCCTTATCCGTTCCCCTGCCAGCAGGGAAACAACACGCTTCCCCCGCAGGGGGAAATTACTGTTTTTTCCTGATCAGAATAAACGGCGTGCACTGGTCATCCTGACCCGCGGGGTTATCGCGGATGATCTCACACAGCTGCTCGTCGGTGAGGGTCACGTTGTCGCCCTTGCCGAGGATGTCGCGCGTGAAGTCGTTTGCGTCGACGATCATCGCGCGCACGCCGGTCTTCTCATAGATCTCGTTGCACACGCCCGAGGGATTTTCCGGAATACGGATGCCGTAGTCGCCGTAGACGGGGAACACGTCGGGGTAGAAGCCGTCGAGGCCCGTGACCTCCATGCCGACCATATCGTAGAAGATGCCGTGCTTGCCGACGAGCTTGCCAAAGCCCGCGCAGATGGCGGCCCAGAGGACCTTCCACGCGCCGCACTCGTCGATGGCGAACTGCATCTTGCACACCTCGCCCACGCCGATGCCGGCGCTGTTGTGCTGGATGGCAAAGCGGCTGAGGAACTTCGCCAGCCACGAAATTTTCATATCCTTGCGGTAGACCACTCGCTTCTGGCACAGGGCGATGATCTTTTCGCTGATGCTCAGCAGGTCGCCCTCCTCGTAGAGGGGCTTGACGTAGCGGTTGACGAGTTCGATGTAATCCTCGCCGATCTCGACAAAGTGCGTCTGGATGGCGTGGCGCAGATAGACGCCCGTGGACGTCTCAATTTCAACGTTTTTGGAGCCGTTTGCAACAAAATCCATGAAAAAAGCCTCTTTCGTGCAGTATTTAGATCGATAAAATATGAACCGATGGTATTGTACCACAAAATCCGCAAAATGCTACTGTAAATTGCAAAAATTCAGGAAAGAAAAAAGCGCGCCGTCCGCGGCGCGTGCTTGACGCGGCGGACGGCGTGGAATGACGAAAGACGAGAAGGCAGAGCGCTTACTTTTCGGTGATGACCTTGAGCACCTTTTCGTAGCTCTCCTGGGCGATGGGTACAGCGTGCGCGAGCAGCGCCTCGCCCTTCTGGCAGCACTCGTCGCGGAACGCCTTGTCCTTTAAGGACGAGAGGTTGATGAGCACGTTGAGCCACGCGCTCTGCATGGCCGTCTTGAGCGTGAGCGCGGCGATGCCGAGGTCGCTGACAACGTTCGGATTCGTCGTGCCGACAAGCTCGGCGCACAGGTCGATGGCCTCGGAGCAAATTTCCATCATTGTCAGCGGCACCTGCGTGCAGCTGCGGAAGCTTGCCTGCACCGCGCCGCGGCGGATGGCCTTGTGCGCGTCATCGTCCTTGGGGAGGGCAAGAGACTCGATCAGACCGTCGAAAACCTCGCTGTCGCGGTTCATCACATCGATGAAGCGCTCCTTGAGCTCATTGCCCTTGGCAATGGCGTCCAAAAGGCGTTCGCGGTCGTTTTCAAAGCCCTTCTTGTCAAGCGTCAGGCCATTGACCATCATCGTCAGCGCCACGCCGACGCCGCCGGCAAGGCCCGCCACTGCGCCGCCGCCGGGGGCGGGAGTGCCGGAACCGACTTCGTTGATGAGCTCGGTAACTTTCATATCTGCGATCTTCATAGCGTTCCTCCCCGGATCGGTAAAATCAGAATAAAAGGTTTCAGGAAGAGGCGGGTCATCCCGCCTCTTCCCAGTAAATCAAAAGGGTAAAATCTGCGATATATTGCAGGGTTTCTCTTAAAACAGGCCCGTGATCTTGCCGTTTTCGTCGACGTCGATCTTCTCGGCGGACGGGACCTTGGGCAGGCCCGGCATCGTCATGATGTCGCCGGTCTTGGCGACCAGGAAGCCCGCACCGGCGTTGACCTTGAGGTCGCGGACGGTGATCTTGAAGCCGCGGGGCGCGCCGAGCTTGCTGGCGTCATCGGAGAAGGAGAACTGCGTCTTGGCCATGCAGATGGGCAGCTTGTCAAAGCCGAGCTCGGTGAGCTGCTTAAGCTGCTTCTTGGCGGAAGCGGCGATGACCACACCGTCGGCATGATAGACCTTGGTGGCGATGGCATTGAGCTTGTCCTCAATGCTGTCGTTGACGTCGTAGACGAACTGGAAGTGGTTGGGCTCGTCGCACAGGCGCACGACTTCCCCAGCCAGCGCAAGGCCGCCTTCGCCGCCCTTGGCCCACACTTCGCTCAGGCGGACGTTGACGCCCAGCTCGCGGCACTTGCTCTCGACGAGGTCGAGCTCGGCCTTGGTGTCGGTCGGGAACGCGTTGATGGCGACGACGCAGGGGAGACCGTAGACGTTCTTCACGTTGTCGACGTGCTGGAGGAGGTTGGGCAGGCCCTTTTCAAGCGCCTCAAGGTTCTCGCTGTTGAGCTCGGCCTTGGGCACGCCGCCGTGATACTTGAGCGCGCGGACGGTCGCAACGATGACGACAGCGTCGGGGTGGAAGCCCGCGGCGCGGCACTTGATGTCGAGGAACTTCTCGGCGCCGAGGTCGGCGGCGAAGCCGGCTTCGGTGACGGTATAGTCGCTCAGGCGCATCGCGGTCTCAGTGGCCTGGATGGAGTTGCAGCCATGGGCGATGTTGGCGAACGGGCCGCCGTGGATGAACGCGGGAGTGCCTTCGAGCGTCTGGACCATGTTGGGCTTGATGGCATCCTTTAAGAGCGCGGCCATCGCGCCCTCAGCCTTCAGGTCGTGCGCGGTGACGGGCTTGTCGTCGTAGGTGTAGGCGACGACCATCTTGCCGAGGCGCTCCTTGAGGTCGGCGAGGCCGGTCGCAAGGCAGAGAACTGCCATGACTTCGCTCGCGACGGTGATCTCAAAGCCGTCCTCGCGGGGCACGCCGCTGGCCTTGCCGCCAAGGCCGTCGATGATGTGGCGGAGCTGGCGGTCGTTCATATCGACAGCGCGCTTCCACACGATCTTGCGGGGGTCGATGCCGAGCACGTTGCCCTGCTGGATGTGGTTGTCGAGAAGAGCGGCCAGCAGGTTGTTGGCAGCGCCGATGGCGTGGAAGTCGCCGGTGAAGTGCAGGTTGATATCCTCCATGGGGACGACCTGAGCGTAGCCGCCGCCGGCAGCGCCGCCCTTGACGCCGAACACGGGGCCAAGAGAGGGCTCGCGCAGGCAGACCATGGTGTTCTTGCCGAGCTTGTTGAGCGCGTCGGCAAGGCCGACGGACGTGGTGGTCTTGCCCTCGCCCGCGGGGGTGGGGCTGATAGCGGTGACGAGGATCAGCTTTGCCTTGCGGGGCAGCTTGCGGATCTCGCTTAGGTCGAGCTTGGCCTTGTAGTTGCCGTAGAGCTCAAGGTGCTTTTCATCGATGCCGGCCTTGGCGGCGACGTCGACGATTTTTTTCATTTCATGTGCCTGGGCGATCTCAATGTCGGTCATGGGGAATACCTCCTAAATAATTATGTATTTAAAAGCGGAGAATTGTCTCTTATTGACAAAATCAATTATAGCCGAACGATAGAGAAAGGTAAACTGTTTTGCAAGCCTCTTTTTTTCAAAAACCTTAAAAAATTAAGCGTTGGTTCGCGTGCCTTAAAAAGAAAAAACGGGAGATTTTTGGACGAATTTTCAACGCTTGCGGCAAAGGTCAAAACGAGAAAAGCGAAAGTTGCCAGCGCCCAGCTTTCATTTCGCTCTGCCGCGTCACAGCGTGATGCGCATGGGCTCATCCAGCGTGACCTCGCCGCCGATGCTCGCGGCGATGACGTTTCCGCCTTGGCGCTCGATGCTTGCGCGGACCGCGCCCGCGGGCTGCCGGTATTCGCACGAAAAACCGCCGTTTTCCATGCGTTCGCTCTGCGCGACGGCGCAGGCGACGCTGCCGCTGCCGCAGCTGCCCTCCCAGACGAGGGAGTCGGTCTCGATGACCTTGACGAGCGGGGTCATGCTGCGATTTTCCGCGTTGAGGAAAATGACGCCGCAGGCGTCAAGCCCTGCAATTCCGGAAAAGATCGACTCCGCCGCGCGGAAGAAGCCTTCGCTCGGCTCCACGCCCTCAACGACGAAGTGGGCGATGCCTGTTAAGTCGACGAGCGTGCCCTCGTGACCATTCACCGTGACACGCTTCACGCTGCGCGGACAGGGCATTTCAGCGCGCGCCGTGCCGCTTTTCAGATCGACCTGCGCAGTGACGACATGGTCGCAGCCGCTCACGCGCAGCCTGACCGAGGAAAGGCCGCCCTTTTGCTGGGCAATATACATGCCGTAGGCGCGCGTCGCGTTGCCGCAGAATTCGCCGCCCATCATCTCCATGTGGCCGTCGACGTCGTCCTCGGCGGCGCAGGCGTAGCCGACCTGCTCGGCCTTGAGTTCGGGGATCGCCATGATCTTCTCCGCGATGGCCGCGCGCTGTGCCTTTTCGACCGGATCGAGCACGAACACCGTAATGTTCCCCGCCGGGTCCGCCCGTAAAATGTTCAGTTCCATAGCAAGTTCCTCCTAAAAAAAGAAGGTGTAAAGCCGAAATAACTTTACACCTTCTTTTACATCTTGTCAATTCGTGTCAAAACACAAATCTTTCAGCATTATTGCCCCTAAATCGGTAGCAATAACCATTTTTGAGACGCATCACATTTGCGGCCGCGCACGCCGCAAACAAATTGGATACGTCCCGAAGGACGACATGTGCGTCCGCAGGGACACCTTACAAATATTTTCGCGGTGAGCGAAAATATTTGAAGCCCCTATTTCATTTGGGCCGATGGCCCAAATAAAAGGTCTCAAAATTGCGTCGTAGACGCAATTTTGACTTACTCAAAGTCGGGGATATACTCCTTGACGATATCCAGCAGCTCGCCGGAGCGGATCATCGCTTCCACCGCACGGATGTCGGGCCAGATCTCACGGTCGATCTCATAGAAAGCGACCTTCTCGCGCACGTGCTGATAGAGAGCCTCATGCAGCGGGGTCATGCCCTGGCCGTGGGTGTTCAGGCGGCGGCGGATGTCGATGGCCTGGCAGGCGGTCATCAGCTCGTCAGCGAGGACGTCCTGCGTGTTCTGCAGGATCATCTTGGCCTTACGGGCAGCGGTGGTGCCCATGGAGACGATGTCTTCCTGGTTGGCGGAGGAGGGGATGGAGTCGACGGAAGCGGGGTGCGCGTAGATCTTGTTCTCGCTGACCATGGAGGCGGCAGCGTACTGAACGATCATGAAGCCGGAGTTGACGCCGGCCTCGGTGGTCAGGAACGCGGTCAGGCCGTTGGAGAGCGCGGGGTTGACCATACGCTCGGTGCGGCGCTCGGAAGCGTCGGCCAGCTCGCTCGCGGCGATGCCGAGGAAGTCGAACGGCAGGGCCATGGGCTCGCCGTGGAAGTTACCGCCGGAGATAACGGCCTCGTCATCGAGGAACATCAGCGGGTTATCGGTGACGGCGTTGAGCTCGATCTCGACCTTCTCGCGGACGTAGTCGAGGGCGTCACGGCAGGCACCGTGCAGCTGCGGGATGCAGCGCAGGGCGTAAGCGTCCTGAACGCGGTCCTTCTGGCAGTTGTCGAGGATCTCGGAGCCGTCGAGCAGCTTGCGCATGTTCGCGGCGACGAGCATCTGGCCCTTCTGGCCGCGCACCTGATGGATGCGGGGGTCGAAGGCGTTGCGCAGGCCGGTCAGGCCCTCGAAGGACATGGACGCGATCACGTCGCCGAGCTGGGCGGCGCAGATGGTGTCGTACAGCGCGAGAGCGCCGACGGAGGTCATCGCGCAGGTGCCGTTCGTCATGCCGAGGCCTTCCTTGGAGACCAGGGTGTCGAGCGTCTTGATGCCAGCCTTGGCCATGGCCTCAGCGCCGGGCATCTTCACGCCCTCGTACATGGCCTCGCCCTTGCCGAGCATGGGGAGCGTCATGTGAGCGAGAGGAGCCAGGTCGCCGGAGGAGCCGAGAGAGCCCTTCTGCGGGACGACGGGGGTCACGCCCTTGTTGAGCATCTCGAGCAGCATCTCGACGAGGATGGGACGAACGCCGCTCACGCCGCCGCACAGAGCGTTGGCACGCAGCAGCATCATGCCGCGAACGATTTCGTCAGCATACGGCTCGCCGGCGGCGGTGCAATGGCTGAGGATCAGGTTGGTGGAGAGCTGATTGCTCATCTCCTTGGGGACGGCGACCTTCTGGAACTCGCCGAAGCCCGTGGTGATGCCGTAGGCGACGCGGCCCTCAGCGGCGATCTTCTCGGCCAGGGCGCGGGACTTCTTCATGGCTTCCAGAGCGGAGGGAGCCAGCTCGACGGTCGCATTGTAGCGAGCGATGGCGACGAAGGATTCGAGCGTCAGGCTGTGGCCATCGACAACGACATGCTTGATCGCGGTAGGATTCATGATCATGGTAGTGTCCTCTCTTTTCTCAAAGTTCCGGTGTGACCCGGTCGGCGTGTCCGGTTGCCCGAACCGCCCAAGTGCAAGAAACGTGTCGAAGCGTTCCCCTTACTTTCCACGCATGCCCGTGCGTGGATGGCGCTCCGCCTGTGGAAAAGCCCCACAGGATCGTTCTGGAAACAGTATAGCACATTTTTGTGCAAAATCAATAGTTTTTTGCCGGAAAAAGTTTTCTTTGTTGTGCGTTATCACCATATTTGGATAACACACTATCAGGGTACAGTGATAGAATTAGACAGAATAGATAAAAAAAGCGCCCCGCAAAAGCGGGGCGCCCTTCATTCTTTGTGGAAAGGTCACAGTTGTTCACTTCTTGTGCTTCTTGCTGGACTTCGGTTCGGGCGCGGCATAATCCATGATGCGGATCGCCGGATTCTTCTTTTTGATGAACGCGTAGATCTCGTCGAGGTCTTCGCGCGGGAAGAAGAGAGCCTTTTCCGTGTTGCCGTGGCCGATGTGCAGGCGCACCATGTCGGCATGGCCGCGGTCCTCGCACACGATCGCATTGATGTCCTCCCAGGGGAAGAACTCGTAGTTGGTGGTGAACTGCATATCGTAGAAGATCTCAAGTCCGCGGCTCGTGAGAGCGGCGTCCTTTTTGGTCATCAGCGTCAGCAGATACAGCACTGAGAATGCGAGCGAGACGAAGGCGAGCAGCGGGTTTCTGCTGCGGGTCGAAATGCCGAACAGCAGCAACAGAACGACCAGAATCCATCCGCCGACCTGCACCCACTTTTTGCGCGGCTTGAGAGACGCCTGTGCGGGATAGATCGGGGGAGGGACAGATTCCCAGGGAAGCGATTGTTTCACAGCGGTGATTCCTTTCTAAGTAAGCGGGGGGAGAGATTACGCGTTGATCTTGGGGGCCTTGCCAGCGGCACGGCGAGCCTCGAGGTTCGCGATGGCCTTGGCGTGGGCTTCTTCGGGAGCACCGGCGGGCTTGCCGGCCTTGGTCTTGCCGAAGAGGTTGGTGTAGGAACCGTCAGCCCAGAAGATGTTGCGGCCGAGCAGGGCGGTCACATAAGCGTAGATGGGGTTGAGCAGGTTGACGAACGCGTACGGGAAGAACACCAGCGGGCTCATGCCGAGAACGCCGGTCTGGTAAGCGCCGCAGCCGGTCCAGGGGAACATAACAGCCCAGAGGGTACCGGCATCTTCCAGAGAACGGGAGAGCATATTGCGGCCGAGGCCGAGCTCATCATACTTGTCGGCATAGATGGGGGCGGGAACGCCAATGCCGAGGAACTGGTCGCACATGGTGGCGTCGCAGAAGATGGAGGTCAGCAGGGTGGCGAGGATCAGGCTGCCAACGGAGTGGATCTTGTGCTTGAGGCCGCCGAACAGACGCTCGATGCAGCCGCAGCGCTCGAGCGCGCCGCCGTAAGCGAGAGCAACAAGGATGAGGTTGATGGTCCACATGGTGCCGTCCATGCCCTTGGCCTTGCCGAGGATGGAGTCAGCGACTTCGTTGCCGGTCTCAACGCCGATACCGTAGTGCAGCGTGTTGAAGATGTCGCCCAGGGCGCGGGAGCCGTAGATGTCGGTGGACTGGAAGATGATCATGAAGATCGTTGCGGTGGCGACGGAGGCGGCAATGCCGACCAGGCCGGGCACACGCAGGACGCACATCACGATAACAACGATGATGGGAATGAGCAGAACCGGGGAGATATTGAAGGAACCGCGGAACGCGTCCTGAATGCTCTGAGCAACAGCGGGATCATAGGCGCTGGTGTCAACGTTCAGGCCAAGGATGGTGTAGATGATCAGGGAGATGACGAGGGTCGGGCCGGTGGTGGAGACCATCGCGGTGACGTGGTCGAACAGGCCGGTCTCGGCAACAGCCGCGGCAAGGTTGGTGGTATCGGACAGGGGGGAGAACTTATCGCCGACGTACGCACCGGAAATGATCATACCGGCAGTGATGGGGGCGGGGATGCCGAGACCGGCGCCGATGCCGAGGAACGCAAGACCGATGGTGGCGGTGGTGGTCCAGGAGGAGCCGCACGCCATACCGACGATCGCGCAGAGGATGCAGCCGATGGGCAGGAACAGCTTCGGGGTCAGCAGGTCAAGGCCGTAGACGATCAGGGAAGGGATCGCGCCGGAAGCCATGAAGCTGGAAACCAGGAAACCGACGGTGCAGAGGATCAGAACGGCTTCCATGGAAGCTGCCAGACGATCGATCATACCGGCGAGCATATCCTGGAAGCTGTGGCCGCAGGCGAAGCCGACGATGCAGGCGACGACGATGGACAGGACCAGGGGCATGTGCGCGTCATGATAACCGGATTCGGAATGACCGAGGAAGCAGTAAAGCATGAACCCGATCATTGCCACAATGGGGATCAGCGCCAGAATAAAACTGGGCTCCCGTGCGACTTTCTTTTCGTTTGCCATTGATGAGTACCTCTCTCTTCATAAAAATACTTGCCCGCCAGGAAGCGGGATGACCGCTTCTCCCCAAGACGAGCACGCTTCACACCGCACAAGGGGACGTGCGTTTTCTGTGGAGGGGTCCCACAGAAAAACAGACACAGAACTTAGGCAACAGCACCGTCGGGCAACGGTTTCTTGCACGCTGTTTCCCATGCCCTAATCTATTTGTGAACTAATTGTAACATACCGGTTCAGCAAAAGCAATAAAATTCGTGCAGATTCCAAAAAATATTTTAGTCAATTCTTCTATATCAGGATGACGTGATGTTATGCTGATATACTTCTGCGGCATTATAATAAAGCAATATAGACAAAAAGAACAGGCGCGCTGCGCCTGTTCTGGTGAAAGTGACGGAAGGTTACTTTTCTTCTTTTGCCCGCTCGAGCAGCAGCTTATAGCCGTCCGCCCCGTAGCAAAGGCACTTATTGACGCGCGTGATGGTCGTGGACGAAACGCCGATCTTCTGCGAGATCTGCGTGAAGGTCTTGCCATCGGCGAGAAGCGACGCCACCTCGAAGCGCTGGGACATCGCCTCGATCTCGCTGAAGGTGCAGAGATCGTCGAAGAAGCGGTAGCATTCTTCCTCCGTTTTCAAAGATAAGATCGCCTTGAACAGGTGATCGGTCTCTTCGCTTTTCATTTTGCTCTGGTACATCCAACGTTCCTCCTCAACGATCCGATCGGATCGACTCCTGCCCGCGCGGTGTGGCCGCGGCGGACGCCGAATGACGGCTGCCCGGAAGCTGCTTGCGGGCGAACCTCGGTTTTCGGAGCTTGCCCGTTGATATTGTCTCTATGGTAACAAAAAGCGGCAGTTCCGTCAAGCGCAATTCGTGCTTTTTGGCGGATATCTTCATTTTTCGTGAACACTGTCCGCGACGGAAAGAAAAATTTTTGCACCGCAGGCGGCGAAAGCTATGGCAATTCCGCGCGGAAAATGCTATACTGTCTCGAAAGTGGAAAAAACGGCCGCGGACGCTTGACAATCCCTGCGCCGTACCGTAAAATATCTGTCAACCACTCCGATACGCTGCTGTGCCACCGCAGTACAGTACGCTGTCCATACATTCTATTAGGAAAGGACACACACTATCATGGCAACGATCAAAGCTCACACCTTATCCGGCTTTATGGAGCTGCTTCCCGCGCCGCAGACCCAGATGGAGCGCCTTATGGAGGTGCTGCGCTCGTCCTACGGCGTCTATGGCTTCACCCCGCTCGACACGCCCATCATCGAAGCGAGCGACGTGCTGCTCGCCAAGGGCGGCGGCGAGACTGAAAAGCAGATCTACCGTTTCTCCAAGGGCGACAGCGACCTGTCCCTTCGCTTCGACCTGACGGTGCCTCTGGCGAAATACGTTGCCCTGCATTATGCCGACCTCGCTTTCCCGTTCCGCCGTTTCCAGATCGGAAAGGTCTATCGCGGCGAGCGCGCGCAGCGCGGCCGCTTCCGCGAGTTCTATCAGGCAGATATCGACGTCATCGGCGACGGCGAGCTCGACATCACGAACGACGCCGAGATCCCCGCCATCATCTATACCGTCTTCTCCCGCCTCGGCCTTTCCCGTTTCCAGATCCGCATCAACAACCGCCGCATCTTAAACGGCTTCTACGCGATGCTGGGCCTTTCCGACAAGTCCGGCGATATCATGCGCACCGTCGACAAGATCGAAAAGATCGGCCCTGACCTCGTGCGCGCGATCTTGGTCGACGACTACGCCATCGAGGGCGAAAAGGCGGATGAGATCCTCGCCTTCATCGGCATCAAGGGCACGAACGAAGAGGTGCTCGCTTCTCTTGAAAAGTACCGCGGCCGTAACGAGATGTTCGACCAGGGCCTCGACGAGCTGACGACCGTCGCCAAGTACCTCGGCGCGTTCGGCGTGCCGCAGGAGAACTTCGCGGTCGACCTGACCATCGCGCGCGGCCTCGACTACTACACCGGCACGGTGTACGAGACGACGCTGCTCGACCACCCCGAGATCGGCTCGGTCTGCTCCGGCGGCCGCTACGATAACCTTGCGGAGTACTATACTGACCGCAAGCTCCCCGGCGTCGGCATTTCGATCGGCGTGACGCGCCTGTTCTATGTCCTCGGCGAGCAGGGCCTTCTGAATAGCAACATCTGCACCGCGCCGGCGGACGTGCTCATCCTGCCGATGACCGAGGATCTGAGCGAGGCCATCTCGCTCGCGACCGATCTTCGCGCCGCGGGCGTCAGCACGCAGATCTATACGGAAAAGAAGAAGTTCAAGGCCAAGATGAACTACGCCGACAAGCTCAAGGTGCCCTACGTCTACTTCCTCGGCGAAGACGAGATCACCGCGGGCGTCGTGTCCTGCAAGGATATGCGCACCGGCGAGCAGGTCAAGCTTCCCCGCGCGGAAGCGGTGGAAAAGGCCAAGGCCTTTGTGGAGTCTGACCGCCAGAAGCCGGTCATTTGCGAAAAGTAAAAAAGTGGCAGCCCGAAAGGGCTGCTTCTTTTTTGCGCGCTTGGCAAGCGCGGGAAGGTCAGCGCTTGCAGCGCTGCTGCGTGCCCAAAGGGGGTATTCTCTTTCCGAAGAGAATACCCCCTTTGAATCCCCCAGAGAAAGGCGAGGGGAGTCCCCCTCGATCCCCGACATTGGCAGTTTATAGCTTGAATGACTGCACGCGCTGCGCAATGTAAGTGCGGTGTACATGGCTTCGCCATGAATCTTTTGCGAGTCGTTGCTACGATCAACCGCGCCTTACTATCGTGAGGCGCGAGTGACGGTAGCCCGGCGGCAGACTGCCTGCCGAATGCGGCATTGCTGCGCTCGCCACATTGAGCAGTGCCTCGGTAGACGGAAATTAGTCCGCACTCCTACAAGATAGGCAGAGCGGCAGCGGATAATAGAAGCAGAGGCAAATCGTGTAGCAGTGCTAACGCGGCAACGCCGCGCGCAGGAAGTGCAATCGGCAAGCATTGCAGCTCTTTGAGCTGCCCGCTTGCAATGCAAACGCCTTTCTTTTGGACGGGCGACGCCCGTTTTCTTTCTCGGGAAAGAAAATGGGGGTCGCATCACGTGCAGCGCCCGCGGCGCTGCTATCCCCGCAGCACTATGGGCTGCAAAAACCCACCGCGCAGCGCGCGGACAATAAGGAGTTATTATGTTAAAAAACGTCAAATGCGCCCGCTGCGTCAAGTGCGGGAAAGAATACGAGGCCACGGCGAACCTCACGAACTGCTCGTGTGGCGGCATTCTCGACATCATCTATGACTACGACTACATCAAAAAGAACCTGACGAAGGAAAAGCTCAAGTCCCGCCCGAACACGATGTGGCGCTATCGCGAGCTGCTGCCGGTCGAGGAGACAACACCCGATACGCCGCTGCGCGTGGGCTGGAGCCCGCTCTACGAAGAGCCGCGCCTTGCAAAGCAGCTCGGCCTCAAAAAGCTCTGGGTCAAGGACGACGGACAGAACCCGACGGCGTCGCTCAAGGACCGCGCGTCCGCCATGGCGGTCGCCAAGGCGGGGGAGGCGGGCGCGAAGATCATCGCCTGCTCGTCGACCGGCAACGCGGCATCTTCCCTCGCGGGCAACGCCGCTGCCGCCGGACTCAAGACCTTCATCTTCGTTCCCGAGCGCGCGCCCAAGGGTAAGGTCGCGCAGCTGATGACCTTCGGCGCAAACGTGATCTCCGTCAAAGGCAACTATGAAGAGACGTTCGAGCTGTCGAAAAGGGCCATCGACAAGTGGGGCTGGTACAACCGCAACGCGGCCATCAATCCGTACCTCTCTGAGGGCAAGAAGACTGTCTCACTCGAGATCGCCGAACAGCTCGACTGGAAGATGCCGGATTATCTCGCCATCTCCGTCGGCGACGGCTGCACCATCGCAGGCGTGTGGAAGGGCCTCAAGGACCTGTACGCCATTGGCTTTATCGACAAGCTCCCGCGCCTCATTTCCGCGCAGGCCGAGGGCTGCCACCCCATCAACCGCGCCATCGCGGAGAACAAGCCCTGGGAGCCGATGGAGGAGAACACGCTGGCCGACTCCATCGCCGTCGGCGTGCCGCGCAACGCGGACAAGGCGCTCATGGCGATCCGCGAGTCGAACGGCATCGTCGTGAATGTGACGGACGAGGAGATCATGGCGGCGCAAAAGCTGCTCGGCACGACCTGCGGCGTCTTCGGCGAGCCCGCGGGCGTCACCGGTACGGCGGCAGTCAAGAAGCTCTGCGAGCAGGGCGTGCTCGGTGAGAACGACACGGTCGTCTCCGTCGTGACGGGCAACGGCCTCAAGGACGTGGCCAACGCCATCAAATTCTGCGGCGAGCCGATGAGCCTGCCGAACGACCTTGACCTGCTGGTCGAGGAATTCGACAAGCGCGGCATCAAGACCGAAGCGTAACAGAAAAAGAAGAGCCCCGTGAATCGTATGATCCGCGGGGCCTTTTTTATACAAAGTGCTTATTTATGATAGGGACGCAGTTCAGCAGGGCGGAGATCGCCGTGGAAGCTGCGAACACGAAAATCGCGAGCAGCGGCACGGAGAAAAAGGCGTTGCATGAAAAGGTATCAATGCCAAAGTGCTGTAACAGCTCGATGACCATGGGATGAACGAGATACACACCGAAGCTGTATTTCGACATCTTGCGAACAAGGGCATACGCCTTTTCGCCCATGCACGGGAAATTCAGGTGCTGCTTGGCAAAGACAAAGATCGGCACGCTCGTGCAGAGAACGTTGAGGTCGTTGTAGTTATAAAAGGTGGCATTTGGCGCGCCCTGCGCTCTGGAGAGAGCGGCGGGAGCGATGATGGAAAAGAGAAGGGCGGCAATGCCGACGCAATAGAGCATGATCTCCTCTCTGTGGCTGAAGCTCCTGCGGCTTAAATAGTATCCGCCGACAAAATAGACCGTGAAGCCGAGCGGAAAATAGCAGTAGGTATACATGCTGACGGTTTTGATCACAACGCTCAGCTGCGGCGAGATAAAGGAGAAATACAGGACAAGCTGAGGGAGAAGAAACGTAAAGATAAGCGCCAGCAGCAGGAAGTAACGCATAAGCGTTTCGCTCTGAGCGATGGGCCGCAGGAGAGGAATGAGCAAATACAGCCCTACGATCATGTAGAGGAACCACAGATGATAATGCCCCGTGATGAACTGGGAAAGCACGACCGAAAGCGGCGCGTGACGAAAGACAAGGTCGATGAGCGCGTAGCAGCCGGACCAGAAGAGAAAGACCGTGGCGATACGCGCGACGTTCTTTTTGAGAATGGAGGAAATGCTGACATCGCGCCCGAGAAACAGCGCGCCGCTGATCATCACAAAGATGGGGACAGACCATTTGCCCGCAGTGCAATAGAGATTGAAGGCAAACCACGCGCGCGAATTGACATCGACATCCGCCCAATGCATTGCGGAAAGATGCACGGCAACAACGACAAAGATCGCAACAACGCGGAGAAGGTCGAAATAGACCACGCGCCGTGGCACGGGATTCTTTGCTGGCATACTCAGCTCTCCTTTTCCGCAGCGTTACCAACCATCTCATTCTGTGCATCGTCAGACGCGGCATCGGGTGCGGACGCTTCCGCCGCGGGCTCTGCCGAGGCAGCTTCGGCCTCCTGCGCCTGCTGGGCGGCCATGGCCTCGGCGCGGCCTTCTTCGCGCGCCTGCTTTACGGCCTCCTCGCGGGTCTTTTCCGCCTTGGCGCGTTCCTTTTCGACCATGTGCTGAGCGTGCTTATTTTGCAGCTTGAACACCAGCCGCAGCACGAGCACGAGCACCACGATCGCAAGGCCGAGCCAGCTCCAGAACTTGAGCTCGAAGAGCGTCTTGACCGTCCAGTACTTCGCCTGCATGCCGAGGAAGCAGAACAGGATCGACACGGCCAGCGCAGCGCCGAACAGCAGCACCCACAGCACCGACTTGACGGCGCTGTGCTTGCGCACGCGCAGGTGCGCGATCAAAAACAGCAGACTCAGCAGAAAAAACGCAGGGAACTGCGCAAATAAAATTTCCCTCAGATCCATATCTTACCTCACAGTGCGCATTTGCCGCGCTTCAAATATTTGCCCATCTTGCCGCCAACGACCTTGCCGCCGTCCACCTGCAGCTGACCGCGCAGGTAGACCTTCGACACGCCGCCATTCGTGCGGAAGCCCTCGAACGGCGTGTAGCCCGCCTTGGAGAGCATGTCCGCGCCGTGGAGCACGTGGCTCGCGCCGGGATCGTAGACGACGATGTCGGCGTCGCTGCCCGCGGCGATGACGCCCTTGCGGGGGTAGAGACCGTAGAGCTTGGCGGGATTTTCGCTCAGTGCGCGGCAGACGCCGCCGAGCGAGAGCTTGTTTTCATTGATGGCCACAGTGTACACGACCTCACCACGCGTTTCGACGCCGGGAAGACCGCCGGGGATCTTCGTAAAGTCGTCGCGGCCCATGTCCTTCTGCTCGAGCGTGAACGAGCAGTGGTCGGTCGAGATGGTCTGCACCTCGCCGCGGCGCAGCGCCTTCCAGAGCGCTTCACTGTCTTCCTGCGAGCGGATCGGCGGCGCGCAGACATAGCGCGCGGCGGAGGAAAAGTCGGGATCGTAGTAAACGCCGTCGTCGAGCGCCAAATACTGCGGGCAGGTCTCGACATACACGGTCTGTCCGCGGCGGCGCGCCGCGGCGATCTCGTCAAGAGAAGCACGGTTCGTCGTGTGGACGATGATGACGGGCGCGTCGGCCGCCTGCGCGATGCGCAGCAGACGTGAGACGGCCTCGGCCTCCAAATAGTCGGGGCGGGAGATCGGGTGCGATACGACGTCCGCGCCCAGGCCGCTCGCCTTGAGTTCGGCGATGCGCGCGTCGATGACGCCCGCGTTCTCGCAGTGGACGCCCGCGATGCCGCCGCGGACCTTGAGCGCTTTCAGCGCGCGGTAGACCGCGCCGTCGCCGATCATCATGGCGGGGTAGGTGAGGTACATCTTGAAAGACGTGATACCGGCGTCGAACATCGCGTCGAGCTCAGACTCGATGCTCTCGTTCCAGTCGTCGATGGTCATATGGAAGCCGTAGTCGCAGTAGCACTTGCCGTCGGCCTTTTTATGCCAGAGATCAAGCCCATAGGCAAGGGATTCCCCTTTATTGGGGCAGGCAAAGTCGATGACCGTTGTCGTGCCGCCGCGGATGGCGCTTTTGCTGCCGCTTTCAAAGTCGTCGGCCGTCGTGGTGTTGCACACATCGAGATCGAAGTGCGTGTGCGCGTCGATAAAACCGGGGAAGAGCATGCAGCCCGCCACGTCGACGACCTCGCTCTGCGCGGCGAGCTCGGGCGGAATGTGGCCAAGCATTTCGACCTTTTCCCCGTCGATGAGCACGTCGGCGCGGCGGCAGCCGCGGCCGCTGACGACATAGCCGCCTCGAAGCAGTGTTTTCATGGAAGAAGCCTCCTTATCTGAGAGAAAAAATTCCGTACCAAATTGACAAAAGCATAGCATACTTTTTACCCAATTTCCATAGAGTTTGGAAAAAATGTGAGAAGCGCCAAGATTTTTGGCGCAAATTCGGAACAATGCCGTATTGAGAAAGTAGCAGACATACGATACAATAAAATCATACCACATTCCGCTTTTATTTGTACAAAAAGCGAACTTTTGGCGCGCAGACCAACTGAGAGATGTGAAAAGAAGCTGTGTGTCACGAAGAGCAGACAGAGAAAAAGCGGAGTGAAAAAATTGAGGAGGAAAACACTATGCGCAAGTTCCTATCCGTCCTGCTCGCAATGGCGATGGTTCTCAGCCTGACTGTGACCGGTTTTGCGATCGAGGACACGGCAACTACAAGAGAGCCCGAAGTCATGACCGAAGAAGCGACGATGGCGGGCAAGACCGTGATCCTGCACACAAACGATGTGCACGGCGCGATCGAAGGCTATGCCTACATCACCGCGCTCAAGGCCGATTATGAGGCCAAGGGCGCCGAGGTCATCCTCGTTGATGCGGGCGACTACAGCCAGGGCGAAGTCTATGTCAGCGACACCAAAGGCCTCGATGCCGTCGAAATGATGAACGTCACGGGCTACGATGTCGTCACTCTCGGCAATCATGAGTTCGACTACGGTTATGCCCAGATCAAGGAGAACATGACCAAGGCGGACTTCAAGATCCTCTGCGCGAATGTCTACGGTGAGGACGGCACCCCCATCTTCGATGCAAACTACACCTACACCACCAAGTCCGGCGTGAAGATCGGCTTCTTCGGCATGGAGACGCCCGAAGCGCAGACCAAGGCCAACCCCGCGCTCATCAAGGGTCTCAAGTTCGACACCGACCTCAAGGCGGTCGCCGAAAAGCAGCTTGAAGCGCTCAAGGATGACGATGTCGTCATCGCGCTTTCCCACCTCGGTGTGGATGATTCTTCCAAGCCCTATACCTCCTATGACCTCTACAATGCGGCCAAAGGTATCGACTTCATCATCGACGGTCACTCCCACAGTGTGATGACTAAGGGCAAGAACGGCGAGCCCATCCAGTCCACCGGTACGAAGTTCGCCAATATCGGCGTGATCGTCATCGACGATGCGAGCAAGAAGATCGAGAGCAACTCCCTCTACGAGATCAAGGAAGACACCGCCAAGGACGCGGTCGTTGCCGCTGCCGCGCAGAAGATCACCGACCGCATCGACAAGGAGTACGGCGCGGTCTTCGCCAAGAGCAAAGTGGAGCTCAATGGCGCGAAGGCCCCCAACGGCAACCGCGACGGTGAGACCAACAACGGCGATCTCATCACCGATGCAATGCTCTGGAAGGTCATGCAGAACAAGGAAGGCCTGACCGTGAATGAAGACCATGTGGTCGCCATCACCAACGGCGGCGGTATCCGCGCGGCCATCAAGGTCGGCGATGTCACCAAGAAGGATATCAAGACTGTTCTCCCGTTCGGCAACACCATCGAAGTGATTTATGTCACCGGCAATGAACTGCTCGAGGCACTCGAAGCCTCCACGTTCTGCGTGCCTGAGTCCATCGGCGGCTTCCCACAGGTCAGCGGCATCAGTTACACCATTTCCACCGGCGCTGTCTATGACGCGAATGCCGAGACCTATCCCGCTTCCACCTACTACGGTCCAAAGTCCATCAACCGTGTGACCATCAACAGCATCAACGGCAAGGAGTTCAAGGCGAATGACACCTATGCGGTCGTTACCAACAACTTCTGCGCCGAGGGCGGCGACACCTACTACGCTTTTGCGGCGGCGACTTCCAAGTTTGATACCGGTGTGACGCTTGATATGGCAGTGATGGATTACATCACCAAGGAGCTCAAGGGCGTCATCGGCGAGCAGTATGCCGCGCCTCAGGGCCGCATTCTGATGAACCCGTTCAAGGATGTCAAGGTTTCCTCCTGGTTCGGCAAGTATGTCATCGACCTCTACAATGACGGCATCATCAACGGCACCTCCGCCACCACCTATGCGCCCAACGACACCCTGACCTGGGCTGCCGCGCTCAAGCTCCTGCTTGTCAGCAACGGCGATCTCAAGGCTGCGGACGCCACCGGCGCCGACTGGAGCAAGAACGCCATCGCCAAGGCTGCTGAGCTGGGCCTCGTTGCCGCCGATCTCGACGGTGCGAAGGCCATCTCCCGTCTCGAGTTCTGCCAGGTCGCTGCCAAGCTCAACAAGCTTGCCGAGTCCAAGACCGAGAGCAAGTTCACCGACTGCGCCGACGGTTACGTGATGGCGCTCGTCGACGCGAAGGTCATCAGCGGTATGACCGAGACCACCTTCGAGCCTGCCGCGTCCCTGACCCGCGCGCAGATCGCCAAGATCCTCTATCAGCTGAACCTGATCGAGAAGTAAGGTGAAATATAAACGCAAAAAGAGCGCTGCTTAGGCAGCGCTCTTTTTGTTGCAAAGGGGAGAGGAGCCGGTGCGATGCACCGGCTCCCCGTTTCATTTTGCGATTTTGTTGTTATGTGTACAGATAGCTGTACTTATCGCGCACGGTGAGGATCAACGCCTCGAGCTCGACGGGGAGATCATTGTCGCAGGAGGCAAGGTCGTATTCCTTCACGCCGTCCTCGTAGCGCAGGCGGACCATATCGTCGTCCTCAAAGAGCACGCCGTAGTTTTCGCTCTCGTCCATGTCTTCTTTCGTCTGGAAGAGCGTGAACTTGTCGTGGCAGGGCTCGCTTGCGTAGGGGCAGAACTGCGTGCAGTTGCCGCATTCGTTGCAAATCTTGTCGACGTGGACGATCTCGTGCGAGCCATCGGACATCTTGATGACCACGTTCGCGCGGTTCGGGCAGGAATCGACGCAGTTTTCACACACGGTGGAGCACTGTAAGCAGCGCTCGCCGTCGCAGCTGCATTTGCTTGCCATGGAGAGGACGCCCTTCTTGCTCTGTGCGTCGAACTCGGTCACATCGGCCTCGGCAGGGATGTCGTAGATGTGCGGGTGACCGACGACGATCTCAGCAAAGCGCGCGGCGTCGGCAATGCCCTCGACCACGGTGGCGGGGCCGCGGTGCGCGTCACCCGCGCAGTACACGCCGGGGACGTTCGTCTCGAACGCGGGGCCCTTGCGCTCCATCTCGATGCCGTTCGCGGCCATGAGATCGGCGTCGACCTGCTCGCCGACGGCGGAGATGACCATGTCGCAGGGGATGGTGAACTGCTCGCCGGACTTGACGGGGCTGCGGCGGCCGCTCTCGTCCGGCTCGCCGAGGATCATCTTATCGCACAGAAGTTTGCCGCGGCTCTGCTTGACGGGCGCGGCCAGCTCGACGAATTCGACGCCCTCGTCGATGGCGAGCTGGAGCTCATGCTCGTCGGCGGGCATGAATTTCTTCGTGCGGCGATAGAGGATGGTCGCATGCGCACCCATGCGCTTTGCAACGCGCGCGGCGTCCATGGCGGTGTTGCCCGCGCCGACAACGACGATGTTGCCGCTCAGGCAGGGCTTGACCTGCTTTTTCATGCGCTTCATCCACTCGATGACGCCCTGCACGTTGCCCTCGATGTCGAGCTTGCCGGGCTTCCACGCGCCGGTAGCCATCAGGATGTGGGTGTAGCCCATCTTCTTGAGCTGTTCGACGGACGGAGCAGGCTTGCCGAGCTTGACCTCGACGCCGTAGCGCTCCATGAGCGCGACGTCCTTGTCGATAGCCTCGTCGCTGATGCGGAAGGCGGGGATGACGTAGCGCGGCACGCCGCCGAGCTTGCGCTCGCGCTCGAAGATCGTGGTGGGAACGCCCTCGCGGCCGAGGAAGTACGCCGCGGCGATACCGGTCGGGCCGCCGCCGACGATGGCAACCTTTTTATCCTCGACCGGCTCAGGCATACGGAGCGACGCCATAAGCGCGCTGTAGCCCTTTTCCGCGGCAAGAAGCTTCGTCTCGCGAATGTGGACGGATTCCTCATAGAAGTTGCGCGAGCACTTGCCCTGGCAGCGGTGCGCGCAGATGGTGCCGGTGATAAACGGCAGGGCGTTCTTCTCGGTGATGAGCTTCAGTGCTGGGCCGTAGAGCCCTTTGCGGCAGAGCTCAAGGTATTCGGGAATATCCTGCTCGATGGGGCAGCCGCCCTTGCAGGGTGCGGTAAAGCAGTCGAGCAGTGGCACCTGTTCATCTTTTTTGCGCGAGGGAAGCGGCTTGATGGCCTTGAGGTGGTGGAAGTCGTGCAGCGCGGAGGCGGCAAGGTCGGAGATCGCGGCGGGGTCGTTGCCGGAAAATGCGCGGTAGGGCATATTCTCGACCTTTTCGACCATCTGGTGCAGGCGGTTGTAGCCGCCGGGCTTCAAAATGGTGGTGGCGACGGTGATGGGCCAGATGCCGGCGGAAAAGAGCTTGTCGCAGTTGAAGTAGTCCGCGCCGCCTGCGAACGAAATGCGCATCTTGCCGCCAAACTGGCGGGAGATGCGATTGCACATCTCAATCGTCAGTGGGAAGAGGCTGCGGCCGGACATGTACATTTCCTCGTTGGGAAGCTCGCCGCGCGACGTATCGACGGGGAAGGTGTTGGAGAGCTTGAGACCGAACTCGAGGCCGTGCTTGTCCGCAAGCTTTTGCAGCCGCTCGAACATCGGCACGGCGTCCTCCCACTGGAGGTCCTCGTTGAAGTGGTGCTCATCAAAGACAACGTAGTCATAGCCCATGGAATCGAGGATGCTGCGCGCGGTCTTGTAGCCGAGAATGGTCGGGTTGCACTTGACGAAGGTGTGCAGGTGCTTTTCCTTGAGAAGATAGCTTGCGATGCGCTCGATCTCCTGCGGCGGGCAGCCGTGGAGTGTGGAGAGCGTGACGGAGCGGGAAACATTGGGGGAGATGGCCGCAATGAAGTCCTTTTCCTCGGGGAAGAGCTCGGTCAGGACTTTTTTACATTCCTTGAACTGCGCGGTCTTGCCCGCGTCCATCATGTTGTTGATATAGGTGTTGACCTTGCGGCCCTTGATGCCGTCTAAGTCATAGCCGACGGACATATTGAAGACAAAGCCGTCGGGATCGCCGAAGCCGTAGACCTTGCTCATGATCTTGAGCGCGCACCAGGCCTTGATGTACTCGTCCTGCGCCTGCTGCACGGTCAGTTCGGTCGACCACTCCTGGTTGTAGCCCTCGTCAGCGGCGAGGATACAGGGACGGGGGACACAGGCGGCAAGCTCAGCGCCGTCCATCTTCTGGACGGTTTTGACCTCGAAAAAGCGCGCGCCGGCGGCATAGGCCGCGATGATATTCTGCGCAAGCTGGCTATTGGGGCCGGCGGCGGGGCCAAACGGTGTTTCGATGCGCTCGCCGAAGATCGGCAGCGTCTTGCCGCTTGCGTGATAGTGCTTATGAACGCCGAACACGTCGCCGCACTGCGCGTATTCGCTCGTCACCCAGTTCATCAGAGAGTCGAACGGAATGGGATACATTTTTTCAGACATTGTTTTTTCCTCCCGCTTGCTTAATAGGTTCTGTAATTCAGCTCGCCCCAGAGCTTCTTGGCGGCTTCAAGAATGTGAGCGTTTTCGGCTTCTTCGTCGATGCCGATGAGCTGGCGGTCGAGCATGAGGGTCTTGCCGGCGGCGATGGTGGTTTGGCACTGGCGGCCGGTCATGCCGAAGATCATGTGGCCGTCGATATTTTCGTCGGAGAACGGGGTGAACGGCTTATAGTCCATGACGATGATGTCCGCCGCGGCGCCGGGCTTCAGCACGCCGAGCGTGTCGGGAAAGTATTTTTCACCGATCTTCGCGTTATTCTTGAAGAGCATGTCCGTGACCTCGCACCAGCCGACGTTCGGCAGGCAGTTCTGGCTGCGCTGGGAGCAGAGGGCGACCTTGAGGGACTCGAGCATATCGTTCGTGTAGGCATCGGTGCCCATGCCGAGAAGAATGCCGCGCTTGTGGAGTTGGAGGACGGGGCAGATGCCGATGGCGTTGCCCATGTTGGATTCCGGATTGTTCACGACCATCGTGCCGGTCTCTTTGATGATCTCCATTTCGGCGGTGTTGACGTGGATGCAGTGGCCGAGGATGGTCTTGGGGCCGAGAATGCCGTGATCCTGCAAGCGCTGGACGGGGCGGCGGCCATAGTTCTGGAGGGAGTCGTACACATCGTTCATGCCCTCGGACACGTGGATGTGATAGCCCGTGCGGCCGTTGTTGGCCGCGACCATGCGGTCGAAGGTCTTATCGGAGATCGTGAACAGCGCGTGGCCGCCGAACATTGCCGCGAGCATCGGGTCCTTATTCTTTTCGCATTCGGTGATAAAATCGGCGTTCTCCTGAATGGCCTGTAAGCACTTCTCCTCGCCGTCGCGGTCTGAGACCTCATAGCACAGGCAGGAGCGAAGGCCCAGGCGCTTGCTCTCCTCGGCAATCGTGTGGAGCGTGCCGGGGATCTCGCCGTAAGAGGCATGGTGGTCGAAAATCGTCGTCACGCCCTGCTTGATGGAGTCCATGTACAGCGCGGTGGCGGACGCCTTTGTGCCGTCCATCATCAGATGGCGGTCGATGGCCCACCACGTGCCGTCGAGGACTTCGTAGAAGTTCGTCGGATTGTTGCCCACGATGGAAAGGCCGCGGGCGAGGGCGGAGTAGATGTGCGTGTGCGCGTTGATGAACGCGGGCATGATGACGCCGCCCCTGGCGTCAATGATCTCGGTACCGGGATATTTTGCGCGTAGCGCCGCCTCTTCGCCGACTTCGACGATCTTCGTCCCCTCAAAGGCGACCGCGCCGTGCTCGAAATAGCCCTGCGCGCTTTCGTCGCGGGTGATGAGACGACCGTTGGTGACAAGTTTCATAAGTTTGCTCCTCCTTTTTTCTTTTGCCTTTTCCCCGCCGCGAAAGCGGCACCGCAAGGGGAAAGAAAAAAGCGCTCCTCACACAGACCTTATCATCTCCCCGAAAGGGGAGACCGTACAGCCCGTGCGCGAAGCACTACGTTGCAGCTACCAAACGGTAATTTAGTTTGTAAAAATATTTTACAGGAATCGCGAACAAAATGCACGTTTTTTTCGTCTAAACTGACGTAGAAAATAAAAACGTAATTTTGTGCAATCCGTGGAAAGATAAAAAGATGCCCCGCAGCGGCCGTGTAAGCCCCGTCAAAACCTGCACCATTCTGGACAGGTGGGTCGCCTCTGTCCGGCTTTATTGCTTCCAACGTCCAGCCGCAGACGGCAGCCGGGAGGCCTGCAAACCACCGGAGCGTACCGGCGTCCCTTATGACGAAATGTGGGTTTAAAAAGAACTTATCACGCACCCCGCAGGGCATGTTCAGTTTATCTCAGTTTTCGGAAAAAATCCGTCGCAATCGAAGTTTTACTCTTCGTCGGAAAGGATCTGCTCCATGAAGAGGTCGTAGACCTTGTCGATTTCCTCTTCGTCGTCGATGGTGACAAGGAACTCCTCGCCGTTTTCCATCTGGCTTTTGAGGATCACGAGACCGTATTCCTCTTCGTTTTCCTCGTCCTCGCTGTCCTCTTCGACCACGGGGAAGAAGGCCATATACGTCGTGCCGTTATGCTCGAGCGCGTCGACGTATTCCAGCTCTATATCGTTGCCCTCGTCATCAGTCAGCGTGACGAAATTGGGGCCGAACTCATCGTTCATGGGGGAACACCTCCTGAAAGTTTGTGTTCGCATTATACCGCACCTTGCGGCAAAATGCAAGACAAGATACGTACCACTTGACAGCCGTGCTATACTGTATTCTGTATCACTATTGAAAATCGGCTATGCGCGCTTGCGCATATTTCTATCGCAAAGGAGGAGGCGCTTTATGGAAGAAAACCGCGCAGAAAACCAGACGCCCCGAAGACAGCACACCCAGCACCCCACGCATCAGGTGCACAAGAAGAAAAAAGGCGGCACGGCGAAAACGGTCATCGGCACCATTCTCGCCATCGGCCTGACCACCTGCCTGATGTTTTTCGCCATCTTCATGGTCTACGTGCACACGTCGCTCGATCTGAATGTGGACATCTCGGCCTACACGCTCAAGCAGAGCTCAACGGTCTACTATCAGGATAAAACGAGCGGGGAGTGGGTGGAGCTCACGAAGCTCCACGGTGCGGAAAATCGCACGCTCGTCAGCATCGACGACATCCCCAAGCATGTGCAGGAGGCGCTGATCTCCATCGAGGACGAGCGCTTCTACAGCCACCACGGCGTGGACTGGAAGAGCACGGCGAAAGCCATTCTCGGCAAGCTCACCGGTACCTCGACGCGCGGCGGCTCGACGATCACCCAGCAGGTCGTGAAGAACATGACCGGCGACAACGAGGTGACTATCAAGCGCAAGGTGACAGAGATCTTCCGCGCGCTGCGCCTCGAGAAAAACTACTCGAAGGATGAGATCCTCGAGACGTACCTGAACCTCGTCTACTTCGGCAACGGTTGCAACGGCATTGAGGCCGCGGCGGAGAGCTACTTCGGCAAGACCGTCGGCGAACTGAGCATTGCCGAGGCCGCGTCCATCGTCGGCATCACGCAGTTCCCCTATAAATATGATCCGTCGCGCGGCGACTGGTACCGCGAGCAGAACAAAGAACGTCAGCTCACCGTTCTTTATAAGATGCACGAGCTTGGCAAGATCAGCGACGAAGAGTACGAGCAGGCAAAGGTCGAGCCGCTCGTCTTCTCCTGGGACCCGGGTTTTGTTCCTTCTGCGGGGGTTGCAAGCAGGGTGGATACCGCCTCGAGCACGGAGTATGACTCCTACTTTGTTGAGCGCATGTTCAACGACATCGTCGCCGATATGCACGAACAGCTCGGATATGATGAGTCGGTCGCAAAGGATCTGCTCTACACCGGCGGCTACTCCATCTACTGCACGGTCGATCCCAAAGTGCAGTCGATCGTGGAGAGCGTTTACGCCGACCGCAATAACCTGAACTACACCTCGTCCAAGGGCGAGCTGCTCCAGTCCGGCGCGACGATCATCGACAACACGACGGGCGACATCGTCGCCGTTGCGGGCCGCGTGGGCGAGCGCGAGGGCCGGTTCCTGCTCGACTATTCGACCGTTGTGCGTCAGTGCGGTTCTGCCATCAAGCCCTTGAGCGTTTATGCGCCCGCGCTGGACGCCGGCGTCATCACGCCCGCGAGCGTCATCGACGACTATCCCGTTGAAATGCTCGGCGGCAGTATTTGGCCGGTGAACGCCTACTCGGGCTACCGCAGCATTATGACGCTGCAAGACGCCATTCGCAATTCGTCCAACCCCACGGCAGTGCGCACGGCCATCAAGCTGACGCTGCCCGCATCGTATGCGTTTATGACCGAAAACTTAAGCTTCACGACGCTGACGAACGACGATATGACCGCGGCGGGCGCGCTCGCGCTCGGCGGCCTTTCCAAGGGCGTGACGACGCGCGAGATGGCCGCGGCCTACGCAACATTTGCCCGCGGCGGCGTTTACACCACGCCGAGAACGTATACCGAGGTGCTTGACCACAACGGCAATGTCATCCTTGAAAATAAGACCGAGTCCCACGCCGCGATGAAGGAGAGCACCGCCTACGCGATGAACGAGCTCCTGAAAAATGTCGTGCGCAACGGTACGGGTACGGGCGCAAGCTTTTCCGGAATGACCATCGCCGGTAAGACCGGTTCGACCAACAGCAACAACGACCGTTACTTTGTCGGTTACACGCCGTATTACACGGCAGCGGTCTGGGTCGGCTACGACACGCCGACGCGCATCGTGGCGAGCGGCAACCCCGCGGCCACGCTGTGGAAGACGTTTATGAGCAAGGTCCACGCGGGCCTTCCGAACAAGGACTTTGAAGTCAGCAGCGCCGACATGGTCAGCGTGACCGTCTGCACGCAGACGGGACTTCTGGCCTCGGCCGGCTGTCCCTCGCAGACTGTCAAGGTCGCAAAGGACTATGCGCCCTCGCTGAGCTGCGACGGACACATCAGCGTAACCGTCTGCGCCGATTCCGGCATGCTCGCCTCCGACTACTGCCCGAATGTTACGACGGCCTATGTGCTCGATCTGAGCCAGCCGAACGTCAGCAGCGGTTGGGGCTACAAGCGCGAGCTTCTCACGACGCCGCTGAGTGCCGCGCTTCAGGCAACGTATCAGGCACAGCTCGAAGAAGGGCTCATTTCGTCGATCCCTGCAGGCGAACCGGTGCGCACGAACAGCGGCACAGTGCAGCTATACAGCGATCTGATGTACAGAGGCATGTGCACGACGCACACAACGCCGCTGGAGCCCACGCCGGACCCGGATGCACCGGATGACGGCAGCGGCACGACGCCGGGCGGTGATGCCACCACTGGCGGCGACAGCGGCACACAGACGCCGTCTGATAACACCGGCACGGCGGGAGACAGCGCATCCGGCGATGTCGGAGACAACGGCCAGTTCCTCAACTGGCTGCTCAACAACGGCGGCACAGGCCGGTAAAAAGCAATAAAAAAGAGAACGGTTTTCACCGTTCTCTTTTTTATGCGGCAGCTTCCGCTTTTGCGTTTCGAATCTGCGCGAACAGCAGCAGGAGGAAGGGGAAGAGCACCATCCCTGCCACGCCGAACGTGCAGTAGCCGAGGTACATCGCAAAAAGCGACGCGACCGGCGGCAGCCCCGCCTGCGCGGAGAGAAGCTTGGGCTCGAGCGTGTTGCGCGTGATGAGCGTGCAGAGGTAGAGCGCGAGGAGCACGATGGCCTTGGGCGGGAAGCCGAACAGCAGCGTGAAGACCGCCCACGGCACGAGCGCCGTGCCCGTGCCGAAGACCGGCAGCGCGTCGAGCAGTGTGATGAGAAAGGCGAGCAGCAGGGAATAGCTCTGGCGCATGAGGAGAAAGCCGATAAGAAGCTCTGAAAACGTGATGAGCGACAGCGTTGCCTGCGCGCGCAGCCACCGCGCAAGCGAGCGCATTACGCCGCCGCGAAAGAGCCGCAGCTTTGCCATCGCTTCTTCCGGTACGGCGTGTTCGAGTGCCGCGCAGAGCTCGGGGTACGACGCGGAGGTGAAGAAGATCGCAAGCACGCCCGTCGCGATGGCGAGCACGCCGCCCGGCAGCGCCGCGGCGGCAGAGCCGAGCCACGCCATCGCGCGCGAGGACAGCGAGCGCAGCAAGCTGTCCGCATCCGTGACGGCCCTGAAAAGCTGCTCGTGCAGATAGCCGCTGAGCCATTCGGGACTCGACGCGCTGAACTGCTCCAATCGGGAGAGCAGATCGTCCGCTGCGGCGGGGATCGCGTCGAAAAACGCGGGCGCGGCGGCGAGCAGCGCGTTCGTCTGAGAAAGCAGCGTGGACCACAGGAGCGACAGCAGCCCGCCGAGCAGAAACAGCAGCGTCAGCGTCAGGATCAGCGCGGAAAAGCCACGTTGAAAGTGAAATTTCCGCCGCAGATACAAAACGACCGGTTCCAGCAGCGCCGCGACGAGCAGCGCGAGCAGAAACGGCAAACACCACGGCAGCACATAGCGAAAGCAGACATAAAAGAGCGATACGCCCATGAAAAGCGCGAGCGACAAAGTGAGGAAGCGTCTTAGCCGTTTTTCAGTCAAATTTTGCAGACCTCCCATCGAAAAAAGTGTTGCAATATGCGTTAGGATATGCTAAAATCCTGCCATATAAAGACAGATGACCGCGGAGGAGAAACATTATGGCGCCTGCAACGAAATTTTATTTGGTCTCGGCAGAGGCCCTTCCGGAAATTTTTATCAAGGTGGCGGAGGCGAAGCGCATGCTCCAGTCCGGCGAGGTACGCACCGCGGGCGACGCCGCCCGCGCCGTCGGCATCAGCCGTAGCGCATTTTATAAGTACCGCGATGCGGTGCGCCCCTTCAACGACATGAAGACCGGCCGCATCATCACGTTCTACACGATGCTCAAGAATAACCCCGGCGTATTGTCCGACGTCCTTTCTATTTTTGCCGGTTCAGGCGCAAATATTCTGACCATCAACCAGAGCATTCCTACCAACGGCTGCGCCGCGGTGACAATCTCGGCCGAAACGTCCGAGATGCAGGAGTCGATCGAGGAGATGATGGCGCGGGCGCTCGCGCTCGAGGGCGTGGTGCGCTTCGATATCCTTGCGGCCTGAGTCACGGCAAGATACGGAAGTTCATACGATGGATTGGCGGTTGCTGTAAACGCGCTGCCAATCCATTTTTGTTGGAAGTGGTTCTTCTTATGAGCCTGATTGTACAGAAATTCGGCGGCAGCTCCGTGCGCGACTACGAGCATCTTCTGCGCATGGCGCGCATCGTCAAATCGCGGGTGGACGAAGGCGACGACGCGGTCGTCGTCCTCTCCGCGCAGGGCGACACGACGGACGGTCTGCTGCAAAAGGCAAGGGAGATCAGCGAGAGCCCCTCGCCGCGCGAACTCGACATGCTGCTCTCCGCGGGCGAGCAGATGAGCGCCGCGCTCGGCGCGATGACGCTGCGGTCCATCGGCGTGGAGGCGGTATCCCTCTGCGCATGGCAGATCCCCATCGAAACGGACGGTACACATGGGAACGCGGAGATCGAGCTGATCGACACCGTACGTATCCGGAAAGAGCTGGCCGAGGGCCACATTGTGGTCGCGGCGGGCTTTCAGGGCGTCGACGAAAATGGCGACATCACGACGCTCGGGCGCGGCGGCTCGGACACGAGCGCAGTGGCGCTCGCCGCGGCGTTGAAGGCCGACGAGCTCATCATTTATACCGATGTGGACGGCATTTTTTCATCTGACCCGCGCATCTGCCAAAACGCCGTGCGGCGCGAGGTGATCTCGTATGACGACATGCTGCTGCTCGCACAGAAAGGCGCACAGGTGCTTCACGACCGCAGCGTGGCGCTCGCACAGGCGGGCGGCGTGCCCATCACCGTGCGCTCGTGCAGGGAAGGCGGCGCGGGCAGCATCGTTTGCGAAACGGACGAAGATATAAGCATCGTCGGCGTGACGCAGAAAAAGAGTGACCGGAGCCGCCTTGCGGCCATCACGGCGGTCGGCGGCGCGCTGCCGAGCATCGAGAAAGAGAAGATAGCCGTCACGGCGCTCGAACGGGCGGAGATCACCGTCTTCGCCGTTGCGGCGGGGGAGCGGTTCATGAGCTTTTACGTCCTGCGCGACGACGCAAAGCGCGCCTTGCAGCTCGTGCACGACGCGCTGATCGCCGCGAAAGAATGAAAAAAGACCCGTTGGAGCATCCAACGGGTCTTGCCTTTTGCAAGCTGCTTATTCTTCGGCGTAGCGCTTTTTCGCCTTTTCGATCTTGGTCGAATAGCGGTCCTCTTCAGAGAAGATGCAGCCGCAGTATTTCTGCATGTAGAGGCCCATCTCGCGCGCCTTGGCCTGCCCCTCGCGAAAACCGGGGCGGAAGTCACGGTAGTAGAATTCGACGCCGTACTTCTTTCCCATCGTCTCGCCCACAGCCTTTAAGAGCTCGTGGTTCTGATACGGAGAGATGAGCAGGGACGATGTGAACGCGTCGTAGCCGTGGTCGGCGGCGTATTTGGCCGCCGTGCCGAGGCGGATGGTGTAGCAGTGCGCGCAGCGGTGGTCGATATCTGCACTCACGGCGCGGACAAAGTCGCGCAGGCCGTAATCCTCTAAAATATGCACTTCTACATGCTCTTTTTCCCCGTATTCGAGCAGTGTGCGGCGGCGCGCGTCATACTCCGTCCAGGGGTGAATGTTCGGGTTGAACCAGAGTGACGTGGGCTCGATCCCGTCGGCGCGCAGCGTGTCCACGCAGTAGACCGAGCAGGGGGCGCAGCAGGAGTGCAGCAGCAGTTTATCCATCAAAAAAGACCAGCTTTCCTTGTGTCGTTTCTGCCAGCATACCACAAGCGCGCGGCAAAGTCCACGGGAAAAGAAAATTAAGCGAATGGCGCAGGATCGTTCACGATTTATACATTGACTATTCAATCGAATGCGTAGTATAATACATTGATTATTATGAACAAGTATGCCCATGCGGCAAAGGAGAAAATGTATGTGGATCGCGGACGGTTGGGAAGATTATGAGCTGCTGGACTGCGGCGGCGGAGAAAAGCTCGAACGCTGGGGAAAGCAAATTCTGGTGCGGCCTGACCCTCAGGCGATCTGGGAGACGCCGCGCACGAACCGCGGCTGGCGCAACGCGCAGGGCCGCTATTACCGCTCGTCCTCGGGCGGCGGACATTGGGACAAGGAAAAGCTGCCCGAGAGCTGGACGGTAAATTACAAGGATCTCAAATTCCAGGTCAAGCCCATGAATTTTAAGCACACGGGCCTGTTCCCCGAGCAGGCCGTCAACTGGGATTTTGCGCGCGAGAAGATCAAAAACGCGGGCCGGCCCATCCGCGTGCTGAACCTCTTCGCCTACACCGGCGGCGCGACGGTCGCGTGCGCGGCGGCAGGCGCTCAGGTCTGCCACGTGGATGCGGCAAAGGGCATGGTCAACTGGGCGCGCGAGAACGCGCGTGTCAGCGTCCTTTCCGATGCGCCGGTGCGCTGGATCATCGACGACTGCGCGAAATTTGTCGAGCGTGAGATCCGCCGCGGCAAGGTGTATGACGCCATCATCATGGACCCGCCGAGCTACGGCCGCGGCCCCGGGGGAGAGGTCTGGAAGTTGGAGGACAATCTTTTCCCGTTCGTGAAGCTCTGCGCACAGGTCTTATCGGACAAGCCGCTTTTTGTCATCATCAACTCGTATACGACGGGGCTCGCTCCCTCGGTGCTCGGCTACATGCTGCACCTGCTCGTTGCGGAAAAGTACGGCGGCAAGGTCACGTGGGACGAGCTGGGCCTGCCCGTGACGGAGACGGGGCTCGCGCTGCCCTGCGGCGCGACGGGCCGCTGGTTCAGCGAATAAACAAAAGGAAACGCACCGATATGAAAATGATAAAAACACAGGACCTCGCCTTCACCTATCCCGGCGCGGAGGGGGAGGGCAATACGCGCGCGCTGCGCGGCGTGAATGTAGAGATCGAGCGCGGCAGCTTCGTCGTGATCCTCGGCCACAACGGCAGCGGAAAATCGACGCTTGCCAAGACCTTCAACGCAGTCTTGCTGCCAAGCGGCGGCAAGGTCTATGTCGAGGGCATGGACACGATGGACGAGTCGCTCCTGCTCGAAATTCGCAGGCGCGTGGGCATGGTGTTCCAGAATCCGGACAACCAGATCGTGGCGAATGTCGTCGAAGAGGATGTCGCGTTCGCTCCCGAGAATTTGGGCGTGCCGAGCGACGAGATCCGAAAGCGCGTGGACGACGCGCTCGAGGCCGTCGGCATGACGCAGTTTGTCAAGCACGCGCCGCATTTGCTCTCCGGCGGACAGAAGCAGCGCATCGCCATCGCGGGCGTGCTGGCGATGAAGCCCGAGTGCATCGTGCTCGACGAGGCGACCGCCATGCTCGACCCCATCGGCCGGCGCGAGGTGCTCGCGGCCGTCGAAAAGCTCAACCGCGAACAGGGCATCACGGTCGTCCTCATCACCCACCACATGAACGAAGCCGAGCACGCTGACCGCGTGATCGTGATGAACGACGGCCTTGTCGTCATGGACGGAAAGCCGCGCGAGGTTTTTACCCGCAAAAAAGAGCTGGAAGACATCGGTCTTGCCGTGCCGGACACGGTCTCGCTGCTCTTTTCCCTGCGCGAGGCGGGCATGGACGTTCCCGTGGACGCCATCACCGTAGAGGAATGCGCAGACGCCATTGCGAAAAATTTTACCTAAGAGGACTGTAACCTTGGAAGAGATCATTCGTGTAGAAAACCTGACGCACACCTACGGCGAGGGTACACCCTTTTGCCGCAGTGCGGTGCAGGATATGTCGCTCGCGATCTATCGCGGCGAATTTTTGGGCATCATCGGCCACACGGGCAGCGGCAAGTCGACGCTGATCCAGCACTTGAACGGCTTGCTCAAGCCGACCTCAGGCCGTATTTTGCTTGGTGGGGAGGACATCTGGGCCGACCCAAAGAAAATTCGGGACGTAAGATTCCGCGTGGGTTTGGTGTTCCAGTATCCGGAATACCAGCTTTTTGAAGAGACCGTTTACCGCGATATCGCGTTCGGCCCGACGAACATGGGCCTGCCCAAAGACGAGATCGACCGCCGCGTGCGCGAATCCGCGCACTTTGCGGGCCTGACGGACGATCTGCTGGAGAAGTCGCCGTTTGCCCTCTCCGGCGGACAGAAGCGCCGCGTCGCCATCGCAGGCGTTATCGCGATGGAGCCTGAGGTGCTCGTGCTCGACGAGCCGAGCGCGGGCCTTGACCCGCAGGGCAGGGAAGAGCTGCTTTCAAACATCCGCGAATTCCACCGCGCGCGCGGCACGACCGTTGTGCTCGTGAGCCACAGCATGGAGGAGATCGCGAAAAACGTCGACCGCATCGTTGTCCTGTCGGACAGCCACGTGCTCATGAGCGGCACGCCGCGCGAGGTCTTCGCCCGCGGCGACGAGCTGATGACCGCGGGCCTCGATGTGCCGCAGGTCACGCGCGTCGCAATGGCGCTGCACGATAAGGGCATTGCCATCAACCCCGCCGTTTACACCGTCGATGAGATCAGCGAAGAGCTCGTCGCGCTCAAGAGAGGGGGCGGCAAGAAATGCTGAAGGATATCACGCTCGGCCAGTTTTTCCCGGGCGACACGCTCGCCCATAAGCTCGACCCGCGCACAAAGCTCCTCGTCACGGTGCTCTACGTCGTGGCGCTCTTTACGGCGAAGAGCTACATTGCCTACGGCCTTCTCATTCTGACGCTGATCGTCGCCGTGCGCATCTCGCGCGTGGGCGCGAAGGCGCTTTTCAAGGGATTAAAGCCGGTGCTGTTCATTATCGCGTTCACGGCGCTTTTGAACCTCTTTTACACCCCCGGCACGGAGCTGTGCCATTTTTGGATCTTCCGCATTACGATCGAGGGTGTGCGCGCCGCCATCACGATGATGCTGCGCATCACGCTGCTCATCATGGGCACGTTCCTGCTCACGTATACGACCTCTCCCATCCGCCTGACGGACGGTCTGGAGAGTTTGCTGGGCCCGCTCAAGAAGATCAAGGTCCCCGTGCATGAGCTCGCGATGATGATGTCGATCGCGCTTCGCTTCATCCCGACGCTCATCGAGGAGACGGATAAGATCATGTCCGCGCAGAAGGCGCGCGGCGCCGACTTTGAGACTGGCAGCCTCATGCAGCGCGCCAAGGCGCTCGTGCCGCTGCTCGTGCCGCTGTTTGTCAGCGCGTTCCGCCGCGCCGACGAGCTGGCGACGGCTATGGAATGCCGCTGCTACCACGGCGACGAAGGCCGCACGAAGCTCAATGTGCTGCACTACCAGACGCGCGACTATCTGGTGCTCGGCTATTATGCCGTGCTCGTGGCCGCGGTCATCGCGCTGCGATAAGAAGAAAGGACGCTTTTATGCGAAACATCGCCCTCAAGCTCATGTATAACGGCACGGCCTATCACGGCTGGCAGGTGCAGAAGACGGTCTCAAGCGTCTGCGAGACGATGGAAAAGGGCCTCTCAAAGGTCTGCGGCGGGAACGTCAAGCTCGTCGGCTGCGGCCGCACGGACGCGGGCGTGCACGCCGAGCGCTACATCGCCAATTTCCACACAGAGTCGCGCATTCCGGTCGAGCGCCTGCCGTTTGCCATCAATACGCACACGCCGGAGGATATCGTCGTGCGCGAAGCGCTTGAGGTGGCGGATGATTTCAACGCGATCCTCTCGTGTCAAAAAAAGGAATACACCTATCGCATCTATAATTCCCGCATCAAAAACCCGTTCTATGTCAATCGGGCGTACTTTTACCCCAAGCATCTCGACGAAGAGGTGATGGACCGCGCGGCGCGCGCCTTTGAGGGCACGCACGATTTCCGCGCCGTCCGCTCTGTCGGCACGGAGACGAAGACCACCGTGCGTACCGTGCACTACTGCCGCGTGTCGCGCTCGGGTGATCTTTTGGAACTCAAGGTCTGCGCGGACGGGTTCCTGTATAACATGGTACGGGCGATCACCGGCACGGTGCTCTACGCCGCCGAGGGAAAGCTCACGCCAGAGGACATCCCCGAGATCTTGGCCTCCGGCGACCGCTCGCTCGCCGGCCCCACGGTGCCGCCGGGCGGACTGTACATGACGAGACTTTGGTATGAGGATGAACGGCTCAATGAATGATCTCAAAGAGGAAAAGGGAACACGTGAGGAGCTGAGGCGCTCGCAGGCGGCCCCGCGCCGCTCCGGCGGCGGGCTCAAGCGGGCGCTGATGGTGATTCTGGCGCTTGTGGTCGTGCTGGCCGTGGTCGTCGCCGCGGCGTGGAAGGACCTGAGCAGCCTTGACAGTGTGCGCCGCCTTTTCTCCTACAATAAGGTCACGCAGGATGAGCAGGGCAAGGTGGAGATGTACTCGTTCAGCAACGACCGCAGCAACACCTTTGCGCTGCTCGGCGACCATCTGATCGTCGCTTCGACGACGGGCGTGTCGGTCTACAGCAGCGGCAGCGTGGTGGACAGCATGAGCGTGAAGCTCACGAATCCCGCCATCGCTGTCGGCGGCCAGACCGCCGCGGTCTATGATATCGGCGGGCAGACGCTTCTTATTTACTCTGCAAGCGGCCTTGTGCGCGATATGAGCGGCGAGTGCAGCGGCAATATCCTGTCGGTCAGCGTCAATTCCTCGGACTATCTGGCGCTCAACGCCGAAAAGAGCGGCTACAAGTCCGCTGTTACGGTGTACGACGCTTCGGGCGAGAAGACGTTTGCCTTCAACTCCTCGGAGCACTATGTTATCGACGCGGTCGTCATGCGCGACTGCAAGCGCATGGCGGCGGTGACGCTCGGCGAGTCGGACGGCTCGTTTGCCGACACGGTGAGCATCTATTCCCTCGGCAGTGATAAGGCCGATTCAGTCAACACGCTGACGGGCTCGCTCGTTTTGTCGCTCGACAGCGTGGCCGGTACGCTCTCGTGCCTGACGGACGAGAGCTTGACGCTCTTTTCATCGGACGGTACGCTTTCCGGCAGCTATCGCTACGAATACCCGTATCTGCGCGGTTCGAGCATGGGCGGCGACAACTATGCGGCGCTGCTGCTGAGCCGCTACCGCTCGGGCAGCACCTTGAAGCTCGTGACTGTCTCGTCCGACGGTACAGAGATGGCAAGCCTTGACAGCAGCCAGGAGGTCCTGTCGATGTCCGCGGCGGGGAAGTATATCGCCGTGCTGTACAGCGACAGTCTGGTGCTCTACACGCCGCAGCTGCAGGAATACGCGCGGCTGGACGGCACGGAGTACGCGCGCTCTGTCATCATGCGCGAGGATGGTACGGCGGTGCTGATCGGCTCGTCGTCCGCCTGGCTTTATATTCCGTAATTTCTGTAAAACGCTAAAAATGTTACAATTTATGACTTGAAAGGAGCGCGGGAAACGTGAATAATGGTCTTATGATCGATGCAGTCTTCGCGCTCGTGCTCATTTTAAGCGTCGTGTTCGGCGCCAAGCGGGGGCTGTTCCGCAGCTTTATGGCGCTGGCGGCGATTGTGCTCGCGCTGATCGGAGCGTCGCTTCTGACCGACGCTTTGACCGAGCCCGTGACCGACATGCTGATGCCGCGCCTTGAAAAGAGCGTGGAGGAGTGGTTTGATACCGAATCGCAGACACCGCAGGGGGATGTCCCGCAGATCGAGGGGGAGACCCCGGCGGAGAGCGACGCCTCGGGTGAAACGCCAAACGGCGACGCCGCGCAGGACGCGGAAAACGTTCGGCAGGACGATTCGCCGCTCGCGGTGACAGGCCTTCTCAAAAAGCTGCTGCGCTTCGATTTCGACGGCGCGGTGCGTCAGTCACTTCGAAATGCCGCGCGCGACGCAGCGCTTGCCGCCGTAAGGACGCTGCTCGGCAGCGTGGTGAGGACGCTCGTGTTCGTGCTGTGCTTTTTGGTGCTCACGCTGCTGCTCCGCTTAGTGACAGGCGGCATTGACAAGGTGTTAGACTTGCCAGTGCTGAACGCGCTCAACACCATCGGCGGCGGCGCGCTGGGCCTGATCGAGGGCGCACTTTTGCTGTTTCTCGTCTGCGATGTCGCACCGAAGCTCGGCGTCAAGGCCTTTGCCGACTACGAGGGCACGTATCTGTTATCGTTTTTTATGAGCCATACTCCGCGCGGGCTTGTCGCCGCGCTGTTACCCTGATCTTTACCCCAAGGAGGAAATACTATGCAGCCGCAACTTTGTTCCAGATGTAAAAAGAATATCGCCGTTGTGTTCATCACCCGTCAGGAAAACGGGCAGAACGTCAACGAAGGACTTTGCCTCAAGTGCGCGAAAAATCTCGGACTGCCGCAGGTGGACGAGATGATGCGCCGCATGGGCATCACGGATGAGGACCTTGACAATATCTCCAATGAAATGATGGGTGCCTTCGGCGGCGCGGAAAACCTCGAAGGTCTGACCGACGCCGACGATCCGGACGCCGATAATGAGGACGAGGACGGCAAGACCGCCACGTTCCCGTTCCTGAGCCGCTTTTTCGGCGGAAATCCCGCTGCGAACGACGCACAAAATAGCGGCGAGGCCGAGCAGACGCAGAGCCCGCGCAGCAACAAGAAGGTCGAAAAGGGGAGCAAGCACAAATTCCTCGACTCCTACTGCATCAATCTCTCCCAGCGCGCACGCGACGGCAAGCTCGACGCGGTCGTCGGCCGCGAGGAGGAGATCGAACGCGTCATCCAGATTTTGAACCGCCGCCAGAAGAACAACCCCTGCCTGATTGGCGAGCCGGGCGTCGGCAAGACGGCCATTGCCGAGGGCCTCGCCCAGCGCATCGTCGCGGGTGACGTGCCCTTCAAGCTGAGAAGCAAGGAGGTCTATCTTCTTGACCTCACCGCGCTCGTCGCGGGCACGCAGTTCCGCGGCCAGTTCGAGAGCCGCATGAAGGGCCTCATCGAGGAGATCCGCAAGATGGGCAACGTCATCCTTGTCATCGACGAAGTGCATAACATCGTCGGCGCGGGCGACGCCGAGGGCAGCATGAACGCCGCCAACATCTTGAAGCCTGCGCTCTCCCGCGGCGAAATTCAGGTCATCGGCGCGACGACGTTCACCGAGTATCGCAAGCACATCGAAAAGGATACCGCGCTTGAGCGTCGCTTCCAGCCGGTCACGGTCAACGAGCCGAACATGGAGGACACGCTCAAAATTTTGAAGGGTATCGCCCACTACTACGAGCAGTTCCACGGCGTCAAAATTCCCGAGGGCATTCTGCGTCAGGCAGTGCTGCTATCCGAGCGCTACATCACCGACCGTTTCCTGCCCGACAAAGCCATCGACCTCATCGACGAGGCATGCTCGGATCTGAACCTGCACGACAAGAACATCAACCGCCGCATGGAGCTGCGCCGCGAGATCGAGGACTACGACAAAGAACGTGAGCTGTTGCAGGGCGCGGAGGAGCCTGACTTCGAGCGCCTGGCCGAGCTCAAGAGCCTTACCATCAAGGCGCAGACCGAGCTCGATGCGCTCTGCGCACAGGGCGACCCGCAGCTTTCGATGGACAACCTCGCCCGCGTGATCGAGCTCTGGACGAAGATTCCCGCCTCGCGCATCCGTGAAGACGAGTTCCGCCGTCTGAGCGAGCTTGACAAGCGCTTAAAAGAGCACATCGTCGGTCAGGACGAGGCTGTCGAGGCTGTCGCCGCGGCGATACGCCGCAACCGCGTGGGCATCTCGCCCAAGCATAAGCCGGTGAGCTTCATCTTTGTCGGCCCCACGGGCGTCGGCAAGACCGAGCTTGTCAAGCAGTTGGCGCAGGACCTCTTCAACTCGCCCGACGCGCTCATCCGCCTCGATATGTCCGAGTTTATGGAAAAGCACTCGGTCTCCCGCATCGTCGGCTCGCCCCCGGGCTATGTCGGCTATGATGAAGCCGGCCAGCTGACCGAAAAGATTCGCCGCAAGCCCTACGCCGTCATCCTCTTCGACGAGATCGAAAAGGCGCACCCCGACGTGATGAACGTCCTGCTGCAAATTCTCGACGACGGCGAGATCACCGACTCCCACGGCCGCAAGGTCAATTTTGAAAACACCGTCATCGTGATGACGTCCAACGCGGGCAGCGAGCGCAAGGAGGGCACCGTCGGCTTCGGCCACACGGTGAACGAGCAGAACCGCGACCGCGCGATGAAGGCGCTCGGCGAGTTCCTGCGCCCCGAATTCCTGAACCGTGTGGACGAGGTCATCTGCTTCAACCGCCTTGACGAGAAGAACTTCGCCGGCATCGCCCACATCATGCTCGATGAGCTGCAAAAGAGCCTTGAGGACAAGGGCCTGCACTTTACGTGGGACGAGAATGTTGAGAACTACCTCGTCAAGAAGTCCTACTCCGCGACCTACGGCGCGCGCAATCTGCGCCGCACCATTCAGAAAGAGCTCGAAGACGTCATGGCCGCGCAGATCATCGACTCCTACGAGCACCCCGTCACGCAGATCCATGCGTCGATGGAGGACGGCAAGCTCGTCGTCCGCAGCCTGTAAAAGAAAGGGGAGGGAGACCATGTTCCATCTGTTCCGCAAGGACATTGAAAAGCACTGCGCCTACTGCAAGAGCGGATCTGTCATCAACGAAGGGCAGGTCATCTGCTCCCGCCGCGGCGTGGTCGACTCTGCCGACCACTGCCGTCACTTCTGCTACGATCCGCTCAAGCGCGTGCCGCCGCGTCCGGCCACGCTGCGCGATCAGTATACCTCCGAGGATTTTTCCCTGTAAGGCCGGGCAGCGCCCCGAACAATAAAGAAAGAAGGCCGATACCCATGAACATTTCTCAGGTTTACGCAGTCTATTTCAGCGCCACCGGCAACACCAGAAAGGTGACCACCACGCTTGCAAATGCCCTTGCCGTCAGCTTCGACGTGCCGCTCGAGGTGCGCGATTTCACGCTGCCCGCCGCGCGCGAGGAAAGCTATGAGTTTGCCGCGGGCGACCTTGTCGTCTTCGGTATGCCGACCTATGCAGGCAAGCTTCCGAATAAGCTGCTCGAGTTTGTGAAGTCCGGCTTTCACGGAAACGGCGCGCTGGCTGTGCCGGTCGTGACGTTCGGCAACCGCAGCTTTGACAATTCGCTTGCCGAGCTCTGCGCCTGCCTGGAAGCGGACGGCTTCCATACCATCGGCGCGGGCGCGTTTGCCTGCCGTCATGCCTTTACCGACGCGCTTGCTAACGGCAGACCCGACTCCGACGATATGGCGGAGCTTGCAAAGCTCGGCTCCGCGGTCGTGGGCCGCATCGTGCGGATGACCGAGTATCCTGCGCCCATCACGGTCGACGGTGACGCCGACGCGCCGTATTACCGCCCGCTGGGCCTCGATGGCGAACCGAAGGTGTTTCTGAAGGCGAAGCCCAAGACCGACCTCGACAAGTGTATCCACTGCAGTGTGTGCGCCTCACTCTGCCCGATGGGCTCGATCAATCCCGATGATGTGACGGAGGTTGCGGGCATTTGCATCAAGTGCCACTCCTGCGTGCGCAATTGCCCGGTGGGTGCGAAGTATTTCGACGATCCCGCGTTCCTCTCGCACCGCGCGATGCTCGAACGCGACTACACGCGCAGAGCGGAGGACAAGATCTTCACGGCGTAAGAAAGTACATAAAAAGGCTCTGTTTGGGAATCCCAAACGGAGCTTTTTTCATTCCTGAATGACGGAACGTTGCTGCCTTACAAACAAAATTTGGGAAGGGCGGGAAGCGGGGACAGCCACGCACGCATACGCTATGGAGAAAGCACCAATTTTGGGAGGGATCTTATGAAACCGGTGTACTTTTTCCTCGGCGCAAACAGCGAAGAGGGCTTTTTCTCGCTCTATGACCAGCTTTTGGGCGGTCGGCTCGACGATCTGATGATTCTGAAAGGCGGCCCGGGCTGCGGCAAGTCGACCTTCATGCGCCGCGTGGGCGCGGCGATGGAGCGCGCGGGTGAGCGCGTCGTGTACATCAACTGCTCGGGCGACCCCGATTCACTCGACGGCGCGATCTTTCTGGACCGTAACGCCGCCATTGTCGATGGTACCAGCCCGCATGTGCTCGAGCCGACCTATGCGGTCGCGAGCGAACGCTATGTCGATCTGACGCGATTTTACGACGTGGAAGTAGCCAAGGCGCGCCGCGCAGAGATCGTCGCGCTGAGCGACGAATATCGCGCACACTACCGCAGCGCCTATCGCATTCTGCGCGCGATGGGCGAGGTGGAGAGCGAGCGCCGCGTGGCAATGCACGCGCAGATGGATTTTTCGAAGCTCCGCCGCCGCACCGACGGCATCCTCGCACGCGAGCTGCGCGGTGAGGGAGGCGGCAGCGGGCGCGTCGACCGCGCGTTTTTGGGCGGTGTGACGCATCGGGGCGAGATTTGCCGGTTCGACACCGTCGAAGCCCTCTGCCCGCGCATCTATGCCATCATCGACAGTGCGGGGCTGGGAAACGAAATGCTTGAGACCGTCGTGCAGGCGGCACAGGCGAAGCATTTCGACATCATCGCCTGCCCGAATCCAGACCGGCCGCGGGAGCTCCATCACGTATTGATCCCGGAAAAAGGGCTGGCGTTTATCACAACGAACGCGCGCAACCCGTACGACGGGAAGCCCTACCGCCGCCTGCGTCTCGACGCGATGGCGGAGGAGAAGCTCACGCGCGCGCAGAAGGCGAAGCTGCGCTTCACGCGCCGCGTGGAGGCGTCACTTTTAGATGAGGCTGTGGGCGCACTGTCGGACGCCAAGAAGGCGCACGATGCGCTGGAGAATGCATACCATCCCTGCGTGGATTTTGAGGGTGTCACTGCGCTCGCAGAGCGTGAGATCAATAGGTTATTAAAGCAATAGTGCTTTACAGGTTTTTGCTGCCTGAAGGCAGCAATGGGATTCCCTGCGCGGCGCAGGGTGCGGCAAAGGGGGCCATTCTCTCACGTGAGAGAATGGCCCCCTTTGGATCCCCCAAGAGAACGCAAGGGGCTTTGCCCCTTGACCCCGCCATTGCCGGTCTGAGGCTCGAAGAACTGCAATGCTTGCCGAATCGGGTGCGGTGTACATGGCTTCGCCATGAACCCCTGCGTTTCGTTGCATGTTGCAACCGCGCCTTACTATCGTGAGGCGCGAGTGACGTTACCTCGGCGGCGGACTGCCTGCCGAATGCGGCATTGCTACGCTCGCCGCATTGATGAGACTGGCGGTAAACGGAAATTAGTCAGCACTCCTACAAGATCAGCAGAGCGGCAGCGGATAATAGAAGCAGAGGCAAATCG
>OGJH01000615.1_pt1 | contig 40634 bp, 36 predicted proteins | sample 1572021 | NCBI WGS metagenome assembly OGJH01 (sample SAMEA2582098, study PRJEB24529) | metagenome | biome: Human gut stool | place: China | collected 2011
TCAGCCGCATGGACGGCTGGCTGGAAGCAGATAACTGTCAAAGCCGCAGCGAATTTGTCGATAAGGCCCTGCGCTTTTACATGGGCTATCTCGGCACGGAGGACAACGCAGCGTATCTCTCGAAAGCTATCCTGACAGCCATTCAGGGTACGCTGGACGACAACAACAATCGGCTCTGCCGCATTCTTTTCAAGTGCGCGGTGGAGCTGAATACGCTGTGCCACACCATCGCCGCCCACTTCCGCGTCGACCCGATCCACACGCGGGAGCTGCGAGCCTACGCCGTGGATGAGGTGAAGCGCACCAACGGTCAGGTGAGTTTTGAGAGCGCGGTGCATCAGCAGCGGCGAATTGAGCCGGAGGAAGAATGGCCCGGATCGTACTGATCTCCCCCTACCTCAAAGGAGGGAAGAACGCCGCGAAGCTGGCCCAGCGCACACGCTACGTCGCCACCCGTCCCGGCGTGGAGCCGCTGGTAGATGAGCACAGTACACTCCCCGCCACGAAAAAGCAGCAGGACTTCATTGCACGGCTGCTGAAGTCCTTTCCCTCCTGCTGGGAACTCATTGAGTACGAGGAATATCTGGATCACCCCACTCAGGGCAGCGCCTCCGCGTTCATCCAGCAGGTGCAGGAAAACTACATGGAGGCGCTGGATCAAAAGGAAAATTTCATCGACTACATCTCCCACCGCCCCGGCGTCCAGAAGGACGGCGATCACGGGTTGTGGGACGCTCACGGCAAGGTACAAAATCTCGCGCAGGCGGTACGGGAGGTGGCGGAGCACACCGGGAATGTGTGGACGCCGGTGATCGCGCTGCGCCGTGAGGACGCCGAGCGGCTTGGCTATGACAGCGCGGAAAGCTGGCGGGCGCTGGTGAACGCCTCCGTCTGCGACATTGCGGAAGCGTACAAGATCCAGCCGGACAACCTGCGCTGGTATGCCGCCTTCCACCAAAAGCCGAATCAGGTGCATATCCACATGATCCTCTTCTCCGCGGACCCCAAGGAAGGGTATCTCACCAAAGAAGGCATCCGGCAGGTGAAGTCCGCCTTCGCCAGACGGATCTATCACGCGGATCGGATGCACATCTACCAGCAAAAGGACATCGCACGGCAGGAGCTCCAGACACGCACTCGCACGGCCATGGTGGAATGCATCGCACAACTGAAACATGGTGCAGTGGATAACCCACGACTGGAGCAGCTCACCGAGGAGTTGGCGGAACGCCTGCTGACGGTCAAGGGCCGAAAGGTCTACGGCTACCTGCCGCCAAGGGTCAAGGCCATCGTGGACGCCATCGTGGAGGAGCTGGCGAAGGACGAGCGGGTGTCCGCCGCCTATGAAACGTGGCAGACGCTCTACGAGCAGGTGTGCCTGGACTACGATCAGCGGCCGCGCAAGCGTCTGCCGCTCTCCCAGCAAAAGGAGTTCCGGAGCGTCCGCAATATGGTCATTCAGGAAACACTGCAATGGATAGCAGAGCGGCAGCGGTGTGCGGATGCACGAAGAGTTTCTGCCACATCGGTGGAATCTATTTCGCCCGAGAATTCCGCGGCGGCCACGAAAGCCAAAGTAGAATCCACAGCACCAGCCGTTCCCGCACAGCCCAAATCTGACCGTGCGGCCAGCGCCACATCGGAAGATCCCGGCTCCGCTGATGCTGTCGCTTACAAGGATGCTGCGCCGCCTGCGGACGAAATGACTCCGACGCACTCACGGCCATCCGGTCAAGCAGGGCAAACCGCACCGGCAGGATCAGAGTACCGTGCCCCCACGGTGGGCGAAACCGTCGTGCGGATGCTGCATCACATGAGCAGAATTTTTGAAGACAACAGCAAGATCGATCAGATCCACCGCGGCTTGCAGATTGACCGCAAGCGCCGTCAGGAATTGCAGCGCAAGCGGCTGGCGATGGGGCACAAGCCGGATGACCATGAGGAACAAACGTTCAGATAGCGCAAAGCAGAATTTTGAAAGGACACATCATGAGCAAATATATTTATTTTACGCCGGAGGAAAAGGCGCGGGCGCAAAACACAGACCTCGTGTCGCTGCTGCGCGCCCAGGGGGAACGCCCCGTGCGCTCCGGCCGGGAGTTCCGCACGCCCAACGATCCCAGCATCACCGTCCGGGGCAACAAATGGTTCGACCACTCCAAACGCGAGGGCGGCTATGCCGTCAGCTTCGTGCAACGCTATTACCGTCTCCCTTATCAGGAGGCGGTTTTGCTTTTGCTGGGCAGAAAGAATGGAAAATCGTATGAGCAGGCAAAGCCCGCAAAGGAGGCTCCGAAGCCCTTCGCGCTGCCGGAGCCTTACGGAACCATGCGGCGTATGTACGCCTACCTCATGCGCCAGCGGCACATCGACCGGGAGGTCATCTCCTATTTCGTACATGAAAAGCTGCTCTACGAGGACAAGCATCACAACTGCGTTTTCGTGGGGCTGGATGGCAGCGGCGAAGCAAAGCACGCCCACATCCGCAGTACCAACAGCGAGGGGCGGGTGTTCCGTATGAACATTGAGAGCAGCGCCAGCGAGCACTGTTTTCATAAGAACGGCACGGACAAGTCCCTCTATGTGTTCGAGGCCCCCATCGATCTCCTGTCCCACATCACCCTCTATCCCTACGGCTGGCAGGAGCACAGCTATGTTGCCTGCTGCGGGACATCCATCCAGCCGGTGCTGGAACGGCTGCGGCAGAATCCGAAGCTGGACACGGTGTACCTCTGCCTCGACAACGATGACGCGGGCAATGACGCCTGCGACCGCATGACGGATACGCTGGAGGACATGGGCTTGGAGGTACAGCGGCTCTGTCCGGTACGCAAGGATTGGAACGACGATCTCCGCGCCAAATTTGAGAAAAAGGAGGACCTACCATGAACGGGGATACCTGGATCTTCCTCGCACTCTGCGGCGCTCTGCTGGTGTTTTTGCTGGCAGCGTCCTTCCTCTCCAAAAGCTACTCCCTCAACAACATCAAGAGCAAGACGGTGGGCGACGGTCAGCACGGCACGGCCCGCTGGGCGACGCCCAAGGAAATTCACACGACCTATCATGTGGTCCCGTTCCGTCCTCGCCGCTGGCGCAAGGGAGAGGAACTGCCTACGGTGCAGGGCATCATTCTCGGCAGTATGGGCGGCAGAAAGCGCAGAGCCAAAAGAGGTGTGATTTCGCAAACTACTCACAAGCTGCTGGAGAGGCTCCGCCGTCCTACAGCGGGAAAAAAAGAACAGCGAAAGCCGAAGAAAAAGAAAACGGCAATTTCCAAAATCAAAAATGTCGTGGAAGATCAGCAGGATGTCCGCGCGCTGGTGGACAGCGATGATATCCATTGCCTTATGATCGGCGCTTCCGGCGTGGGCAAGACTGCGTACTTTTTATACGCGAATTTAGAGTACGCCAGCGCCAGCGGTATGAGCTATCTGGCGCTGGACACCAAGGGAGACTTGGCGCGCAACTACGGTGCCATCGCCTCCCGATACTATGGCTACAAGGTATCTGTCATCGACCTGCGCAACCCAACCCGCTCAGACGGTTTCAATTTCCTGACGCTGATGAATCACTACATGGATATTGCGCGCAAGCATCCGGAGAACCTCGCTGCCCGAGCGCGCGCAGAGAAATACGCCAAGATCCTCGCCAAGACCATTATCAACCCGGGCGGCGACGCTGCCCAGTATGGTGAGAATGCTTTCTTCTACGACAGCGCTGAAGGTTTGCTGACTGCCATTGTGCTTCTGCTGGCGGAGTTCGCACCACCAAAGGATGGGGAGCCGGAGAAGCGGCACATCGTTTCAGCCTTCAAGCTGGTGCAGGATTTGCTGGCGGTGCCGAAGTCAAGAGGCAAGAATGGCTTTCAGCTGCTCATGGATGAACTGCCACCGGAGCATAAGGCCCGGTGGCTGGCAGGCGCCGCCCTCACCAGTGCGGATCAATCTATGGCTTCGGTCATGTCCACCGTCATGTCCCGCCTCAACGCCTTTCTGGATACGGAGCTGGAACAGGTCATCTGCTATGACAGCCCCATCAATGCCGAAATGTTTGCCTCGGAGAAGTGCGCCATCTTCCTGATTTTGCCGGAAGAAGATCCGGCAAAGAATTTCATCGCGGCGCTCATGATCCAAAATCTGTCCCGCGAATTGTTCTCCGTGGCGGATGAAACCGGCGGCAGACTCAAAAACCGCGTGGTGCTGTTTTGTGATGAGTTGGGAACCATGCCGCCCTTTGACATCCTGCCCCTATTCAGCGCAGGGCGCTCCCGCAGACTGACGCTGGTGCCCATTATCCAAAGCCTCGCCCAACTGGAAAAGAACTATGGTAAAGAAGGCGCGGAAATCATATGTGACAACTGCCAGGACACCATCTTCGGCGGCTTTTCGCCCCAGAGCAAAACAGCCGACGCACTCTCCGCCGCCCTCGGCAGCAGGACCGTGCTGTCCGGCTCTGTCAGTCAGGGAAAGGAGAGTAGCCAGTCCTTGCAGATGATGGAGCGCGCTCTCATGACGCCGGATGAACTGAAATCCATCCCCAAGGGCGAATTTGTGGTGATGAAAACGGGAACTCATCCCATGCGCACCAAGCTGCGTCTCTTCCTGGATTGGGGCATCACCTTTGATCCAGACGGCTATCGGATGCCGGAGCGGGCGGCTCGAAAGATAGCTTATGTTGACCAGAGAGAACTCGTCCGCAGCATTCAGCAGCACTACACAAAGAGCCCCTATAACATGGAGGGAGGCAGATGAGTCAATTCAACTTCATTTACGCTGAGGAGCATCTAAGCCACCGAGAGAAGACAGTCTATATCTATCTTCGGGACCGGGCGGATGCCTCCGGTGTCTGCTGGCCTGGGATCAAAACCATTGCCCGTGAATTGGGACTTTCGCCGCGGACAGTCCAGCGGGCTCTGGCAGATCTGGAGCGCAGGCAGCTCATCGAGAAGCGAAACCGTCGCCGCGCCAACGGTAGCCTCACGAGCAATCTATACCGGCTGGCAAAGCGCAAAACGTCACAGCCTCCCGCCAAGGGGGGACTGTGACGTTTTTTCTTCCCAAATTCTGTCCATAGGGTAGCGTCACCATGGCGCATCCAGAAGAGCCTACTCTACCGGAGGATACAGGACAGAGAAAGAACAAGAATATGGAGGAACTTATGAAGATGATCGTTAGAAGAACAGCGCTGGCTATCTGCACCTTTGTCCTGGCATTGATCTTGCCCACCGTCGCTTCTGCCGCCAGCACAGGCTTTGATGACGTACCGGAGTCTGCGGACTGCTATGAAAGCGTGATATATCTGGCAGAATGTGAGATCACGCAAGGCACAGGGAACGGATGCTTCTCCCCGGATGCGCCGGTGACGGTGCGGCAGTGGGCGGTGATGCTCTGCCGGGCCTATGAGGTGAAGGTCGAGGGCAGTTCATGGGGTGATTTGAGCCAAAGCGCTGTGGAGCAATCCTACCGGAGGGGCTGGCTGAATGAAACCGCACTCTCCGAGCCCAATACTCAGCTCTGCCGGGGAGCGTTGCTCAAAAGCGCCTTTGCCGCAGCCAAGATCCCCATTTACGACGGCGCACTCTATGCGGGCGGCGTGTCGCAGTCCGATTATGAAAACTGCATCCGCATCGGGAAGGATCTTCGGCTCTGCGACGAGGCAGACACTGCGGATGAGATCGTCACCCGCAGGGACGCTGCTGTGCTCCTTCACGCCATTCTTACCAGAGCCTTCACCGTGGAGGCTCCGCCCACGCCGGTGGCACTGGTAAATGTGGCAGGCGTCAACATCAATGACTACCTGCTGGCGCTGCGGCAGGTGCCAGAGTCGATGCTTGCCGCCTTTAACGTGGCTGGCTGGACGTACCGTATCGACTTCGACTACATCAGCGAACTCAGCAAGCAGCTGAACATGAGCTGCATTGGAGCCACCAACTACAGCCAGAAAACCATCTACCTCTCGGACGCCAGTGCGACGCTCCATGAGTTCGGGCATTTTCTGGATTGGCAGCTGGGTTTTCCCGCAGAGCATGAACGGCTGTATCTGGCAGAGGCGCAGAACTCCGGTCTGCGGGATTACGCCAAAACCAACGCCGGAGAATACTTCGCGGACTGCTTTGACTACTGGGTCGCATACAGCGGCAATGAAAAACGCATGGAAACCTTTCGGAATGCCGCGCCGCAGACTTGGGCCTACATGAAGAAACTGGCAACAAACAACTGGGGAGCCTGATACATACGGTTCGCCACGGGGCGTCACAGAAATGGCAGAGTCCCGCAGTTGACAGATTCTCCCTTTTCCCGCTATAATACGGGCATACTGCAACAAAAAGGAGAATGATTTCCATGAATAAAACCGAACTGATCGCCGCCATGGCGGAAAACAGCGGCCTGACGAAGAAGGACTGCGAAGCGGCCCTCGCCGCCTTTACCGGCGCAGTGGAAACCGCCATGAAGAGCGGAGACAAGGTGCAGATGGTGGGCTTTGGCAGCTTCGAGGTAAAGGAGCGCCCTGCCCGTGTGGGCCGCAACCCCCGCACCGGCGAACCCATGACCTACCCCGCCTGCAAGGTGCCGACCTTCAAGCCCGGCAAGCCCCTTAAGGATGCCATTCGCTAAAGCCGCATAATAGCAAGTTCCCTGCGTCCTTCCAAGCATTGAGCGGGCGCAGGGGTTTTCTTTTGGGAAAGCCGCTGGTAAGCACCGCCCTCATGTTTCCAGATGGACAGAAACCGCACAGTATGGTATTCTTTCGATATGAACTGACAGTTTCCAATACATTTTTGAACACATATTCTCACTCAGAATAGCCCGCCTATTGAAAATAGGCGCCTTAGTACGAGAAATCCATGCAGGCAGAAAGAACTAAATCTGTGGACCGACTGATGCTGCACCAAACGCAGATACCGGCTTTCATACGAAAGGATGTCATATGGCAAAGAAAAAGAACGGCCGCAACCCACGCAATGCGTTGGAAAGTACAGACAGGAAGCTGATTGGTGATGCTTTTGATGACGCCATTCGCTTTGCGCGGAAAAACAGTTCCCATCCCAATGTGCCTAAGATCTATGATCTTGTCGGCCCTATCCTGAAGCGCCGCAAGGCCGCTGTTTACAACCTGCTACCTGAAATCAGAAAACGATTCGGGTCACTCTATGAAAATTTAGATACCGGCCTATTAACAGCGTGGATCAATGAATGCAGCGCTCTGAACCATTCTGTTGACGGGGTGGATCACCTGTATTACATCACGCTGGCAGCTGCGATCTTTATGCTGGATGAGTTGAAACATGACGGAAGGCTCCCCGCTGCGTACCGTTATTTTAATTCTTCTCAGGAAGCGCTGATGTCTGTTCGACTGCCGGATATTTATGACCCATGTCACGAAGAGATCGTGCTGCGGGGCATGATGGAGCTGATCCGGGAACGTGACCCGCGGGACAATCCATTTCAAGCCTATATCAATGACGTGTCTGCCCAGCGCACGGAACCGGTGATCCACCAGAAGCCGGAGCAGGATTCCGAAAGTCTGTCCCCGCGGGAGCGTTTTAACGCTGTCATGGCCTTGGTCCCTTCCGTTGTAAAGGAACGGGCTATGAAGCGGTTCATAGAGAAGTATTGGGAGTTTCTGGGCATCTTCTTCGCCTGTGACGCTCCGCTGTGTAAGAAGCAGACCGAATTACTGCGACAATCGGATTCCATCATGAGCGAGTGCCGCAAACTGCATAAGAGACTCGTGGAAAAACGGGAGGAAAAGAAATCGCCAAACATACCGCGCTATGTATTGGCTCCGAAAGCCGCGCTTCCTTTCCAAGAGCTGCAGGATATAAGCGGAAACTGCGGAATGAGCAGAGCGGAAACCTTCGCCATAGACGAAATGGACCGGCTGCAGGCGATGGCTGCGCAGGGCCTCGCTATGGAGGATGCGGCCGACGATGCAGGGCACAGACGGTTCTCACTCGCCCTGTTCGCACATTCCGCACAGATGGTTAAGCAAGAAGACCTTATAGAAAACCTGGACGCCGACATTGCGGAATGCCTTTTGCGTTTTGAAGTCAACGACCCGTATGAAACCTGCTTCGGATATCTGTGCCTCATAGAAGCCGGAAGCGATATTCCATGGACCTATAATGCCGCTGTTGCCGTTCTGATGGCTGCGGCACGCAAGCTGCCATGGAACGCACGCGCACTCGATGAACTGGACGACCTCACGGATGGGTTTGATGAAGAAAGCGATTCGGAATACCTGCATGAGAACGCGGATGGGGATTTTGCAAGGGATAAAGACATCGCGCCCATCGACTGGAACGATCGAAAGGCGGACCTATATCGACTCAGCTATTTGAATACACCCCTCTACACGCCCTTGGAATCGCCTGTGCCTGACTGGAAATTGAATATCCCGCAGATCCTGTGTGGCCTTACGGGAATCGTAATGCCGCGAACGGTTTCCGACAGCGACGGAATGGCAGAGGTTTTCGAGGCAGCAGGCGTGGAGAAAGGCACTGCGAAGGGTCTGGAGCTATATCTTCAAATTGCTCTGGACGTACAGATGCAAAGCAGGGACTGGCGGCGTGACTTCCGACATCCCTCTGCCGAACTTCCGGAAGAACCCGCCAATTCGGATATTGAAAACGCAGTCAACATTGATAAGGAAGACGACATTGATGAGCTGAAAGCTAAAATCAGACGGCTAAGGGAATCCAACGAGAAATACAGGGAAGATCTCTATCAGATCCGGCGCGAAATGGAAACGGTTAAGGAGCGCACCGAAAACGTGGAGAAGCGGGCGGCTGCCGAGAGGACGGAACTCGCTGAACTCCGGGAGCTGGTTTTTACGCAGGCCAATGCCGTTGAAATGGGAGGACTGGAACCGGATAAAGCTGCAGAACTGAGATTTCCTTATTCCACGCGAAAGAGAGTCGTTGCCTTCGGCGGCCATGACTCCTGGCGCAAGGCGATTCGCCCGCTTCTTCCCAACGTCACCTTTATCAACCGTGAGCAGAGACCCAACGCGGATATGATCAAGGCGGCGGATGTGGTCTGGATCCAACCCAACGCGCTCTCTCATCGCAGCTTTTACAAAATCATCAATGTGGTTCGAACCAACCAAGTGCAGATCCGGTACTTTGGCTATGCCAGCGCAATGAAATGCGCGGTGCAGGTGCTGGAGGATGATGCTTCCGATGGAAAGAGCTGAGCCGGCGCGGTGAGGATGCTGTGCTCAGCAACACCCCACCTGCTGAATCACGCTTTTTATGAGAACGCTGTATGGCTGAAGGTTTCCTATATCAGATTTCATGGGATCACAAGTGAAAAGTGACACAAAAGCCTTGAAAAAACGGAATTGACAACAAATGACAACTACACTACAATAAAAGTGAGATCAGGCTTCGGCATCCGACTATAAATAGCGCATACGAAATGCAGATCTTGTGAAATGTTTCCCAGCTTTTGAAAATAACATTTTTATAAAAGTGAGGATCAGGATATGAATCAGACGGTGGCAAAGCTCATTAACGAGCAGATCAACAAGGAATTCTATTCGGCGTACCTTTATCTGGACTTCGCCAACTACTATGCGCAGGTGGGTCTGGACGGATTTGAAAACTGGTATAAGGTGCAGGCACAGGAGGAGCGCGACCACGCGCTGCTGTTCTATCAGTATATGCAAAACAACAACGAGGCGGTCACCTTCGAGGCGGTGTCCAAGCCGGAGTGGGAGCGCGGGGACCACATGACCCCGCTGAAAAAGGCGCTGGAGCACGAGAAGTACGTCACGGCCAGCATCGACGCGATCTACGCCGCCGCCTACGAGGTTCGGGACTTCCGCACCATGCAGACACTGGACTGGTTCATCAAGGAGCAGGGCGAGGAGGAGAAGAACGCCTCCGACCTCATCACCAAAATGGAGCTTTTCGGCGGGGACAGTAAGGGTCTCTATATGCTCAACAGCGAGCTGAAAGCGAGAATCTATGCCGCGCCCACGCTGGTGCTGGACTAAAATCAACGGACGAAGAAAGGAGATCACCATGAAACAGAGATTTTTTATTTGTAAGCATTGCGGAAACCTCATCGCCATGGTGAAGGACACGGGTGTGCCCGTGGTCTGCTGCGGCGAGAAGATGCACGAGCTAATCCCCGGCACCACCGACGCTTCGGTGGAAAAGCATGTCCCCGTCTATACCGTCGAGGGGAGCACCGTTCATGTCAAGGTGGGCGAGGCGGAGCATCCCATGCTGCCGGAGCACTACATCGAATGGATCTCCATCCAGACGAAGCAGGGCAACCAGCGCAAGGAGCTGCATCCCGGTGAGAAGCCGGAAGCCTGCTTCGCCCTGTGCAAGGGAGATGAGGTGGAGGCGGCCTATGCCTACTGCAACCTCCACAGTCTCTGGAAAAAATAACAGCCATATTGAAAGAAAGCCCTTACATATAAGAGCAGGAAGATGCTCTTGTTTTCAGAACGGACCGATCAAAAACAGCGAATGGTGACCGGCCTGCAATGAGCAATCCATTTCACCGCAAATAATCATTGAGCCGTGCAGCGCCGTTCGCTCTGCCTGAGAACAGGCAGAGTTCGTAGGGGCTGTGCGGCTTTTTGTATCAACGCAAGGGCAGGGAAAAAGCGCGGGGAGCACCCTTGCCAATATTGCTTCCGCCGGGGACAACGATATTGTAAATGCAACAGTTGTTTTTACAGAGTTCTGATATACTACTATTAAACAACGGCAAGGCCAAATACGACAGGAGGACAACGCCATGATCGACAAGAAAGCTTACCAAAAGATGGACTACGCGCTGTGCCTGCTCAGTGCCCACGCTGACGGAAAAGACAGCGGCTGCATCATCAATTCATTCCATCAGGTGACCAGCAGCTTCCCTGCAAAGTTTACCATTGCCGTCAATCGCGAGAATGTGACCGCCGCAGCGGTCGAACAGGCGGGCAGCTTCTGCGTAACGCTGCTCGCCCACGATGCGCCCGCGGCGCTCATCAACGATTTCGGCTACCGCTCCGGCCGTGTCGCGGATAAGTTTTCCCCATACGAGGTCAGACGCGATGAGGCCGGAAACCCTTATCTTACCGACAGTATGGTCTCCCGGGTATCCTGCCGTGTAATTGACCGGCTGGAGATCGGAAGCTACACGCTCTATGTCGGGCAGGCGACGGAGGCAGAGGTGTTCGGCAGCGGCGAGGTGCTGACGCTCAACGCCTACGCCGCGCGGGGCAAGGCTGTACCACCCACCGCCACGGTGTACCGCGAAATGGTCGGCGGCGGCTTCAAATGCAGTGTCTGCGGGTACATCCACGAGAGCGAAACATTACGCGATGACTTCATCTGTCCCATCTGCCGCGCCACGGCGGACAAGTTCGTCCGACAGAACTAAGTATTTGGAACCGCATTGTGAAAGAGAAAGGAGTGTTTTATGAATTACATCGCCATGGTTCAAAACCGCAGATCCGTGCGGGCCTTCCGCGGCAAAGAGGTGTCGGGCGCAACGCTTGCCGAGCTGCGCACGCACTATGAAAGAAACTGCCGCCGTCTGATTCCGGAGCTTGCAACAGAGCTTGTAATTCTTGATGCGGACGCGCAGAGCGCACTCGAGGGCGCGGCCGGGTACCAGCAGTTCCTCATCGGCGCGCCGCACTATCTGATGCTCCTCAGCGCCCCGCATATCCACGCAGAGGAAAACGCGGGCTACATGATGGAGGAACTGGTGCTCAAACTCACCGAGCTTGACATCGACAGCTGCTGGCTGACCTTTACTGACAGCGCACGTATCAAAACCGCCCTTGGGCTGACCACACCGCTGGAGGTCGCCGCCATCGTCGCCTTCGGCTATGGGGAAAAGACGCAGAAAAAACTGCGGCTGAATATTCTGAATATGTCAACGGTCGATGTGACCGTCGAGCGGCAGTACTTTGCACCGAAAAAGGGTATCAGGGAACTGGTCAATGTAGATACCTGGGGCAATAAGGAGGGGCTTGACGAGATGCTGGGCTTCTACGATGATATGCTCTGGCAGGCGTTTTACGCCGTATCCCTCGCACCGAGCTATCTCAACCGTCAGCCCTACGGCTTTCTGGTAAGAGATCATGAGATTATCTTCGTGCAGATATCCGACCCCTATACCGACGGCACGGATGCCGGTCTCGACGCCGGCATTGCCCTGCTGCACTTCGCGGCGGTCGCCGCTCAGCTGCTTGGTGAGGGACGCTGGGAGCTGGACCCGGAGGGAGTCGAAGGTGTTCCGGAGGGTGGCCGCGCGCTGGCACGCTATTGGATGTAACTGTGCTGACGAGAATAGAAAGGTATGCTCCGCGTAATGACATCAGACGTAAAAAGCAGGAGAACAACCCAACACGCACATCCAGATCATCCCTACAGGCACTATGAATATTGAGCGAGGAGGAATGAAGATGAGTTCCATGCGTATCAAATCCAGAGAAAATCCAAATCTGGAGATCTCCGTGTTTCGCGGACATTTTGCGACCCGCCACTCCCACAACAGCCACTACCTTGATATCACCCGCATGAAGCATGAGTACGGCATGGCGGCTGATGCGGCCGGTATCCTTGTGCAGCACTACATCTATGAGAAGCAGATCGACACGATCGTCTGTATGGACGGCAGCGAGGTCATCGGCACGTTCCTCGCAGGGAGGCTTGCCAAGAACGACCGCTTTGCCGTGAACTCCGGCAGGAACGTCTGCATCGTCACGCCCGAATATGACTCCAACGGCCAGCTCATCTTCCGCGACAATCTGGCGGGCATGGTTTCCGGTAAAAACGTGCTGCTTCTGATCTCCACCGTAAACTCCGGTAAAACGGCGCGCCGAGCGATGGAGTGCATCGAGTATTACGGCGGGAGCCTGCAGGGGATCGCCGCGGTATTCAGCGCGATTGCAAAGGTGGACGAGGTGCCGGTGATGAGCATCTTCTCCCCCGAGGACATCCCCGGCTATATGACAAGCCTTGTGCCTGACTGCCCGCTGTGCAGAGCCGGACAGAAAATCGACGCGCTGGCCAACAGCTATGGCTTTTCCGCTCTGAAATGTAATGACAATATGAAATAACCTGCGGACTTGCAGCTCATCCATTGTATATGTTTTAGGGAAGAATCAGCCCAAAACTAGAGAGGAGTGCAGAATGAGGCGGATTATCACTGTGGGTCGTGAATTCGGCAGCGGAGGACGGGAGCTAGGACGAAGAATCGCAGAAGAACTGCAAATTGCTTACTACGATCAGGAAATTATTACGGAAATCGCAAAAAGAACAGCGCTGTCCGAAGCATATATCCGGCAGATAGAGGAGAAACGTCCTGTTGTGAGTTTCCCAATTCACATTGGACACAGTTTTTATCTGAGTCCAGATCCTACGTTCCATCCGGATTTGTCCATCTACACGAAGCAGCATGATTTGCTTCACGAACTTGCGCGAAAGAGTGATTGCGTTATCGTTGGCCGCTGTGCGGACTTTATCCTCCGAGATCAGAAGCCCATTCGTATTTTCTTTTATGCAGATATGCCGAGTAAAATCAAGCGCTGCATAGACCGCCGGCCAGTAGACGAGAACCTGAGCGAGGCTCAGATGAAAAAACGGATTATGGAAATCGACCGGAGCCGCGCACAGTATTATTCCTTCTTCACTGAGCAGAAGTGGGGAGCGAAGGAAAACTTTGACCTGCTGGCAAACACATCCGGCACTGACATTAAAAAGATGTCTGAATCCTTATGTAGTTACATTAGGGCTTATTATTAACGAATAAGTGAACTTGCATATAATTAGCACACAGTATTGCAGGTAAAGGCTTTTCGCAGGCGGAGAGATCGTGCGAAAGATAAGGTGATGCTCGAGTGTCTGTACAGTATAGCCTATATAGCGATCTCGAACATTACCGCAACTCTCCACCTGCGCCGGTTCTGGTGCAAGAGGTGTCTTTTGATGGCAAAGTACGCTTAAAAGCAAACTCAGACTCCTCACCGCCTGTGAGCAGGAAAAAAAGCCGCCAAAGCTGGCGACTTACAACAATTCTATTATATCAGAAGAATTCGTGTCTTACAAGCGATTTCAACTAAATATGCAAAAATCTATGTTTTGCATCGTGTCGCTTTGTTGATTTTATTGATTTTTCCGCTTGCCAATAGGGGCTTTCTCTGGTATGCTTTAAGTACAGAAAGGGTGAGTCCAATGAAGAGTTAAGTTCCCCTGTTGGAAGCTGATCCGATAGGGAAGATGGCTCCGAAGGTGTCAATGAGCCGCACTCTTAACCATGCAGCGTCACTCACGCAGAAGACCGTAACACGGCACTTGAAGAACGTAAGAGTGAAAAATGGAGCAGGTGGCATTCGGCGTCATGGCAAACCAAGACCCGCCCACGCAAAACGATCCAAGGAGAACTGAATATGAGAGATCCCAATATTCACGAAGGCTGACCCCTGATCGCAGTACCACGGAAACGCGATCGGGGGTCAGTCGTTTTTTAGCGTCATGAGCACTGCACAGCCACGCACAAAAAGTTCCGGACATCCTCGGATGTCCGTAACCGTCAAATCTCCCGGCGCATAAAAAAGCATCTCTGGCTTAGCAACCGCAGCTGGGCCAGAGATGTTCATTCTTTTGGTATTCTGCATTCCTGGGGTGCACTGGCAGGCAAGAGTTGTTCGGCCCAAGCCTCGTCCATCTGGCTCATAGCGGGAGCATTCCGCAGAACCCAGAGCAAGTAACGGTACGGATCTAATCCGTTTTCTTTCGCTGTCTCAATCAGGCTGTAGATCACACTGCTGGACTGTGCGCCGCCCGGTGTATTGGCAAACAGCCAATTCTTGCGGCCCATAACAAAAGGCTTTATGCTGCGTTCAGCACGGTTGTTGCTCAGTTCCAGCCGCCCATCCTCCAGATAACGGATCAGGTATGGCCACTGCTCCAGCAGATAGTGCAGCGCCCTACCCAGAGCGGACTTTGGTGCCGCCTTGCCGCTGGCCGCATTTGCCCACGCCAATAGAGCGTCCAGAACCGGTTTTTCCTGTTCCAGCCGCTTAGCATGTCGTTCTTCTGGTGTCAGTTCTGCGAAAGACTTTTCCAACTGGAACAGCCTTGAGCAGTAGCACTCGCCGGCCGCTGCCAGAGAATCTTTTCGCTTTTCCTGCAGTAGCGTCTGCAGCGCCTCATCAAATTTTCGCCGCGCGTGGGCCCAGCAGCCAACCACCCGGATATTCTCCGGCAGCCTGTGGTAACCATGGTATCCATCCGCATGGAGCCAGCCGGAGAAGCCCTTTAAGAACTCCTCCGCGTGCTCTGCCTTCCGGTTCGGCTGGTATTCATACAGGACAATCGGATGCTCCGTACAGCCGCTGGTCCTGTACAGCCACATGTAGGACTTGCTGGTCGCCGCCTTCCCGGGTTCTTTCAGTACCTGCAGCGTCGTCTCATCGCCATGGAGAACTTTCTCCCTGCAGAGCTGCCGGTGCAGCACCTCGTAGATGGGCTGCAGCCAGGTATCAGAGACATTCAGCAGCCAGTTGGACATGGTCTGCCGGGAGAGCTTCAATCCCTGGCGGTGAAACTCCTGCTCCAGCCGGTACAGCGGGGAATACATCACAAACTTCTGTACCGCAATATGCGCTACCGCCTCCGCGGAAGCATAGCTGCCGGGCAGCAGCGCAGGCTCCTTCGGTGTTTTCAGGATGTTGGCCTCGCCGCTGTCCTGCTCGCACTTCCTGCAGGCGTAGGTATAGTAGACATCCTCTCGAATCCAGAACCGGGCAGGCTCCATTTGCAGGCTCCGGCGGACCTCTTTGCCGATCTCCTCCATTTTGCTGCCGCAGGCGGAGCAGATCAGCTCTTCTTCGCTCAGACGGTGCTCCACCACTTCAGTGGGTGTGCCCTCCGGAACGATCTCGGTCACGCTGCCGGACTGCTTCTTGCGCGCATGGGCTTTCACGGCAACCTGCTCCGGCGTAGCGGATTTGGTGCCATAGGCGTAGGCTTCAAGCTCATTGAAGCTTAGCGAAAGCTGATCCATCAGGCCCTCCTGCAACTTCTCGGAGGAGGAGCCGAATTGCCGCTTTTTCGCAAGACCCAACTGCTCCAGAAGCCATTGGTTCTGGAGCTTGAGTTCAGTGAGCTGAGTTTGCTGAGATTCATATTCCGCGCGTGAAATGGTCACCATTTCAGCGTTACTTGTGGCAATTCTCTTCTCGTTTTCCATGTGAAAATTATACCACAAAAAGTGTCAAAAAGCCAGTGTTTTCGATGCTTTTCGGAAATTTAATCTGCCTTATATTATGCTCAGCCCAGATACTGGGCGGTGGGCTTTTGGCTGCTCGATCTGTAAGCCTTCCATCAGCCAGCGGTACTGCTGCGGCGTTAGTGACCGTACTTCAGATTCACTTCTCGGCCACTGGTATGCACCCTGTTCCAGCCGCTTGTAGAGCAGAATAAACCCGTCCTTTTCCCAGTATAGTCCCTTGATCCGGTCTCTGCGCCGCCCACAGAACAGGAACAGCGTGTTGGTGAACGGATCCAATTCAAACTGCTGCTGCACCATCCGGGCCAAACCGTCTATGCCTTTACGCAGATCGGTATAGCCACAGGCGATATAGACCCGATCCGCTCCGGAAAAATCGTTCAGCATGGCCGCAGCGCCTCGACCAGGGCTTTCAGCAGGTCCGGACTCAGCTCTTGATAGAAGTCAATGCTGCTATTGCCGATCCGCAGCGTGGCGGAACATTCTGAAACGTTCCGATCCTGCTGTTTCGGTGCTGGTAACTCTGCAAACGCAGGTGCCCCGGGGAATTCCGGTGCCGCATCTGCGATGGACAGCACTTCCCGTTCCCAACGATAGTATGTAGATGGTGTGATTCCTCTTTGCTTGCACCACTGCCGTACCGGAAGACCGCTGCTTCTGCAATTCTGAATCGCTGCCACCCATTTCTGTTGTCGTGCCTGGTGCTTTAGCTCTGTTGATGTCATGGTGTCCTCCCTGATGTTAATAGTAGTGGAACGTCGCGAAACGTTCCACTACTATTATCCCATGGGTGTCCATCCGCCGGGAGATTTGACGGTTACGGATGTCCGGAACTTCTTCGTAATTATATCGATTACTTATTCCTGCTCAGAGGGTGCAGCGTCCTGTGCTTCCCTATAAAAAGCGAGGTAGCGGTCCAGATAGACCTTATTGACCACTGCTGTTATCGTATTGCGGAGAAGATCCTTCTCGTCGGACTCCGTTTCCCCAATTCCCTGCATCGCAGGCGCAACTCCAAATGCCGCACCGAGCATATTCTCAAACTCATCGCAGAAATAATCGTAGGCAGTTTGGATTTCATAGTTTTCCGCTTGAATGCTGAACATCAGTCGAAGCCCGTCCAATGGAACGACCGGTTTCACCGCCGCAATGAACATCAAGCGCGCAAGCTGCTCTGCCGAGTAGAGTTTTTTCCGGGGGGCGGGAAGCAGCTTATGCTTGACGTAATTACTTGCCATGGATGCCGTCAGTTCCACCTCCCCCAACGGCGCAAGGAAAGAATTGACGTAGCGAACTGTCTGCTCCAGGTACAGCCCCACATCAGGGATCTGTTCATAACGCGGCAGACGGAATCCGGAGATATCCTCCCTCATTCTGTTTTTCAGTTCCTTTTTCATGCTGCTATTATATATCGCCAACAAAGAGAATTCAACAGCTATTCAAAACATATTTATAAGTTATTGAAAAACCGTTGACAACAGTTTGATAATCTGATAGTCTCGTTTATATCGGTTTTTCAAAAACCGATAACAAGTTTTCAACAACTACGGAGGAAACCATATGAACAGGATTCGAATCGTTGCAGACTCGAGCTGCGATCTTATCACCTTGGATGAAGTGAGTTTTGTCAGCGTGCCGCTTACCATCCGCACGGAAACGCAAGAATTTCGCGATGATGCTTCGCTTGACGTTGAAACAATGGTAGATACCCTTCGCAGCACAAAGGGGCGCTCCTATAGCGCCTGTCCGAGTGTTGCTGACTGGGAGCGGGCCTTTGGAGAAGACGATGATGTTCTTGCCTTTACGATCACCAGCGGGCTCTCAGGAAGCTTTCGAGCGGCCTGCGCCGCAAAACTGAACTGCGAGGAGAACAGTCCATCCCGAAGAATATGTATCATAGACTCCCTTTCGACCGGCCCGGAGATCGTCCTTCTCATAGAAAAAGCGGTTTCTGAATTATCGGCAGGTGCGGACTTTGATGCCGTTTGCCGTTCTGTGCAGGACTATCAGCGTCGCACGCACCTGATTTTCGCACTGGAATCACTGCACAATCTTGCACAGAACGGGCGCGTGGGCAAGCTTGCGGCCGCGGCGGCAGGAATGCTCGGCATCCGCGCTGTGGGAACGACAAGTGATGAGGGAACGCTTGACCTGCTGGGCAAATGCCGCGGCAGAAAAAGAACGGTAGATTTTCTTCAGGAAGAAATGGAACGGCTCGGGTATACAGGCGGCTGCGTCCGAATCGGACATTGCAGAAACACCGACTCCGCAGGAGAACTTCGCACAGCGATTCTTCACCGCTTTCCGGGTGCAAATATCCGGATTTATACCCTTCGGGGACTTTGCAGCTACTATGCGGAGTGCGGCGGTGTTCTTGTTGGATTTGAAGCATGAACATGCGACAGAACAGCAGTCGATCTCAAAAAAGCGAAAAAGCAGGAAGGAAAAGTCTCTCTTGAAAAGGCCCCTATTGTCATGTATAATGGAGCCACAGAAGATACTCCGGATAAAGCACAGCAAGGACTATTGACAGAAAGGGGGATGCTGCCATGTATATTATTGATTGCATCATGTCCGGCTTTGCGCGAACGCGATATTGGCACAGCCTCCATGAGAGAAGCTGTCAAAATCGAACCTGTTTTAGAGGCGCGTAAGCTGGACCGAACGGTCTGCTTGCGCGCTTTTTCTATCCTCTCACCAGAGATGTATCCAAAAGCGTGCTCTCGTCAGAACGAGAAAATCAAACTGCACCGCCCATCACTTTTTTCATTGAGATCAGGCAGCGCGAAGGAGGCAGAAAATGCAGACGGCATGACATCAGAAAATGCCAGTCACAAGAACAGCGGAGCGCCCGAAAGTCTATCATTGTTCCTATTGCCGCCTTACCACAGCAGCGGCGCCTTTGGGACGGTGAAGCCCCCTCACACAGTTCCTCTGTATCAAACACATAGAATTCTATAGAAGCCCTCCCTGCTCCGTTCATGCCTGTCCTTTTCTCGAAGGGAAAAGTGCGGACATACAAAAGAGGACAAGGAGGGCTGATTTTATGAAAATTGCCATAGGAATGATCGTAAGGGATATTCTGTCCGCACATCCGCTGACAGACTTTCTGGACAACGCGGAGAAATACGGGTACGCTCTTGACCGTATGATCGTAGTGTATTCTCATCAGGCGGATCCCGGGGCAGTTGAGGAACTGCGGAGCAGGACAAACCTCTCTTTGATCAAGCTCCAGAGCAATGAGCGGGCGCATCTGATCATGAAGGAGATTGGCGTCCGGCATTCTTCCATCCATCAGCTTTTGTACTGCCCTCTGATCGATGCCCACGGTCTGATCCCCTATGGATTCAACCGGAATCAGGCACTGATGGAGGCAATGTTCACAGGCACGGACTATCTGATTTTTGTGGACTCCGATGTGCGGCCGGAGGTGCTGCGCAAGACGCCGGACGGGGCGGTTCAGTCCGAGGAGATCGACTTTATCGGCGCACATCTGCATGGATTGTCTCTGGGAGCTGATGTTACCAGCAGCGATTACAGCGGCTACAACATCCTGCCTCCGGCTTCGTTCGACGGTATGAAGGACCTGCTCTGGGGACTTCACAAGGAATCTATGGCAGATTTCTGGCAAAACAGTGAGGCTCATCGCGGGCTTGTTATTCAGGAAGATCAAAACGCCGAGCCGCAGCCCACCACAAAGGTTTTAGGCGGAAACCTTGGCATCCGCATGAGCGCACTGACAACGCTGCCGCCGTTTTTCTCCCCCTACTATTTCTATAACAGGACGCCGCTTCTTGCCCGGGGAGAAGATACCCTCATGGGAATGGCCGCGTCCCAGAGCCATATCAGATGTCTGGACATCCAGACACCTATCTTCCATGACACCTACGGAGATTATCCCAAGGTTCCGGATCTCCGGAATGACAGCCGTGTCCGGGACAGGCTCTACTATGCCTGTACCGGCTGGATCGGGCGCAACGTATTTTTCCGCTGGAAGACCGGACATACCCCCTCTGAGTTTACCCAGAGAAACCGCCAGCTGGCAGCAGGCGCAAAGGCGCTGGCCCGCTATACAAACGACAGGCGGTTTTTGTATCTTCCGGATATTCAGTCTGCGGCGGAATCGTGGCTGCCGGATATGATCGGACAGTATCAGAAGTCGAAGGAGGCATGGAACGAACTGACAGAAAGGTGGTTTAGACGATGAGAGTATTGCTGATCAATCATTTCCCTCTGGAGGGCTCCGGAAGCGGCACCTACACCAAAAACATCGCGCTGCATCTGCGTAAGCGCGGCCATGAGGTCTGCGTCATCTTCCCGGAAAACCGGCCGGTGCTGATGCTTCCCGGCATCCGCATGTTTCCCGTGATGTTTTCAGCGGGAAAAGCGTCGTGGAGTTCGCTTCCCTTTAATTTCCCCTGCTTTACCACCCACCCCCAGAGCCGGACTACCTTCGCGGATCTCAGCAGCGGCGAACTGGCGCAGTATCTTACGCTCTTTTCCTCTGTCCTGCGGCAGGCGGTGCGGGAGTTTCAGCCGGACGTCATTCATGCCCAGCACGCATGGTGTCTTTCCTGGCTTGCCTCTCTGTGCGATATCCCGCTGGTTGTCACCATCCACGGGACAGACCTCATGGGCTGCAGAAAATGGCCGGTCTTCCGCGGCTTTGCGGAGGAGGCGATTGCGGGCAGCGCAAAGGTGCTTGCCATTTCACAGGACAACCGGGATCTTGCCATTTCCGTGCTGCCCTCCTGTGCGAACAGGCTGTTGCTGCTGCCCAACGGCTATAACGAGGACATCTTCTATCCGGAAGAAGTAGACAGAGAATCGCTTTTTGACTCGCTGGGTCTGCCTTACCGCGGGGAATACATTGTATTGTTTGCCGGAAAACTGGCGGAATTCAAAGGTGTGGATACGCTGCTGCGGGTGGCACACCGTTATGAGCGACTGACGGAACGGGAGATCGTCACCCTGATTGCCGGAGACGGCGAGGAACGGGAAAAGCTGTCGGATCTCCACAAGCTGCTGGGTCTGCGGCATACCTTCTTTCTTGGAAATCAGAAGCAGGATGAGTTGCGGAGACTCTACAACGCGGCGGACGTGTTCGTCATGCCCTCCCGCCGCGAGCCTTTCGGCCTTGTCGCTTTAGAGGCCATGGCCTGCGGACTGCCTGTCGTAGGCTCCAACGAGGGCGGGCTGCCGGAATTTATCAACAGTTCTGTAGGCACACTGGTTTCATCGAATGACGAGGACGCCTTCTGCGGCGCGATTTTAGAGGAACTGGCTCACAGCAGAGAAGCCCCGGAGCGGCGGGCGTTTATCGCCCGGTATGCCCGCGAGAACTTCGCACAGGAGCTCTTTGTGGCAAAGCTGGAGGATGTCTATGCATCCGTGCTTTCCTAATACGCGCAGGAGGAGCGAAACAGTATGAGAAAAACCATGATCATTCCCACCTACTGGTGCCGCAGAACCGGCGAGCTGTGGCGGGAGGGGGACGCGGTCTATGACCATCCCACGCCGGTGGATCAGGAGGGGACGCTGGAACGCACCCTGCTCAGCATGAAGCAGTTCCATGAAAAGGACTTCAAGCTGGTGATCCTGATCTGCCCCACCACGCCGGAGGTGGAGGAGGAAGCCTACGGGCAGGTGCTCCGCATCACGCGCAGAGCACAGCTGAATGCGGAAACCTACCTGTTCACGGCAGGCGACCTGCGGGAGATAACCGGGGTTCTGCGCACCGCAGGGCTGAACGATCAGGGAGCAAAGCTCCTGTCCATGTTTGGCTACTCCAACGTGCGCAACATCTGCCTGCTGGCGGCCTCCATTCTGACGGCGGACGCCGCGCTGCTGATCGATGATGACGAGGTGTTTGAACTGCCGGACTTCGTGCCGCGCTCTCTGGAGTTTCTGGGAAGGCGGGTCTACGGCGACATTGTCCACGGCGTGGCGGGCTACTACCTCAACAGCAAAGGGCAGTATTATGATGATGTGAAGCCGGAGCCGTGGATGACCTATTGGGACCGCTTCAGCTGCAAGGCACGGGCCTTTGACCAGATCATCGGCAGCGGGCCGCGCCTCAAGCGCACGCCCTTTGCCTTCGGCGGCGCCATGATCCTGCACCGGGAGCTTTTTGAGTGCGTGCCCTTCGATCCCCTTGTGACCCGGGGCGAAGATGTGGACTACCTCATCAACAGCCGGATGTTCGGCTTCAGCTTCTTTCTGGACAACACCCTGTCCATCAAACATCTGCCGCAGCCCAAGTCCCACCCCCAGTGGAAACGTCTGCGGGAGGATATCTACCGCTTTGTGTACCAGCGGGCAAAAATGGCAGGGCAGCACACAACGGGGAATCTGGTCCATGTCGGCCCGGAGGATTTTGACCCCTATCCGGGGGAGTTTCTCAAGCCGGATCTGGAGGAGAAGATCTACCGAAGCAGCATGATGCTCTCCGCACAGTACCTTGCGGAGGGCGATTCTGACGCCGCCATGGAGGCCATGCGCAACGTCTACCTTGCCAAGCATGATGCTCCGCCGGTCTTCGACGCCTTCCGCGCTTATCTGGAAACCCAATCACAGTGGGAGAAGCTCATCCATCTTGTGCGGCAGGAGCGGTACGCCGTCCGGGCTGTGCTGGAACGGCACAACGTCTCCGCGCCGGAGATCCATCTGGACAGGGAGCACCGCCGGAAGCTCACGCAGGAAGAGCTGTTGACTGTACTGGCAAAGCTTCCTGTATTTTCCGTTTTTACGGAACAGGAGCGTGCGATCCTCCATGATTACTGCCATGTGAAAACCTACTATGAGCATGAAACGGTTTTTACCAGCGGGGATCATAATGAGGAGGTCTGTCTGGTGCTCAAGGGAAAGCTCCGACTGGTGGCCAACCGGGAAGCAAGCAGCGGCTCCGCGCCGCTGGAGATTGCGTACCTCACACAAGGGAGCTTTCTGGGGGAAAATTGCCTTTCCCAAAGCGTGTTCCGCCTCAGCGGAACAGCGGAGGAATTCACCGAGCTGCTGTGCATTTCCAAGATGCGGTTAAAGCGCCTTCTGAACGAGCATCCTGCCATCGGCGTCAAGCTCCTGCAATGCTTCCTCGCAAGCCTGTCCGAAAAGATCAACCGCTCCAACGATCTTAGGAAGGAAACGGCCGCATACGACTACAACGCAGTTGATATGCCCACAGATGTCTGAATTCATTGGGTTCTGTAGGAACAGCTCTTTGGGAACTTTTCCCTGTATGTTCTCGTCTTATCTGATGAAAGATCGGCCCACATATGATTTGAAAAGAGATGCAAAAAATGAGAAGACAGATCTCTATCCTGCTGGCAGCACTTCTGGTCCTTACTCTGCTTGTCGGCTGCGGCGGCTCGGGTTCCGCAAAGCCCGCAGCAACCGGCTACGCCTATGATACAGATGCGTCCACCGCGCCGGAAGCGCCCATGGAACAGGATAGCAAGTTCAACATCACAGCTGTCGTGGCGGACGATGCTCTGCGCGACGCAAAGATGATCTACCGCGCGAACATTGACCTGCAAACCACCGACTATGAAACAAGCGAAGCGGCCATCAGCAATCTCGTGCGGTCCTTCGGCGGTTACTTTGAGAGCCGCAGCCTCAGCAATCGCTCCAGCGGCTACCGGTACAGCGACTGCACCGTGCGTGTTCCTGCCGAGAGCTTTGAGAGTTTCTGCAATCAGGTCGGCGAGATGTGTCATGTGGTCTATATGTCCTCCAGCGCGGAGAACATCACCGAAGCTTATTATGACACCGACTCCCGCCTGAAAACTGCGCAGATCAAGCTGGAGCGTCTGCAGAATCTGCTTGCCAACGCGGACAACATGGCGGACATCATCACCATTGAAAGCGCCATCAGCGAAACGGAATATGAGATTGAGTCTCTCTCCGGCACACTGCGCCGCTATGATGCGCTGGTGGGCTACGCCACCATCTACATGACGCTCAGCGAAACGTACAAACTCTCGGAAAACAGCGCCGCGCCGCTGACCTTCGGTCAGCGTGTTTCCCGCGCCCTGTCAGATGGTCTGCGTGACGCCGGCGTATTCTTTGAGGAACTGATTATCGGCCTTGCCGGTATGTGGGTGTTCGTGCTTGTGGCGGCTGTGCTCGTTGTGCTTCTCATCAGCGCTGTACGGAAGCGCGTCCTCCGCAAGAAAAAGAAGGATGAACCTTCTTCACCGGAGAATCCGAATCATGACCAACCTCAAAAATGAGAATTACCCACAAGCAATATCTGACGCAGGCGTCATAGCTTTGACCTTGAAAGCGGACAAGTGCGGCTGCAACAAAGCCGCCGCAGTGCGGTTTTCATGCCGTGCTTTGATTATTAGGAGGATCTGCCAATGGCATGGACACAGGAACTCAGGCAGAGCGTTAAGCTCGCTGCGCTGCCTTTGAGCGCCATCCCGAAAAGGGAGTATTAAAAGAGCGGGTAAAGATAAAGCGGTGCTTAAAGTCTTATTGTAAGACTCGTTTTTCCTGAGCATACCTCAAGTGGGGCGGTCGCATTTCAAAGACAGCCGCATTTGCCGGCGGGATACTGAACATTAAGCCCATAATTTCCGCCACTGACGGTGAAATACACCTGCTTGGAAAAGCGCGCAGCTCTAAGATGGGAAACAATCTGCTCGTTCAGGAGATTACAAGGTGGGCGGCATTGATTTCAGCAAGCCGGTGCTGCTTGGCTACAGCGGACTCTCTGACGCGCTTTTATTGAAGTACATCGAGGACAGCCGCCACATCTGGGAGGACAATCTGAAGGAGGTCCACTACACAACGGTGGTCAGCGTGATCGGAACGCACCTCGGACCCGGCGCCGTTGTGGTGGCATTCTTCAAGAACAAATGATGCGCCAAATATGCCGGTGGGCAAGCACAGTCTGTGCTTGCCCACCTTATCTTACTTGAAAGCGCCGTTTTTCGCTCAGTCGTCTGTGCGCTGCTTGGAATCGGAATTTTGAGATGTTTCCGGCACAGTCTCGGACTCCTGACGGGAAAACCAGTCGGTTTTCTTCCCGATAATATCCCCGGATACTGCATCGACCTTGTAGGAATACGCACACTTGTCCGTGTAGAACTCCAAGATATAGCAGGGTTTGCCAGAATTGCGGCTCAGCTCCTCCCTGGTGAACACGATCTTCTGTGCTGTTTCATCCAGACCCGCATCATCTAATGCGATCTGCTTTGCCTTCTCCAAGCCGATAAATTCAGGTGCAGAGGGAATGATCTTATCGTAGGTCTTATCCATAATCACGCCCAGAACAGCGTCGATTTTGTAGGTCCAACGAGCAGAGGCACTTTCAAAGGCGAAGTAATAGTAGGGCGACTTGATGCCGCCGGCAACCAGCGTTTCCTCGGTAAAGATGACTTTTTCGCTGACCCCGGCATCGTCCAGTGCGATTTTCTTCGCGTCCGCCAGAAGAATGAAGTGGTAAGCCTCCATGATGCTGCCGTCCTTGGCGTCCACCTTGTAAGAATACTGCTTCTTCGCGGTGTAGAACTCTAAGATGTAGCAGGGCTTGCCCGAATTGCGGCTCAGCTCCTCTCTGGTGAACACGATCTTTTGCGTGGCATCATCAAGTCCCGCGTCCTTCAGGGCGATCTGCTTTGCCTCCTCCAGAGAGATGAAGTCCGTTGTCACGATCTCTTTCTGCTGCTTCTCCAACACAGTGCCCAGCACCGCATCAATGCGGTATGTCCACTGTGTTTTCGTATCGGCAAAAACGAACCGGTAGTAAGGCGTTTTGATGCCGCCGGCAACCAGCGTTTCCTCGGTAAAGGTGACCTTTTCGCTGACCCCGGCATCGTCCAGCGCAATTTTCTTCGCGTCCGCCAGAAGAATGAAGTGGTAAGCCTCCATGATGCTACCGTTCTTGGCGTCTACCTTGTAGGAATACTGCTTCTTCGCGGTGTAGAACTCTAAGATGTAGCAGGGCTTGCCAGAATTGCGGTTCAGCTCCTCTCTGGTGAACACGATCTTTTGTGTGGCTTCATCAAGTCCCGCGTCTTTCAGGGCGATCTTCTTTGCTTCTTCCAAAGAGATGAAATCTGCAGTGTCGATTTCCGTTGTGGCGGTCTCTTTCTGCTTTTTCTCCAGAACGATGCCCAGCACCGCATCAATGCGGTATGTCCACTGTGTTTTTGCATCGGCAAAGACGAGCCGGTAGTAAGGCGTTTTGATGCCGCCGCTCACAAGGGTTTCCTCGGTAAAGCTGACTTTATCCTTGCATCCGGCATCCTCCAGGGCGATTTTCTTCGCTTCGGAAAGAGTGATAAATTTCCCGGCGTAAATAATGCTGCCGCTCTTTGCGTCGATTTGGTAGAAATATTGATTCGTCCCGGTGTAGAACTCCAGCAGGTAGCAGGGCTTGCCCTGATTGCGGTTCAGCTCCTCTCGGGTGAACACGATCTTCTGCGTCAGCTCATCAAGCTTCGCGTCCTTCAGGGCAATCTTCTTTGCTTCCTCCAAGGAGATGAACTTCGATACACTGACAGAAGCAATGCCGGAGGCCTCTTGGAATTTAAGAAGCTCGTCCAACGACATGCGGGCAACCTCGTCCGTGGGCAGACCGGTTTTGTCTGCTGCGGTAAGGATCCAGTCGGCGCGGCCAAGGGAAACATGGAATTCCTCGGCGATCTTTGCTGCTTCGGCGTTTTCCGTCAGCTCGGAGCGGAAAACCAGTGTGCCGACGGCATCGGTCTGCTCCAGGGCCTGCTGGATCTCCGCAGAGAGCGATGCCTTTAGCTCGGCGTTCGCATCAAGACGGGAATCAAAAGAGATCAGAACAGTCGCTTCGCCATTTTCCAAATATCCGCAGGCCTCGTAGGCGGCGACCGTGCGCGTTAAGGCAGCTTCGACGCTCTGCCTTCCCGGCACAATGCCGCTGAGTGCAGCTTCCGCATCGCTGTTCAGGCTGCGGATGCTCTTGACGGCGCCGCTCTTGGCAATCGTATATTCCACGCTGGGGTTGACATCCATTGTGAAGGTGCCTGCTGTCGCATTGTTTCGGATGGCATGTGTGGCGATGCCAGTACAGAGAACCAGTGCAAGGCAGGCAGCCATTGTTCCAAGCTTGGCCCAACCGGGCTTTCTTTTGGTATTTGCTTCGCTTTCCGCGTCAGCGATAAGCTCGTCATTGATCTTTCCGATCGAACGAAGAAGAACTTCGGTTTTCATAGCATAATTCCCTCCTTTTCAAGAAATCGTCTTAATTCGTTTCTCATACGGAAAAGCAAAGACGTCACCTTGCTCTCGCTCATTCCGTATGCGTCCGCAATATCCCGTATTGCGTAGAGATGATAGTATCTGCGGACAAAAATGTTACGGTTCAGTTTGGGCTTTGCATACAGGAAGCGGTCAATGGCGGCAGCCAACTCATTTTCTTCGATGGTCTGCTCCACAGTCGTTTCCGAAGGAACGCAGGCTTCCAGCTCAGACAGCGCGAGGACTACTTGTCCGTGTCCGCGTTTTTCGGCAGTATACCGCTTATAACGGTTTAGAGCGAGGTTGCGCGTGATTTTCCCTAAGTAGATCGACAAACGGTTCGGACGCTGCGGCGGAATCGAATTCCATGCACCGAGGTATGTATCGCTGGCACATTCCTCCGCATCCTCTTTGTTACGCAGTATGTTATATGCAATCGTGTGGCAGTAGTTCCCGTACTTTTCTGCGGTGGCGGCAATCGCGCTCTCGTTACGCGCCCAGTACAATTCTATGATCTCGTGGTCTTTCATTTTGCCCTCCCTTCTTTCCGTGTAAAGGCCTTTCACTTAATATAGACAACAAAAATCGTCTTTCATTGCGCGGACGGGAAAACTTTTTACAAATTTATCATATCATGCCGGAGCGGCGATTTCTACCGGCCTTAGACCAAGAATCACAGCATGGGCATTGAAAAAGCTAATGCAGTCAACACACATCTATCGGGTATCTGGTGTTGCAGTTTATAAAAGGAAGAAATACGCAGTTTGCGGCAAAGGTAGAGCTGAATTGCCAGAGCCAGATTTCGCCTGCCGCTCATTCCGTCCCGTCGGAATCTTGTTGGGGAGTGCCTTCCCTGCGAAGATAGGCGGTAAACCCGGCCGATTTGGCGTGCAATGTAATTCTTCTGCCTCTAACAAATCCCACGGCTTTTTATGCTGGTACGAAGCAGGTGGTGCCGGAGGACGGCATCAATCTGAACCGTGCGTTTCCCGGAAATGCCAAAGGCAGCCTCTCCGCACGGTTGGCTGTGGCACTGGAGAATGCCCTATACCCAGTAGCTGACTTTCTGGCAGACCTTCACGGGGGGGATTATAACGAAGTGCTTCACCCGTTGGTATTCTTTCCCACGTCTGGAGATGCGGCAATCAACCGTACATCTTTGATAGCAGCTCAGACATTGACAGTTCCTTACCGTGTGCGATCCTCTGCACGGAACGGACTTTACAGCTGGGCAGTTCAGAAGAATGTCCCTGCATTGCTGATCGAGCGGGGAGGACGGGGAATATCAATATTCTTACGAAGAACAATGGTAGCCAAAAGATTTTCCGGTCATATTCCGAATGTATCAGCTAAATCTCGACGGTAATGAAAGTCGTGTCTAAAAAATATTGGGAAACTTCTGCCGTGCATTTTATAGAACCGGGATTGTAATGGAAATAACATTTAATTTATAAATAGGTGCTTAGCAAACTCAACCCCGAAGGCTGTGCGGCGGCGGAGCGCAGCGGTATTGCAAATTCCCATGCCATCCGCTATAATGAGCGTTAAGGAAAGGGCGGTGAGCAGGATGTATCGGGTGGCGGTTTGTGAAGACGAAAAAAATCTCCGTGAGGACTTGTGCGCACAGTGCGCGGCGATCCTGTCGGAGCTGCAGGTAGAGCATACGGTCACGCCCTATTCTTCAGCCGAGGAACTGGAGGCAGCTTTTTCAGCGGGTGCGGAGTTCTCACTGCTTTGTCTGGATATTCTGATGGACGGCAAGACCGGCATGAAGCTGGCGCAGGAACTGCGGGAGCGGGACGACAGGACCAGCATCCTGTTTATCACCGGTTCCACGGAGTTTCTCAAGGACGGCTACAGCGTCCGCCCCATCCAGTACCTGCTCAAGCCGGTTTCCCGGGAAGATCTGGAGCAGGCGATCAAAACGGATTTGCGGTTATATCATCAGCCCCGCACCGTAACCTTCCGGGTGGCCGGCAGGACCTTTGTCCTGCCGGCAGAGGATATCCTCTGCGCTGAAAGCCGGGATCACGGCAGCGTACTCCACACAACACATGGCGAACAATTCATTCTCTGCCCGCTGAGCCAGATGCAGGAGTATCTGCCGAAGGATCGCTTCTGCCGCTGTCACAACAGCTTCATCGTAAACCTCTTCCATATCCGCAGGGTCAGCAGCCGGACAATATGCCTGACAGATGGAAGAGATCTAAGCATCGGACGGCGCTATGATGATCGGAACGGCGGAAAACCGTGCGTTCTATGACATTGCGATGCGATACAAGAACGCCGAGGGCAACTGGGTCGAGGTCGATGAAGCGAATTTCCCCACAGGCGGTGTGGAGGTGGTGCTTCCTTATCCCAACGGCACAGACAGCAAGGATACCTTTACGATAGTCCACATGCTTACGACTGCTGCCCGTGCCGGTGAACTGGAGCTCGTTTCGCACACGAAGCAGGCGGATGGCCTGCACTTCCGTGTGACCAGTCTGTCGCCCTTCGGCGTGAGCTGGGTGAAGTATGCTGCACCTTCGGGCGGAGGCTCGGGTGGCAGCGGCGGCTCGGGCGGAGGCATCTTTAACCCGGCCTACAACATCATGGTCGAAAGGACTATGAACGGCAGCATTACCGTTTCGCCTTCGTCTGCTGCCAAGGGCTCCACAGTAACCATCATGGTCTATCCCGACAGGGGCTATGAGCTGGAAATGCTTATGGTTATGGACAAGAAGGGCAGCGAACTCGATCTCAGAAAGTGGGGCGGCGAGTACAGCTTCATCATGCCTGCAGGCGATGTGACTGTCAGAGCCCGCTTCGTTGAGGAAGCTCCAACACAGAGCTTTGCGGATGTTTCCACGGACGCCTACTACTATGAGGCCGTCAAATGGGCTGCGAAAAACAGCATCACCGGCGGCGTCGGCAACGGTCTGTTCGCACCCGACGCTCCCTGCACCCGCACGCAGATCGTCACCTTCCTGTGGCGTGCAGCGGGCAGTCCGGAGCCGAAGAATGCCAGCAGTTTCTCTGATGTACCCGCAAGTGCCTACTATGCGAGGTCGGTGGCTTGGGCAGTCGAGAACGGGATCACGACTGGCACGGGCAATGGAAGATTCTCACCCGATGCTACCTGTACGAGGGCGCAAAGCGTGACCTTCCTCTACCGTGCGCTAAGTACCAGGGCAGAGGGTACAGCGGAGTTCCGCGATGTTCCCAAAAACGCGTACTATGCGGATGCGGTGGCATGGGCTGCAGCAAACGGCATCACCACCGGCATCGGCGGCGGGCTGTTCGGTCCCGATAATGACTGCACCCGTGCTCAAATCGTGACCTTCCTGTTCCGCACCTACAACAAATAATCGTCTCGGTACAATACAGATGTGGGGCGGCGGTATTATTCCGCCGCCCCATATTCTGGTTTCGGGTCGATGAATGAAAGGTATTCTTATTTGTAAGAGGAAAACGCAAAAGCTCACTTATAGGGCAACCGTGTCTGTTTTCCCTAATTCCACATCAAATCTTAAATAGCCGAAAAGGCATATTCTATTGACAAACTCAATCTGCTCGGTTATAATATACCAGCAGTATATACTACCAGTATATCAGGAGGCATCAATGGAACGTACAGAGACTCAAATGAAGATCCTCGAAGTTGGGAAAAAAGAATTCCTGGAAAAAGGCTTCAAGGATGCATCTTTGAATAAAATCGTCGCAGAGGCGGGCTTCACGAAAGGCGCCTTCTACGGCTATTACCCGGATAAGGCCGCGCTTTTTGAAGATATTGTGGGCGAGGCAGCAAAGGGACTGCTGGAGCAGTTCAAAGCCGCACAGGCCGCCCATTTCGATCTTGTCTCCGAGGAAAAGACGAAGGACAGCCTGAAGCTGTCCACTGAGTATTTGCGCGTCTTTGTGGAATATATGTACGCCCATTTTGATGCCTTTAAGCTGATCCTCTGCCGGGCGGAAGGTACGCGCTATGCAAATTTTTTGGAGGAGCTTGTGGAACTGGAGGTAGAGTGCTCAGAGGAATACTACGCACTTCTCCGCAAAAGAGGAAAGCTCTCCGGGAAAATGACAAAGCAGCTTCACCACATGATTACCAGCGCCTATTTTACGGCGGTATGTGAGACGATTGTCCATGATATGCCCAAAGAAGAAGCTATGCGGTATATTGAGGAGCTTGCAAAGTTCTTCAACTCTGGCTGGGAAGGCTTGCTCCGGCTGGAATAATACACAATCATACAATCACTTTAATTTTTTACACGCGAGTTAGCCTACTCTAACTGAACAATATAAAATTGGAGGTCGTTTATTATGCTTAAAACAGATGCGAAGAAGCCGGAAACAAGGGACTTTATATCGGTGGGCATCTTTTCGCTCATCTATGCTGTGGTGGCGTTTGTGATTGGCGGGGTTGCGCAGATGACGCCGGTCACTTTCCCGTTTATGCCAATGATCGTGGCGCTCTTTACGGGGACAGTTTTCATGCTCTATGTGGCAAAAATACCGAAGAAGGGAGCTCTCTCCATTCTCGGTGCAATCGCGGCGATTATGCTGTTTGTTACGGGAATGTTCTGGATGATGTCTGTATTCTTCCTGGTTTTCGGCGTGATCGCGGATTTTATCTGCGCTTCCGCTGATTTCAGATCCTTTAAGAAAAACCTGCTTGCCTACTGTGTCATGGCGCTTGCGCCGATGGGGGCGTATATTCCAATGGTTGTCATGCCCGCACAGTTTGATGCTTTTATGAAGAATAAAGGCGACTTCGCCTCCTTTGAAGGAGTGATTCATTCGATCGGGGCTACCTGGTGGGCGATCCCTGCAATGATTATCGGGACACTTGTCTGCGCGATCATCGGCGGACTGATCGGAAAGAAGCTTATGAAAAAGCACTTTGAAAAAGCAGGGGTCGTATAAATGAGACTCGACCCACGGACGAAGATTCTGATTCTCGCAGTCACAAGCGTTTCCGTTTTTATGAATAAAAGCATCGCAGTGGAGTGTGTGCTTGCGGGGATTCCGCTTGTACTTCTGAGCACTTCCGGCAATCTGAAAAGGACGCTGAAATACGCAGCATTTTTTCTCGCGCTTCTGCTGATCCAGCTTTTTATCGTACCGGGGCTGCCCGTGACTTTCGGCGGAATCGTCTATATGTTTGCAGTGTATATCCGCAAGCTTCTTCCCTGTTTTATGCTGGGCAGCTTTCTGATTGCAACGACAAGCGTAAGTAAATTTCTTGCGGCGATCACAAAGCTCCGATTGTCGAAAGGACTCACGATCGCTCTTGCCATTACGCTCCGTTATTTCCCGACCATGAGAGAAGAGTGGGCCTCCATACGGGATGCCATGGCGCTGCGAGGGATATCAGCGTCCGCGGCTGGGCTGATTAGCCATCCTATACAGACGATGGAGCATGTCTATGTTCCCCTGCTTGTTTCTGCTTCCAGGATTTCGGACGAGATTACGCAGGCAGCGATTACAAGAGGCATTGAGCACACAGGTGAAAGAAGCTGTATAGAGGAAATCGCGTTTTCGTTTGCTGATTTGCTGGCGGTAATTGCTTACGCGGCGCTCGTTGCCGGCATGATATACGCGGGCATGAAAGGGGTGTTTTGATTATGATATCGTTCCAAAATGTCTCTTTTACATACGCTGAAAACGGGAACGGCGGAGTCCTTGATTTGAACCTTATTATCCGGCCCGGCGAATGCGTGCTGCTTTGCGGACCGTCCGGATGTGGAAAAACAACAGTTACACGGCTCGCAAACGGACTGATTCCCCATTTCTTCCACGGCAATCTTTCGGGGCAGGTGAACGTAAACGGTATGGATACCCGGGAGACAGAGATTGCTGCGCTATCGGATGCGGTAGGGACGGTTTTTCAGAATCCTCGAACGCAGTTTTTCAATACGGATACAGACAGCGAGATCGTGTTTGGGCTTGAAAATCGGGGCATTCCGCGAGAGACTCTGCGCTCTCGATTAGATGAACTTACGGAGGAGCTGCATCTTAGTGAGCTCCGGGGCCGAAATATCTTTGAACTGTCCGGCGGAGAGAAGCAGAAGATCGCGTTTTCCAGCGTATATGCTTCGGCGCCCGATGTCCTTGTGTTTGACGAGCCATCATCCAATCTCGACATGAAGGCCATCGGAGAATTGGCTGATTTGATCCAACGGGCGAAAATATCAGGAAAGACCATTCTGATCGCAGAGCACCGCATCTGGTATCTGATGGACATTGTGGATCGCGTCGTTTATATGCAGGATGGCCGGATTGCATCGGACATGGAGGCTGCAGCGTTCAAGGCGCTGCCTGAAGCAGATATTCGCAGAATGGGACTGCGTGTCAGAGATCTGTCGGTATTCGAATTGGGCGGTGTGAAAACAATCGCTGCCGATGGATTGCTTTCCGTTCAGAAAATCAGCGTCCGTCTCGGCGGTCGGAATGTATTGAATAATCTCTCTTTTCAGGCAAGCCGCGGAGAAATCATCGCCATTGCGGGCGTCAACGGCGCCGGGAAATCGACCCTCGCCAGAATGCTCTGCGGATTGCAAAAGAACAGCGCCGGCACTGTTTTGTGGGCTGGAAAACCGATGAGCCGGCGGTTGAGACGGAAAAAGGCATACATGGTCATGCAGGATGTGGGACACCAGCTCTTTACCGACAGCGTGGCGGCAGAATGCGCGCTTGGCATAAAAGCTCCGAACAAAGACGAGATTGACCGCACATTAGAAAAGGTGGATCTGCTGGCGTATAAGGAACGGCATCCCTTGTCTCTTTCCGGCGGGCAGATGCAGCGCCTTGCGGTTGTGGTGAGCGATATCTGCGGCAAGGAGCTGCTGGTGTTCGATGAACCTACCAGCGGACTGGATCTGAAAAGCATGGAAGAGGTCGGCACCTTGACACGAAGCCTTGCGGCGCAAGGCAAGGTGCTTTTGATCATCACACATGATATTGAGTTTATGATGCGGATTTGCACAAGAATACTGTTCATCCGGGACGGAGAAATCGTGAAGGATCTCTCCGGTGGGCAGAAAGAAAAGATTGTAAGACTTTTACGAGGTGAGGAATGATGGCGGGAAAAGAAAACTCGGCGATGACGATTCTGATGGATTTTGCGAAGCCGTGCAAAGGGAAACTGATCGGCTCCGTCATACTTGCGGTTTTGGGGGCGCTTTGCGGCATGATTCCCTACCTCGCGGTGTCCCGCGGGATCATTATGATCTGCCACGAAGACTATGCTTTCAGCAAGTTGGCGTTTCTGGCATTGATTGCTTTTGCGGGCTATCTCGGGCAGGTGTGGTTTGGAACTTTTTCTACAATGAAAAGCCATGAGTCTGCCTTTATCATTCTGCGGAATATCCGTATGGCGATAACAGAGAAGCTCTCCCGTGTCCCCATGGGAACGATCCTTGATACGCCGTCCGGGAAATTCAAAACGATCATCGTGGATACCGTGGAAAAGCTGGAGCTTCCGCTGGCGCATATGGTACCGGAGCTCACTGCCAACATCCTGATCCCAATTCTAATGCTCGTATACCTCTTTAGCCTTGATTGGAGACTCGCGCTGATTTCTCTTGTGACGATTCCGGTGGGTGCCTTCTGCTATATGGGAATGATGAAGGATTACGAGAAGAGATATGCCAGAGTACTTGCCGCCGGGAAAAACATGGATGCCGCAACGGTGGAATACATCGGCGGCATCGAAGTGGTGAAGACGTTCAATCAGGGTGAACGCTCATATAAAAAATACGCCGACGCCGTGGCGGAAAACGAGACCGCCAAAGTGACCTGGTTCAAGCAAACCAACGGCTACTATGTGATGGGGCTTTCCATCCTGACGGCAACGCTTGTGGGCGTGCTGCCTTTGGGAAGCTGGCTCTTTATAAACGGAAGGGTCGAAGCGGGTACGTTGATTACCTGCATCATTCTCGCCCTTGGACTCGTAAAACCACTGATTCAGGCATTGCAGTACACCGACAGCCTGGCCATGGTGGATTCCACCGTAAAAGAGGTAGGCAATCTTCTGGATGAGTCGGAGCTTGTGCGGCCGACCGAGAGAGCTGTCCTTGCAGACGCCGATGTATCCTTTGATCATGTTACCTTCCGATACAAAGAGACGGAGGTTTTGCATGGAATTTCCTTTGCCTGCGCAAAAAACGGTATGACGGCCATTGTGGGTCCCTCCGGCTCCGGTAAATCTACCATTGCGCGGCTCATCGCCTCCTTCTGGGAGGCGGAGAGCGGCTGCGTCCGTATTGGCGGCGTGGACGTGCGGAACATTCCTCTCCCTCAGATAATGGAGCTTGTCTCATACGTATCACAGGATAACTTCCTGTTCCACCTGTCTATCCGGGAAAACATTCGTATCGGAAAACCGGAGGCCACAGACGCAGAAATCGAAGCAGCGGCAAAAAAAGCGAGCTGTCACGATTTCATCGCCGCTCTGCCGGAGGGCTATGATACGCTGGCGGGCGATGCGGGAAGCCACCTCTCTGGCGGAGAAAGGCAGCGTATCGCCATTGCAAGGGCAATCCTAAAGAATAGCCCGATCGTGGTGCTGGATGAAGCCACGGCATTTACCGATCCTGAAAATGAGGCCGTTATTCAAGCATCCATTGCAGGGCTTGTAGCAGGAAAAACTTTAATCGTCATTGCGCATCGGCTGTCTACCATTACAAAAGCAGACAAGATCCTTGTCGTGGATAAAGGAAATATCGCCGCGGAAGGAACTCATGAGGAGCTTCTTGAAACAAGCAATCTATACAAGGAATTGTGGAAAGCCCATATGCAGGGCAAAGATACCGCAGAGGAGGTGGCGTGATGGTAAGGTTGTTTCAAAGACTTTTATTGTTCTCGGGCTTACAGAAAAAGCGTCTTATCCGCTCTTTCCTTGCATACCTTGTCAGCTCGTTCTTTGAGATGATCCCAATCATGGCCATTCTAACGGTGCTCACAGGAATCCTGAAGCAGCTTTCCGGCGATGTTATGCCTGAAAGCACGATCTGGATTTCGCTTGGCATCATGATTGTTTCCATTGTAGGGCGAATTGTATTTGTCAATCTTTCGGCCAAAGCCAGAACCCTTGGCAGCTTCGCGTTCGGGTCGGAAAAGCGCATGGAGATCGGCGAACGCCTGAAAAGGGCTCCTATGGGCTATTTCAATGAAAACAGGCTCGGTGATATCACTGCGGCGGTGACGACCACCCTTGGTGATCTGGAGCAGCAGTCCGTTACCATTATGGAAAATGTGGCGGGCGGGTTTATCCACGCCATCGTGATTGGCGTTTGGCTTATGATCTATGAGTGGCGGATCGGGCTGATCTCTTTGGCCGGACTTGCTGTGGCGCTCATTGTTTATTCGTTTATCGGCAAGGTCGGCAGGAAACACGCGCCCCGCCGTCAGGCAGCCCAGGCTGGCCTGGTCACTGCCGTTTTGGAATATGTGCAGGGCATGGGCGTAGTCAAGGCGTTTGGGCTGGCGGAACGCACCGGAAAAGCAGTTGACGCCGCAATTGAGGAAAGCAAAGAGGCAAATATCGTGCTTGAAAAGGCGTTTTCCAAAATGACGGCGCTCTATCAGACGGTATTCAAGCTCGCACGGGCGGCTATTCTGGTTTTTGCGCCCTATCTTTTGGCAGGAGGAAGCATCACGCCGGAGAAGTGCCTGCTGCTTCTCGTGTCCAGCTTCATGATCTATGCCGCCGTGGAGGTGGCGGGCAGTATGTCCTCCATTGCCCGCGCGGTGGAGGCGTCCCTGGACCGGCTGGATAACATCATGGACATTCCTTCCCTGGACGAAAACGGGGCTGATCTTGTGCCGGAAAATTTCAATATCGAAGTGAAGAATATGTCCTTTGGATACGGGGAAAAGGAGGTATTACATCAAATCAGCTTAAGCGTACCCCAGGGAAGCTCCTGCGCCATTGTTGGTCCATCCGGCGCCGGAAAAACCACGCTGGTCGGTCTGATTGCCCGTTTCTGGGATGTGAAGGAAGGACAGATCACGCTCGGCGGCCGGGATGTGCGGGAATATACCAGCGGCAGCCTTCTAAAGAATTTCGCCATCGTATTTCAGAGTGTGTATCTCTTTGAGGACACCGTCGAGAACAATATCCGGTTTGGCAGACCGGACGCGAGCGAGGATGAAATCATAGCGGTCGCAAAGAAAGCCTGCTGCCATGACTTTATCATGACGCTGCCCGACGGTTATCAGACAAAGATCGGCGAAGGCGGCTCCAGCCTCTCCGGCGGAGAAAAGCAGCGAATCTCCATTGCAAGGGCAATTCTGAAGGACGCACCCATCGTCATTTTGGATGAAGCCACAGCCAGCGTGGATCCCGAAAACGAGCAGGAACTGCAAAAGGCCATCCGGGAGCTGACAAAAGGCAAAACGATCCTGATGATTGCCCACCGTCTGTCCACCGTGCGCACGGCAGATCAAATCATCGTGCTGGAGAACGGCAGGACCGTTCAACGCGGAAACCATGAGGAGCTGATGCGCGAAGACGGCTTGTACAGGCGCTTTGTGGAAATGCGCAGCCAGGCAATCGGCTGGACGCTGAAAGGTGGGAAAGCACATGGATAGAAGGTTAGACAAAAGATACTTGACCGGAGCGGTATCTGCAATGGAAAAACAGTATGGCGCGGAAAAGACAGACGCGATCATAGAAGATGCATGGAGGCGTTATGCGGAAATCGTAGATGAAAACGCCGACGAGCCGAAAAAGATGTATATGCATACGAGGAAACGCATCTATCCTGCCATCGCCGCCTTTGACGCCATGACGGGAAATGGAATCTCCCGTGAGGAAGCGGCGGCTTTTCTGAATAGATATTATGAAAAGCGGGCAGCGGGCGTTGGTGCAAAAATCCAAGGGGCAATGAAGATACCGGGTCTGTATAAGCTGGTGCCGAGGTTCTTTGCCAAAATGACAAAAAGCTCCTTTGGAGAGGACTGCGGTTTTCGGGCTAATTGGATACGAACGGAGCAAGAGGAAATGTGCTTCGACATGCTGGCCTGCCCCTATCAGGACACCTGTGTGAAATACGGCTGCCCGGAGATTGTGGCCGGCTTTTGCCGCGCGGATGACGAGGCCTACGGGCATATGCATCCAAAGCTCAAATGGGGACGGACAAAGACGCTCGGACAGGGCGGAGACTGCTGTGATTTTAGACTGACGATAGAGTAATGACCCTATGGAAAGACTGATGAGATACAAGACCCTCCAATGCTTTCTTGCGGCGCTGATTATGATTGTGTTCCTCGCTCCTGCTGCATATGCATCCGGTACACCGGACGCATATGAGGCAAGCGCAAACGCTGTTTCCGAAAAATATATTGGCAAAACGGTTCCGGGCGCGTGTGTCGTAATTTCGGAGCATGACAATTCGGTATTTGCGAAGGGGTATGGCCTTGCTGATTTAGAGAACAATACGGCCATCGACCCGGAGACCACGGTTTTTGAATGGGGTTCCATATCAAAGACCTTTGTGTGGGTCAGCGTGATGCAGCTTGTTGAGGATAGGAAAATCGATCTGGAAACGGATATCCGCACCTATCTGCCGGACGGCTTTTTGAAAAATCTGCGATTCGCTGAGCCGGTTACTTTACTCCACCTGATGAACCATACGGCAGGATTTGAGGAAGAATTGCTGGATTTGCGCTATTACAGCGCGAGTGAGGAAATCCCCTTCAAAGAAGTACTATCTGCGCACCAGCCCAAGCAGGTCTATCCGCCGGGATCCGTCAGTGCCTATTCCAATTACGGCGCGGCACTTGCAGCGTTGATCGTGGAGGAAGCCAGCGGCCAAAGCTATAAGGATTATATCAAAGAACATATTCTTTTGCCTCTGGGTATGACGCATACCTCTGTCGGTCCCTTTTGGATGGATGTGGATGGACTCCTTGATCACAAGGCGAAGGGTTATTCTTATACCGGAAAAGGATTTCGGCGGGAGGATGAGATGCACCTCCGCATGTATCCTGCAGGAGCCATGAATGGCACAGCCGCAGACCTGCTTCTGTTTGCCGAGTGGCTGGCAAAAGCGCCAGGAGAGGAGACACGACTCTTCAAAAGCCCGGAAACAAAGGAGCGGTTGTTTAAAGAGACATGGTGTTCCTATGGGGCAAACGCCGGACTTTCTCACGGCTTCTGGCAGTATGCGAATCATCCCGGAATACTCGGGCATGAGGGTGGAACCTATGGCTTCAAGACGCAGTTTTGGGTGGAACCGGAAGCTGAACGTGCAATCCTAATCCTGACCAATGTGATGGAAACGGATTACTGCTCCGCCATCATGGAGGCAGTCATCGAGCAGGATGCGCGACCGCCGAAGCAGGAAGTAGGGTCACGTGACTTCTCTATGCTATTTGGCGACTATCTTCCGGCACGATCCGCATGGTCATATGCAGGCAAGATACAGGCGCGAATGCAAATAATCCAAATCTCAAAAGAGGGAGAAGAAAATCTCCGGCTGAAAACGCCCCTTTCCGATAAGGATTTACTGTACGAGCCTGTGGGAGAATATCAGTTCTACTGTGCCGAGGCGATCCCGGAGGAAAGAAGCCTTGCTTTCTCTGTATCGGACGGTAGGGTGACGAGCATGACGTTCCGACTGGCGCATGACTATGTTCCCGCGGGACCTCTAAACGGATTTGCCGGCAGCTTTCTGTCATTGGGAAGTTATATCCTGCTGACGGTTCTGTGGCTTGCCATTTTGATTGTATTGGGCTCAAAGATCGTTTGCAAACGCAGCTCTTTTCAATGGCAAAGGATCATACTTCCCATATGTGGGCTCATTCTTGGTGCGGCGGGGATTGTCGGAATGCTTCATTGGTTTTCTCTTTACACAATTATTTCGACGGAGTTGAACATAGTAGCAGGTATAGGAATTGCAGCGGCCATCTGCGGGTTTTTCACGGGAATCAGCCATGCCGTAAAGAGAAAAACCAGAGTATCGGTCCTTACGATTATTTTATTTGCATTGCAAATTATAGCTGCGTGGATGCTCGGATTCTTAACAGTAGTATAAATTAACAGAAAACGGAGGAATGGATTTATGGACAAAAAGAAAAAGTGGACGGTTAAGGATGTTATTACAACGGTATTGCTCTCCGCAGTGCTGATCGTGATCCAGCTCGTCGTCAATATGGTCTGCATGGCCAACGACTTTG